>Ga0310690_10010501_pt1 | contig 11516 bp, 10 predicted proteins | sample AusTroGonzalo_MG_2_FD_207661 | JGI IMG/M metagenome (GOLD analysis project Ga0310690, IMG submission 207661) | Bovine rumen microbial communities from tropical cattle in Woodstock, Queensland, Australia - Gonzalo_04 (v2) (version 2) | ecosystem: Host-associated > Mammals > Digestive system >...
GGCGGTGAGCTGCATCGTCGCCGCCTTGCACACAAAGCCTATCTGGTCGAGCACAGCCACACCGTCCTTGACGGTGACGGCACCGGCCACATCGTTGAGGTCGTTGTCGAAGGCTATGCAGCGCTTTATGTGCGTATGGAGCGTCACATCCACATCCAATGGCACAATGAAGGGATTGGCTTCCTTCGGCACGTTGTCCTCCTGGCGCATCTTCTCTATCGTGTCTTTGTCGCTGCCGATGCCGCTGATGAGGTTAAGCAGTTGGTCGACGTCGGCATAGCCAGACGTGAAGTTGAGGTCGGCCTTGAGCAAATCCTTGTGATCCAGCCACTGCTCGATATTGTCCACAGTACCGTAGAGCTGGAAGTCACTGTGACCCAGTTTCACCTCCACCTTGCGTAGGTCGGCGCCCTTCGGGCCGTAGGAGACACCCAGCTGCGACAGACGCACTGCGTCGGGCAGGTCGGGCATGTAAAGCACGGCACCATGCAGGTCAAGGTTTACATTGGGGTTGTACTGCCGTATGATGTTCTTCTGCGTCGAATCGAGCCGCACGGAACCCTTAAGCGACAGCGCTTCGAGCGACACCATCATGGAGTCGATGTTGGCTTCGCCTTCGCCCACCTTGATGTCAAACGAGGCAGCAATCTGCTCTTTCATCGGGTTGTTTATCACTGCCGCAATGTTGGCCCGCTCGAGCACAGCTTTCAAATGCTTGCCCATCTCCACATTCAGCTCTCCGCTCACTATGGTGGCATCGGCCATCTTGCCAGCCTGCACCATGGTGGGCATATGCATCTTGACACGAAGGTCTGGGGCTTTTGCATGTATAGTGTCGAACACTACATCGAGGCTCTTCAGTGTAATGTCGGCGTCGGCCTTTATCTTCTCGAAGGCCTTTGCCTTTATGTCGCTCATGCGGAAGTTGGCCTTGACGTCAAGGTCTGCATTGCCGTCGGCGGTGAGTTTGAGGCTGTCGGGCACCATAGGCATTGCGTCCTCGAGCGGTAGCACGGCCTTGATGTCGGCGTCAACACGCATGTCGCCCATTAGGTCGTCCACCCTACCCTTGACGCTCACGTCGGTGTTGCGTGTGTGGGCCTTGAGACTGTTTATCTTGGCGCTGCTCACGCCGCCTTTGCCGAGGTTGAGGCGTGCTGCAACGTCGCCGTTTATCCTGTTGATTCTGTACGGCAGGCTCTTGGGCATATAGAAGCGGCCGTCGGCGAGCTTCACCTGTGCATCCACCAGCGGCATAGTGCTGTCGGTGACAGTGCCTTTGGCGGTAGCGGCGAGCTGCACCTTGCCGTCCAGCTCTTTCATATCTTTCTTGAACGCAACATACTGCTGCGGCAGCAACTCCAGCAGTGGAGCCACCTGCCACGCGCCGTCGGTCTTGACGGCCATATCCACAGCCATTGGCTCTTCAGCGGTCTTAAGCTGCACATTGCCCTCGAGGCCGAGGGCGTAGTCGTCGAGCTGCAGCTCGCTCTCGGCGAGCTCTATGTGCATCTTCTGCAGGTCAGCCTTGAACGGCACCTGCATGCGCAGCAAGTCCTTCTTGGAGTTCTGCAACTTCTCATTTATCATTTGATTGTCACCCAGCACCAGCTCACCGCTTTCGACACCAAGCTTCAGCTTTCCCTCCACATTGTCGAAGTTGCCCTCGCCCTTCAGCGCCAGCGTCAAGTTCTGCAAAGCCACCTCAAGCGTCGTGCTTGCCGAATCCAACGAGGTGAAGCGGTTCAAAGCCACCGCCTGAGCGTCTATGGTAACATCGGCATCCACAAGGCCATCTTTGAGCGAGCCCACGATGTCGAGGTCCAAGCCCTCAACGCCAGTATCCAGGCCATCTTTCTCGTCGAGCAGTCGCGCGCCGAGATCGCTGACCGCTATCTTGCGCAGGTCAATCAGCGGTAAGCTGTCGAGACAGAATGTACTTTTGGTGGTGTCGCTGCTCTTGGGGAACACATCGTAGTTGGTGCGGCCTTCTTTGTCGATATATAGGTCGGCGTCCACATCGTCCAGCAGCACCTGGTGCACTATCACTTTCTTCTCCTTGAGGTATGCCTTCACGTCGACACCAAGGGTGAGGCTGCCTATACGAGCCACCGTGTCACTCGGCGCACCCTCCACAGGGTTGACAAGGTAGACGTTATCTATCTTCAGGCCTGCGTCGGGGAAAGTCTTGAAGAGTGTCAGGTCGACGCGGTCGAAGTGCGTCTCAGCCAGCACGTAATTGGCGGCCACGCGGTTCACTATCTTGGTCAGCTGGGCAGGCGTGAACACCAGCCACAGAGCCACCGCCACAACGACGACCACAAGGCCCAGCAGCGAGCCCAAGCTTATCAGTGCTATCTTCCAACCCTTTTTCATATCTTCGTCAGTGTGTATGTAGCCACCTCTTCCTCACGCTCCATGCTTGTGGAACTTATCTCCGTCACGGTATATGTCCTCGTTATTGGCACACCCTGCTCGTAAGTCACGTGGCGTAGTTGGTCGCCACTGACGCTCCACTCGTAGTCGTAGCTGGGGAAGTCCTCGGAGAAGCCCTCGTCGGTGTTGTACTTACAGCCGGTATGGTCACTACGGTAGCACCAGTACTCGCTGGTGCCGTCCTTCTTCCAAGTGCCCGTCACATCGCTATCGCTTAGGTTCAGCGTCGGCTTGTCTTTCTTACAGCCTGCCAGCATCATCACCGCCAGCGCGGCCATTATAAATATCTTTGCTTTTTTCATTTCACCACCATTATCTCAGGCAGGGTTCTCCCCTGCTCGTCGTAATCCATGCCGTAGCCGACAATGAACTCGTTGCTTATCTCACGCCCCACATAATCCACCTTGTAGTCGCCCTTGAAGGCCTCCGGCTTGTAAAAGAGCGTGCAGATGCGCACACTGCGGGGCTTCAGCGCCAGCGCCGCATCAATAACGTGGCGCATCGAGAGTCCGCTGTCTATCACGTCCTCCACTATCAGCACATCGCGGCCTTCGATGCTTGGCGGGAACGGCAGCGCACACTTCACCTCGCCGGTACTTTGCATTCCGCTGTAGGAGCTGTACCTCACGAAACTCACATCGCAGGGCACCGTCAGGCGGCGCAGCAGGTCGGCAGCAAACATGTAGGCACCCGTCAACACCGGACAGGCAACAAGGTTGCGCCCCGCATAGTCGCGGCTCACCTCGGCGGCAAGCCTGTCCACTATGGACGCTAGCTCAGCCTCACTTATATACGGCACAAAATCCTTGTTTTTTATCTTCATAGCTTAATCCTCCTCGGCGGGAGCGCTCTCCATCACCAGCCGCAAGCCGTAGTATTCGGTCTTGCCGCTGGGCACATACCAGCCGCGGTCGAACACCGCACACCCTGGCGACGTACTGTTGTAGTGGCCGCCGCGCAGTATGCGGCTGTCGCCCTCCTTGGGACCGCGCGGGTCATTCTGCTCGGCGTCCGTATAGGGCTCCATCCAGTCGGAGCACCACTCGGCTACGTTGCCGCTCATATCGTAGAGTCCCAGCGCGTTGGGCAGCAGCTGTCCCACAGGGTGAGTGTGGCCCTCGCTGTTAATGCAGAACCACGCATACTCCGTCAGCTGCTTACGTTCGCAGCCCGCAAAGGGGAGTTCCTTACCGCCTCTGGCGGCATACTCCCACTCGGCTTCGGTGGGCAGGCGGAAACGCTGCCCCGTCAACTGGCTCAGCAACGTCACGAAACGCTGTGCTTCGGTCCACGTAACCTGCTCCACGGGCAGCATGTCGCCTTTGAACCACGACGGTTCTTCGCCCATAACGGCACGCCACACTCCCTGCGTCACCTCAAAGCGCCCCATATAGAAGCCTCCAACGGTGACCTTGTGCGCAGGCCTCGTGTACTCGTACTGCTTCTCCACGCCGGCACCGTCGTCGCTACCCATGGTGAAAGTGCCGCCTTCGACCCAGACCATTTCTATGCTCTGGCTTTCGGGCAGCTCCACGCGTACCACGCTGTCGCGCTGCTGTCCGTGTGCAGCGAGCGCTGTGAGCAGCAATGCGGCAATCAATATGTGATGCCTTTTGTTCACGCGTTCATGTGGTCGTCGCTCCACTTCTCAGGGTTCACACGCCATGCGGCGAGGCTCTCCAGCGCATCGGCCTGGATGAACTGCTTGTCCTTGGCCACACCGATGAGCGTGTCATAGTCGGTCAGCGTCACCAGTTCGACATCCTGCTCCTTGAAGTTGTCGGCGGCAACCTGCAGGCCGTAGGTGAAGATGGCAGCCATGCCTTTCACCACGCAGCCCTTCTCGCGCAGCGCCTTGACGGCAATCAGCGAGCTCTTGCCCGTCGACACGAGGTCCTCAATCACCACAACCGACTGACCGGCATGAATCTCGCCTTCAATCTGGTTGGTTAGACCGTGGCTTTTCTGCTCGGAGCGCACATACACGAATGGCTTGCCAAGCTCCTGGGCCACCAGGGCGCCCTGGGCTATGCCGCCCGTCGCCACACCGGCGATGACGTCCACGTCGCCCCACATCGCGGAAACATTCTCCGTGAAGCGCTGGCGGATGAAAGTGCGAATCTCGGGGTACGAAAGAGTAACCCTGTTGTCGCAATAAATGGGCGATTTGCGGCCCGACGCCCACGTAAACGGGTGCTCATTGTTGAGCTTTACCGCTTTCACTGTCAGTAAGAATTCGGCTGTCTGTGCAGCCATGTCTTTGTTAGTAATCATGATGCAAAAGTACAACTTTTTTTTAATATAGTAAAATATTTTTATAAAAGCCCCCATTATCACCCACTGTATCCTCTCCGACTCTTCTACGACTGCTCTACTGTTGTCTACCGCTTGTTCTACGAATAAAATAGTAAAACAAAAGTAGAACAAAAGTGCAACAGATGGAGCGGATACATCGGGGCATCGGAGAGACGGCGGAAGTGTTAAATCTTATATTTTTTTGTTAGGTAATTCAAAAATAATTATATTTGTATCCTGTTTCGCAAATGTGAAATTAACAAAAAAAACTATATATGAAGAAATTAGCAACTACACTCATCGCGCTGGCAGCGCCAATTTTGACATTCGCCAGCGAAGCTGACCTCGAAATGCCGCAGGGCTTCGCGGCAACTTCCGACGCAGGCATCCTCTACTGGGGTTTTGCCGTCGTCGTCCTCGGCCTGCTGTTCGGCTTCTGGCAGTTCAGCAAAGTCCGTAAACTGAAGGCCCACAAGTCGATGCTTGAGATCGGCAATGTCATTTTCAAGACTTGTTCCACTTACCTGAAGCAGCAGGGCAAGTTCCTCCTGCTCCTCTTCCTCTTCATCGGTGCCGCCATTGCGCTGTACTTCGGTGTGCTGAGCCACATGAGCGGTGGCGCCGTGGTGCTGATTCTGGCCTGGACGATTATCGGCATCCTCGGCAGCTACGGTGTTGCTTGGTTCGGTGTCCGTATGAACACCTACGCCAACGCCCGCATGGCTTTCGCCAGCCTGCGCCGCAAACCCCTCGACCTTCTGAACATCCCGCTGCGCGCCGGTATGAGCATCGGTATCGTGCTCATTTGCGTGGAGCTCGTGCTCATGCTCACCATCCTGCTGTTCATGCCCGAGAACCTGGCTGGCAGCTGCTTCATCGGTTTCGCCATCGGTGAGAGCCTCGGTGCCAGCGCCCTGCGTATCGCCGGTGGTATCTTCACCAAGATTGCCGACATCGGAAGCGACCTGATGAAGGTGGTTTTCAAGATTGGTGAGGACGACCCCCGCAACCCGGGCGTCATCGCCGACTGCACCGGCGACAATGCCGGCGACTCCATTGGACCCACCGCCGACGGCTTCGAGACCTACGGTGTGACCGGCGTCGCACTTGTCTCGTTCATCCTCCTTGCTGTTCCCGACCCCGCCATGCAGGTGAAGCTGCTGGTGTGGATCTTCGTCATGCGTATCCTCGGTATCATTGCCTCTGTCCTTTCCTATTATATTAACGGTGCCATCGCCAAAGCCCGTTACAGCAAGGCCGACGACATCAACTTCGAGCAGCCGCTGACGAGCCTGGTGTGGATCACCTCAATCATGAGCATCATCGGCACCTTCTGCGCCTCCTACTTCATCCTTGGCAATGTCGAAGGTATGCCCAACCTGTGGCTCGCACTGAGCATCATCATCAGCTGCGGCACCCTCGGTGCAGCCCTTATCCCCGAGTTCACCAAGCTCTTCACCTCCCCCACTTCGAAGCATGTCAAAGAGGTCGTCAAAGCCTCTGAGCAGGGTGGCGCTTCGCTGAACATCCTCAGCGGCCTGGTGGCCGGCAACATGGGCGGTTTCTGGACCGGCATAGTGTTCTTCGTGCTGATGGTCATCGCCTACTTTGCCTCAACTTTCTTCAACATACAGCCCGTCTTCGGCGACTACTACAGCATCTTCGCCTTCGGCCTCGTGGCCTTCGGTATGCTCGGTATGGGTCCTGTGACCATTGCCGTCGACAGCTACGGCCCCGTGACCGACAACGCCCAGAGCGTCTATGAGCTCAGCCTCATCGAGGACGACATCGAGAAGACCACCAAGGAGGTCGAGATCGAGTTCGGCTTCAAGCCCGACTTCGAGAAGGCCAAATACTACCTGGAGGCCAACGACGGCGCCGGCAACACCTTCAAGGCTACAGCCAAGCCGGTGCTCATCGGTACTGCCGTTGTGGGTGCCACCACGATGATCTTCAGTCTCATCCTGATGATACAGAAGACCCTTGGTATCGAACCCGAGAGCATCCTCAATATGCTCAACCCCTACAGCATCCTCGGCTTCATCCTCGGCGGCTGCGTCATCTATTGGTTCACAGGCGCAAGTATGCAGGCTGTCACCACCGGTGCCAACCGTGCTGTGGAGTACATCAAGGACAACATCAAGCTCGACCCCAACGCCCCCAAGAAGGCTGACATCGAGAAGAGCCAGGAAGTGGTGAAGATCTGCACCAACTACGCACAGAAAGGCATGATCAACATCTTCATCGCTATCTTCTGCTTCGCGCTGGCTTTCGCCTGCCTGTCGAGTCCCGAGAGCATCGGCGGCCAGAACGCCGTCTGCCTGTTCATCGCCTACCTCATCTCGATAGCCGTCTTTGGTCTATTCCAGGCTGTGTTTATGGCCAACGCTGGTGGCGCATGGGACAATGCCAAGAAGGTTGTTGAGGTCGATATGAAGGCCAAGGGCACCCCGCTGCACGACGCCAGCGTTGTCGGCGACACCGTTGGCGACCCGTTCAAGGACACCAGCAGCGTGGCCCTGAACCCCATCATCAAGTTCACTACCCTCTTCGGCGTGCTGGCTATGGAGATTGCCATCAGTGAAGGCTTCCGCGGCATAGCCCCCTGGTTCGGTGTGGTGTTCCTGATCATCGCCCTTATCTTCGTCTACCGCTCGTTCTACAAGATGCGCATCAAGTAAGCGCTGGACAATAGAATACAAGGTTTGCCTCCTGCATGTTAAGATGTGGGAGGCAAACTTTTTTTTGCCAGTTTGATATTTTTTCGTATCTTTGCACCGCAATTTATGTAATACTTGTATATGGAACTTAAAGGTAAAATATCGCAAATCATTGGCGCTGTGGTGGACGTGACGTTTGCCGACGGCGAAGCTCTTCCCGACATCTACACCGCCCTGAGCGTGAAACGCCCAGACGGTGCTACAATTATACTGGAGTGCCAGCAGGACATCGGCGAGAATACGATGCGATGCATAGCTATGGACTCAACCGACGGTCTGGAGCGCGGCATGGAGGTGGTGTCGCTTGGCGGCCCTATCTCGATGCCAGTGGGCGAGAACATCAACGGCCGTCTGTTCAACGTCATCGGCGAGGCCATCGACGGTATGCCGGCCCCCGTGTGCGAGAAGCGCTACAGCATACACCGTGACCCGCCGAAGTTCGAGAACCTGAGCACCAGTCAGGAGATTCTCTACACCGGCATCAAGGTTATCGACCTGATACAGCCGTTCCTGAAGGGCGGTAAGATTGGCCTCTTCGGTGGCGCCGGCGTGGGCAAGACGGTGCTTATCCAGGAGCTCATCAACAATATCGCCAAGAAGTACAGCGGCATGAGCGTCTTCACCGGCGTGGGTGAGCGTACCCGCGAGGGTAACGACCTGCTGCGCGAGATGATAGAGGCCGGCGTTATCAAGTACGGCGACGAGTTCAAGAAGAGCATGGAAGAGGGCAGCTGGGACCTGAGCAAGATAGACCCCGAAGCACTGAAGGAGTCGAAGTGCACCATGGTGTTCGGCCAGATGAACGAGACGCCCGGCGCACGTGCACGTGTGGCGCTGGCAGGTCTGACGCTGGCCGAGTACTACCGCGACGGCGACGAAAAGACCGGCGGACGCGACATCCTGCTGTTTATCGACAATATCTTCCGCTTCACGCAGGCAGGCTCCGAGGTATCGGCTCTACTGGGCCGTATGCCGAGTGCTGTGGGTTACCAGCCTACGCTGGCCACTGAAATGGGATTGATGCAGGAACGCATCACGAGTACCAACCGCGGAAGTATCACCTCGGTGCAGGCCGTTTATGTGCCTGCTGACGACTTGACAGACCCGGCACCTGCAACGACCTTCGCCCACTTGGACGCACAAACCGTTCTGAGCCGTAAGATATCGGAGCTGGGTATCTATCCTGCCGTCGACCCACTGGATTCCACAAGCCGCATCCTCACCCCCGACGTGGTCGGCGAGGAACATTACAATACCGCGCAGCGTGTGAAGCAGATGCTGCAGCGCTACAACGAGCTGCAGGACATCATCGCCATCCTCGGTATGGAGGAACTCGGCGAGCAGGACAAGCTGGTCGTCAGCCGTGCCCGCCGTGTGCAGCGCTTCCTCTCGCAGCCTTTCTTCGTTGCAGAGGCTTTCACCGGACTGGAGGGTAAGTTCGTCAATATTGAGGACACCATCAAAGGCTTCAAGATGATACTCGACGGCGAGGTGGACTACCTGCCGGAGCAGGCGTTCCTGATGGTCGGCACCATTGAGGAGGCCATTGAGAAAGGCGAGAAGATCTTGGCGGAAACGAAGTAAAGGTTACTGGTTAAAGGTTACGGTTTACAGGTTAAAGATTGATGAAAGTAAAAATTACGAAACCGGACAGCATCCTATATGAGGGTGAAGCGTCGCTGGTGCAGTTGCCTGGCACAGGGGGACTGTTTGAGATACTGGAGAACCACGCCCCCATCATATCGTCGCTTGGCAAGGGTACGCTCCGCATTGTCACCCCCGAGGGAGAACAGACCTTCGACATCCGCGGCGGAGTCGTCAAAGGTCAACAGAACGACCTGCTGATCTTGGTACAATGAATATAAAGAAGATACTATTCCTGTCACTCGCCATGATTATGGCGGTGTTGAGCGTACATGGGCAGGTTCCCAATGAGGTAAAAGAGGTGATGAGGAAATGCGAGGCAGCGATGAGTAGCCCGCAGGGAGTGGAGATTGACATGAACGTGAAGACCTCGTTGGCTTTCGTCAAGCTGATGAACATGCACCTCGTTACAGGTGAAAAAGGCAGCAAGAGTAAGGCTGTGATGACGATGAGCATTCTTGGCAAAGAGGTGACGATAGAGAGCGGTTTCGACGGCGAACAGGAGTGGGTGGCCACGGATGACACAGTGACCATCACCAAGACTACAACAAAAGGGGAAGGTGACTCCGACCTCAACTTCAACCTCGCCAATGAGTACAAGAAAGCCAAGATGAAGCTTAAGAACGACTACTACGAAATAGACTTCTCAAACCCTGTCGACAAGAACAACGAAGCGAAGAGTGTATCGGTAAAGGTCTCTAAAAAGGACTACCGGCTGCGTGAGATGAAGATGAGTATGAAGGGCGCAAAAGCCACAATAACCATCAACAAAGTCCGCTTCGGACTGAAAGACGACTACTTCAAGCTCGACTTGAGCAAGTACCCCAAAGCAAAAGTCATCAGGAAATAGACTTATCCAATCGCATTATCTTCACCGGCCGGTCGCTACCTAACTGCAGCCGGCTGCAGTAGTTGATGTCGCCGGTATCGCGGAAGCCGCACTTCTCCATCACCTTGCCGCTGGCGGGGTTGTCGGGAAAGTAGTCCGCCCAGAGGGTCTTGAAGTCCTTTTCTTTGAAGCAATAATCTATCAGCAACCGTAGCGCCTCAGTGCAAATACCGCGGTTCCAGTAAGGTCGCGCAATCCAGTAGCCCACCTCCGCGTCGTTCTCGCCGATGTCGATATTACTCTCTCCGTGGACCATGTAGCCCATACAGCCGATGGGCTCGCCTGTCTCTTTGATTTCGATGGCCCACATGTGGTCGCTGTGGAAAATGGTGCGGATAATCTCGAGGCTCTCCTCAACACTATTGTGTGGCGGCCACCCCGCCCTCGGTCCCACCTCGGGGTCGGAAGCGTATTTATACAACGTTTCGGCATCATCGTCGCGCCACGGGCGAAATAGTATTCTTTCAGTTTCCATATTAGTCATGATAATCAGTTTCTTTCCATTCAAATTTAACTGTTTCCGGCACTAAGTATTTGCCTATTTTGTAGTCGATATTGGCTTTGTGAGCCTGGCTGAGCTGGTGGCAGCGGCGCACACGGTACATGCGGCCGTCCTTAATGAAATGGGCACCCGTCTGGTGGAAGCGGAAAGGGACATCCTTCGCCACGCACTGCCCACGGAGCGAGAGCACCCAGTCGTAGTCGCAGGGCCTCGCGTCGACACCCGACTCACCTCCTACTGACACCTCCTCTATCGTCTCGTTAAGCCATGGAGTGAGGTCCATCGGCGTCAGCAGCGGCGAGGCGATGATGGCCTTGTGGCGGATGGGCAGCGAGCGGAAGATGGGCAGGCGGTAGTCGGCCATCGACTGGTTCTCGACAGTGCAGCCCACGATGACGTTCTCGTAGCCGTCACCCCAGTCGTCGGGCACGCACTGCGTGAAGCGGTCGATGCGTTTGGTGAAGAAGAAAAACCAGAGGTCGCTCCGCAGCCGCATCATCTCCCAGCATTCGGGACGCCACGCGTCGGCATCCTCGAGCAAGAAGTCGGAGGTGAAGCAGGTGAAGACCATCTTTCCGCTCTCTATCTTCCACGACTTGTCGCGTTTTTTCTTAATGGGAAGGTTGAAATTGCCCGTTTTACGGCATACGCTACTAGCAATCTCGCTGCCATACATCTCGTCCTGCCGGTAGACATAGCAGTACTTGCACCCAGGGCTTATCTTGGTGCATCCATGCCACGGGTTCCAGTCGGCGTATATCTCCCTGTGTTCTGACATGCAGCATTAACGGAATGCCACTGGTTTTATTGCAGCAGTGGAAGAAAGCCAAGGCTAAAAACAGCCTTGGCTTTCGAATCTTTACCGCTCATTCTATTGGTATCTGTATCACCGACAGCCATTTCTCAGGGTCTTTCTGGTTCCAGGCACCATCAATATAGCAAGTGCGATGCTGACCAATCACCTTATAGCCGTGTTCCTCGATATAGCGGAAGGCTTCGACAAACGAGTCGTAGAAGCGCTCGTAGGGAC
>Ga0310690_10010502_pt1 | contig 11514 bp, 24 predicted proteins | sample AusTroGonzalo_MG_2_FD_207661 | JGI IMG/M metagenome (GOLD analysis project Ga0310690, IMG submission 207661) | Bovine rumen microbial communities from tropical cattle in Woodstock, Queensland, Australia - Gonzalo_04 (v2) (version 2) | ecosystem: Host-associated > Mammals > Digestive system >...
AGCGCTTTCAGGTGGTTCTTTTCCAGATCCTTCAGCGTCCGCCGGATAATGCAGATCTTGATGCCCTCGCTGTATTTGTCCGGCCGCCCGTACCGGTTGGCCAGCAGGAACGCTTTCACCCGCACCACCCAGCTTTTCCCGCCGCCGCGGGCCCCGCCGAATGCGATGTGCCTCACCTTGCTCTGCAGGAACCGGTACTGCTTCGCGTTCGGATACAGGTCAATCACTCTTCCCTCACCCATCTGTCTCCACGTCCTCCGGCTGGTGAATCATGATCATTTCCTCCCCGTCGCCCTCGGTTCCCTTCGCCGCCTTTTCCTTCTCCAGCGCCAGCTGCTCCCGCCACTTCTTCTGCGCGAACTTCTGGTCGATGGTCTTCAGGTTGTACAGGTCCCGCTGCGTCATCGTCGCCGTCTGGATCGCCTTGGCGAAGCTCTCAGCGTTCCGCAGCGTGCCGTTCGCGTCCGTCAGCAGCACCACCGGCTTCTCGCTGATCGCCTGCGCCAGCTCCTTCAGCCCGTCCAGCAGCTTCTCGTTCGCCTCGATCAGCTTCTCCAGGTGGTTTACACGCGCGCGCACAATGCGGTCGCGTGTCTCCTCCTCTGTTTTCTCCCGTATTTTTCTCTTCTCTTTTTTCCACCCTTCATTATAGGCGCGGTTCTGTATCGTCTTCACGCTCAGCCCGTACTTCTCCGCCAGCTGCTGCTGCGTGATGCCGCCCTTCAGCCACTCCGCCCGTATCTTTGACCACGGTGCTGCCATATATATCCCTCCTGCCCTTATGGATCCGTTTTCCTGGTGGGCGATCCCTGTCCTTATTGTTTCAGATTTCGCCGTTTTTTTGCAGGTACAGCAAAGGGGACCGCGCTCCGCGGCCCCCTCCGGTTCCTCCGTATTTACTTTTCGTCCTCGTCAAACGGCGGTTCCTCCGCGTACATTTCCTCCGTCTCCGCCACCATCTTTGCCCTGGTTTCCTCGATCTCCTTCCGGATCTCCTCCTCCGTGAATGCGTCCTCGTCACTCTTCACGTGGAACGTGACCGTGTAGTGGAATCCCTTCACGCCGTCCATGTCCTTTACCCGCTCCTCGCCGATCGTCCAGAACAGCGTCCCGTCCAGCAGGTTCTTCTCGCCCTTCAGCTTCCGCAGGTTCTCGATCAGCTTCAGCGCGCACTCGCCCAGCGCCTCCGCCCGCATCCGCTGCCCCGTCCGGCTGTAGGCGTCCGCGATCTGCGCGTACTCCTTCCGCCGGTTCCGCAGCTGCTTCTCATACAGCTTAAGCGCTTTTTCGTCTCTTTTCAGTTTTTGCTCCTTGGTCATGTCCTTCCTCCTTCCGCATTACGCAGCGTATGTATACCCCGTCCACCACGTCGCTGTAGAACACCCGCCCGTCCTCCAGCCGGTAGTCCGGATAGACGCGCGCCAGGATCTCCCCGGCCATGGCCCGGAAGTTCTGCGCGATCATCTTCACTTTTCTGTTGCTCATCTTCGTGTCGCTTACGTGTTCCTTCGGTTTCTTCAGGTTCCTGCTCCCGCTCCACATGTGGCAGCCCTGCCGCTCGCCGGCATCCTTCGCCTTTTCGTTCTGCCTGTACAGGTAGTTCGCCATGCCCTGCAGTCCCTTCCCCTGCTGCTGCAGCCGTATCGTGTTCGCGTATCCTTTCCGCCAGATCTTCTCCAGCTCGTCCCGACCCACCCCGCCGTTCATCACGCAATGGACATGGATCCGCTGATCCCTGTCATGCCCGATGCTGTATATGTACTTCAGTTCGGATAGTGCCCGCTTCTCCCGCAGCCGCTTCACCCGGTTCAGGAAGTTTCGCACGTCCTTCCGGCAGCGCTTCTCCTCCGGTTCCGCCCCGGCATAGGTCAGCGTCACGTGGATATCCTCTTCCGCCCGGAAGTTCGTTTCCATCAGCAGGATCAGCCGCCGCTTCGCCCGCCTTGTGTTCAGCTGGCTCTGCCGCTCCGGCGTCATGTTCTGCTTCTCCCGCCTGGCCGTCTGCTCCATGCTCCGTCCGAAGATCGGATACACTTCCGCTTCCAGCCTGGTCCCCGCCTTGATCGTCCGCGTCCGGTATCCCATCGCGCCGATCCGCGTCGCCGTCGCTTCCGTCCGCCAGTACGCGCTCAGCAGATCCTCCGCGCCGGTATCCGGTATTGCGTCAAACAGCCCTTCGAATTCCCATGCCATCCCCCGGCGCCTCCTTTCTGCTTCTATCCCCCGGGGAAACCGCTGCGCTCTCCCCGGACCCCTTCCGCTGCCATCAATGCCGTTTTTCTGATGAGGATGATCAGGCTTCCGGATCTTCCCCTGTCAGCTGCCCTTCTAATAGGAAAAATGTGCAATCTTTTAATACTCATTACAAGCCTCATAATGCGGAGCCCGTCCCGCGGTTCGCGGCGCTGTCCGCCGCCTGGCCCCTGCCGTCTTTCCGGCTGCCAGTTGTCCATACCGTTCTCATTTCCCGGATCTCAGCTCCGGCTGGCTGAATTTTGAGGTTTTCCCTCTGGTGCGAGGGGCCGGAGTTGAACCGGCCGGCAGCGCGGCACATCCTTTCCGTCCGCGGGAGCACATTCACCTCCTCAATATTTCGGACTTCCGGAAACGCTGCCCGTCCCCGCTTCGCATATAAACCCGGATGGCAGATCCCTGTCTGGCCTTAATCCGGTTGATCATGGTTTCGGTGGCGGCGGGCACGGCTGATCGTCTGTGTCCGGATAGATAGGAGTTGGAATAAATCCTATATCCAGCAATGAACCATCCAGCTCTATGAACCCGCCGTATATCAGTGTCCCTCTCTTCCTTAATCTTGCCAGTTTCCTTTTAAAGCGTGCTTTCTTTTCCTTCCTTTTATTCCATGTCTTAAGTTTCTTTTTCACCGATACGCTCCTTTTTCGAAGTTATTTTCGTTATCTTATTCAAAAGGTTTTACAACATTAAGTATTGCTTCTATTTCTGAAATATTCATGACTTCTTCATCATCAGCAATGCGATGATAATCGCCAGAATAATTGAACTTTACATAACCATCCTCGACTAATTTTTTCGCAATTTGCTTCGTCATGTCTGATCTTGCAAATTCAATATACTCTTTTGTCTGTTCGATATAGTCAGGAAGTGTGTTTCTGATCTTTATTGTCTCAATCTTCCGCTCGCATTTTGTAAATCGAACAGGTTTAAGCAGTCTGTCTTCCGCAATTATCCTTCTCTTGATTTCCCTGTATAGTCTGTTCTGATGTCGCTTGTACGATTTCTTACTCATTCCATTTTACCGCCTTTTTCGTCCAATCAATAGGTTTGCCACAATGCCGACAAAATATGTCCTCATTACGTATCAATGAATGATAACAATTCCCACAACGATCACAAAACAGTTTCATCATTTCACGTTCACCGACCTTCATGCCGTGTATTCCATGCTTTAAATGCAATTCTTTGGCATCGGCATATCAATCTGAATCATCTTACGCTCCTTTTACGAATTAGTAATCTCTTGGAAATTCTGCATCTGGAACATCTTTGACCGGTGTTATATCCTTCAGTTTCTTTTTTATTTGTTCACATTTTTCTTCTGTTAGTTTGTCCAATGTTCCCACGAAATAACCACTGATTTCTTCAGTTAGTCCTACTTCTTCTTGTTCAAATCTGTCATCATCTTCAGTGTAGAATGTCAGTCCAAACCGTTCTATCTTTTTGCCATGACATTCTTTTTTGCATGGATGGTCATCATATCTGCTCTTAAAATGCTTATAAAATACATCTCTATATTCTGGTGCTATATCCGTATATCTTATATAATTTTCGCATCCGTTTTCATCCAATTCGATTTCGCTAAGTGAGCAAAATCCATCCCTGCATGAAGCACATTTTTTCAGGTAACACTTTACTTCCATTTCGCAATCCTCCCTTCCAACGCATTTCCAACGCAATTCAAACGTTGTTTTTGCGTTGCAATACTCCTATTTTGTGAAGTTAGATGCTCTCAGCAATTCCATAATGTTGAAAGAAATCGTTTACTTCTTCTTTTGTTATCTCGCCGCTACCACAAAAATCACCAGTTCGCATACTCCATAAAGAAAACGGATACTTGTCGTCTTTCATAGGGTAAACGACTATCTTCTTCATTTCTCCGATATCGTTGACATAATTCGCTTCTTTGATGCATCCTTCAAATTTCATCATGCTTCGTCCTCCTATTTAACGAACTTTCTCTATCTCCCTCATCTGCCGCACGATCGGGTTGTACAGCATCAGCTCCCCGCCGACCCTGTCCGCAACCCGCTGCGCCTTCTCCCTGTTCCTGGTGATCCACGCGTCCCCCGGATAAATGCTCCACCGCAGGTCCGTCGAATACAGGATCGTCCCGACCAGATACTCCCTGCCCCTGCGTATGATCACCCCTGTGGCCCGCCTTATATCGTCCTTCATTCCGCGCCGGCCCCCAGGATCTTCAGGATCTTCGGCAGCAGCTTCGCCAGCTTCACCCAGTCCTGCCGGAAGGTACAAAGGTCTTCCCCTTCGTTCGTCCGCCATTCGATATGCCCGTTCTTCTTGTCGTAATGGAACTCCCCCAGCTCCGGATGCCTGATCGCCGACACTTCGCATACCCCGAACTTTACCCCGTCCCAGACGGCCTTTTTCTCCTTCTCCGCTTCTGCCGCTTTCTTCTCCGCCTGTTCCCGCCGGTATTCCTCCGCGATGCTCTCGTCATACACCAGCGTCACCTGGGGGCCCTGATCATCGTCGTCCGCCTGTTGTTTCGGTTCCTCCGCGGTCTTTCTGTCCTCCGCGTACACTCCCACCTTCGGTGCCAGCTTCAGCTCCACCAGCTTCTGATACATTTCCGGCGCATTCTTCCGCGCCCACCGCCGCAGGTTCTGCCACTCCTCCGGCGGGCGCTTGTATCCCTCTTCCTTCATATAGTCAACCGGAGAATAATGCTCCTCCTGGTATGCCTTGATCAGCCCGGTCAGCACTTCCCGCCGGTCGCGCCGCTGGTATTTGTATTCCATCTTTTTCACTCCCTTTTTGTCCTTATTCCGCTCCTCCGCGGCCCTCAGGCATTTCCAGCTGCAGTAGTATTCCCAGTGCATCGGGTTGCCTTTCTTGTATGCCCACAGGTTCGGATGCATGATCACCACGTCCTTCCCGCAGTACCTGCAACGCCTTTGTGTCCATATGGATTCACTCATGCTTTGCACCTGCCGGTTCCAGTTCCTTCATCGCGATCTGTATCGCGTCCGGTTCCACCATGATCTTTTCCTGCCATGCCGCGATCGCCCGCCTTACCGGCTCGCTTTCCATCGCCTGGATCATCTCCTGCAGGATCCTGCACTTTTCCGCCTGCTCTTCGAATCTTTCTTCCATTCCTTTCATCGGTTCCAGCCTGTTGTAGTTCCTGCTGCATAATTTCCATAATTCCCGCTCGTGTTCCAGGCACTCCAGCAGCACGCTCCGCTTTGTGATTTCCTTCATCCTGCAGCCTCCTCATCACTCTGATCACGTCGGCCACCCCGGCCATGTATCCTTCCTCGTACCCCCGCCGGTATACGCTCTCATAACTGGTATCCTTGAACGGATTATTCATTGCGGATCCACCTCCAGCCACTCGCTGCGGATATACCCCCGGCTCGTCACGGCCCAGCCGTCCGCGATGTAGAACACCTGCACGTCCGTCCCGTTGTACAGCCAGCCGGCACGCCCTTCGATCTGCGGGCCTCCGCACCACCGTCGGCACGCAACCCTTGTCTTTGCCACGCAGCAGTATGTCTCGCAAACCTCCGCCGGTTCCTCCGTCGCCACGAATCCGCTGTATATCCATCCCTCGCCGGCGTCCCCGACTCCCAGCGCGTGTACGAATCCGTTCCTGGTCTTTCCGTCCGTCCGGAATGAGTCCCCGGCTTCCAGCCATCCCAGGCTTTTGCTGTCCTTGCTCGCCTTTTGCCGGATCATCACCTGCGCCCCCGGCTTGCAGATAATCCAGCACGTTGCCGTGTCGTCCGCCACTGCTGAACAGATCCACCATCCCAGCGCGTACCCGACAATCAGGCCCATAATGACCAGCCCCATCAAAAGGGCTATTCTTTTCTTGGTTATCATGCTATAATGTTTACGCATTTTAGATCTCCTTTCGTCTGTAAAGGGGAAACCCGCCGCTGACGGTCGCCTCCGTCAGCGGTTTTTCAGTCTTCCCATCTCATATGTTTCCAGCTCAGATAATGCTCGCATCTCTTCCAGTTCTCCTCGCAGTACAGCTTCCGCTGTTTGTCGCATTTCTTTGTGTCCCTGTACCGCAGCTCCACTGCGTTGCTGTCCGGCACATGGCTCTCGCATCGGATCGTGTTTGGCGTAAACGCCTTGAACAGCGGGCACAGTACATTCTCTCCCTCTGTGTTCCCGCATGATTTCCTGCTCACTGCCCGCCTCCTTCTCCGTTATACGGCGATCAGTTTCCCGTTCTTCCGCCTGGCCAGCCTGCAGCTGCTCCGCGGCATCATCACCGTCCGGTTGCTGATCCACGCCTCCAGCCCGCTCTCCGGCACGCGCAGCACCTGGCTGCTCTTTCCGCCCACGTTCACGCAGCCCGGCATTTCCTGCATCCGCGCCCGCGCCGTACTGACCGCGATGCCCAGCTGCTCCGCCACTTCCTTCGGGCCCAGATATCGCTCCTTCATGCTGCTCCTCCTTTCTCCCTCAGTTCCACCCGCTCGCTGCCCAGGATCAGCAGCTGCTTCCGGTACTCCTCCAGCTGTTTGCACACGTAGTACGTCTTCCCCCGGATCGTCCTGGTCTCCGTTGTCCTCCGCCACGTCCCGTCGTTGTGCGGATACACAAAGAAGTCGTCCAGGTTCAGATTGCAGACCAGCTTCGTCCTGATTTCCTTCTCCATGTCAGGCTCCTTTCGTTCCATTATTGGAATTTGATAGGCAAAAAAATATCGCACTTATCATCAGCACTGCTTATCTTGCAAAGATCACAGATCTGCTGAACCTGTGCGAGTGTAAATGTTCCCTTTTTCTTCTTCGTTCCGAACGTGTTTTCAGATATGCCCATAGCTTTTGCAAGTGTTCTCTGCGTGAAACCGGCTGCTCTGATCGCACCTTCAAACTTGTTTACGTTTATCATTTTATTCACCTCCTGTTCCATTTATGGAACAAGTATACTACCAGGCTAAATTGTCTGTCAATCCATTTTTGGAACAAATCATTATATTTTTATATTTGTTGTTGCATTATTGGTATTTCTTCATTATAATTCCCTTTGGGTGATATTTATGAATAACATACAAAAAAATCTCCTTGATGCTTTTGAGCTCTCCGGACTCACTTATGATGAACTTGCCAAGCGCACAGATCTTCCTAAATCTGCATTGTTCCGTTATCTGAACGGCGATACTGAAAAGATCCCCATTGATCGCTTTCAGGCCATTTGTTATGAACTTCATGTAGACGCTGCTTATCTTCTTGGTTGGAAATCTAATCTTGAAGAAAATGAATCTTTCATCATAAACACTTTCCGCTCTCTTCCGGAACCCGGTAAAAAATATCTTCTCCAGCAGGCTCAGATCGCTAAGATCACGTTCGGGGAAAAATCTAAGGCTGTTTCTAATACGAATATAGTGTAAGGTAATTATTTATGGGTATGATTCATTGGAATAATCATGATGAAGGTCCGATAAGCAAAATTGTCATCGGTATTTTCCTTGCTTCCTTTGGTCTTATTTTAACCGTTTACTTTATTATAAGTCTCTTTAATTCTTTCTCATGGGTGATATTACTCGTTGGCATTTTCCCTGTTGTATTCTTTTTCCCAATTCTTGTATTTGGTGGTATAAATGAAATAATAGAAGGTATAGATTTATTAAAAACCAATAGAATTAAAAGGAGTCCTAAACATGACAGAACAGGAAAAGAATGATACCCTGGCCGCGCTGGCCTGCTGCGCTAAAAGCTCCTGCGCCGGCTGTCCGCTGATCGTCTGCGCGCCGGACTGCTCGGATCCCTGCGATCTTGTCCTGGCTGATTATCTTCTCGATCTGCTTCCCGCTTATCCCGGAGAAGAATCGGACCGCTTCTGCACAATTATCCGTGAGTGCCTTTCCTGTTCCTCTTCTTCCTGTGATGAGGATTGCCCTGTCTTTGCCGATTTCGGTGAAGATCATCAGCATGAGTTCTTCGCCCGTGTCCATGCTTATCTGAAAAGGAGGATCCCTGATGCCCCGTAAATCTGAAAAAGCGCCCCGCGCTGACGGCCGTTACCAGCGCAAGTACAAAGGAAAGTATTTCTATGCCGATACCGATGAGGAAGCAAAGCGCCTGCGTGATGAATATAAGTATCAGTGCGAGCACGGTATCGACCGGATCCGGAACATTACCGTCTCCGAATACGCTGAGCAATGGCTGCCGGTTGCCAAGGCCGCCGTCTCCGATAAATGCTATAACGATTACGCGAAGCAGCTGGAAGCCCTGACCGATGTCTGCGGCGACAAGTATATGAACGCTGTCCTTCCCCTGGATATCCAGAAAGTCTGGAAGCATTACCTCGGCTATTCCGATTCCACTATCCGCCGGGCCTGTATGCTGTATAAGGCCATGTTCTCTTCCGCGATCGAGAACGGATACTGCCGTTCCAATCCGGTTTCCAAGGATACAGCGAAGCCTCATAAAGGGACTGCCGGCACTCACCGCCCGATCGAGCCGTGGGAGAGAAAGATTATCGAAACCTTCCCCCACCGTATGCAGGCCGGCGCGATGCTCATGCTGTACGCAGGCCTCCGCCGCGGGGAGATGCTGGCCTTTACCAATAAGGATATCATCTATGAGAAGAACAGGAAAACCGGCGAACGGATCCCGAAGTCCGTCTGCGTTACGCAGGCCGTCCGTTTCGATTCCAATCTTCCCATTCTCTCGGATCCGAAAACGGACGCCGGCACGCGCACCGTCCCGGTCTTCGATTCGCTTGTCCCCTTCCTTCAGGATCTGGACGGATATATCCTCAAGAACAATAAAGGCAGGATCTGTTCCGAAACTGCTTTCACCAATGCCTGGAAAGACTGGAAGAACCAGATCGAGCTCATGCTGAACCATTGCAATCAGAAGCGCTGGTATTTCCTGGACTCTTCCTACCGTGACCGCGATCCTCGCCGTTATGATCAGATCCAGCTGCTCCTCCGCAAAGGCAAAAAAGAAGAAGCGGATGCGCTCCGCTTCATGGACTGGAAAACCTGGACCGTCCGTCCCCACGATCTTCGCCACTCCTTCTGTGTCATGCTGCGCGATGCCGGTGTCGATATGAAGCTCGCCATTCAATGGATGGGCCACGCCGACGAGAAGATGATCCTGAAGATCTACGACCACGTCACCGACTACCGGATCCGCACCGCGATCTCCAATGTAAACGGCATGCTGAACCCAAAGCGGGCGTCAAACGGGCGTCAGAAGAACACTTCCAAAACCTTGCAGGCTGTGTAACATAACCGTTCCAAGGTTTTTCGCAAATTGTCTCCGACTCTGAAGGTCACAGGTTCGAATCCTGCCGGGCATACGAACCCGGAAGCCCATGAAATAAAGGACTTCCGGGTTTTTCTTATGTCTTTTCCATACGCTCAAAAACACCATAAAAAGCACAAAAATGACCTGAAAAACGTACAAACGGGCGTCAAACGGGCGTCAGAAATATTCCCTCATCCGTTCCCTTCCTCTTCCTCCTCAGGAGGTTTTTGCTTCACTTCAGGCAAGCCTCCCAAACTTGTAACGATTGAAAAGATAAACGCTACTCCGCTGACGCTGAGGGCCTTTACCCATTCAATGTCGCTTATGGCTGCACCCACGGCAATAAATCCTGCGAATGTCTGAAAAAAAGTTTTGACGGCTCTGATCAGTGCTGCGATTGCCCACTCTTTCCAATTCCAATTCATGCTACATTCCCTCCGTTATGATTTGTCGGTTGTTCCGGTAACGCTATAAACTGTCCGTGAAGATGGTCCATCACGCTGTTCGGCCCCAGCGCTTCGTACTGCATATACATATTCTCCAGATTCTGCCGCTCTTCATACGGGGCCCAACCCTGCGCGATGTAGTGCCGGTATCCCTGCAGCAGCCTGTCCCGCAGCAGCGCCTGCACGCCCAGCATCACGGCTCTGGTCTGTATCTGCTGTGTCGCCTGGTTCTCCTCGGCGGTCTGCACCCGCCGCTCCAGCGGACGCTTGATCACCAGCGCGATGATGATTCCGACGAGTGTCGGTACGCCTGCCAGGCTTAAGATCTGATATGCGCTCATACGGCTTCACTCCCTTCTTTCATTTCTGAGTTTTCCGGATATTGTGCCGTAAGTGCCTTTGCCTGTGCCAGATCAAGGCCGCAGATCGTTACTGTATATTTCTTGATCGTCGCCGGTGTTGACAGCAGAATCTCATATGTCCGCGGGCCTACGATTCCGTCCACCTTCAGTCCCCAGTCCTGCTGGAACTGGCGTACCGCCGCTTCCGTCATCTTCCCGAAATTGCCGTCCACGCCGTATGACCCGATATCGTATCCCCGCTGCACCAGCGCCGTCTGCACCAGCGTCACGTATTCCCCTTTGCTTCCTCTCCTGAGTATCGGCAGATCTGCCTGTCCCGGATCCTCCGCGCCTCCTTCTTCGTATTCCACATCCTTCAGCTCTCCCCAGTACTGCCATTTCCCGCCGACGTCGCTGGTGATCACGCCGCTCTTTGTCCCCGCGGCTTCGATCACTTTCCCGCTGCCGGCATATACGCCGACGTGCGGTTTCTTCTCATCCGTCCCGGTGAATACCGCTGTCCCCGGAATCAGCGTGTGCCCGTCCGTCGCCTTTCCTCCTGACAGCTTCCCTTTCCGCGCGCAGTACCTGTCCCAGATCGAATTGGATCCATGATAAATGCTTCCGCCCAGCTGCTTAAACGCCCAGCACAGCAGTCCGCTGCAGTCCACCACATTTTTCCCGATCCACTTGTCTCCGTACAGCGCGCTGCTGTAATACTTGTCATCCTTCGCTTCAGAATTGTTTTTCCAGCCAGTCCCGTACTTGTTGACCATGTAGTTAACTTTCTGGTTCTGTTTTGCCTGCGTCCATTGTTCTCCCGACGCGCCCCAGATATAGCCCCATTTGTTTTCCAGCGCATACCGGCACTTTTCAACCAGATCCTCGGCCCTGATCATTTCTTTTTCCTCCTGTTCCACGGCATTTTATCCGGCAGTATGAATACGGCTTCAATCCCGATAATGATCAGTACGATCACTGTCCCGATGATCCATCCCATATGCACCACTCTCCCCATTTCATTGTATAAAAACCAAAAAGAAAAATGCAGGTACACCTGCATGTTCGCTTTTCTTTTTCCCCTGCATTGTATATAATGGAGATAATAAAAGAGCGCTTGCGGCTGGTCCCCGCTAACGCTCCGGCGGAAGATGTGGATGGGACATCCTCCAGAGATTGATATTATCACATCCTTCCGTCACAAACAATAGAAAGGATGTGTTTTTATGTACG
>Ga0310690_10010503_pt1 | contig 11514 bp, 8 predicted proteins | sample AusTroGonzalo_MG_2_FD_207661 | JGI IMG/M metagenome (GOLD analysis project Ga0310690, IMG submission 207661) | Bovine rumen microbial communities from tropical cattle in Woodstock, Queensland, Australia - Gonzalo_04 (v2) (version 2) | ecosystem: Host-associated > Mammals > Digestive system >...
TCACGCTATACAACGGCTACAACTACACCGACATCACCGACGACAACTATAAGGAAAAACGGTCTTTCGAGCGCATGTCTTTCAAGCAGGAGCAACTCAAGTTCAGCCTCAAAGATTTCGACATGACCCGCTCGAGCGAGGACATGTACAAGTCGTCGCAGCAGATGATGAACATCAAGCAACTCAGCACCGCCTTGGACTCGCTTGAAACGCGCTACGACCAGCGTCAGCAAGACTTCACGGAGGGCTTCACTCGGCGATGGTCCAACTACAACTCCATCAGCAACGCACAAGCCACGACAGCCAGCCGCGTGGCCACCAACGACACGGTTGTCCAATCCATACCCATCCTAGTTTGGCCACTGTTGGACAACTACAGCGGCGACACCCTGGCCGCCATCTGTGAGATGGCCCTCGCCAGCGCCAAAAACGCCAAGGACAACGTCTCGTTTAACAAGATGGACCTCAACGGGCAATCCGAGAACATCAACAAACACAAGAAGGAATGGCACAAGAAGTTCACCCTGAGTATCGCCTGCCTTATCTTCTTCTTCATCGGCGCGCCCTTAGGCAGCATCATACGCAAGGGCGGCTTGGGCCTACCCGTGGTGATCTCGGTGCTGTTTTTCGTCGTCTACTATGTCATCTCCACCTTGGGCGAACGTATGGCCGTGTTAGGACATGCCAACATGTTCATTGGCGTATGGATATCCTCGCTCGTGCTACTCCCCGTCGGCCTCTTCTTGACCTTCAAGGCCACCACTGATGCAGCCCTATTTGACGGCGACAGCTGGAAGAAATTCTTCGAAAAACTTTTCGGAAAAAAAAGCGAAAACTATGAAAATACTTCTCCTCTGCAATAAACCACCCTACCCCGCATCCGAAGGCGGTCCCATGGCGATGAACAGCATCATCACCGGACTGCTTGAGGCCGGCCATCACATCAAGATCCTGGCCGTGAACAACGAGAAATACCATGTCAGCGAGGCCGACATCCCCGAGGAATACAAGAAAAAGACCGGCATCGAACTCATCGACGTCGACTTGAGTGTGCGCCCGATGAAGGCCTTCCTCAACCTCTTCACCAAAAAGTCGTACCACGTGGAGCGCTTTGTCTCGGAGACGTTCAAGAGTCGCTTGGCCGAGGTGTTGGAGAAGGAGCTTTTCGACGTGGTGCAGTTGGAGATGCTTTTCATGGCGCCATACGTCGAGACCATCCGCGAACACTCGAAGGCCATGATTGTGCTGCGCGCCCACAACGTGGAGCACAAGATTTGGGAACGCGTTGCCAAGGAGACCAAATTTTTCCTCAAACGCTGGTATATCAACCATTTGGCCAAGACCTTGAAGGAATACGAACTCAATGCCTTGGAGGCCGTCGACGGCGTGGCCGCCATCACGCGCAAGGACGCGGCCTATTTCCGGAAATACTGCTCGAAGCCCGTCATCGACATCCCGTATGGCGTTTATCCTGAAGAGTTTACACCCAAGTACGAGATTGAAGGCAAGCCCAAGTTCTACCACATCGGTTCCATGAACTGGATGCCCAACGAGGAAGGCATACGTTGGTTCATCGAGGAAGTGCTTCCCAAGACCATCGAGAAGGTGCCCGACTTCGTCTATCACCTCGCGGGACGCAATATGCCAGAGTGGCTCACCACATTGAAAAACAAACACGTGGATGTGATCGGCGAGGTGCCCGACGCCAAGGCCTTTGTGGCCGAAAACGACGTCGCCATCGTACCCCTTTTGGCTGGCAGCGGCATCCGCATCAAAATCATCGAGTCGATGGCGATGGGCAAGACCGTCATCACCACCCGAGTGGGCGCCGAAGGCATTCTCTACAACGAAGAAGTCAACCTCATCATCGCCGAAAACATTGCCAAGATGGTGGAAGCCATCCGCAGCATCCACGAGAACCCGCAAATCGCTGAAAAGATTGGCCAAGAAGCCCGGAAACTCGTCGAGACCACCTACGACAACCGGAAAATTATCGCCCGTCTGCTGATGTTTTATGAACAAATCCGACCGGGAAGTAAGATTACGTTCCTTTAATTTCCTATCTTTGTCCCCTAAATCATAGGAGATGAAGATTTTCGTACTCTTGCCTCGCATCCCATTCCCGCTTGAAAAAGGCGATAAGTTGCGGGCATTCAACCAGATAAAGCAGCTCGCGAAGCACAACGAAATCGTCCTTTGCGCCTTGAACGATAACGGCAAAGTGAACGAACAGGACGCTTTTCGTGCCTTGCAGCCCTATTGCCAATCGATCAGTTTTGTCAAATTCAACAAGCTGCAAGTCCTGTTGGGACTGATACGCGCCTTTTTCAAAGGATGGCCCCTGCAATGCGGCTACTTCTACAACCGCAAGGCCGCCAAGAAAGTCAACGCGCTGATTGCCAAGCATAAGCCTGAGATACTTTATGGGCAATTGCTCCGCACTGCTGAATATATCCGCCATAAAGACATCCCGAAAGCCATTGACTACCAGGATATTTTCTCCTACGGCATGAAACGTCGTGCCGACATCGCTTCTTTTGTGACGCGACCTATATTCAATATGGAATACCGCCGCCTGAAGCGCTACGAAGCCGCCGTCTTCGACGACTTCGATGTGAAGACCATCATCAGCGCGCCCGACCGCGCCTTGTTCCCGCATGAAAAACGCGATGAAATCCTCATCGTGCCCAATGGCGTGGACCACGACTATTTCACGCCGATGGAGCGCGAAAAGCAATACGATCTGGTCTTCACGGGCAACATGAGCTACCCGCCCAATGTGAACGCCGTGGAATACCTCGCCGACGAAATCATGCCCATCGTTTGGAAGACATTACCTGAAACGAAACTCTACATCGCAGGCGCCACCCCGGACCCGAAGGTGAAGAAAGCTGCTTCGGACAAAATCATTGTCAGCGGCTGGTTGGACGACATCCGCGATGCCTACGCACAAAGCTGTGTCTTCATCGCGCCGATGCGCATAGGTACGGGCCTGCAGAACAAACTGCTGGAAGCTATGTCGATGCGCCTGCCCGCCATCACTTCACCCTTGGCCAATGCCTCACTGGGCGCGAAACCCAATGAGGAAATCCTCATCGGCAGCAATGCTCAAGAAATGGCGAAAAACATCCTCACCCTATTGAATGACGCGCAAAAGGCGAAACAGATTGCCCAAGCAGGGTTTGATTTCACGAATCGCGTCTACGATTGGGGGAAGGCAACGGAAAAATTAGAGGCCGCGATGACGGCCGTTGTAGGGCTGTCACACCGTGGCAGCCGCGAATAATCACCAAAACTGCTGCCGTGATACGACAACCCTACAACTGACAATCGAACAACTGACAATCGAACAACTGACAACTGAATAACTGACAACTGAATAACTGACAACTGACAACTGATATGGCACAACCCGACGACAAAAAAATCATCTTCTCGATGGTAGGCGTGAGCAAAATCATCCCACCGTCGCGACAAATCCTGAAAGACATCTATCTCTCGTTCTTCTACGGTGCCAAAATCGGCATCATCGGCCTGAACGGAGCGGGGAAATCGACCCTGCTGCGTATCATCGCGGGCAAGGAGAAATCCTACAATGGCGAAGTGGTGTTCTCGCCCGGCTATTCGGTCGGGATGCTTGACCAAGAGCCGCAATTGGACGACGACAAAACCGTCCGCCAAGTGGTGGAGGAAGGCGTGCAGGAAATCGTGGACATCCTCAAGGAATATGAGGAAATCAACAACAAGTTCGCCGAGCCCGACGCCGATTTTGACAAACTGATTGCCCGTCAGGGCGAGCTGACCGAACTCATCGAACAGCACGATGCTTGGGAACTCGACAGCAAACTGGAACGCGCCATGGACGCCCTCAACTGTCCCGACGGCGACACGCCGGTGCGTAACCTTTCGGGAGGCGAACGCCGCCGCGTGGCTTTGTGCAGACTTCTCTTGCAAGAGCCCGACATCCTGCTCCTTGACGAGCCTACCAACCACCTTGATGCCGAGAGCATCCAATGGTTGGAGAGCCACTTGCAGCAGTACAAAGGCACCGTCATCGCCGTCACCCATGACCGTTACTTCCTCGATCATGTGGCCGGCTGGATTCTCGAACTCGACCGTGGCGAGGGCATCCCGTGGAAGGGCAACTATTCCTCATGGCTTGACCAGAAGACCGCCCGTCTCGCGATGGAAGAAAAGACCGAAAGCAAACGCCGCAAGACCCTCGAAAGAGAGTTGGAATGGGTGCGTATGGCCCCGAAAGCCCGTCACGCCAAGGGCAAGGCGCGTTTGGAATCGTATGAGAAGATGCTCAACGAAGACGTAAAAGAAAAGGAAGAGAAACTTGAAATCTATATTCCCAACGGCGACCGTCTCGGTGCAAAAGTCATTGAGGCGCATGACGTTACCAAGGCTTACGGCGATAAGCTTTTGTTTGAAAACTTGAATTTCAGCCTGCCGCAAGGCGGCATCGTGGGCGTGATTGGTCCCAACGGTGCGGGCAAAACCACCTTGTTCCGCCTCATCATGGGCTTGGAAAAGCCCGATTCGGGCACTTTCGAGGTCGGCGAAACGGTAAAAATCGGCTATGTGGATCAGCAGCACGCCGAAATCGACCCGGAGAAGACCGTCTGGGAGGTCATCAGCGGCGGCAACGAACTGATTCAGCTGGGCAAACGCAGCATGAACTCACGAGCCTACGTCTCGCGCTTCAACTTTGGCGGCAACGACCAGCAAAAGAAAGCCGGCGTGCTCTCGGGCGGTGAGCGCAACCGCATGCATTTGGCCTTGACTTTAAAACAAGAAGCCAATGTACTCCTTTTGGACGAACCCACCAACGACATCGATGTGAACACGCTTCGCGCCTTGGAGGAAGGCTTGGAGAACTTCGCGGGCTGTGCTGTCATCATCAGCCACGACCGCTGGTTCCTCGACCGTGTAGCCACCCACATCCTCGCCTTCGAGGGCAACTCGCAGGTGTATTTCTTCGAGGGCAGCTTCTCCGAATACGAGGAAAACAAGATGAAACGCTTGGGCAACGTGGAGCCGAAACGCTTCAGGTATAAAAAGTTGAAAAACGATTAGCTTTCAAAAAATAATTCCTACATTTGCAACGTCATTAACCTTTAAAATCCATACAAAAATGAGTTTCAACGACATTCTCGCCATCGTCAAGAGCGTTATCTTGAAAAACTATGTCAACTTTGAAGGCCGAGCCAATCGTCCGGAGTTCTGGTGGTTCTTCCTGTTCAACTTCATCATCGGAGCGATTCTCAGCTGCCTCGGTAAAGCAGGCGTTTGGCTCTCCAGCGCTTGGAGTATTGCCATTCTGCTGCCGCAGTTGGGTTTGGGTGCCCGTCGTTTGCACGACATCAACAAAAGTGGCTGGTGGCTGCTGCTCGGTCTCATCCCGATTGTGGGTTGGATCATCCTCATCTACTGGTGGGCCCAACCTGGCGACACCGCCGAGAACCAATACGGTCCCGTGCCGGAAACGCCTACGGCTGAAAACAACTAAGCCTTTCGTTTTCATCGATACAACGGAGTGTTGGCTACCATGCCAACATTCCGTTTTTTTTTGCCTATTTTCGCACCTTATTGATGTAAAGATAGTATCTTTGCCCCGAAATCATCAACAACTACTGAAATGAAAAAACTGACTTTAACTCTTCTTATCATGGTCGCCTGCTTCGGCAGCCTCGTGGCCGGTCCTGTCGACCAGCAAAAAGCCCAAAAACTTGGTGCCAAGTTCCTGAGCACCACGGCCGTCAGCCAGAAAAACGCTGACATTCAGCTCAGCCTGGCCAATGCAGCTCTCAGCCGCGATGGTGTCGACTATTACGTCTTCAACGTCAGCAACGGCGAAGGCTTTGTCATCATCGCTGGCGACGACTGTGTGAAGCCCGTTTTGGCCTATTCCACCACGGGACAGTACGACCCGAACCACGTTTCGGAAGGCTTCCAGTTTACCCTCGACGGCTTCCGCGAGGAAATCCAATATGTCCGCGAGCACAACCTCGCCGCTACGCCCGATATCGTCGCCGAATGGAAGTCGCTGGCCGAAAACGGCAGCCTCAACCGCAACGGTCAAACCCGCATCGTGGTGGGACCGCTCTGCCAGACGATTTGGCACCAGAACTATCCCTACAACAGCCAATGCCCCGCCGATACCACGGGCAGCGGCGGCCATGTGTATGCTGGCTGTGTGGCCACAGCCATGGGTCAGGTGCTGAAGTTCTGGGAATGGCCTAATGTGGGTACTGGCACTTACTCCTATAATCCAGATGGATACGAAACACAAACCGCCAACTTCGGCGAGACCGAATACCACTTTGAGCTTATGCCTTTAGCCTTGGACTCCACCAGCACAGAGGACGAAATCTATTATGTCGCCCAACTGTTACACCACCTTGGCATTTCCGTTGACATGCAATACAGCGGCAATGGCAGTGGTGCCTATTCACAAGACGTGCCGTCTGCGTTACGCGACTATTTCCGCTACAACTGCGACGACCACATCACCAACTATTGGCAATACAACAATGCCCAATGGGGCGACATGCTGAAAGAAGGAGGCCTGGACGAAGGTATTCCGCTCTACTACAGTGGTTCCGATGACAACTTCCAAGGCGGTCACGCCTTCGTTTGCGACGGCTACGATGAGAACGACTACTTCCACTTCAACTGGGGCTGGAGCGGAAAAGACGATGCTTGGTGTCCCATCGGAGCACTCAACACCACCAAATACGCTTTTAACATGTTCAACGGCTTCACGGGACACATCATCCCCAATTCGGACGAGTATTTCCAACGCCCAGACAGCGTACTCTATATGCAAGCCATTGAACACGAAAGCTTTGACGGTATCAGCCTCACATGGACTAATCCCAGCACCGACCTCAACGGCAACGACTTGACCATCATTAACGTCACCATCCGCCGCAATTTTGAGGTCATTGCCGAACTGACCAACGTCCAACCTGGTGCCGATATGGAATATGAGGACAACGGCCTAGAACCTGGCCTTTATGAATATGCCATCTTCGTCAGCAACGAGGCCGGCATCAGCCGCAGCGTCTATCGCTCGGTGTTGGTCGGCGAGAAGTGCAACGTCGTGTTCCTTCTTCATGACGACGGCGGTGACGGTTGGAAAGGTGCCTGCATCAGCGTGGCTTCAGAAAGCGGACATCGCATCGCAGTGGTTACCATGACGCAAGGCTCAAGCTTGCTCATCGACCTACCCTTGTTGCGTGGCGAACTCAACTTCATCTGGAACCACGGTTGGTACCACACATACGAAGAATACGACACCGACTACGAGTGCTCCTTCACCATTTTAGATTTCGAAGGCAACGAACTCTACACAAGCGATGAACTCGAAGACGGCGTCTTCCTGACTTACAACAACAACTGCGAAGAAGGTCCGTTAACCTGCTATCCGGTGCAGAACCTTGAAGGCGAGTACATTTGGAACAGCAGCGAGGAATTTGGTGCCAGGCTCACTTGGGACGCACCGGTCATCACGGCCAACCTTGACCACTTCAACATTATTAGCGACGTAGCCTTCAAAAGCGAGGTCATTGAAGTGCCTTACACTGGTGCAGCAAGTTATGAGTATCTCGATTTGTCCAATCTTTGTGGTGATTATTTATACATTGTCACATGCGTTTATATAAGAGGTGACGAAATCTGCGAGTCGGAAGAATCCTCCGTTGACATCATCATCACTGACCTTGACGAAAACAGCGCAAACATCAACCTCTACCCCAACCCGACCAACGGTCAACTTAACATTGAAGGCCAAGGCGCGATGCATATCAGCGTCAGCAACCTTTTGGGACAGAAGCTCTTGGAAACAAGCGCCGAAGGCAACGCCACCCTCGACCTGAGCCGCTATGAAACGGGAATGTATGTTGTAAACGTAACAACCGAAAATGGATCCTATGTCCAAAAGGTGAGTCTGATTAAATAACGATGAACGCCCGTCAACGCTATACCATCCGTCGCGCCACGATGGACGACCTGCCTGTCATTCTCGACCTCCGCGACCAAGCCCGCGGCATTATGCGCAGCTATGGCAATGTCTACCAATGGCCCGATGGCTATCCCCGTGACGACATGTTCAGGAAGGACATCGAACAAGGTGGAAGTTATGTTATGCAAGATGAAAAAGGTGCCATCATCGGCACTTTTGCCCTGATTCCCAGTCCAGAGGTGACTTACAATGTGATTTACGACGGCCAATGGCTCGACGATGCACCCTATCATGTCATCCACCGCATCGCCAGCACCCCCGATTCGCACGGTGTCTTGGATGCCCTTTTGGACTATTGCGAATCCATTGCACCCAACATCCGCATCGACACGCACGAGGCCAATGTCATTATGCGAAAGGGTTTGGAAAAGCACGGATATCAGTATTGCGGCATCATCCACCTGCTGAACGGGGACGAACGGCTGGCGTTTCAGAAACGTCTTTGAAGTATTATCTATTTATCAGTAGTTTCACCGTCTGCCTGAAGCCATTGGAACCCGTCAGACGCAGAAGGTAGAAACCCTTCGTCAAAGAGGAAACCTCCATGCGATGGGTTTGTTCGCCAGTGGTGAAATAAGCCATCTCAGATGACATCAATTGCCCTTGAAGCGAATAGACCTCAAACTGCACTTGGCCTTCTGAAGGATTGTAGAAATACAAATCCGTGAAGTCGGAAGCGGGGTTTGGGGCAAGGGTTGCCTTTTGCCCGTTTTCCATGTTTTCGACAATATCCAGTTTCGCGTCGACGAGAAGTTTCAGGGTTACGGGCAGGTGATCGGAGTTGTCAACCAAAGCATCGAGTACGGCCAAAGGCACCGAAAGGTTGCCGTTTTGGTCGAGGCTTTGGTTGAAATGGTGTCCGTCGTTTCCGACCGCCCTATATGAATTGCTCAAATAACGGATGTGGTTGTAGCCAAAGGCGATTTCATCGGCCATGAGGATGAAGTCAAAGCGGTCGTCGAGGCCACCGCCCGAGCGGCAGTCATTATCGGACCAGCTAATGGTCGACTGCGTATGGAAAGGTGCAAACTGCCCGGTCTCGCTCCATGCTCCCACGCCGCCTGCGGTCGCCAAAGGGTCGACAAAACGGATGCTGGGATTGCTGTAGGTCTGCGTGAGCAGTCGATAGCCGCTCTCGTTGGCGGAATACATGTTGAAGTCACCCATAATCAGCACGTTGTCGGTAGGATAATGCTGGTTGACATAGTCCATCGCCGTTTGGATGACGGCACGGCGCGAGCCCTCATAGCTCTGACCAGCCTTGAGGTGGGCCACGATGCACACGAGTTTGATGGTGTCGCCAGCAGCCAGTCCCGGCGTTCTCATGTACAGCTCATAAATATCAGTGTCACGCGGGTTGGTGCGCAGTGCCACATGCTTCTTCAGCCCCATCTTGCGCGAATCGTAAAAAATGTGGTTGATGATATTGCTACCAGCATAGTTGATACGATTATCAGACTGCCACCAGTCGGCCCCGTTGATGTTGAGGTTATGGCGCAAAAAGTTGTTTTGCAAGGCATCGGTAGCTCCAAACTCATTGACGGTGAAGATGTCAGGCTTCACGTAGTTCAGTATGGTACGGATGCATTCGTCCTTGAGTTGCGTGTTGTTGTTGGTCTCGAAACATGAGGCATAGCCACTGTTGTAATTGCCATAATACAGCAGGTTGTATTGCATCACGGTGAGCGTGTCTTGCGCTCTCGCGGAATACAACATCAGCAACAAAAAGGCCAGAAACAAAAGCGGTTGGCGTTTCATAACGTCATTAATTTGCAGCAAAGATAGAAAAATCTTACTTTTGCAACACAAAAAAAGACCATCATGAACACCATCAGAAAACAATCCTTCGTCGGTATTATGATTTTCATCGCTCTTATCGCGATGGCGGCTGGATGCAAGAAAAAAGACCCTGTCGTTTCGCCGCTTGTGGGACATTGGGGCTGCGAGCAATATGTCAGTTGCCGCACCGACAGCCTCGGCGTTGAACATTGGGACACAACGCGTTTCGAAGTGGCAGCCGGCTGCGATTACGAACTGTTTCTCAACGAAAACGGCACGGGTAAGTTGCGGCTGAACAACAGCCCTGCTTTCATCAAGGAGTTTTCATGTAATTACAACTACGATGCTGTCGCACAAACAATTACCGTTGAAAGCAGCACCTGGTTTTATGCCTTGTTTGGCTCGCAATACTTGGGTGAGAACGTCGGAGTGTTCAACGTGGAAGCGCTGACCGACAAGTCTTTTGTGGCTTCTTGGACCAACCATGTCTCGGAGCCGGTGCCTTTCTTTGAGCGATTTTTTATCAAAAGAATCGAGTAAAACCAAATGCTGTCATTCCACAAACAGCACCAAACCCTTTAAATAGGCTCCTTCAGGGTGGAAGATGTTAATGGGATGGTCGGCTGGCTGTGAAAGCTGGGCTATGATGCGGACATTACGCTTGGCCTCTATGGACGCCGCCGTGACGATACCCTGAAACGTGGCCTTATCGACGGCCTGCGAGCAGCTGAAGGTAAAAATCAAACCCCCTTTAGCCACACGCTTGATAGCTTCAGCGTTGATGAAACGGTAGCCACCCAAGCCCCTATGCCGATCCTGATGACGCTTGGCAAAAGCAGGCGGGTCGAGGATGATAAGGTCGAAGGCGCCGTTACGGACGGTACTCACATAGTCCTTCATGTCGGCCACCACACAAGGATTCTCCTCTTTTGAATAGCCATTCAGTTCCAAGTTGGCCTCAGCCATGGCCAAAGCCTTCTTCGACGTGTCGACAGTGACAGCGCGCGCCGCCCCGCCTTTGAGGGCTGCCACAGAGAAGCCTCCCGTATAGCCAAAGGCGTTGAGTACGGTCTTACCTTGTGCCATCTGGCGCACCATTTCGCGGTTGTCGCGCTGGTCAAGGAAGAAGCCTGTCTTCTGCCCTTCTTCCCAGTTGGGGAGATAAAGGCTGTCGTTTTCTATGATGCGTTCGTCCAAGCGTTGGCCGAACAGGTAGCCGTCGGCGAGGGCGTTGTCGTCCTTGCCCATGCGCTGCATGGCCTCGGCACTTTTATTATAGACAGCCTGTAGTCCGAGGTCTGACAGTCGACGCAGAGCCGCGACGATTTCGGTCAGGTGGAGTGCCATCCCTTCAGTCTGGGCCTGCACCACGGCGGTGTGGCCATATACATCGACGATGAGTCCGGCCAGGCCGTCGCCTTCCGAGTGAACGAGGCGATAAGCGTTGGTATGCGGGTTGCTGACGAGGCCCATGCGCTTGCGCACTGCAAGAGCGCGACCGAGCTTGTCAAAGAAAAAGTCTTCATCAATACGGCAGTTGTCGAAGCACAGCATTTTCACCGCGATGCTGTCTGACTCGCAGAATCCCGTGCCGAGAATCTCGCCTTCGTAGTCGGTGACAGTGACCGTGTCGCCGGCCTGCAGTCCCTCTGCAGCACTATGAATGGCTCCTGAGAAAATCCAGGGATGGAAGCGTCGCACAG
>Ga0310690_10010504_pt1 | contig 11514 bp, 4 predicted proteins | sample AusTroGonzalo_MG_2_FD_207661 | JGI IMG/M metagenome (GOLD analysis project Ga0310690, IMG submission 207661) | Bovine rumen microbial communities from tropical cattle in Woodstock, Queensland, Australia - Gonzalo_04 (v2) (version 2) | ecosystem: Host-associated > Mammals > Digestive system >...
GCGATGCGAAGGAGGTCGCGGGGCGGCACCTTTTCGCGGGGGATGAAGAGCGACAGCAGCCAGAAAAGCAGCGTCGCGCCTCCCGCCCGAAGGGCGAAAAGCACGATGGGAGGCAGCGCATCGGCCGATGCGATGTCGCGGCACACCACCACGTTGACACCGAAAATGAGGTAGGCACCGGCGGCGGCGAGATGACCATAGAGGATGCTTTTCTTCATGAGGCTCTTGGTGTTACCCATTTGGCGGCGGCGCAGCCGCCGCCAAATGGTCAGATGCAAAGATACGAAAAAAAAATCCTATATGGAAAAAAAAATGTACCTTTGCAACGTCAAACGAACACACAAACTGCCATGAGAAAGATTACCATAATGCTTCTGCTGCCGCTGGCGGCCATGCTTTTCTCCTCCTGCGGGGCCTGGTATTTCGCCAAGCCTGCCGACGCACCGCTCCTGGAAGGCAAGGGCGACCTTCGCGCCAGCGCCTCCATCAGCACCATCGACATCCTTCCCGGTGCTGTCAACGCGGCGCTGTCATACGGGTTCACCGACCACTTCGGCGGACAACTCTTCGGCGCCTGGTACAGCGAGGGCGAGTACTACTCCCATCTGGCGCTGGGTTACTACACGGACTTGAGCGACCACTTTGTGCTGGAGGTCTTCGGCGGTGCCGGACTGGGCTCGTCGATGAACGCCGCGGCCCGCGACCCTGAGAACCTACAAGAGGACTACAACAGTGCCATCTGGTTCGACTACAAACAGATTTTCGGGCAGGTCGACCTCGGCTGGCACAGCCTCGCCTTCCTCAACACCGACATCGGCGTGGGTCTGCGCGGCGGCATCATGCCCTACATCCTCAATGTGACCGACCGGGAAGGCAAGCCCCTTTACGACAACGAGGAAGGTATCCTGCCACTCTTCGAACCTGTCGCCTTCCTGCGTTTCGGCTTCGAGAACGTGAAGTTCCAGTTCTCATTGGCTTACAGCTCGCTCGACCTCTACCGTGAGACGCTTCACAACCAGGTAAACTGCTCGCCTCTCAGCATCTCGGTGGGCATCAGTTTGAATTTGTGACTATGGAAAAGATAGAAGTGATGGCCCCTGTGGGGTCGTATGAAAGTCTGCAGGCGGCGATACAGGCGGGTGCCGACGCCATCTATTTCGGCGTGGGCAACCTCAATATGCGGTCGCGCTCGGCGGCCAATTTCTCGTTGGAAGACCTGGAACGCATTTGCACCATTGCCCACGGGCACGGCGTGCGCACCTACCTGACGGTGAACACCATCATCTACGACCATGAGATGGAGGAGATGCGGCGGCTGGTGCAGGCCGCCCAGGCGGCGGGGGTGTCGGCCATCATCGCCTCGGATCTGGCGGTCATCACCTACGCCCGCGACCTTGGCGTGGAGGTGCATATCTCGACGCAGTGCAACGTCTCCAACATCGAGGCCGTGCGCTTCTATGCCCGGTATGCCGACGTGGTGGTGACGGCCCGCGAGCTGTCGCTGCGCCAGGTGGCGGACATCACCGCCGCCATCCGCGAGCAGGACATCCGCGGCCCGCGGGGCGAGCTGGTGCAGGTGGAGGTCTTCGCCCACGGCGCTCTCTGCATGTCGGTGAGCGGCAAGTGCTACCTGAGCCTCGACGAGTACAACTACAGCGCCAACCGCGGTGCCTGCCTGCAGCTATGCAGGAGGGAATACCTCGTCACGGATGTCGAGTCGGGTAACGAACTGCTGGTGTCGGGCAAATATATCATGTCGCCCAAGGACCTCTGCACGATAGGATTCCTTGACAAGGTGGTGCGTGCCGGCGTGCGGGTGCTGAAGATTGAGGGCAGGGGACGCTCGGCGGACTACGTCAAGGTGGTGGTGGAGTGCTACAGGGAGGCGTTGGCGGCCATTGCCGACGGCACCTACACGCAGGAGAAGATAGCGGCGTGGACAGAACGGCTGCGGACGGTCTTCAACCGTGGCTTCTGGGACGGCTACTACCTGGGCCGCAAGATGGGAGAATGGAGCGAGCGCTACGGCTCGCAGGCCACGGAGAACAAGGTCTACCTGGGCAAGGTGACCAACTACTATAACCGCCCGCAGGTGGCGGAGATGAAGATAGAGACCGCCGAGGCACTGCACGAAGGTGACCGCATTATGGTCACGGGCCAGACCACGGGGGTGTATACCGCCGTGGCGGAGGGTATGCGCCTGGGGGATGGCAAGGAGTCCGTCCCTTCTGTCGGACAAGGCGACATCTTCAGCCTGCACACCGACGTGCCCCTTCACCGCGGCGATAAACTCTACCGGATTGATACGGTGGTGGATGAGTTTTAGAGTTCTGCCTCAAGCAGCCACATGTGGGTGCTGTTGGAGCCTTTCAGGAGGACGGTGCAGTCCTGCAAGGGGTGCTCGTGCAGGTAGGCCACAGCCTCTTCTGCCGTTGAGAACCATAATAAATTATCTCCAGACATAGTCTGGTCGAATTCGGGGCCGACGAGGATGACCTGCTTGTAGTCGCCTTCCTGCAGCATGTTGACGATGGCCTGGTGTTCCTTGCGGCTGTCGCGTCCGAGTTCCTTCATACCGCCGAGCATGGGAACTTTGTTGGGGTAGGGGAGAGTGGCGAAGCTGGCGAGGGCGGCCTTCATGCTGGAGGGGTTGGCGTTGTAGCAGTCGAGGAAGAGCCGGTTGCGGCCCGTCTCCTTGTACTGTGAGCGTCGGTTGGAGGGCTCGTATGCCTCGATGGCCTCCTTGATGTCCCACGGCTCGACACCGAAATGGAGTCCCACGGCCACGGCGGCCATGCAGTTGTCAAAGTTGTAGGCTCCCAGCAGATGGGTGCGTACGTTGTAGACGTTGTCGCCCACCTCGAAATAGAAATGCACGTAAGGGTTGCTTTCGACATAGGTGCCGTGTACGTCGGCTTCGGCGCAGGTGCCGTAGGTGAGGAGGCTGAGGGGCGTGCCCGCGATGGCCTCGGGCGTGAGGATTGGAGTGGCGGGGGCGTAGGCGGGGATGGCGCTGTCGGTGGCGGGGATGGTGGCGAGTTTCTCGGCCTCGTGCATGAGGCGCTCGTTGTCGGCATTGACGAAGACGAGGCCCTGTTTGGCGGCAAGGTGGCGGTAGAGCTCCGTCTTGGTGTGCACCACGCCCTCGAAGGAGCCGAATCCCTCGAGATGGGCGCGTCCCACGTTGGTGATGAGGCCGCAGTCGGGGTCGGCGATGCGGCAGAGGGCTTCAATCTCGCCCGGATGGTTGGCACCCATCTCGACGATGGCTATCTGGGTGTCGGCGGGCATGGAGAGCAGGGTGAGTGGTACGCCGAGGTGGTTGTTGAAGTTGCCTGCCGTGGCGTGGGTGCGGTAGCGGCGCGCGAGTACGGCATGGACCAGTTCCTTGGTGGTTGTCTTGCCATTGGTGCCAGTGATGCCGACGAAGGGAATGGTGAGCCTGTTGCGGTGGTAGGCGGCGAGGTCCTGGAGGGTCTTCAGCACGTCGGGGACCACGAGGCAGTTGGGCCTGTCGCCCGGTGTCCGGGTTGACATTTTGTACTGCGGGTCGGAGGTGACGCAGAGGGCTGCACCATGTTCGAGGGCCTGAGGCACAAAAGCGTTGCCGTCGAAGGTCTCGCCCTTGAAGGCGAAGAAGATGCATCCGGGGATGATTTTGCGCGAGTCGGTGGTTACCGCCGTTCCCGCACCGCAGTGGGTGCGGGCCTCAAGGTAGGCTTGGTAGAGCTGTTCGGTATTCATGATTCAATTTTCAATTGTCCAGGTGGGAATTAGGGGGTTGCCGGTGGTGCCTTGGCGGCCGCCGTTCTCGAAGGGGAAGGAGACGTCGGCTTGATAGATATTTCGCAGGGTGGCAGAGTAGTAGCGGAGGGTGATGACTTGGGATGATGCGCGGGGAGCGACGATGAAGAGGTAGAAAAGGTTGGAGGTGGGTGCGGCGACACCTACACACTCCTCGCCGGCGAAGGCTCCAAGGAGGTCGGCGGTGTCGAGTCGCCAGGTGCTATGCAGCCGCGAGAGGTCGACGGCGACCACTGCGGTCATGCTGCGGCTGTAGTCATAGCCGGGAGCCACACTCCAGTCGGGACGCTCGACGGTCCCGCCGCCGGGAGTGTCCGTGGTGTCGTTGGTGATGGGTGTGATGTACTGCTCCTTCTGGCACCCTGCGAGGGAAACTAAAAGGTAAAAACTAAAAACTAAAAGGGGGATACCCGGTGTCCGGGCTGACAATATCGTTTTCATTTCTTGATGAGTTTAATGGTTGTGACGGCGTTGTTGTAGGTGACGGTGGCGAAATAGACTCCCGCGGGGAGGTCGGCAAGAGAATTGAGAGTTGAGAGTTGGGAGTTGAGGGTTTTGTGCAGAACCTCGCGGCCGAGGGCATCGCGGAGGGAGAACTGGGCAATCTGAAGGTCGCTGGCCTCCGGTACATAGACATCGACGTGGTCGGTGAAGACCGTCGGGTAGGCTTTCACCTCCATTCCCGTCTTCGAGAAATTCAGCAGCACAGGCTGCTTCAGGGTGCCGTGGTGGGCGTTGGCGCGGCAGGGGAACATGGGCTGGGTTTGACCGAGAGACTCGCCGTTGCATTCGAGGAGGAAGGTGACATCGCCGCTGCGGTCGGCATCGAGGGAGATGAAGAAGAGCGTGTCGCCATCCACTGCTGTCGACGTGGCGTCACCGACGAGATGTCCGCCCACGTAGGCCAACACACGGTCAACCGGCTGGTCGGTGGCTGCAATTACGGTCATGGTGGATTGTGGCCTGCTGCCTGGGGCTTGTGATTCGTGATAGGTGTTGCGGTTGCCCTTGGTGTTGTGGAAGGTGAAGCGCACATTGTTGGTGTCGAGGCGTTTGAGTAGGTATCCATTGCCTGGTTCGAGGGTGGAGAGGGAGCCTTCCCAGCGCATATTCTCGGAGAATACCGCGAAGGCGTCCTGGCCCTTGATGAGGTCGCCCACAGAGGCGTGGTCGACATAGTCGGCCATGGCGTTGGTGAGGGTCTGGGGTGCGTTGAGGAGGTAAGGCAGGCTGTTCCAACCACTATGGAAGGTGAGGGTGCGGTCGTCATCCGTTGCCAGACGGCGTCCGGCCATCTGTGTGTTGAGGTGCGGCTGCGCGGTGTAGACCATATACATATCCTTGTGGGTTACGCGGGTCAGCGAGCCGGTCCATCCCATGCCGTCGTACTCGGCAAACTGCAGGGTGGCAGACGACTTGATTTGGTCGTCGATGTCGAAGGGCTCTTCGGGGAAGAAGAGTTCGGAGAGGTTACCCTGATTGTCGGGTTTGAGGTTGAAGGAAATCCAGTTCCATCCGGCGAAGAGGTCGAATTTCTGCACCTCGTTGGCCGAGGTGGAGAGGATGACGGGTTCGTTGGGCGGGAGGCCCATGAGGGTGTCGGCCTGGTAGATAACCAGGGATGACGGTGTGAGGCTGAAGATGCGGCCCGTGGAGGCTTGCCAGAGTCGGAAGGTGACGGTATCGCCCTGCGAGGAGTTGTTGCCGTAGATGGTGAGATAGACGAGGCTGGTGTTGGTGGTATTGTCGAATGCGATGTTCTGCATGCCCACAATCTGTTTGTCGACGATGGCGACAACCACATCCTCCGGGTCGGAGTCGTATTTCCCGTCCACCAGCACCTGTCCGCGGAGCGACATCTGTCCCTCGAAGGCCCGTCCGTCGACTTGCGTCCAGGGGAATACGGCCTTGATTTGGATGAAGACCTTCAGAGGCTCGGCGAGGCTGTCCTCGTCGGTGAGGTAGATGATTTCGGAGTAGTCGCCGATGGGCAGATTCCCGTCGACGGTGAAGTAGGCAGTGAGTGTCTCTTCGGGATTGATGCTGCCGTAGGCTTGGTTGACATGGAGCCAGTCGGGGAGGCCTTCGATGGTGTACTGGTGGCGGCGGCCGCTGGTGTTGCGGAACTGCACGGGTATCTGCCATTCTGCCATGGCGCGGTCGAAGAAGATCTCATTGATACCGTCGGAGTTCCAGACGAGGGTGTTCTTGTTGACATAGACCTGCCACATGATGGGACTGACGGTGCGGTTGCCGTTGAGGTCCTCGACATTGCGGACGGTGATGTAGATGTTGTTCTTGTTGATTTCGTGGTCGCGCATGTTGATGTTGATGAGCAACTCGTCGTTGTTGAACGACCAGTCGAAGTCTATCTTCGACACCAGGTCGGGCTGGCGTGCAGGGGCGTGCTCGTTGTGGTCGGCCATGGCGGCGAGGGCTGCCGAGTCGGGGGCCAGTATCAGTGGCTCGACGCGGGTCGACATGCTCCCGTCCGCGGCTTTGTAGAGGCGTTGGTTGCCCGTGGAGAAGACCTCCTCGAGGGTGCCGTTGCTGTTCTCGCGCTGCTCGGAGAAGGGGAGCAGGGCGATGAGACCCATTTCGTCGCCTTGGGGCGAGATGTTGTCGAATGCCTCGACGAGGCTTCTGGGCAGGGCCTGCTCGAAGAGGGCCAGGTCGTCGATGTGGCCGCGGAGCTTGGGGGTGGGCGGATTGGTCTCCGGGTCGACGCCGCCGAGGTACATCACGCCGCTGAGACCCGAGAGAGTGTCGGTGGAGAAGGTGTTGACCATCTGGCCGTCGACATAGATGGAGGCGTTGTTATAGGTGCGGTTCACCGTCAGGACATAATGGTGCCAGAGGCCGTTGGCATAGTTGCCGATGGCGCGTTGCATCATGTTGCCGTTGCGGAAGGTGAGTCGGCCGTTCTCGATGGCGATGAGGGTGCCGGTATTTGTTTGCCAGGCCACCCGACTATCGGTGCGTCCCGCCGAGAACAGGGGCACATTGTATTCCGACGTGCGGAACCAGAACATGAGTGTATAGTCCTGCAGGACAGACCGCGCGAGGATGTTCTGATCGAGGGTGACGGCCTGGGTGCCGTTGAGGTAGAGGGAATAGCCGCTGGGGCTGGTCCAGGAGGCTCCGTGGAGGCTCATGGTGGCGCCGTTGGCCTTGTCCTGCACCGTCGCGCCACGGCCCTCGTTCATGGGGTAATAGGCTGCCAGCTTGCGCTCGTAGCCCGTGAGGCGTTTCTCGTGGGTCTCGACAATCTCGGCCTGCGAGAGTGCCTTGATCCAGAGGCGAGCCTCGAGCATGTTGCCCCGGAAACCGTGGCCGAAGACCAGGGGTGCTGTACCCTCGTAGGCGGGTGCATCCGCCGCCTGGGTCGTGGTGTCGGTTACACACTCGGTGCCGGCGTAGAACTCAATCTTGCGGGTCTCGTAGTTGTAGGTCATCACCAGTCGCCGGAAGGCGGTGAGCGGTTCGAGGGGGATGGAACGCACGCCGTAGTCGTTGATGTAGGCGTAAAGCCGGATGCTGCCTTCTTCCGCAGGTTCGATGCCGAATGAGATGCCGCTGTTGGAGGTGGAGTGTCCGAAGAGCTCCAGCGGGGCGGTAATGGTGGGAGAATAAGGTTTGGCCATGAGGTCGATGGAGAACGACTTGTCGGAGAGCACGCGCGTCACTGCGCTGGTGGCGCCGCAGGAGGGGGTACCGTCGAAGTAGACAGAGGTGCTGGAGGCGATGCCTGTGCGGTTGGTTCCTCCCACCAACTGGAAGTTGTTGTCCTCGTCGAGGTAGTTGCCCGCGATGGGCTCGTTGAAGCGCAGCACCAGGTTGTCGCCCACGCCGAGGATGCCATTGGCGGGACCGGGCTGGCCAAAGACCCGCGGGCAGCGGGTGTCTTTGACTCCGCTCAGTATCTCCGACGAGCGGGAGATGAAGCCATTGCCGTGGCGGCAGAAACTCACGGCGCGCAAGTCGTAGCGTTGCTCGATGGGGTCGCGCTCGCCGTAGAAGCGCACGTTGTCGATGCGGCCTCCATCAATCATGGCCTTCGTGCCGCTGGCATCGTGGTAGAGTGCGCTGTCGGCATAGTAAGAGCATACGTTCACCCAGTTGTCGTCGCCCTGGGTAGAAATCTTGTATTGCAGTTCGATGTGATCGAAACCGCGGTAGTTGACATCGAAGTCGCTGATGGTCACGGGTATGTAGTAGCCTGACGAGTCTTCAGGCGAGAGGGTGTTCAGCACCCAGTTGTTGCGAGGCGCGGTCAGGGTCACAGGGCACGACACCGGCATGAAATGCACCGAGAATTGGGCCATGCCCTTCACGGTGGTTATGCAGGTGGAGGTCAGTTCGATGACGAGGTTCTCGAAGTCGTATCCTTCGCCGGCATACACCTCCATGGTCTTGGTGATGACCTGATTGCCTGTCAATATGATGTTACGGCCGTCGGTCAGCGGCATGCCGTCGATGTAGACGCGTGCGCCGTGGGGGTTGCTCTGGTCGTTCATCCTGAGATGGAAGGTGATGGGGGTGTTTACGCTGCCTACCGATGTCTCTATCTCGTTGTAGAGGGTCAAGGTGAACATGGCGGGGCGGTCGACGGGCACATTGCTTCTCTCATGCACGTTGATGTCCACGCGCGGATTTTCCAAAAGCAGGGTGCCTTCCGAGATGGCGGTCTTGGGTTTGTAGTAATGGGTGCTGTCTCGCGGTTCGCAGGGGCAGCGGCTGCTGCCGCCGCGCAGGTAGTAGATGAACGAGCCGTAGAGGTAGTCGCTGCCGTTGTAGTCGGGTCCGCGGGCAATGAACTGTCGCGTTGTGTCGGACTGGGTGTTGAACTCGTCGGTAGTCTGTCTCAAGCGGTAGATGGTGACATCCATGTTGCTCAAGGCGTCGGTCGAGAGGTTGTAGCCCACGGTGCGTGAATGGCTCTGATGGCGTGTGGGGTCGTGTGTTAGGTTGACGTCGAGGATGGGCGTCAGGGAGAAGGCTGTGTTGACTCCAGGGGCCCTGACGGCGAGCATCCAGGGGTTCTGATCGGCGCGGTCGCCGTTGCGGTGGTCGGTGGCAATGCCGCCCAACAGGCCCGACACGGCGCGTCCGAAGGTGTTGGCAAAGCCCATCAACACATCGTCCGTGGTCATCGACGACCCGGGGTAGATGCCATACACATGGTAGGCGTCGCTGTATTCGTAACTGTCGCTGTGTGATACCGAGGTGCTGCCGCCGATGGAGTAAGTGCCCACCACCTCGCTGTTGGGACTGTGGATGGCGGCCACTTTCTCCTGCTCGTTCCGCAGCAGGATGTTCACCCAGTCGGCCATGCGGCGGTTGTAGGCGTCCACCTCGTCGGCATAGTCGCGGTCGATGCCCGTGGGGAACATCTGCACGTAGTAATTTGTGCAGGCCCAGTTGGTGTCGTCGGGGGCCACACGACTCCAGTAGACCGACTGGTGCTGGGCGTCGGCAATGCCCTGGGCCGTGGCGCTGTCGCAGGTCAGCAGCAGCGCGTCGCGGTCCATCCGCAGGCGCGGCAGGAGGGCCTCTTCAATATAGTCGTGCGAGTAGGTGAAGGTGCCGTCGACGTAGGTGCCGGCTTCCAACTCGGTGCCTATCACCAGGTAGTAGCGCATGCTGTCGGGTCCCACACCTTCGCCCAGGGTGACCATTGTGCCCGCCGCACTGCGCGCAGCCAGCGAGGCGTAGGTCACTGAGTCTATGGGCTTCACGGCACGGGTGCGGCCGGTGTAGAAGTTCTGCACAAGGCCGATGTACACGTCGCCACCCTGCCCCACATGGTACACGTCGCTGCCCGTGGAGATGCGTTCTGTGGTGCGGAATTTGTAGGATCCCTCGTGCTTGTAGTGGTAACTGCTGACGATGGGCAGGTTGAAGCTGTAGCTGCTGGTGACGTTGACGGTCTGGCCTGTGAACACGCCGCCGCCAAGGCCCAGGAATGCTCCGATGATGGCTGTGGTCTGCGAACCTATGGTGATGCCGATGTCGAGGCCGAGGGAGAAATCGCAGTTGAGCACATAGTTGTAGGAGTACTCGGCCCCGCTCTCGATGTAGGCCGACGAGCCGCTGCCCGGCGGGTCGCGCAGGATGTCGAGCAGTTGCACCTTGCCGTGGGTCGAGGTGACGGCATCGTTGCCCGTGGCGCGGTTGCCCGTAACGTAGGCGCGGACGGCCTGACTCTCGACATAATCGTCGTTCTGCTCCACCGAGAGGTCCAGCACCCGCAGGGCATTGCCCGTGGAGTGGACGAATGAGACATAGTCCACCGGGATGGAGAATTCGGCTTCGCCAAGCGTGTCGAGCTGGCGGGTGAGAATGTGAGTCACCACACTGTCGTGCAGTCCGTTGTACACCTTCAGAATTCCACCTTTGATGCGCACTTGGTCGTGGTTGCCGGCGAGGTTGTTGTTGTAGTAGTAGTCCTCGTGGGCAATCACGCGGAAGTCATACTCGCCGGTGGCGAAAACAGGGGCGCCGAAGAGGTAACTGTAGCTCCCGTCGGCGTTTTGGGTGGCCAAAGGCACCTCAATCTGCTCGCCCAGGATGTTGGTGCGTTTCATGCTCTTCTCGCCGTAGTAGCCCACTTCTGCGCCAAGGTGCAATTGTTTGCATGTGATGCTGATGGGGCTGCGGTAGGTGATTTTGTACTGAACGTTGGAAAGGGTGTACATCGAGTCTAGACGGATGGTGTCGTGCTGCGAGGCCGAAGGCAGCAGGTCGACGGTCTGCACGGCAGATCCGGCGGGGAAGAACGACGAGTAGCCAGTGGCCGTGGCCTGCGTTACTTTGTAACGCACAGGGAAGAGGTCGGCACAATATTCTCCCGTCACAGGGTCGGGCTCGATGATGATGCGCCTTAGCTGGTAGTGCACATGGGTCCAGCCGGTTGTGTCCACCTGCTGGCCGTTATACACCAGGTGAGGCACAGAATACTCCAGCGTGTCTTTGGTCAGGTCGGTGGGGATGCGTACGACGTAGCTCACATTGTCGCCGTCCAGTTCCAACACCAGCTTCAGGTTGTCGCCCAGGTTGTTGGACGACAGGCCGAAGCCCAGGGGCAGGGAGGCTTGGTCCAGACCTCCCGCCACACGCCCCGCAAGGCGCACCTTGGTCTCGTCCCACAGATGCACCCCGTTCAACGAATTGTCGAGGTTGATGACGTTAGCGCCCTCGTAGTACAGGTAGCCGTCGTCGCTGAAGGTGTGCCCTTCCTTGACCACCTGCAGCGTGAAGTCGCGCCCCGACGGCACCATGACGCTGAAGTCTCCCGCCGCGTCGGTCCTGAGGGGCGCCCCGCCGGCATAGACGATCGTGCCGTCAAGCTTCAGGTTGGCGTCGCGCACGGGGATGGAGCTGTTCTTGTACAGCACCCGCCCAGTGACCTGTACCGCCGAGATGTTGTCGAAGTCCACTCCCGTGGCCACAGCACTCGAGGTCGTGAGGCTTATCGTGGCCGAAGGCGAAATGCCATTGTATACGAATGTGGCCCACTCCGAGGTGGGGGTGACGCTGTACTCCACACCGCCGCCATAAGGCAGGCTGTCAAGCAGGTAGCGTCCCCTCTCGTCGGTTGTAACACGCTGCACCACGGTGCCGTCACTCGTGCGCGTGGCCACAACGGTGGTTCCCGGACAGGCGGTGCCGTCGGCATAATGGATGCGGCCGCTGATACGGCCCCACGGC
>Ga0310690_10010505_pt1 | contig 11514 bp, 13 predicted proteins | sample AusTroGonzalo_MG_2_FD_207661 | JGI IMG/M metagenome (GOLD analysis project Ga0310690, IMG submission 207661) | Bovine rumen microbial communities from tropical cattle in Woodstock, Queensland, Australia - Gonzalo_04 (v2) (version 2) | ecosystem: Host-associated > Mammals > Digestive system >...
CCGGTGCGAACGGAAAGAGATGGACGAGGATATTGCAGGGCAGTTATGAAACTATTGACCAAGGACCAGCTGACCGACGACCAGAAGGAGGCCCTTCAGTACATGCACGACTTCATCGAGGGACCCAACCGCGAGATGGTCCTGCGTGGACCCGCGGGAACCGGGAAGACCTCCCTGGTGAACGTGCTGCTCGCGGAACTGGACAAGGCCAAGTTCTTCGAGTACATCTGCACCGCGACCACCAACAAGGCGGTCGAAGTCATAGCCAGGAACACCGGGAGGGAGTTCGACCGCACCATCTACTCGCTGGAGGGCCTGACGGTGAAGGACGAGGACGACCGCGGGGCCCAGCTTGTCCGGGAGCCGGGGTCCCAGTCGAAGCTCAAGGACTACGACCTGGTAATCGTCGACGAGGCGTCGATGGTGCCGGTGCAGCTCATACAGGAAATCGAGTACGACCTCATCGAGCACAGCCGCCCGAAGGTGATTTACATCGGTGACCCGTGCCAGCTGCCGCCCGTGTCGGACAAGCAGCTGGGAATGTCGGAGTCGATGGTGTTCCAGCTACCGCTATGGTTCGAACTCACCAAGGTGATGAGGACGGCCCTCGACAACCCGATACTGAAGCTGGTCACCGGCATGCGCGAGGACATGACATCCGAGGGCGACCGGTTCCAGTATGACGACGCGCTTACCGACGACGGCGACGGGGTCAGGTTCTACGACAACCGTGGCAAGTTCATGCAGACGATGTACGACTGCTTCACGTCGGACGAGTACAAGAAGGACACCGACTACTGCATGGCGGTAGCGTGGAGGAACGTGTCGGTGGACGCAATCAACGCCGCGGTGAGGAAGCGAATCTACCCGGATATGGAAGCAGAATACGCCGAGGGCGAGGAGGTCAGGACGTCGATAGCTTTCCGCAGGCCAGTTCCCGGGAAGGAAAACGTGTTTTACCCGGTATACTCCATGGAGGAGCGCCTGAAGATAATGGACGTCGAGGAAGCCACCGACCCGAGGTACGACCTCGAGTGCTACAAGGTGACCGTGTGCAATTTCCGGGCTCTCCCGAAGAACCGCACGTCCACCATAGCGTTCGTCCTGAAGAAATCCTCCATCGAGAAATACAACATTCTCCTGGCGGAGAAGGCCGCCGAGTGCAAGGCCCGGGAGAAGGAACCCGGGCACGACGGGAAGGGGCACCTGTACACAAAGAAGGAGGCCTGGGCCCCGTACAACGACCTTCGCAGGTACTACCTGTGGGTGGACTACATCTACGCGATGACCACGCACAAGGCCCAGGGCACTACCGTGCAGAACGTGTTCGTGGTCGAGAGGGACATGAACCTGAACCAGGACGTCATCGAGAGGAACAAGCTGAAGTACACGGCGTTCACCCGTGCATCCAAGCGGCTGCACGTTTTGATTTAACAATAAGGAAAAAACATGAAAAAACAATATACATCACCGAAAATGCAGATTATGGACATCGAACACGAGGGAAATCTCCTGTCCGGCTCCCCGGAAAACCCGTGGTGGGTCCCGCCAGAAGAAAAGGAAGGATGCGATACGCCCTGGTGGTGCAAGTAGGACATGAACTGCATGGACGCGAGGTGGATATATATTCACGAGGAAGAAGGCATTCTCAAGGTGCCGTCCTTGGAGGACATCCCGTACGACACCGTGGATGGCCTCATGTGGCTGATGTTAAACTCGGACGAGAGACTATGCACCATACCGGTGAATGACCAGATGGAAACCGGGTGGTGGAGCCGGAAGAAGGCGTGGTACAGCCGGCCCATCGTGTCAACCCGGCGGATATGCCCGGAAAGCCACGATATTTCTCCATGGGTGCGGTCAAGCGAACGGGTTCCCGGAGAGCCTGACAGGTTCATTCTCGTGTTCTATGCAGGTGCTCATGCATTTGCGTTCGTTTCAGCAATGGAAATCAAGCCGTATCCGTCGGTATATTGGTACGACGGCGAGGTCACGGCCACTTTATTTAAGGTGTAAACTATGGTTACTCACGAAAAATGTCACGGCGTCAGCGATGTCGAGAAATTCCTGAACGCCGCCGGACTGCACCTGGACCAGGTGCAGATTGTATACGGTTCCGCCGGTAGGTGCGGCGGTTCGTATTACGTGTTCTACGAGGTGGAAAAGCCGGCCCCACAACGTCCTACCCGCCCACAGGCAAAACTCGTGGAAGAAAAGTTCGAGCCGAAGCCATTACTCGGGGACAATGGGGAGGACATCGGCGCAGTCAAGGCCACTGAACACGTGGAGGACAAGACATGACTTCGCAGCGTATAGACGACCCGGCTGATTTCAAGGTGGTACGGGTGGAAGCGGTGCACCTGACCGACGAGGAAATCAAGGAGTGGCTTGCCGCCCTACGGAAAACCTATGGCAAGATGGTCGAGGCTACACATGCCAATATTCGAAAAAACGTATGATGACGGCAGTGTAGTCGAAAGCATGCTGGACCCTGACCGGCTCGATTCCTTGTACGACATAATACGGGATATCCACAAAAAGGAATTCCCGGATTGGTCCATCTCGCAACTGTTCAAGGAACTGTTCACCCGGCATAGGGATTTCCTGCATGACTGGGTCAGCAAGCCGGATGAATTGCTCATAGATACGTTGAGGAAAGATGCGTCCGAGCTCAATGCGGCATTTGGTATCAACACAAAACAAGAGGACAATACATGTACGGAAAATCACTAGCTCATATTGAGAAAATCAAGGCGGTGACCCCCATCGAGGGCGCCGACAAAATCGAGCGGGTCACCGTGCTCGACTGGAACTTGGTCGCGAAGAAGGGCGAGTTCCGCGTGGGCGACCTGGCTCTCTACGTGGAAATCGGGTCGATTCTTCCGGACGGCCTGGAGGAAGCCGACCAGGCACGGGTGAAGGAACTGGAGAAGATAATCTCCGAGCGCCGGAGATATGCCAATGCCTGCGAGAAGGCGAAGGCCAAGGGGAAGGAACTGCCCACGCCGCCGGAAGGCATCATGCCTAGGGAAGATGCCGAGGCGGAAATGGCGGAGATTCAGGCCCGGTCCAAGTACCCGTACTTCGAGTTCCTCCGTCCGAAAAATTTCAAGATTAAGTCGATGAACCTTACAAAGTTCAACGTCATTTCTCAGGGAATTCTGTTCCGTCCGGGAGATATCGGCATCGACCCGGCCGAGGTGAAGCTCGGGGCGGACTTCACCGAACGCTACGCGATTACCGAGGAGGTCGAGGACGAGGAGGAGGCCGGCCTAGTCGAGAAGCCTTTATGGGGACCGTTCAAGTTCATCGACCGGAAGATGATGCGTTTCGCATGGTACCGGAAATGGAAGAAGGACAGCGCCGAGAAGGGAGTGTGGTTCCCGTGGTTCCCGGCAAAGTCCGACGAGACGAACGCGCAGAAGATTTACTCCGAGCTCCTGGAGAAGTACGGTGACCAGACCTGGGTGGCCACGGAAAAGTTGGAGGGGCAGTCAATCTCCATCTGTTCCCGCGAAGTAACCGGATTCTTCGGGCGGAAGAAAAAGAAGATTTACGTCACGTCCCGTACCCGGAACCTCCCGTGGAAGGCATGTTCCAAGATGAGGTTCTGGCTCACGGTGAAGAAGCGCGGATATGACGAGAAGCTGAAGGCCGTTCCGGGAGAATGGTTCATCCGCGGCGAGCACGTCGGTGAGGGAATCCAGAAGAACATCTACCGGCTGGCCGGCAACGACATCCGGTTCTACGACTTCATGCCGTTCGACAAGAAAGCAGGAAAGTTCGTGAAGAAGCTCAATTACCGGGAAAGTCTCGAGTTCGCCGACAAGTACGGATTCCCGTATGTCCCGGTAATCGACGACAACTTCAAGCTCCCGGCCGACGTGCAGGATATGCTCCGTATTTCCACGGGAAAGACCGTATTCGGCCATGACCTCAACCACCTTAGGGAAGGACTGGTTCTCCGCCTGAAGGACGACTATTCCGTGTCCTTCAAGGCAAAGTCCCCGGATTATTCCCTATGAGCGCCGATATTAAGAAAGGATGCCCGGAGCTGGACCTTGAACGGCAGTACCGTTCCTCGTGGAAGGCACACGAGGAAAAGTGCAAGAAGGATTTTATCGATGCCGTCAAGCGTGGCACGTACAAGGCCAGTCCCGTAATGGATGGCCGCGAACGGATTGTCGTATGCGGATGTGTGCTGTGGTTCTCCTTCATGTTTCTCGTCGGCTTTACCGGGGCGGCATGCGTTTCGTGGATATTCAACCACTCGATTCCGCAGGCGTTCCTGCACGGCCTGCTCGGCTGGCTGTACATATGCTACAAGGCGTTTTGGTATGTCGTTGCGACGTTTTAAGTTACGGGACTCCGGTCCCGTAACTTTTTGCTATATTTGTAGCAGCTAAAAATTCCACCGTCTACAAAGGAAATTCAATATGTCCATACGAGTCAAACAAAAGACAATAACGCCGGCTGTAGCCAAGGCGATGCTGCAGACATCAAAGGAACTGGGCGCGGTCAACCGCACCCTCAGTAACCGCCACGTGGAGCTCTACGCGAACGAAATGCGTTCCAACCGCTGGAAGCTCAACGGGGTCGCCATCAAGCTCGACCCGGACGGGCGCATCCTGGACGGGCAACACCGTCTACAGGCATGCGTGCTTGCCGGAATCCCGTTCACTACAATGGTCATGACCGGGGTGGAGGGCGACACGTTCGACACCCTCGACTGCGGCCGCTCGCGCACCATTTCCCAGGTCCTCAGGATGGACGGGGTGAAGTACAACTCCCTGGTTGCCAGCATCATCAGCGGGGCTTCGGAAATCCGCACCGCCGGGCACACCGACAGGAAGGAAAAGAGGCTTTCCAACACGGCTGCGCTCTCCGAATACAAGAACAACTCGGAACTGTACAACAAGGCGGCCGCCGTCAGCTCGTCTGCCGTAACCGAGTCGCACTCCATGACCCCGAAACTGGCGGGCTCGGTATACTACTACCTGGTGCATGACCTCGGACAGGACGAGGAAAAGGTCGAAAAGTTCATCCGCGAGATTTGCTCGTTCGACACCAGTTCCAGCGGGATAATCGACAAGCTCCGCAAGTGGAACCTCGCAAACCGTACCGTGAAGGTATCGGAACGCACCCGTCTCGGCTATGTAGTACTAACGTGGAACGCATGGGTAAGCGGCTCCCGCAAGGCTCCGAAGTTTTCCGAGTACAGTCTTGAAAAAATGCCCGAGTTCATTGCAAAATAAGGAAATAAATGCGTAACAAGTTCTTCATACAGTCCCCGTTCGTCCTTCTTCTCGACGAGAACCGCAAGTCGCTCGGGACGATGCCGTCCGGGAAGGCAAAGGATATCGCCAACGCCAAGGACATCGTCCTTGTGCTCGTCGACGGCAGGGCGAACCCTCCGGTATATGCCCTCGGCACAGGCCCGAAAGACGAAATATGTACCGCCACGGTCCGCCTGATGGACAGCAACAAGGAAAATCTCGGAATCATGAGCGCCGCCGACGCCCGCAAGCTTGCCGAGGAGCGCGGCGAGGACATCATCGTCCTGAACATGAAGGTCGACCCGAACGTATGCATGCTCGGCGACCGGAAAAAATACGAGTACGAACGCAAGAAAGCGGCTAAGGAAAACGAGAAGAAACAGCGTTCGGCCGCAAAGTCCAACGAAATGAAGGAACTGAAGCTTCCGGCGGACACGTCGGACTCATCCAAGGGGGACCGCGTACGTCTCCTGACGAGGGCGGCGGAGTTCGTCGCCGAGGGACATCCCGTTCGTCTCAGCGTAAGGTTCCGCGGCAGGATGATGGCTCACTCCGACGGCGTAATGGAACGCCTGTACGAGGAGGCGGTCGCCGCAATCCCGGACGCGACGATTTCTTCCCCGTCGTCTACGGGGAACATCTTCGCGATGCTCTGCACGCCGAGTAAGAAAAGAACCTGATTTGGTGTTCGGACCTAGTGCGGCCCCGGAGTCTCTCCGGGGCTTTTTCTTGTCGTGCCCGTTAATAAAAAGAGAAAAATAATTTTTTTACAGTTTTTCTTGGGGTATCCTGTTGACATGGTGTGAATAAGTTTGTAATTTAAAGTGCAAACACATGGCAATGCCTTGCCTAATACAAGGAACACGATGAGCAGGAAAGAAACCGCAGATTCCCGGAAGCTCCTGAAGCTACTGGGAAAACCGACCCCAGACACCCGCTACAATGCAACCAACAATCCCGCAGTAATCAAGTTGCTCGATACCTACGACATGGACACCGACAAGGTGTGCCGGTGGTACGACGTCCTGGTATCCCTCGGATGGGTACAGGAGGATTACGAACAGTTCGTCCGCAGCGTCGAGAAGACGAAGAAGAAACGGGTGGCAGACGAACGGACGGCAAGCCGTATAATGAAGCAGAAGGCGGCGAAATCGCCCGCCAGGAAGCCGGAATTCGATGACGACCTAGTAAGCAAGGCGGCGGCCGCTGTGGACGACGGCATGCTAATCTCGATACAGAAGGAGCTCAACGCGGCAAGGCGCACCATAAAGGACATGCAGGCCACGGACTACGAGAAGCGCAAGATGATTTCCGAGCTCCGCTCCGCCCTGGAAGAATGCACGCCGGACAAGTTCACAATCAAGTTCGAGAAAGTCAGTCCCAGCCACGGCAAGGGGAAGTTCTACAACATACTCCCTCTCTCGGACATCCACTGGGGCGAGGTTGTGAAGTCCAACGAGGTGAACGGCCTAAACGAGTACAACTTCGAGATATCCAAGCAGCGCCACATCGAGCTGTTCCGGAAGAACTACGAGTACGCCCAGGCGTTCGGCTGCGATGAGCTCGACATCTTCATGCTCGGGGACATGTTTTCCGGGAACATACACGACGAGCTGCGCGAGAACAACGAGGCCCCGATTACGAAGTGCATCGCCCAATATTACAAATTCATTACGGGCCTAATTGACGCGTACAAGGGATGCTACCGGAAGGTCCGCATACACTGCGTGGTCGGAAACCATGCCCGCACCACCCAGAAGTACCAGTTCAAGAGCAAGGGCATCGAGAACTACGAGTATATCCTGTACTCCTTCATCGAGAGCAAGTACAATGACTCGAACGACAACGTCACCGTCATATTCGGCGACTCTACAGTGCTATTCACCAAGGTGGGCAACCAGACATGGAAGCTCGAGCACGGCGACCGCTACAAGGGCGGGTCCGCGTTTGTCTCGCCTCTGTCGACGACAGTGCGCGACAACTTCAAGGACCAGGCTATTTTCGCCGCCATCGGGCAGAAGTTCGACGCCGTCATGATGGGCCACTGGCACATCGGCGGCATCTGGTACCTTCCGGGAACCACCACGCCGGTCTACTTGAACCCGAGCCTCATCGGCCCCGGCGAATACTCCGTGCACAACCTGCACAGCGCGTTCCCGGCATCCAGCTTCAGCTTCATCACCGACGGTAACAAGGTCGTCGACCAGAGGCTCATCGACCTGTCGGGCATCAGATGATTACCATATCGGAAAACAAGGTGGTCTTTTCCGAAGTGGAACGCATGCTCCATGCGCTCCACGACGGGGACAAGGCCTATGACGATACCGTGGTCGTCCTCGGCTACAACGTGGCCAAGTACCTCCCCAGCAAGCTCCGCCGGGAATATCCCGGGAAGAAACTGGTCGTCTATCAGCTGGAACAGCTCTTCGACCGTTCCAAGTGGGCGAACGAGCACACCTACAAGTGGCTCAAGAATGCCGACGAAATCTGGGAGTACGACCTTTCCAACCTGGAATGGCTCAGGCGCAACGGGTTCAAGCCGGACTACCGGCCGATGGTATACTGCGAAGCACTCCGCGACATCGAACAGGCCGACAAGGACATAGACATCCTGTTCTACGGCTACCCGACCCAGCGCAGGCTCATGATTCTCAGCGAGCTCATGGAACGGACCTGGACCGAATATTCCACCGTGTGGGCCACGGGGGTCACCGGGGACAGGCTGAAAAGCCTGCTCGGCAGGTCAAAGATTGTCCTCAACGTGCACGCCTTCCTGGAGGACTGCAGGCAGGAACAGGTGAGGATTTTCTATCCGGTCATCAACGGATGCTGCGTGGTGTCGGAAAAATCTCCCCACAACGAGTTCGGGAAGTCCATCGTCGTGTGCGACACCAACAAGATTGCCCCGACGCTGAAGCACGTTCTCGACCATGGCCTGTGGAAGGCCGTCGGCGAATCGGCCCCGGAAGTCTACAGGAAGCACTGCGAGGAACGGATTCCGGTATGAAGACGGCAATAGCTATACTGTGCAAGAACCAGGAGAAGTACGCCGGGGCAATCGCCCGAGGCGTACTTTCGCAAACGGTAAAGCCGGACCGCGTGCTGGTGGTGATGGACAGGCCCGGGCTGCCCGAACAGGCCGAGACCAGGAAGGCCTATGCGGATGTTCCAGGCTGCGAGTTTCTTGTTGTAAGCTGTGTGCCGGATATTATAGAGCGGCCGCCGATGCTCCCTGGACTAGTGCCATTCTGTGCAGGCCATTGCCGCGACTTGGCAATCGAGATGCTGTACGACGTGGACCTGGTCGTGTTCATCGACGGGGACTGCATACCCATGCCGCGGATGCTGGAATCCCATGTGGCGGCATACGAGGAAGGATGTGTGACGGTGGGGCGAAGGTCCGAGGTGAAACTGAACTCCAATGACCAGCGGCAGTGCTCCGGCAGTCACCCGGTGCCTATTTTCGGCAAGAAATCAAACTATGTCACTTCGGAAAGGTACATAGCCGATTCCGGGGTGGTGTGGACGTGCAATTTCGGCATCACCGCGGGGGCGGTCAAGGCGATACGGAATCTGAACGAGAAGCTGTATGGGGTTGGCACGGTGTTCCACCCGGACTTCTGCGGAAGATGGGGAGGAGAGGACGGGTTCCTCGGCATGGAGTGCTTCTATGGCGGGATACCGATACGGACTACCCCGGTGATGGATTCCGACGGCGTGAGCCACATCGAGCATCCCAGGCCGAAGGCCAAATACGACCACCAGGCGTTCCTGGCGTTCATCGAAGTCAAGCGCAGGGAACTGATATTCCTTCTCAACGCCGCCGGGATGTACGATGGCGGGTTTACCGGGCTGGACCGGCTGACCGGGGATAAAACATGAAGTCCCAGGTCCCGTTCGACATCAAGAAGAGCGCCCGCGACAACGTAATCGAATGGGTAGGCACCGACGACCGCATGATGCGGTTCGTGAGGCACTGCGACATGCACAGTATACCGCTGAGGTTCACCCCGGGGGAGAACTGGTGCTACATAGACGCGATGAGCCCGTATGACAACCCGTTGACAGCGGGCGACCGGCATACAATGACTATAGACCTGTGCCGGGACAAGTTCTTCCTGTTCGGGAGCGAGAATGTAGACGAAGGCATAGCCCGGCTAGACAGCATGTACTCGGTCTACCGCAAAAAAGAGGTTGAATCCGAGGTACAGTCGCTGCTCAAGTTGTAAATTGCTATATTTATAGCATGAAGATTACTTATAATATTATATTCAAAGTTACTCCAAATGCGGCGGCCCTCCTGATAAACGTAGAAAATGCCCTAGTTGACACTACATTCGGCAGAGTTCTTGCCCGGCTTTACAGTAGGTGTTTAAATGATGGCCAGTATACAAGCTTTATATCCGGCCAGGATATCTGTACGGCTGTCAAGGAACTGATTACCGACGGAAAACCCCTGATACTTACCGATGATACATACGACCGAATTCCGTTCGCGGCCGAAGACGGTATAGTCGCTGCGTACCTTCCGTCTAACGGCGACTCTACGGTTTATGCCGATGTCGTGGTGAATGAGCACGACGGCAACAAGCTTACTCTGGAAGTGGATGACAAGCAAATCTTTGCTATCACGTGGCCATTCAGCACATCGCCGTTGTTTTATTCGACGGACAGGGCCCGTAATATCGATGATAAGTCATGCTTTTCAAAATCGGTTGATGCGTATATATTGTCGAATACTGAAGCACTTGTGCGGTTCTTTATACTAATGATTGGCACTGCGCTGTTTAAAACTATGTATCCAGAACTGAAAGCTCCCGGCGAACCAATGGAGCAGAAAATACTTGAGCAAAAAATACTTGCGGATGCCGCATCCGGGGACGACGCGACAACCGGCTGCATCCCTAACCACCTGTTGCACGGGCATGACGAGGACCCGGTAATCCATCCGCCGATGCCGAGAAAGGCCGCGGACGCCGAGAAATCGGATACGGGCCCGTTCGATGACCTGTATCAGGATAAGCCGAAGGACGACGACCCGCTTGGTGCCCCGACCTATGTCAACCCGATGGCGGGAGTGACAGTGGCCAAGCCGGATGATTGCGAGGGCGGCACCCCGCCGTCCGAACAACATGCGCAGAGCAAGTCAAACTGCACTGTAGATGCTGCATATGTATACCGTACGGCCGCGCTGGCACTATCCAAGCTTGACCTGACGTCGATTATCAAGGCGCAAAGGGTCATTTTTCCGGAATCGGCGTACTGGAAGGAAATCACCCGCGCCAAGCTGTATGAGGAGCTCATGGGCGAGCTCATGATGAATTGCGACTGCGAAGTCATTGCGCGGGAGAATGGCAGTATCAGCGAGCTGCCGAGGCCGTTCGGAAATGACCGGGAGAAACGCCCGTTCTTAATCCACTCGTTCGTGCAAACCGAACCGGTGGCATGCGGGCGCCATCACTATACGTACGCAATCGCGTACTCGCCAATATCGAGCACGACGGAAAGAGAGGTTTAGCCATATGACTGTAGACGAGCTGAAACGTAGCGGGTGGATTATAATGGATGCCGTGGTTGGCAGCCAGGCGTTCGGACTTGCCACCGAGACATCCGATGTCGATACCAGGGGCGTATTCGTGCTCCCAATCGAGGACCGCCTATCGTACAACGCGATAGACGAGGTTTCCGACGAGAAGAACAACCATGTCTACTGGGAACTGAAGAAGTTTCTCAAGCTTCTGCGGGACGGAAACCCGTCCGCGCTGGAACTGCTGAATTCGCCGAAGCGCTGCATACTGCAGGGCGAGGAATTCTTCGACCTGATTCCGAAGGACGTCTGGATTACGCCGGCGTGCTGCAAGTCGTTCCTGGAGTACGCCAAGAAGCAGCTGAGCAGGGCCTACGGCCTAAACAAGAAGATTTTCAATCCGCAGCCGGAGGAACCTCCCAGGGTGCTCGACTACTGCTACGTGGTTGACGGCAACCTGGCTGTCCCGTTCAAGGAATGGCTGAAGAAGCGTCCTTACGAGTGCAAGGATGAGCAGAAGTATTACGCCATTTCCGCCATTGACCATGTTACCGACACCTATGCGCTCTATTGGGAAAACGTTCCTCTCGACACATGCGAGATTTCCGCTCCCGAGCACGAATGGCGTTGGGCCTATGGCGTCGTATCTGACGAGGAGAAGGCCAATGATATCCAGATGAGCAGCATCCCGAAGGGCATACCCCAGGTCGG
>Ga0310690_10010509_pt1 | contig 11511 bp, 9 predicted proteins | sample AusTroGonzalo_MG_2_FD_207661 | JGI IMG/M metagenome (GOLD analysis project Ga0310690, IMG submission 207661) | Bovine rumen microbial communities from tropical cattle in Woodstock, Queensland, Australia - Gonzalo_04 (v2) (version 2) | ecosystem: Host-associated > Mammals > Digestive system >...
GAGGAGCGGCAGGAGCTGGAGGAAGCCCTTCCCGATACGCGGATCGAATACCTGGGCCAGCCGACGGACAACGGCTGGCGCGAGGACCCGAAAACCCACGTGAAAGACCCGCACTATGAAGTCATCTACCGCATGTTCAACACCGGCACCGTCTATATCCCCTTTGAGGATTCGGCAGGCGCGGCGGAAGAGGACGGCGGCCTGATCATCCCGGAAGACATCGACTGATGAATGCGGACTGCCATCCGGCGGCCATGAATAACATACGCATCAATAATATTTGGAAAGAAGGAATCCCCCATGCCAGGCATTGAAACCATCTGTGTCCAGGGCGGCTACACCCCGAAGAACGGTGAACCCCGTCAGGTCCCGATCATCCAGTCCACCACCTTCAAGTACGACACCAGCGAGGATATGGGCAAACTGTTTGACCTGGAAGCCTCCGGCTATTTCTATTCCCGGCTGCAGAATCCCACCTGCGACACCGTCGCCGCGAAAATCTGCGCGCTGGAGGGCGGCTCCGCCGCCATGCTGACCGGTTCCGGCCAGGCCGCCAATTTCTACGCGGTGTTCAATATCGCCAACGCCGGCGACCATGTGGTGGCCTGCTCCGCCATCTACGGCGGCACCTACAACCTTTTCGCCGTGACGATGAAGAAAATGGGCATTGATTTCACTTTCGTTTCCCCGGACTGCACGGCGGAGGAACTGGATGCTGCCTTCCGGCCGAACACGAAGGCCGTCTTCGGCGAGACCATCGCCAACCCGGCCCTGTGCGTACTGGATATCGAGCTGTTTGCAACCGCCGCGCACCGGCACGGCGTCCCGCTGATTGTAGACAACACCTTTGCCACCCCCGTCAACTGCCGTCCCATCGAATGGGGCGCCGATATCGTCACCCATTCCACCACCAAGTATATGGACGGCCACGGCAGCGCCGTGGGCGGCTGTATTGTGGACAGCGGAAAGTTTGACTGGCTGGCCGAGCCGGAGAAGTTCCCCGGCCTCACCACCCCCGACGAAAGCTACCACGGCATCATCTACGCGGAGAAGTTCGGCCTGGCCGGCGCCTTCATCACCAAGGCCACGAGCCAGCTGATGCGGGACTTCGGTTCCGTCCAGAGCCCCCAGAGCGCCTTCCTGCTGAACCTGGGGCTGGAAAGCCTGCATGTGCGCATGAAGCGCCACTGCGAAAACGCCCAGGCCGTTGCGGAATTCCTGGCCGCGAACGACAAGGTTGCATGGATCAGCTATTGCGGACTTCCCGGCGACAGGTATTACGCCCGGGCGCAGAAGTACCTGCCCAACGGGTCCTGCGGCGTCGTCTCCTTCGGCGTCAAGGGCGGCCGGAAAGCGGCGGAAGCCTTCATGAAGAAGCTGAAGGTTTTCGCCATTGAAACCCATGTGGCGGACGCCCGTTCCTGCTGCCTCCATCCCGCCAGCGCCACTCACCGGCAGATGAACGATGAGGAACTGCTGGCCGCCGGCGTATCGCCGGACCTGGTACGCCTGAGCGTGGGCCTGGAAAGCAAAGAGGACCTGACCGCCGATCTGGCGCAGGCCCTCGCGTAAAGCTTATTATTGCAGAAATATGCCGGGTTCCGGCGTTATTCTGACAGCGATGAAGAATTCTCCTCGTTTTCTTCATCGCTGTTTTCTTTCTTCTCCTCTTTTTTCTCTTTTGCCGCATGGATGCCGATCTCGCCGATCTTCAGCAGGTGCAGGAGCTTGAGCAGCTGGAAATATTCGGCGTATTCCATGTAATCCGTGTTCTGCAGGATCAGCCCCAGGTAAAACGGCAGGATCGCCAGGATCTGTATGATAGTCATGAAGCTCGTCATATATTTCAGGCGGGGCCGCGGAGCATCTGCATACCGGATATCCGCTGTCCAGAATCCGAGGATCAGTTCCAGGGTGAAAATGCCGATGGTGATGGTCTCGATGATTTCAAAGGTTTCCACGAAGGGCTCGAGCTGCTCCATGTCCCCAATAATCATGAATACAATGCTCAGGACGATCAGGACGATCAGCGTCCAGCTGAAAATCCGGGCTGCGGTATTCCCCCGCAGCCCGCCTTCGAGCACTTCCAGTACTTTATGCTTGATTTCCCGCAGTCTGTTTTCTTTCCTGTGTTCCATGGAAAACCTGCTCCTCTGCTCTTCCGTTCCGGATCAGTAATTCAGTACAAGGTCCGCTTCCCGGAAGCACACGGTCACGGGAACAACCGTCCCGTTCTCCGTTTCCCGGAACACAATGCCACGAACGTTCAGGACCGCGTCCGGCGAACCAGCTGCGTATTCCCCGTTATCGAAAGGAATCAGAACCCGGGTGCCATCCCGGATGATGAATACGTTCCCTTCCGTGTCCCGGGGGCCTTCTCCGGAAGTCTCCCGGTATACGGCGATGCAGCAACCGTATTCTGAAACCTCCCGCATCGGCAGGGACCAGTAGGGCAGCGTCACAAAGCAGGACACATCAATCACGCACTCCCGGGCGACATCCAGACGGACCACCCGCAACAGACCGGTGTAATTTCCGTTTCTATCCGCTTCCAGCTTCTGGTCCGTCACCACCAGGGGCGTTTTGTGGGGAATGATTCCGGCCTGCACCAGGTTCCCTTCCTGGAGCGCATACTCCGGCACCACCCAGTAAGCCTTGTCAAAAATAGAAAATTTGCTCATTTCCGGATCATTTGGCAGCGCTGCAAAGCCGACGATCCCGACGTAGTCCGGCGCGTTCCCCTGCGCGTCCGCATGGCCGCGGCTCGGCATATTGGGATCACTACGCACCTGTAGTGCGTTCCCGTCCTGGCCCTTGAGGTTTCTCCGCACCGCGGCGTCCCGAGCAAGGATCAGCTCCGGTGTAATCAGAACCAGTTCGTTTTCCTCCACCGCGGCTGCTCCGCCGCATACCCACAGCAGCAGTGCTGCGGCCAGCACGCAGAAGGCTCTCGCGGATCCCCGCCGGAAGGCGGTTCGGTTCTTTTTCATCGGATAGCCCCCTCTCCATAGTGCATGCCGACGCTTCCGGAAAAAGCGGAACGGTTGCTTTCTGATTGTAGCACTCATAACAGAGAAAGTATATCACACTTCTTCAGTGATTTCCAGCCAAAAATCATTTGACGCATCGGAGAAAAGGCGATATGATAAAAGGACAGAATGAGCGAGGTGACACAGAAATGAAGCGGATTCCAGCCGGTCTGCTGGTATTGGTTTTGGTATTTCTGTGTCTTTTTTCCGCCGCTGCGGAAAGCGAGAAAGATCTGCAGAGCGGGGACTACCTCTACCGAGTGCAGCCAGACGGGACCGCCATGATCACCCGCTACGCGGGGGTCGGCGAGGATCTCTTCATTCCTTCCGAGCTGGGAGGCGTTCCGGTAACCGTCATCGGGCCGGAAGCCTTCAAGAGCAAAAAGTCCCTGATGTATGTCACCCTGCCGGATTCCATCACGGAAATCAGCGATTCTGCCTTCATGAATTGCGGAAACCTGATGCTGATCAATATTCCCGATGCCGTCAAGCGGATCGGGCGGAATCCTTTTGCTGGCTGCGCCAGCCTTTCCGATATCAATGTTTCCAAAGACCATCCGTTTCTTTCCCTGCAGGACGGCGTGCTTTTCAGTAAGACCGACCAGCGGCTCATCTATTACTCCATGCAGCGGCAGGGCGCCTACGAGGTACCGGAAGGCACCCGCATTATTGGTGCCTCCGCCTTCTACACCTGTGACGGTCTTTCCGGGCTGACTTTGTCGGATACCGTCACCTCTATCGGCCGGAAGGCCTTCTACCAGTGCAACCGCCTCAAAAGCATCAATCTGCCGGACAGCATTTCCTACCTGGGAGACGGTGCTTTCAACGGATGCAGCGAACTGGTCTCTATCCGGTGCCCGGATACTGTTACGGAAATCGGCACAAGTGCCTTTGAGGAATGCAGGAGCCTCTCGGAACTGATCCTTCCGGAGGACGCGACCAGCATCGGCGACCGGGCTTTCTACAACTGCTCCTCCCTCACCTCCCTCCATCTGCCGGAAGGGATCTCCTCCATCGGGCAGAATACCTTTGCCGGCTGCAGGAACCTGGCGGAAATCGAAATCCCAGAGGATGTGACCTACATCGGCGGCGGCGCTTTCCAGGACTGCGCCGGCCTGAAAGAAATCTGGATCCCGGAGGATGTCAGCTATATCGGCAGCAACGCATTCCGCGGCTGTACGGCCTTGGCCTACCTGGAGATTCCCGACTCCTGCTTCTATATCGGCAGTAACGCTTTCTACGGCTGTGTTTCGCTGGAGGAGCTGACCCTCCCCTACATGCTGAACACGATCAATCCGGGGCTGTGCTACGGATGCGCCTTCAGCGAGATCGAGCTTCCGCCGCGGATCACCGCCATCGGGGAGCAGGCTTTCCTGGCCTGCCGGAACCTGGAATCCGTCGAGATTCCGGATAAAGTCACCTCCATCGGCGACCGGGCTTTCTTCAGCTGCATCGCCCTGACGGAGGTCGACCTGCCCGACTCCCTGACCTACGTGGCCCCCAATGCCTTCGACCAGTGCCCCGTAAAGGATACGCTGCCGGATCTTTCGGATCTCGTCCTGTGGGAGGACGACTGACCTCCCGGTTCCCTTACCACCCGCTCCTCCACCCGCTCCGGCGGGTTTTTTTATTCCCCGGGGCCGGGTTGAATTCACGCCCCTCCGGATATATAATAAAGGGTGCTGCACTTAAGCAGCGCTGAATCCCGGAAACAAAGGAGTCCATTCATGATCAGATTACGTTCCGCCGCGGCGCTTCTCGCCGCTTTCATGCTACTCTTCTCCGCTCTTCCCGTGTCCTTTGCAGAGGAAACCATACCGGAAATTGAGGAAGTCGTCCTGGACGAAGGGGGCGAAACCGCTTCAGCGGAAACTGATGCGGAGCAGGAGATCTTTACCCCCTCCCACGGCAGCCCCTATCAGGAGGGGCAGGGTTCCGCCTACTGGAACACGCCCATGGACATCACGGACGAGGAAGCCGTATGGAAGATGCTGATGGAGCCGATCACCGTGCTGGACCTTGGGAATGTGAAAGGCAAAAACGCCTCCCAGCGCACCAAGCTGAACATCTACATGTACCGGGAGCCGGACAAGGAATCCAAGATCGTCGGGGAAATCACGAACCTGTCCCAGGGTGTGCGCATCATCGAGCAGCTGGATAACGGCTGGGCACTGGTGGAATGCTATTCCAGTTCCTTCGCCTCCAAGCCCGCCACGAAGATCAAGGCCTGGAACATCCTGGTCCACGGCTACGTGGAAAGCAAATACCTGAAGCAGGTGCAGCCCACGGACCAGATTGCCCTGGTGGTGGATAAGCTGACCCAGCACCTGTATGTATTCCAGCAGGGAAAAATGGTTGCCGAGCTGCTGTGCTCCACCGGCCTGATCGATCAGAAGGACAGCAAAAAGCTGCAGCCCTACAACGAAACCCGTTCCGGGGAGTTCCTGATCATCCATATGACCGGCGCGCTGACCAGCGACAACCTGATCTGCGATTATGCCATGCGCTTCAACGCCGGGGATGAAATCCACGAAGTTCCCCACCAGGTGGACAAGCGGGACGGCAAGAAGGTCTTTGCCCAGCGGGAAAAGAACCTGGGAACCAAACGGAGCCACGGCTGCATCCGTGTCCAGCGCCTGCCGAATCCGGACGGGATCAACATGGAATGGATCTACAAGTTCATCAAAAAGAACAAACTGGTAGGCAAGGTCAAGATCGTCATCTGGGAGGACTGGCAGGGCCGCCAGATCCCCGTTCCGGATCCGGACACCCAGCTGTACTACAATCCCAACGGCGGCCAGTATTACCACAGCCAGGATCACTGCAAAAACGGAAAGGGCATCACCTTTACCGCCTTCTCCTATTCCCAGCTGGAGGAAGGCAGCTTCGCGAAGCTGAAGCGCTGCGAATACTGCACGCCCCTGCTCCGGGAAGCGGAAATCGCCGCGATCAACGCGGTCTACGCCCCTGGCGGGGATCACGAGGCGGACATGAATGAGGCCCGCCAGGAGTATTACGACTACCTCGCGAAGGACTGAGGGGCTGATTTTTTCCTTGCCCTTCCCCCCCGTGTTTGGTATAATGGCAAAAGTGTTCCAATACTTTACGAACGGAGAGATTCCCATGAAGAAGAAAGCTTTACTGGCCATGCTGCTGGTGATGACCCTGCTGCTGTCCTCCTGCGCCCTCATCGTGAAGGATGAGGCCGTGGACAAGAGCACCGTGATCCTCAAGCTGGGCGACAAGGAATATAACAAGGCCGAGGTGCAGAACTACGTCGACAACGTGCTGTACCAGATGTACCAGAACGCTTACAATTCCGGCGTGAACCTGGATGTGACCAGTTCCACGGTCATCGCTTCCGCGCAGGATACCGCGATCAAGCAGCTGAAGCAGGACATGACCCTCCGCGCCAAGGCGGCCGAGCTGGGCCTGGATCAGCTGACGGAAGAGGAAACGGCCCAGGCGAAGGAAAACGCCGCAAGCGACCTCGAAACCGCCAAGCTGTACGTCAAGTACTATATGCTGGATGAAGAATCCCAGAACCTGGAAGGCGAAGAGCTGGACAAGGCCATTGACGAGGGCCTGACGCAGCTTGGCGTTTCCCTGGAAGCGTATGAGAAGGCCGCCGTGGACGAAGTGGTGGACTCCAAGCTGAAGGAATACGCCGTGAAGGACGTCACCGTATCGGAAGACGAGATCAAGGCCGAATACGACGCCAAGGTTGCCGCCGATGAGGAAAAGTACAAGGAGAACGCCAATTCCTGGGTCTCCGCGGACAACAACAGCACCTCCACCCTGTACTACGCCCCCGCCGGTGTCCGCCGCGTGAAGCAGATCCTGCTCAAGTACAAGGCGGACGACCAGACCGCGATCAACGAAGCCAAGAGCAAGGTCTCCGAGATCAATACGAAGATCTCCGACGCACAGAAGATCCTGGACAACGCTGACGCCACCGAAGAGGAAAAGGCCGCTGCGCAGGCGGACCTGGATGCCGCGAACGCGGAGCTGGAAGAAGCGAACAAGGCGCTGGAAGAAGCCCGGAACACCGCCTTCGCCAACCTGGACGAAGATGCCGACGCCATCCTCGCCTCCCTGGCTGAGAATCCCGACAGCTGGGACAAGCTCATGGAAGAAAAGAACGAGGATCCCGGACTGCAGGCCGGCTCGACCAACGCCGAAAAAGGCTACTCCGTATGCGAAGGCATGACCAGCTTCGACTCCGCCTTTGTGGAAGCCGCCATGGCCCTCAAGTCCGTCGGCGACGTTTCCGGCAAGGTGAAGGGTGAAGCCTACGGCTACTATATCATCAAGTACATCAGCGACGTTCCCGAAGGTCCCACGGATTACGAATCCGTCAAGGAAACCGTGAAGAGCGGCGTGCTGACCACCAAGCAGGATACCGTGTATGATGAAACGATCGAGCAGTGGATCAAGGACGCCGGAATCAAGGAAGACCTGGGCGCCCTGAACAACTGATCCGGACTTTCAGGAGGGATGCCGCGCGCGGCGTCCCCCTTTTTTGTATGAAGGAGACCGCAACATGTTTTTTTCCGCCGCCTTCAAGGCCAGGGCACGCGCCGCGCTGAAGCAGCACTGGCAGACCGCGCTGCTGATCGCGCTGATTGTCAACCTTCCCTCCCTGCTGGTGCAGGGCGTCGCCGCCTTTACAAACAACGACCCGATGACCCGGGTGCAGGATCTACTGATCCGGGCCTATTCCAGCCAGGAAGCGATGAACGCGCTGCAGGACAACATCCTGAAGCTGTTCTCGGAAACCGGGATCCTGGTGATGACCGGCCTTATGGTGCTGGTGTGGCTGTTCACACCGGTGCTGGCCATCGGGATGAACCACTGGATGCTGGACCGGATCCGCGGAAAGGAAGGGCCGGTTACGACGGTCTTCAGCCGCCTGAACATCCTGCCGAAGAGCATCGGACTGCGGCTGTTCCTCGTATGGAAGATCTTCCTGTGGACGCTGCCGGGCCTGGCGGTTTCCCTGCTGTCGCTGATTCCGACCCTGAACGCCAGGGGAAAGGCGGGGACGGAGCTGGCCAGCGCCGCCGCATGGAGCATGAACCTGATGTATTTCGGCATGATGGTGATGCTGGTGCTTGGCATTATGGGCTACCTGTACTATGCCCAGGCGGATTTCATCCTGGCGGATGAACCGGAGGAGCGGGTGCTCTCCTGCGCCCGCCGCAGCCGGGAAATGATGAAAGGCCGCAGGCTGATGCTGATGACCCTGCTGCTGAGCTTCGCGCTGCTGTTCCTGCTGATTGCCTTCGCCTCCGCCGCCATCGAGGGAATGACCGGGACGGTGGTTGCCCTGGTGATCCAGATGCTGGGTTCCCTGTTCCTGAGCGTATATATGCTGGCGACGGAAGCCGTCTTTTACGAAGCCCTCCGCGTCGTGCCGGCACAGCAGATGATGGAGGAAAACAATCTCGAGATCTGATTCTGCAAGTTTTTATTCACTTATTGCATTTTTGACCGGTATATAACCGCTGATTTGGAAAATAGTGCATTTTATTCATTCAAAAAATGCACTATTTTCGTTTTCTCCTTGCCTTTTCCCCGTGCCCCCGCTATAATACGGGCATTCGCATATGAATGGAGGGTTTTCCCATGGCTCTGACGATTTCCCACCGCTGTCTGAACATTGCCCCTTCCCTGACGCTGCAGATTGATACCCGCGCCAAGGAAATGGCCGCTTCCGGCCTGAACGTGATCGGTTTCGGCGCCGGCGAGCCGGACTTCCCGACTCCTCCGCACATCTGCGCCGCCGCCAAGGAAGCGCTGGACATGGGCATGACGCGGTACACCCCCGTTCCCGGAACCATGGAGCTTCGGATGGCCATCACCCGCAAGATGGAGCGGGACCACGGTCTGACCTATTCACCCCAGGAAATCCTCGTTTCCAACGGCGCGAAGCATTCCCTCTTCACCATATTCCAGACGATCCTGGATCCGGGCGATGAGGTGCTGATCCCGACGCCCTGCTGGGTCTCCTACCCCGAAATGGTCCGCATGGCCGGCGGCGTGCCGGTGTTCGTCCCCACCAACGAGGAAAACCGGTTCATCCCCAGCAACCGGGATATCGCTTCCCGGGTCACCCGGCGGACCAAGGCGATCATCATCACCTCCCCCTCGAACCCCAACGGTTCGGTCTGGTCCAGGGAGCAGCTGCAGTTTGTCGGCAACCTGGCCGTCACCCATCCCTTCTATATCGTATCGGACGAGATTTATGAGAAGCTCCTTTACGACGGACGGAAGCATCTCTCCATTGCCCAGCTGGGCGAGCAGATCAAGGCCCAGACCTTTATCGTCAACGGCGTCAGTAAGGCTTACGCCATGACCGGCTGGCGCATCGGCTACTGCGCCGCCCCGCGGCAGGAAATCGCCGCCATGAGCGCCTTCCAGTCCCAGGCCACCAGCAACGCCAACGCCATCGCCCAGCACGCGGCTGCCGTCGCCCTCGACAGCGACCAGAGCTGCGTGGCGGAAATGTGCGACCAGTTCCAGATCCGCCGCGACGTCATGGTGGACAAAATCAACAGCATCAACGGCATCAGCTGCCTGAAGCCTGAAGGCGCCTTCTACGTGATGATGAACATCCGCTCCCTCCTGGGCCGCACCTACAACGGCCGCGTGCTGGAGGATTCGATGGACTTCGCCGAGCTGCTGCTGGCGGAAAAGCATGTAGCCGTCGTTCCTGGCATCGCCTTCGAAGCGGAAGGCTTCTGCCGTCTCTCCTACGCGATTTCCACCGAAAAGATCGAAGAAGGCCTCTCCCGGATTGAAGACTTCATCAATGAACTGAAATAAGACAAAAGGCAAAGGAGCCGGATCAATGCTGAATTTCGACAAGACAACCAACCTGCTCATGCAGGCCAAATACCACTACACCCTGCAGGATGTGGAGGAGCCGAATCTCTATCGGGAGATTTATGACTATTCCCATGTGCCGAAGGTTGCGTTTAACATGCGCCGCGTGCCCATGCAGATGCCTGACGAGATCTGGATGACAGATACCACGTTCCGCGACGGCCAGCAGTCTGTAAGCCCGTTTACGCCCGAACAGATCCTGCATCTCTTCAAACTGATGTCCCGCCTGGGCGGCCCCAACGGCATGGTCCGCCAGAGCGAGTTCTTCCTCTACACCCCCAACGACCAGAAGGCCCTCCGCCTCTGCCAGGAAGCGGACCTTCCCTTCCCGGAGATCACGACCTGGATCCGGGCCAATGAAAAGGACTTTGAGCTGGTAAAGAACGCGGGCGTAAAGGAGACTGGCATCCTGGTTTCCTGCAGCGACTATCATATTTTCAACAAGATGCACCTGACCCGCGCCCAGGCGATGGACAAGTACCTGGGCATCGTCAAGAGCGCCCTGAGCTACGGGATCCGTCCCCGCTGCCACTTTGAGGATATCACCCGCGCCGATTACTACGGTTTCGTGGTCCCCTTTGCCACCGAGCTCATGAAGCTTTCCAGGGAAAGCGGCATCCCGATCAAGATCCGTGCCTGCGACACCATGGGCTACGGCGTCAGCTATCCCGGCGCCGCCCTGCCCCGCAGCGTCCCCGGCATCATCTACGGCCTGCGGCATTACGCGGAAGTGCCCTCCTCCCTGCTGGAGTGGCACGGCCATAACGACTTCTACAAGGTAGTCTCCAACGCCGCCACCGCCTGGCTCTACGGCTGCTCCAGCATCAACTGCAGCCTGCTGGGCATCGGTGAACGCACCGGCAACTGCCCGCTGGAAGCCATGGCCATCGAATACGAATCCCTCCGCGGCGAAACCAACGGCATGGACCTGACCGCCGTCACCGAGATCGCGGACTTCATGGAGCGGGAAATCGGCATTGAAATCAGCCCGCGCCAGCCCTTCGTCGGCCGCCACTTCAACGTGACCCGCGCCGGCATCCATGCCGACGGCATGCTGAAGGACGAGGAAATCTACAACATCTTCGACACCGCCGCCATCCTGAACCGCCCGGCATCCGTGGCCGTGGACAGCCGCGGCGGCACCGCCTCCATTGCCCACTGGATCAACTCCTATTTCCGCCTCACCGGCGACGATATGATCGAAAAGGGCGATCCCCTGGTGCTGGAAATCCGTACATGGGTGGACGCGCTCTACGCGGAAGGCCGCAACACCGTCATGGGCGATGAGGAGCTGGAAGTCATGGTCCGCCGGGCCAATGTGGAGCGCTACGAGCGCCTGCTCTTCCACCGCAGCAAATAATCCGGAATCAAAACCACCGGCTAAGCCGGTGGTATGCACCACGCCTTCAAGGCGTTAATACTGGCAGCGTCTCAAGACGCATCGAAAGATTCGCCAACCGCGAAGATTTCTCGGGCCGCCGCTAAAGCGGCCCTTTTCTTATGCCTTGGTATTCTTGCTACCCGTAAACGGGTCTATGAATTCTTTAAACGATAACTGGTCGTACGTTATATCTTCCTGTAACTGATTGCGGAT
>Ga0310690_10010510_pt1 | contig 11510 bp, 7 predicted proteins | sample AusTroGonzalo_MG_2_FD_207661 | JGI IMG/M metagenome (GOLD analysis project Ga0310690, IMG submission 207661) | Bovine rumen microbial communities from tropical cattle in Woodstock, Queensland, Australia - Gonzalo_04 (v2) (version 2) | ecosystem: Host-associated > Mammals > Digestive system >...
CTGACATCATGGTAATTGATGTAGTTGGTGGCGGCAGTGATATATACCGTTGCCTGTGTAGCGCCATGTATCGCCATACTTTGAGCCTCATCCTTCACCTGACCATCGGTATCCACCCAGATACGACATTCTGCCGTCAGTCCGGCCGAGATTCCTTCTTGGGCATCACCATTGACCGTTGCAATCAGGCAATGGTTCTCCACGCGCTGAGTATTCTTCAGACCACACTCATAGAAGAGACGGAAATCCAGCGAACCACCCTTGTCGGCTTCCAGTCTGACAGCTATCACACGGTCAGCCATCGAGGCAATCGCCGTACGACGATAGTTCACACCACCCACCTGATATTTCACATTCGCCGTGGCATTCTCCAGATTCAGGTCACGCTCATAACCGGTCGCATTCCTTTGATTCCAGAATTTCAGGAATAAATCGCCTAACGGCAGGAAACGCATACCGTGAGGGCCTTTGAAGAAATACTTATCCAACAACTTATGTGCCTCACCTTCCTTGCCTTCGAAGATCAGTTGACGGATTTCCGCCAGATGCTCCTTCGCCTCAGGGCTGTTGTTGTTATGAGGAGAGCCTGACCAAAATGTCTCCTCGTTCAACTGTATCTGCTCTGTGTCGGCACCGCCATACACCATCGCACCCAAGGCGGAATTACCAATGGGTAAGGCCTCCAACCAATGAGAAGCCGCCTTGTCATACCAAAGGCGGCGACTCTCTGCCTGCACCTGACAGACCGTCAGGGCAGTCAATACCATAATAACTAGTCTTTTCATCCGTGATTACTTCTCACTGGTATCAATCATCTTCCAAACGCCAGCTGCCAAAGCACCTCCGATGAACGGGCCTACGATGAACACCCACAACTGAGCCAAGGCCTTACCACCCTCGAAGAGAGCAGGACCGATACTACGGGCTGGGTTGACAGAAGTTCCCGTGTAGTTAATACCTACCAGATGGATAAGAATCAGTGACAAACCGATGGCCAGACCAGCGAAGTTGTTGGTAGCGCCATTGGTCTTAGCAGTAGCACCAAGAACAACCAATACAAAGATGAACGTGAGAAGAATCTCAGCCACCAACCCATTGATCACATTGTCGGATGCGCAGGCATTGGCACCTGTAGCCGTACCACGAGCCAATCCGGGATCAGTCGATACGAGGAATGCCAACAGAGCAGCTGCTATCATAGCACCAATCACCTGGAACAGCATATACATACCACAATCCTTCGAGTTCATACGGCCACTGAGGAACACGCCCAGTGTGATGGCCGGATTGATATGGCAACCAGAGATGCCGCCAATCGTGTAGGCCATTGCCACAACAGCCAGACCGAAAGCCACAGCTGTACCCACGACAGATGCCGTATCAACACCACAATTCAAACTCACGGCAGCGCCGCATCCCAAGAACGTCAGCACGAACGTGCCTACCATTTCTGCTAAATACTTTTTCATAATGCTAATAGTTTTATGATTAATGAATATTCGTTTCTAGGGCACAAAGATAAGAAAAATTTCCTTTGCATCCAAATAATATGGCAAAAAATTACTCGCCGACGCTTTTAGCGATAGCACAGGCAACAGTATAGGCGGTGGTCCATGCGGCCTGAAAATTAAAACCACCAGTGATGCCATCGATGTCAAGCACCTCACCTGCAAAATAGAGGTTGGGCACTTGGCGACTCTCCAACGTAGAGGAGTTCACTGCCGACAAGTCGACACCGCCACATGTAACGAACTCATCCTTAAACGGTGCCCGTCCGGCTATCTGATAGCCGTCGCCACCACTCAGCAAGTTGGCCAGACGGTTCTGTTCTTTCTTGTTGAGACTCCCCCATCGGCCATTCGACCGTTCGCCCAAGCACTTCTCCACCAAATAGGTCCAGAGCCGCAAAGGCAGACCACAAGGAGCAACTGTCGTCAATTGTTTCTGGGAATTACGGATCATCATCTCATCGAGTATCGTCATCACCTCCGTATCACGACGGTTCGTCCAGTTCACAGCCAAAGGCATCTGATATCCATTCTCAGCCAAGATCCGTGCACCATAACTCGACAGTTTCAGGATAGCCGGTCCACTCATGCCCCAATGAGTTATCAGCAACGGTCCTTCTGCCCGCAGTTTCGTGCCAGGAATCATCGTCATCACATCCTCTACTACTGTTCCCATCAGCGCATGCAGCCGCTCATCATCAATGCGGAAAGTAAAGAGCGACGGCACAGGCGGGACTATCGGAATCATCTGAGTCATCAAAGTATTCTGAGTTGTCATACCACCAGTCGTAACAGCAATGAAGCCATAGTCGCTGAGCTGGTCAAGGGAATCGATACGAGTCTCAGTACGGATCACGACGCTGTGTCTTTGAGCCTCAGCAAGAAAACAGTTGATAATAGTATGTGAATCCTGCGACATCGGAAAGACACACTGATCCTCCTGTGTCGTCAATCTAATGCCGTGTCGTTCAAACCAGTTGTAGGCATCTTCCTGCGAGAAACCTTTCATCAGTCGTTTCATCAGCCGATGTCCTCGGGGATAGACTTCCGACAGGTCGCCTACCTCAGCGAAGGAGTTGGTGCAGTTACAGCGCCCGCCGCCGGAAATCTCCACCTTTGCCAAGACTCGCTTCGACTTCTCGAAGATGGTCACATCCATCTCCGGACACATCTCCTTCAGGTTGATGGCCAGAAAGAATCCCGCCGCTCCGCCGCCGATAATCGCAGTTTTCATTGTCCCCCTAGCCGCTCAAAATAGTCGGCGATATTATCCCATGTCTTAAAGGTATCGCTACCAAACTGTATATGCGTCGCCATGCCCGACCATTCTTCCTCCATACCGATGAAATAATCGCCATAAAGCAAATCGCGGCGCACCGTAAATATGGTATGTCCCCAAGCCGGCACGTTAATAAACTCATAGAGCCACTGGTTCACTAGAGAATAGTAGACATCATCGCCGGGCGATGGCGCCACGAAGAAAACCTGATATCTTTCAATCAACCCCCTGACCGTCTTCTGCAACGAGCTCTTCGGTGCCTCGTAGATGTCGGAGAGCGTCTCCATGCCGATATACACGATGGGCCGCTCACGTCCTTCTTGTCTGTCATCGATCCATCGGATCACAGGCACTACCGAGTGCATAAAGGAATTGTCATTCATACGGTGCTCGCCATGAAAACGAATGGCGGTGGGATAATGCTCGCGGAACAGGTCATACGTATCCACCGTGGTATCCTCATCACCGAAAAGACCCCACACACGGCCTTGTTCCTCGGGTGTCACCGAGGCAAAGCAGTGCTCCGTCATCTCCTTATATTCCTTCACTAAGGCTTTCGTGACGATAAAGTCCTGCACGCCGTCCTGACGGGGATTCGAGAAGTGCTGGGCACCGATCATACCATGATCCTTCATCGTATCACCCATCTGCAAGGCTGGATTCACAAGGATACGGTCATAACCATAAAGCATCTCGGCATACATACCGCCCATCGACGTGCCTATGACCAAGTCGGGCTTCTCTTTATCGCAGGTCTCTCTCAGTAGATCCATCGCCTCTTGGGGTCGTATAGGCAGATCGGGAGCTATCACCGTCGTATTAGGGAACACCTCGCGGATACGGGTCACCGTCCCACTTTGCCCCGACGACCCAAAGCCGTGAACATACATGATCTTCTTTCCCTTGAAAAGCTCAGGAAACTGTTTGATATAAGGATTCGTCTGTTCCATAAAACAATGATTAGAACTGCCAGCGGTTGGGAATCTGGCGGTCGGGCCAGAGGTGCTTGGCATAAGTGTAATGATAGCATTCGAAGAGAGAGGTGAAACGGGTGAGGCGCTGGAGGAAGGCTTTGTAATCCTTACGCTCGGGCTGCGTCCATTGCACCTCGGCGAGGGCCGACATACGGGGCAGCGCCTGATACTCCACCATCTGCTCGTTGGTCATATACTCCGCCCAGAGGTTGGCCTGCGTGCCGAGGATATGACTGCGGGCCTCGACGGAGAGGCTGTCAGGAGCGGGATCGAGGCTATAGACCCGTTCGATGGGAATAAAGCCGCCACAACGGCTGGGCTCGAACTGGGTGTCCTCCACCTGCTGGTAGTCGAAATAGCAATGCGTGGTAGGTGTCATCACCACGTCGTGACCAGTTTCAGCAGCCTTCGCTCCTGGAGCCGTTCCTCGCCACGACATGATCATCGCATCCTGAGGCGCTCCGTCGAGAATCTCGTCCCAGCCCAAGGCGCGACGGCCTTTGGAAGCCAAGATATTGAAGACCTTGTTAGTAAAGTAAGGTTGCAACACTGACCGCACCATTTCCTCATAAGGATACTCGGGCATCGTCCGCGGACCATCAGAGTCCCCTTCAACTTGGCCAGCTACACGTCCTTCAAGGGTCTTTTTTATATAGATTTCATTACATTTCTTGCAATACTGCCATTTCTCGGAAGGAGTCTCGTCACCACCGATATGAATGACTTTAGAGGGGAAGATATCCATCACCTCCGTGAGCACATCCTGCACAAACTCATAGACGCGGGGATTGCCCACGCAGAGCACATCCTTATACACGCCCCAGTAGTGACCCACCTGATAGGGACCGCCCGTACAACCCAGTTCGGGATAGGCGGCAAGGGCTGCCAACATGTGACCGGGCATATCGATCTCGGGCACGATGGTGATATGTCGGGCTGCGGCGTAGGCGACGACCTCGCGGAGTTCAGCCTGGGTGTAATAACCGCCGTAAGGGATGCCGTCGTCGAGGTCGGAGTTAGTGCCGATGATGGTACCTGAGCGCTGAGAGCCGACCTCCGTAAGCTTCGGCCATTTCTTGATCTCGATGCGCCAACCCTGATCGTCGGTGAGATGCCAGTGGAACACATTCATATTGTGCAGCGCCAACAAGTCGATGAACTTCTTGACGAAATCCACTGACCAGAAGTGTCGCGAACAGTCGAGGTGCATACCACGCCAAGAGAAACGCGGTGCATCGGTGATGATGGAAGATGGAAGATGGAAGATGGAAGATGTTGCTGCCGCCTTGTCGATAGAGGCCAAAGACTTCCGGAGGGTCTGGATGCCGTAGAATACACCCGCAGCAGAACCGCCTGCAATGGTGACACCTTTCTTATTAATGGTTAGCACATAACCTTCGGATTCAGTAATATTCGGGGAGATGGTGAGTTCGATATAAGTCTTTCTCTTCTCACGCTTAGAGACAATAGAAAACGTCTGCCCCGTAACGTCTTTGAGATAGGCTTGCAGGAAAGCCGCTTCACCCATCAAAGTCTCAGGTGCCATGATCTGTACTTGATCATTACTCAGCAAAAAAGGCTCACCATTCTGCATCTGGATGCTCTGTGGCAGCGGCACCACATCATATTGTGCCCTTACAGGGACGCTTAAAAGTAAAAAGGTAAAAAGGTAAAAAGGTAAAAGACCTTTCCCTATACCCATAAATCTACGTAATAATCCTGTTTCCATTTTCTTACTTTTTTACTTTCTTACCTTTTTACTTTTTAAAATGATATTCCACAAAAGCCTCCATCGCTTCATAACAGGCCAGGCCGAGTTCATCATAACGCTTAGCGGTGTCGCGGTTGCGGTCTTCAGCACGCTGCCAGAAGAGGCGGTCATCATTGCCAAGGAACGGGGCTCCCTCCATCTGACTCTGATGGCGCAGGATGGCATTTCGTTTCTCTCGGAGTTCCTCGGGCGACATCGGCACACACATCTCGATATCAGCCACATCCCACTCTGCCCAAGCGCCACGATACATCCACACACGACAGTCTTTCAGCCACGCTGCCCCACTCTTCTTCAACTCGTCGATAGCAGCCAAAACAGCATCAGTACATTTACGATGAGTGCCGTGGGGGTCGGCGAGATCGGCAGCGACATAAATCTGATGAGGCTGGATCTCATCGAGCAGAGCGATAATAGGTTCCACATCGCGCTCAGACATCGGGAGTTTCTCAATCTTCCCACTCTCATAGAAAGGCAGATCGAGGAAATGGATATGATCCTTAGAGATACGATTATACCCACAGGCATTGCGAGCCTCACCCCTTCGGATCAAACCCTTCACGGTGAGGATAGCCTGATTGTCCCAATCGCCCTCTTTCTTTTCCTTCAAGTAAGACATAATCTCACGATAGCGGATCTTGATGACCTCGTCGGAACCGTTGGCAAAGAGTTGGTTGAAGCCGTTGATGAAGTGCATATAGAGGCGCACCTCCTCATCGGCCACCGCGATATTGCCGGAGGTCTCGTAGGCAATATGCACATCGTGCTTCTGCTGCATCAATCTTCGGATGGTACCACCCATAGAGATGACATCATCGTCGGGATGCGGTGAGAAAACAACAACACGCTTGGGATAAGGCTTGGCGCGCTCCGGACGGGTAGAGTCGTCGACATCCGGTTTGCCACCAGGCCAACCGGTAATCGTATGTTGCAACTCGTTGAACACCTCGATATTTACAAGACCAGCCTGACCGTCGAACTGCTCGACGAGATGTCCAAGGCCATTATCCACATAGTCTTTTGTTGATAACTTCAACAAGGGCTTCCCCACCTTGCGACAAAGGTCGATCACCTGTCTGCGCAATGTATGCTCAGGCATCTTGATAGTAGACGTTAGGTTCAGATTCATAGACTATTCACTATTAATTATTCACTTTCGACGGCAGGAGGACCACTCCTGTTTGTTTCTTGCCGTCCATCATGATTTTCAGGGGTTTCTCAAACCGCACGTGCCGCACATACTCCGTCTCCTCAACGGCAGGCATCTGGTCAAGGACTTCCTGTTGGAAGATGCCGTCGCCCGTGTAAGTGTTGATGGTAAAGTAGCCCACACCGAAGCTGGTGAGATTCTGGAAGAAGTGCGTACCTTGTGAGGGGTCTACATGATAGTTCTTCAGACCCGTTTCCACGATAACGCGGGCGGCAGAGATATGCGGCCACTTAACGGGAATACCCAACCAGTAATCGCTGCTTCCCCAGCGTCCTGGACCAATGAGAACGTAGTTCTTGTCCTCATTGAGGAACTGTTGGTTGATCTTCTCAATATGCGAAGCGACGGTGGGGTTATTGGCGGCGGTGAAGTTCTCGTCGGTCTTGACATAGACTACATCCACAACATCCTCAGAGATACCATGACCCAGCGAGTTATGGGAGCGCAGCAGACAATCGGCATCGGGAATCTTCTGAAGATCTTCGTCAAGTACCTGTTTCGAGTCGACAATCGGACGAATCTGCAGGAGATATAATTCACCGCTCCTATCGTTATTCAGATTACAAGCAAACTCGATTTCCACCGGACGACGCATCTCCTCAGAGCCATACTTCTGGGCCATCTGCAATAGTTCCGGCAACGGGAAGATGCCCTGCTGAAGAACACCACAGAAGGAGATAATCTTCCTTCCTCCCTCGTAGATTCCATCGCGGATAAGCTGATCCACAGGATCGTAGGTCGAGGCGATGTAGGTCAGAGAACCGTCAGCATCGGCCTGCTTTACACGCAACGACTTGATGTTGAAGCCATCGTCCACCTTGAAATCATCACCTACATGCGACATATCCAGCGCATAGAATCGCGTCTGCGTCTCACTCAAAGCAGTCTCCATCTCCGAGGTCTGCAACACCTGCGTGGGATGATAGGGTGACACACGCAGGGTCTGTCCACCATCGACAATATACTTACCCAGTCCGAGTGCCAGTGAGGCAATACCTTCCTCAGCCGTCTCGTCACCTATTGGGTAGTAGTTCAGCGAGCGCAGTACACCCGAGAAATTCGGATAATAGAGATCACCATATTGTTTTCCAACTACCTCCTGAAGGATGACCGCCATCTTTTCCTGGTCGATGACATTCTGCGTGGCGAGCATATAGGCCTTAGAGTCCTTATAATAAACGGAAGCATAGACACCCTTGATAGCGCAGGCCAGCATACGGAGCATCTCGTATTTGTCGTCCAGATAAGGTATCATATAGGTACTGTAGATACCTGCGAACGGCTGATAATGCGAATCCTCAAGCAGCGACGACGAGCGCACGGCGATCGGCGACTTCACCGCCTCGAAGAAGGTAAAGAAGTCGGCAATCAGCGAATCCGGTAACTGCGCGCGGAGGAAGTGCTGCAGAATCTCTTCATCAGGTGCATCGCTCAGGGCAATGGGATAGAGATTGTTTTTCTCCATGAACTCATCGAAGAAATCGGTACAGAGCACAACCGTCTTGGGAATCATCACCTGCGCCTGCTCGAATTGATTCAGTTCCGGATGGCGCTTGATGATATTATCAAGGAAAGCCAGACCACGACCCTTTCCGCCAAGGGAGCCCTCGCCGATTCGGGCGAAGTGGGCGTAGCGGTCGAACTTCAGACGGTCGAAGACTGCCACGATACCGATGTTCTTCATCCGCCGGTACTGCACGATGGCATCGAAGATGATCTGCCGGTGGGCATCGACATCCTGCAACTTATGCCAAGTGACGTGCTTCAGGAAAGCCGATACGGGGAAGATGGCACGGGCACAGAGCCAACGGCTCATATGGTTACGACGGATGTGACGGGCCAGTGAGTCAGCAGGAATCTTAAAGATATTATCCTGCAGTTCCTTCAACGAAGTAACGCGGGCCACCTCTTCCTTCGTCACGGGGTCACGGAAGATAAAGTCACCAAAGCCCATGTGTTCCTCCATCAAGTGATGCAGGTCGACATTCATCTTCGTCGAGTTCTTATCGATGAAATGGAAGCCCTCGGCCTTTGCCTTCTCTCGGTTGGCCGTTTCCTTCGAATCAAGAATCAACGGCACATACTCATCGCGGCGACGGATTTCACGCAGTAGTTTCAGTCCGGCCTCTGGGTCACCATCCTCTACGTGCGAGAGACGTCCTGGCGTGATGTGCATCGGGAAGCGGGTATCGCTGATCACACCGAGAGTATTCTCATGATACTTTTCATAGATCTGCATCGCCTCCTCGTAGTTCGTGGCAAGCACCACCTTCGGACGACCGCGCTTTCGCTGGGCAGCAGCGTGTGGATTCAACGCCTCAGTAGAGAAGCGTTTCGACTGCGCAAGGATATAATTATATAAATTAGGTAATACGGAAGAATAGAAGCGGATATTATCCTCCACCAGGAGTATCATCTGCACGCCGGCCTCACGGATGTCGTGGTCGATGTTCATCTTGTCCTCAAGCAACTTGATGATCGACATGATGAGGTTGGTGTTGCCGAGCCAGCAGAATACGTAGTCGAACATCGACATATCCTCGTTCTCGATGCGCTTGGTGATACCGTGCGAGAACGGCGTCAGCACCACGCAGGGAATCGACGGATGCGCCGCCTTCACCTCACGGGCGACGGTGAACGCATCGTTGTCGGCATTACCAGGCATACAGATCACCAGGTCGATGTCGGTGGTCTTCAGTACGGCATTGGCCTCCTCCGTCGTCGACACCTGGGTGAACGAAGGCGGATAGCGCATACCTAATTCCATATACTCATCGAAGATCTTCTCATCGATACGTCCGTCGTCCTCCAGCATGAAGGCGTCGTAGGGATTAGCCACGATGAGGACATTGAAGATACGCCGCGTCATCAGATTGACGAACGACACATCCTTCAGATAGAATTTATTCCACTCCTGTGGTATCTTGGTTACTTCTTCCATATCGTCGGCAAAGTTACGAAAAAATCCGCGAAAGCGCAATGACTTTCGCGGATTTTTTCGTCTGACTGTCTATTGATATCAGTGATGTTTGAGGCTGATGGTGATGGGCAGGGTGTCAATCTCAACTTTAAGGGCAGGATTGTAATCATCGCAATAGACATCAAGAATGTTGTCCTTATGTGGTGTCCAGAAGACGAAATGACCCTTGGCGTCAGTAGGTGCACCACTGCTCCATCCGCTGATGCTGGCCCGAGCCACAGCCTTCAAAGCGGCGAGAACAACGGCAATAAAAAGAGTTGTTCGTTTCATACAGGTTGTTGAATCCATTATTTTAATTGTCTTTATTTCTGCAGCAACTGACGGGCGGCGAGCACGAGGAACATATAGTGCGACGAGCCACCACCAAGCACATACTCCGTCTGCTGCCAGAGGAACGGGAATTCCAGAAGCTCCGGGAAGTCCGGACGGATGAGCGCCGTACCGGAGACCACACCTCCTGGAATATATGACCAATCGGCACGATTCAGACCATAGGCAACGGTAGCGGATTTCGCGCCGACACCCGAGGCAAACGAGGCGTTATTAGAGCCTGGGTGGCAACCAAGTACAAAGTTCAAAGCATTGTAGACCGTCTCAGGCGGGAAGATGTCGGGATAGGCCGAGGTCAGGAAGTAATACTCGAAGCCGAAACGCTGGATATCCCAGCCTGCGCCCCAGATGCTCGGACGATAAGGCACGCCATAGGGCGTCTCTGCACTCTGGGCGTCAAGCTGTTTCTTATAGCCCTCGAGGGCGGTTCGCAGGGCGGCGAGGAACTTCGCAGCACGCTGATCGTTGGCCGTAGAGAGCTTCTGCGCAAACCGCACAGCTATCCAGCCACCTCGCCCGATACTACGAAGCACCATCTCCTGACGGTCGAGCACATAGTCGAGATACGATTGTTCGCTTGTGGTGAGCCACAACTCGATGGCTGCCTGCAACTTGGCACTCTCAGCCCAACCGCTCACCTGAGTCTGCTCATAGACATCCTTCGCTATCTGCAAGCACTCGGCGGCAAGCGCATCGTTGAAGCCCCTCAGCACACGCGAGGCTCCGGCCAACTGCGCCGAGGTAGAGAGTGCACGCTGGGGATTATCTTCCGTAAAAATCCAGCGGTCGTCTTCGTTGCCGCTGATGCCATCCGTCATCGCTGAGGCATCGCCGAGCAGTACATACTGACGCACATTATTACAAATGATACCGCGATAGAGCCGACCTAAGGCCTGATAAGAACGCACAACGGTAAGCGCACCGTTCTCAATTTGCTGCAGGATATCATTGCGACCGTCGGGCTCGTGAATCTCTACTAAATGCTTCTGCTGATCGATGGCAGTCACGTCGATCTCCGGATGGAACAACTCGTAGGCCAGCGCGAGAATATAAGCCTCGCCTGCTTGCGACTCGATACGCAGGTCGAAGTCGCCGGCATCATGCCAGCCGCCAACATTCACGCCTGGCACAGGCTGAAGCTCAGCATACTTCGAGAGGCCGGGTTTCTGGTCGTAGCCGTCGATGTGATTGCCCACCTTCGCCATCAGGGCGTCGTCCATGTGGCAATAGTCGTGCCAGACACGGTATTTCTCGGCCACTCGCATGTGACACATCTGAACGGGCAGGAAATATTCGATGACAGGCTGCCACACACCGCGGTCGTAGACATCGTCGGCAATGCGGAACACCTCCGAACAGGCTCTTGTCCCGATGCGCACGTAATAGAGCCCGGGCTCGGTCACGTCGCTGAAATCGGCGGTATAGTATTTATAGCGCAGGAAGTCACCCCAGAGTTTC
>Ga0310690_10010511_pt1 | contig 11510 bp, 5 predicted proteins | sample AusTroGonzalo_MG_2_FD_207661 | JGI IMG/M metagenome (GOLD analysis project Ga0310690, IMG submission 207661) | Bovine rumen microbial communities from tropical cattle in Woodstock, Queensland, Australia - Gonzalo_04 (v2) (version 2) | ecosystem: Host-associated > Mammals > Digestive system >...
GCGCGGTGGATTGTCCGGGGCGCTGCGGCCGCTTCATTGACCTTAACAGCGACGGTTTCTGCGACCGCGGCAGGCTTTCAGCTCCTCAGAAAAGCGACGAAACAGCTGTTGTAGTGGAGGAACATATAACCGAGCCCGCGAATACTCCGACGGTGAAGAAGACGGCCCGCCCGACAGAATCCCCAAAAAGTGCGGAAAAGATGGAAAATGTCGTTCAGGAAGAAGAAACATCCGAACCGCTGGAGCCTATCATCGAAGATGATTTCTCACCTTCGGCACCGGTGGATATCCCCAAGGAGAAGAAACCGTATGACCTGATCTGGATTTCCCTCGTGACGTTGGGCCTCTATGCCCTTACCTTCATACTGGTGAAAATGGGCCGCATGAAGCTGGCTACCCATCGCAAGATTTGGAACTTCCTTCTGCTGATCACCTTCTTAGTTTCCTGTCTGTTGGGATTCTTCCTGGTCATTCAGATCAACTACCATCTGGCATGGGATGCCCTCGCCACCATCCGTTACTATCATGTGCAGTTCGGCATCGCCATGACAATTGTAGCTGTGTTGCACGTCTTGTGGCACATTCCCTATTTCAAGACCTATTTCAAGAAAAAAAGAGGCGAATAGATTCATCGGGAGGGAATTTTTCTCTCCCGTTTTTTTTGTATCTTTGCCGCCTGAAAAACCAAACCGAAACCTATGTCGAAAGATACGCCCGATGTTGAAGAGGGGGCTGTTCTCCCTGTAGATGAGCCCGAAACCTCCGACCTTCATAAAATAATCTATGTGCAGTCCATGTACAAGGAGTGGTTCTTGGATTACGCCTCCTACGTGATCCTGGACCGCGCGTTCCCCGATGTGTATGACGGACTGAAACCGGTGCAGCGCCGCATTCTCCACTCGATGGACGAGTTGGAGGATGGCCGTTACAACAAGGTGGCCAATGTGGTGGGCAATACGATGAAATACCACCCGCACGGTGACGCCTCCATCTATGCCGCTTTGGTCCAGTTGGGCCAGAAGGGGCTGGTGATTGACACCCAGGGCAACTGGGGTAACATCCTGACCGGCGACCCGGCGGCTGCCGCCCGTTACATTGAGGCCCGCCTCTCCAAATTTGCCTTGGAGGTGGTCTTCAACCACAAGACCACCGAATGGCAGGTCTCCTACGACGGACGCAACAAGGAACCCATCGCGTTGCCTATCAAGTTCCCGTTACTGCTTGCGCAGGGCGTGGAAGGCGTGGGCGTGGGCATGTCCACCAAAATCCTGCCGCACAATTTCAACGAGCTCATCGATGCCTCCATCCATATCCTTCGGGGCGAGGAGTTCGAACTCTATCCCGACTTCCCCACCGGCGGCACGGCGGATGTGAGCCGCTACAACGACGGTGCTCAGGGTGGCAAGGTGCGCAACCGCGCGAAAATCAACATTGTGGACAACAAAACCCTCGTTATCACCGAAATTCCCTACGGCACCACGACGGGCAAACTGATCTCCGAATCCAAGAGCTCCATCACCGCCGCTGTGGAGATGGGTAAGCTGAAAATCAAGAAGATAGATGACAATACGGCTGAGCATGTGGAGATATACCTGCATCTGCAGGCGGGCGTATCCCCCGACCAGACTATTGACGCGCTCTACGCCTTCACCGACTGCGAGATCACCTATTCCACCAATGCCTGCGTGATTTGGAACGGGAAGCCAGTCTTCACCAATGTGAAGGAGATTCTCCGCATCAATATGGAGAATACGGTGAACCTACTGCGCCGCGAGCTGGAAATCGAGCTGGATGAGCTGAAGCAGAAATGGCACAAGATTTCGTTGGAGAAGATTTTCTTTGAGAAAAAGATTTACAAGGAGTTGGAAAAAGAGAATGTGGAATCGTGGGAGGTGCAGGTGGACAACATCGAGCGCGCCTTCGATCCCTACCGCTCGCTCTTCCGGCAGGAAATCACCCGCGAGGATGTGCTGGCCCTCTGTGAGAAACCGGTGCGCAAGATCTCCATCTTCGACATCAAGAAGGCCGAGCAGGACATCGCCGACCTTGAAGTGGCGATGGACGAGGTGCAGAACCACCTTGACCACCTGATTGACTATGCGGTCAACTATTTCCGTCAGCTGAAGAAGAAATACGGGGCGGGCCGTGAGCGTCTCACCGAGCTCAAGAGCTTCGACAATATCGTGGCTTCCACGGTGGCGGTGGCCAACCAGAAACTCTATGTGGATAAGAAGGAGGGCTTTGTGGGTACGGCCTTGAAGAAGGACGAGGGCGTGGAGTATGCCTGCGACTGCTCCGACTTGGACGAGATCATCGTCTTCCATGAGAATGGCAAATTCTCCATCAGCAAGGTGGCCGGCAAGCATTTCTTTGGCAAGAACATTATCCATGTGGAGGTCTTCAAGCGGGGCGATGACCGGCGCATCTACAATATGGTCTATCAGAACGGTACCAACGGTCCGGCGATGGTGAAACGCTTCGCCATCGGCGGCATCTCCCGTGATAAGGAATACGACCTCACTAAGGGCAAGCCCGGCTCCAAGGTGCTTTACTTCACCTCCAATCCCAACGGCGAGGCGGAGGTGATACGCGTGAAACTGAAACCCAAGCCCAAGCTCAAGAAAAAGGAGTTCGATTACGATTTCAGTCAGCTGTTGGTGAAGAGCCGCTCCGCGTTAGGCAACCTGCTGACGCATTATCCCATCGCGCACATCTCGATGAGCCAGGAGGGCGTCTCCACGTTGAGTGCCATCAATGTCTATTACGAGGAGGCGGTGATGCGCCTCAACAACGACGGCCGTGGAATCCTGTTGGGTGCTTTTAAGGAGGATGATAAGATTTTAACCGTTTATAAATCAGGAAACTATCGTATAATTGGCTTTGATCTGTCCAACCATTTTGATGATGATTTGGGGATGATCCGGAAATGGAATCCGAACTTGCGCATCACGTTGGTCTATTATCAGAAGAAGGAGGACAAATATTTCATGAAGCGCCTCGCGCCCGACGATATGCGCAAGCGTGTGGACTTTGCGCCGGACGACGGCGACACGACCATCATCGGCATTTCGTTGGACTACCTGCCGCAGGTGAAGGTGGTGTATAGGGAGAAGAAAGCGGAGAAGGATAGCGAAGAGATAATCTCCTGTGCTGAATTTGTGGAGGTTATGAGCTCCAAAGCCCGTGGTCGCCGCATCAATTATCCGAACATCAAGAAGGTGGTCTTCATTGAGCCGCTGCCCTATGAGGAGCCGGAAGAGGAACCGCAGGAGGAAGTAGAGCCAGAGGAGGAGAAGAATGTTGAGAATGTGGATGATGCGGTAGCCAAGGCCATTTTCAAGGATATTACGGTGGAAAAAACAGACAAAACGCCTTCGCCGGAGGATGAGGGCGACCAGCTGAGCCTTTTCTGATGGCAGTTCACAGGACATATATGGCTGTGGGTTTCCGGCATGTGCTGCTGGCGACGGTCGTTGTGCTTCTCCTGTTGGTGTCCTGTCGTCATGTGGATCCTCCTACGCCTTACAATATTCCTATCCCGCCCGGTTTTCCGACGCACTTGAACATCCCCGCTGACAATCCGATGACGGAGGAGGGCGTGGCATTGGGCCGGATGCTTTTCGAGGATCCGCACTTGTGTGGCTATCAAGGTGATAATCCTGACTTGCTGATGTCGTGCGCTACATGTCATGTGAAGGCGCATAATTTTGATATAGGTACTGACAATTCCCGTTTTCCGGACGGTGTGGTGCGTGGCCGCACAACGGACATCGTCACCCGGCACAACGTGATGCCGCTTATGAATCTGGTTTTCAATCAGGAAGGTTACTTTTGGAATGGCAGTGTCAATGCGCTGAATCCGAATCCGCAGATGCATTCCATAGAGGATATTGTGCGTATGGCGATTGTGGCATCCGATGAGATGTGCGGGACGGAGGAAGCGGCGGTGGCGGCCATCCGGGCCGACAGCCGTTATCCTGAAATGTTTAAGAAAGCCTTTGGTTCTGAAGAGATTACGATGGAACGCATCCAAAAGGCTATCGCGCAGTATGTGCGCTCGTTGGTGTCGGCCAACTCCAAGTTCGACCGTTATCTGCAAGGCAAGGAGCAGCTCACCCCGCAGGAGCTGCACGGCTATGTGCTGTTCACCACAGAAGAGGGGGCCGACTGCTTCCATTGTCACGGAAGTGACGGTTCGCCGCTGTTTACCACTAATTTGTTTTATAATAATGGATTGGATGCGGTCTTTACAGATGAGTATGACAGGATGGGCTATACGGGCAACGTTATGGACAGGGGTGCGTATCGGGCGCCTTCGCTGCGCAATGTGGCGGTGTCGGCGCCGTACATGCACGACGGCAGTTTCAAGACCTTGGACGAAGTGCTTACATTCTACAATGAGGGTCTGCAATATTCGCCGTACGTGAGTCCGCTGATGCACAAGTTGCAGGAGGGTGGGCGGCACCTGTCCCCATCGGAACTGGCTGACCTGAAGGCTTTTTTGGAAACGCTGACGGATGAGGAGTTTTTGGAGAAATAACGTTGATTTAAAGAAAAAAAACATTATCTTTGCAAACTAATTAAAACTTCAAGTGATGAAACAAAATGATCTCCAAAAGTCAGTAAGAGGATTTGTGAAGAAATGGAAGGGCCATGGTTATGAGAAGGGAGAAACCCAGAAATTCTGGATGGATCTGTTGGCCAATGTATTCGGTGTCAGGGATGTTAGCGATTATATCTTTTTTGAAGAACAGGTGAAAGACAAAATTGGGGACAAAACCATCACCAATTTCATAGACGCATATATTCCTACCACAAGAGTGATGATAGAGCAGAAATCCAGAGGTAAGAATTTACAGGAGGCAATCAGACAGTCAGACGGTTGTTTGTTAACTCCTTTTCAGCAGGCGAAAAAATATGTGGCGGGATTGCCGCTCAGCCAGCATCCGAAATGGATTGTGGTTTGCAATTTTGACATGTTTCTTGTTTATGACATGGAAAATCCCAATGCAGAACCACAAGAAATTAGGCTTGAGAATCTTGAAAAAGAGTGGTACAGACTGCAATTTCTGGTGGATGAACGTAGTGAACATCTGAAAAAAGAAATTGAGGTAAGCATAAAGGCTTGCAAACTGGTGGGACGTATTTATGATGCTTTGTTGGAACAATATGTTGACAATACAAGTGCCGAAACATTGCATTCGCTTAACGTGTTGTGTGTCAGGTTGGTGTTCTGTCTATATGCCGAAGATGCAGGACTATTCGGCAGCAAAACGGCCTTTCACGACTACTTGGCGGCATTCCCAGCCAACCATTTTCGTCAGGCATTGATGGAGTTGTTTGATGTTTTGGATTCAAAAATGGAAGACAGGAATCCATATTTGGAGGAACCCTTGGCAAGATTCCCATACGTGAATGGAGGGCTGTTCAGTGATGACAGTATTGTTATCCCGAGGTTCACGGATGAAATTCGACAGATTATACTGGATAAGGCTTCCGCCGGTTTTGACTGGAGTGAGATTTCCCCGACCATCTTCGGTTCCTTGTTTGAATCGACCCTCAATCCTGACACCCGAAGAAAGGGGGGCATGCATTATACCAGCATTGAGAATATCCATAAGGTGATAGACCCGCTGTTCATGGATGATTTGGAAACGGAGTTCCATAATATTGTGGAGTCGAGGAGTATCCCGTCTCTACAGCGAAGGAAATTGATGGATTTCCAGATCAAATTATCTACATTAAAATTCCTTGATCCTGCTTGTGGTAGCGGCAATTTTCTCACAGAAACATACCTTTCATTGCGTCGTTTAGAAAATGAGGTTATCGCTATCTTAAATAAGGGAGAAAAGGTTTTTGGATTTGGAGAAGAGTTTATTAAAGTGAATATTAACCAATTCTATGGCATAGAAATCAATGACTTTGCCGTGACAGTTGCCAAGACGGCCCTGTGGATTGCCGAATGCCAGATGATGGAGGAGACAGAACGATTGGTGGGACAGGAAATAGACTTTTTGCCACTTAAGACCAATGCCAATATTAGAACAGGAAATGCGTTGCGGATGGATTGGACCACGCTATCCGAAATCCCTCACAAAAAGTTTCTCTGCACGGAGAAACTCAATATCTATCAGGTGAAAGATTTTGAAAATGTCGCTAAGGTACAGGAACCGCAGTTATCCTACAATGGCATTTACAAGGAGTTGGATGTGAAAGCCAAAGATGTTGAATTCAAAGATGTTGAAAAAGAGGGAGATATAGAGCCGGTTGAGTATGACTACATAATGGGGAATCCGCCGTTTGTTGGATATACATTTCAAACAGAGATACAAAAAGAGGATTTGAAATTCGTCGATAATGAAATTAGTCGAAACCTTGATTATGTTGCGGGCTGGTATATTAAAGCTTCGCAGTTGATTCAGGGGACAGACACTAAATGTGCGTTTGTCTCTACAAATAGCGTAACTCAGGGAGAACAGGTCTCCATATTGTGGAAACCATTGTTTGAAAGGTATAACATACAACTGGATTTTGCCTATCGGACTTTTCGTTGGGACAGTGAGTCGGAACAAAAAGCCCATGTGCATTGTGTGATTGTTGCTTTTTCACATAAAGGTTCTCATCAGGGAGTAAAGTTTATTTTTGATGAAAATAGGGAAAAACGTGAAGCGTTGAATATCAGTCCCTATTTGATTGATGCCCCCACCATTTTTATTGAGAAACGCAAACAACCATTATGTAGCGATACGCCCTTGATTAATAAGGGAAGTCAGCCTACCGATGGTGGAAATCTGATTGTTCTTGGGGAAGAATATGATGAGTTTTTAAGAAAAGAACCAGAAGCGAAAAAATATATTCGCGAGTTTTTAGGAGCAGAAGAATTTATTAATGGTAAGAAGAGGTATTGTCTTTGGTTGGTCGGGGCAAGTGCCGCTGAATTGCGTGGAATGCCTACTGTGATGAAACGTTTAGAGGCTGTGAAAGCGATGAGAAACGCCAGTAAAAAGGCCGCTACTCGGAAATGGGCTGTTTACCCGTACTTGTTTACTGAAAACCGTCAACCGGAAAGTGGTGATTATCTGTTGATTCCAAGCACATCGTCAGAAAGAAGGAGATACGTACCTATTGGCTTCCTGCCTGCGACTGTGATTTCTTCTAATGCCAATTTGGTGGTGCCATTCGCCACCTTGTACGAATTTGGTATCCTCACAAGCAATGTTCATAATGCCTGGATGCGTACAGTATGCGGTCGGCTAAAAAGCGATTACAGGTACTCAAATGATATCGTTTACAATAATTTCCCGTGGCCAATGCCAACCGAAGCTCAGCGTCGGAGAATTGAACAGACGGCTCAGTCTATACTGGATGCTCGTGCCATTTATCCGAATTCCTCGCTTGCCGATTTGTATGACGAAAGTGTTATGCCACCCGAGTTGCGCAAGGCTCATCAGGCCAATGACCGTGCCGTTATGCAGGCGTATGGAATTGATTGGGATTTTACAGAGGAGGAGATTGTGGCAAAGTTGTTCAAGATGTACGATGAATTGACAAAATAACTCATTGATATGCCAAGATCAAACACTCTCGCCTTTCTGCTCCTGCTTTGTCTATCGTATCTGCGTGTGGGAGCGCAGACGCAAGAGCCTTTGCTGCCCACCACGGACAAGCTGTACGACGTTTTCCGCACGCCGGAGAACCGTTACCGTCCCATGGTACGCTGGTGGTGGAACGGCAATAGGGTGGATTCTGCCGAGTTAGTGCGTGAGCTGCGTCTGCTGAAAGAGGCTGGCATCGGCGGGGTGGAGATCAACCCCGTGGAGTTCCCGCGCCGCACCGACAGCCTGAACATTCCCGCATTGGACTGGCTCAGCGCCCCTTGGATGGACATGCTGCGCGTGACCTTCAACGAGGCGGAACGGTTGGGCATGACCTGCGACCTGATTGTGGGCAGCGGCTGGCCCTTCGGCGGCGAGTTTGTACCCGAAAACGAACGCAGCACTATCCTGATGAACTATACTAAAACGGTGACCGGTCCCTGTACGGTGGAACTGTCCGAAACAGACATCTTCGCAGATGCCGACCCGCACGTCAACTCGGCCTACGAGGGGCATACATTCCACCTTTATGACCTGCTGCTGATTCCCACGCCCTGCACCAACCTGTCGGACGTGCGCCCGTTGCGCTCCACACGCGGTGCGGACGGCATCTATCGTTTTGACATGCCGCCGGGCAGCTACACGATATCGGCTCTGGTGACCATCCGAGGCTTCATGGCCGTGATGAACGGAGCCCCCGGTGCGTCGGGACCCGTGGTGGACCATTACAACCGGCAGGCCGTGTGCAACTACTTCGAACGCATGTCCTCCGCCATTGAAAAACATCTTGGAAAATCGTTGTCTGCCTATTTAAAGGCTTTATTTATAGATAGTTTTGAATTGGAAGGTGCCAACTGGAACGACCTTTTTGCGGAGGATTTCCAGAATCGTTATCATTATGATGTGACACCTTATCTTCCCTTTTTCCTGCGCAAAACCAAGGGCATGGGTGACCCTGTGAATTATCTGCCGCCTGTGGAAGTGGGTGAAGCCCAACAGGATACGGTGGAACGTGTGCGTTATGATTTCGAGCAACTGAAGGCGGAGAAGCTTCTGGTGATGCTGCAGGATTTCGATGAGTGGTGTCACGCGCACGGCGTCCGCTCACGCGCACAGGCCTACGGGCGAAACCTCTTCCCGCTGGAAAGCAGCCTCAAGGTGGACATCCCCGAGTGCGAATCCTGGACGATGACTTGGACCCGCCACAAACTGGGCGAGGAGATGTCGGAGAAGGACTACCGCAAGGGCAGGGCCTATACGATGGTCAACAAGTACGTGTCGTCGGCGGCGCACTTGGCCGGGAAACCCCTCGTGAGCTGCGAGGAGATGACCAACACCTACACCGTGTTCAACATGACACTGCAGCAGTTGAAGATCGGGGGCGATCAGACGGCCATCTCCGGCGTGAACCACACGGTCTTCCACGGCTTCAACTACTCGCCGCCGCAGGCGCCGTTCCCGGGATGGATCCAGTACGGGGCCTTCTTCAACGAACGCAACAACTGGTGGCCCTATTTCCGCAAATACACCGACTACAAGGCACGCTTGTCTGCGCTGCTTCAGAATGTTACCTATCAGGCCGACATCGCCATCCTGAACCCCATCGGTGATATGTGGAGCACCCTTGGCATGCAGAACGAACCGTTTCCCTCAAAGACCATTGTACCCTACAAGACATTCATCTGGGAGGCTGTCAGCAAGTGCGGAGGCAACGCCGATTACGTTACGGAAAGCATTTTGAAGAAGGCTGAAATCCGTGACGGACAACTATGCTACGGCCCTTGCAAGTACAAGTTGTTGATATTGACCAATGTGGAGAGAATCACTCCCGATGTGGCGCACAAGATTCTTGAATTTGCACAACAGGGTGGGCGCGTGCTTTGTATCGAGACTGTCCCCGACAGGTCGCTGGGCATGTACGTGGCCCCGCCTATCGACAACCATCAGGCAGACAGCATCGTGCGCGCTTGCATGGCCCGTCTGCAGGCGATGGACAGCCCTCGATTCATATTCGCCCACAAGCCGGATAGCAATTTCTTAGACTGGTATCAAGGGTTGATGCAGCATTATAATTTGCCTCATGTCATGGAAATTGACCATCCCAATCCTTATCTGATGCAGAACCACTATCGCACGGCGGATGGTAGCGATGTTTTCTTCTTTGCCAATGCAAATCGTTATAATGACGTGCAGGTGAACGTGTCGGTGGATTCTTCCATTTTGTTCTTTGATGGTTCTAAACGATGCTCATTATACTGTTGGGATCCGGAAACCGGCATCCGGAAACCGTTTTGTTTTCATGAATCAAAAAGCAAAATACGGCTGAATCTTAAGACCGCCCAATCCTGTATTTTGGTTTTCCAGAAGCAGGAGATGCCGCAGGAAATATGTATCAGCTGGCCTATTAAAAAGTCGGATTTGCCAAAAAAATATCTAAAATATCGAATAACTCCGTTGTCTGCCGACTGGCGTGCGGAATTCCATCACAGTTTGTTGGATACCGTTTGGAGCGTGCGGATGGATTCCTTGAGAGACCTGAACACGGTTGACTCGTTGCGCACATTCGCTGGGACGGTAGTGTATAAAAAGGATTTTATGATGAAAAAAATATCGGACAAAATGGAATATTGGGTGAACCCCGGCTTGGTGGAGGGTGTGGCGGAATTATATGTGAACGGAGTTTGTATAGACACTCTGTGGTATTGCTCTCCCCGATATTCTGATATTGGAAAATATTTGCAGAAAGGTCTTAATAAACTTGAAGTGATAGTTACAACAACGATGGGTAACTATTTGAAAACGTGGACAGACCGTCCGGATGTACAGCATTGGGTCAACCGGAAAGGCAGGGAGCAGTGGTGGCAGCCGATGGGGTTGGTGGGTCCCTGCGAATTGTATGAGGTCAGGAGAATTGATGGGATCAGGATTAAGAATCCTTCGATAAAAGAGCTATGAAAAAATGTTAAATGTGGGCAGGATACGGGTTGTTAAATAAATTAATTGTATTTTTGCCGCCAGTTTTGAAAATTAATCATTAAAATCAGATAAAATGAAAAAACAGATTTCTTTGTGGATGATTGCCATCATGTTTTTTGGCGTTGTTACCACTTTTGCTCAGAAACCCTTTGCGGGCACCATCACGTTTGAAACCACTGCCGAAGGGACGGATGATCCCAATATTGCCGCGCAGCTGTCCGAACTCACCCAAGAGGTTATTGTGATGGGCAACAACACCCGCACGAATATGAGCCAGCCCGGTATCGATGTCATTAATATTTCCAATGGGGATTATAATCTGAAAACTATGGTGCTTGACATTCCCGGATATGGCAAATATTATATTGAAAATGATGCTGAAAAACTGCAAGAGGCTTTGAAAAAGGTGAAATTTGATTACAAATACACCGATGAAACGAAATCCATTGCCGGATACAACTGCAAGAAGGTGAATGTTACGGAAACTAACTTGGAATCGGATGAGGAAACAGCCATCGTGCTTTGGGTGACAGAGGAACTGATGACAGGCCCCAACATCAATTTCGGCACGTATCCTGATTTGAAAGGCTATGTGATGTGTACCGAAGTGAAGAAAGCGATAGAGGGCAATGATATGACGATCGTCGTTACAGCAACTAAGGTGACTCCCAACAAGAAGGTGAAACCCACTACTTTTCTCCGCCCGTCGGATGCCAAACCGATTGAAGAAGCTCCCGAGGAGTTGAAGAAAATGCTCCGTATGGGTGAAGATGAGAAAGAGTAAATCACTAAAGGTATTGTCCTATGGAAAACACCTGGCGTGCTTTATCCGCTCAGGAAATTGAGCAACTGGAAAAACAATTCAATAGTGCCGACGACTGGAACTTGGTTTCAGTCGTTGACGCTTTTAAGGCGGACGGTATTTATCGTACGCACTTC
>Ga0310690_10010512_pt1 | contig 11509 bp, 19 predicted proteins | sample AusTroGonzalo_MG_2_FD_207661 | JGI IMG/M metagenome (GOLD analysis project Ga0310690, IMG submission 207661) | Bovine rumen microbial communities from tropical cattle in Woodstock, Queensland, Australia - Gonzalo_04 (v2) (version 2) | ecosystem: Host-associated > Mammals > Digestive system >...
CCAATCGCGTTGGTGCCACCATGCACCGTCACGCCACCGCCGACGGAGCCAAAGCCAAGCAATTCATTAGGCGACGAGCCAAACAATTGGCATAGGGACAACAGCATTGCGTATTTGGGTTCGCGTTTGTTTTGCTCCCACTGGCTTAACGCTGGTGTCGTAATGCCTAAGGCGCTCGCGCTTTGCATGAGCGTCAATCCGCTAGCCATTCTAGCGGCTTTCAACCTTTCGCCGAATGTCATCATAAAATATTTTAACAAAATGTGAAGTTTATGCTTGCCATTTGTTTAACGATTTGTTAAACTATTCTCCGTTGCCCGCAATAGGCAACAAAGAGAATAACAAAAAGGAGCGAAGATTACAATGGAAAACAAAGCGAAGGAGAAAAGGCATACGGCTCTGGAGCGGGTCGGCCTCACACGCGAGGACGTTTCAAAGCTTGCCGAGAAGTACGGGCGCAGGGGGGTGCGCCGTATGAGCTACCGCGCTGCGGCGAGGGAGCTTGGAGTTGACGTTGGGCATCTGTGGCATGTGCTTCACGGAGACCGCACATCGAAGCGTCTCACGCAGGAACTGCGCAAGCGTGGAATCGAAGTGGAAGGATGGGCGAAGTGAATGCGACCACCAAGGCGATAATCGACCGGCTGCCCAAGAAGCCGGTTCTTATCCCCACGGAGATCGCCGCCGTGTTCGGGATGATGTCGTCGAACCCGGTACTTGACGCAATCAAACGTGGACAGATTGATGCATCGTGCGTGGGTGGCAAGTTCTACATCTCCCGCGACGAGGCCGCAAGGTTCATCGAATCTACGGAGTACAAGGCCGACGAAGCCTGATTTGAAAGGAAGTTGCAAGGCTATGAAAAAGAGTTTGAAGAGGAATCCAATGGACTTCGAGGGTCCGATCGACGTTGGAGCGGAGACGGCGGCGGTCGCGACAGGCGCGACACTCCCCGCGATACACCTTGAAACGCCGCCGGCGGCGTCTTCGGCGGAGGCGGTGCGGTTCGATCTCGACATGGCGCGGAAGTGCGGCATGTACACGCTTGCGTACCTCGCCCGCGCCGGATGGCGGCTCGCCAACGAGAAGCAGAGTTTGGGGCATGGCGCGTGGATGAAGTGGTGTTCGGATGAACTCAGCATATCCCACGACACCGCCAACCGTTACATCAAGTTCTACTATGCGACCGTTGGGGAGCATCTTCGCTCGCAGGGCACGGCGCGGCGTCTTGTCGAGGACTTGACGGACGCGATGATCGCGGACGCGACGGCGGGGCTGGAGTCGAAGACGGCCACGGGCGCGATGATCGAGCTGGGGATAGTGAAGCGTCCGCCGAACTGGGGCGGCGAGCGCGAGGGCGCGGGCCGCAAGGCCAAGGAAGTCGCCGCAGCCGCTGCGGCGGCCGGCGGCGACGGGCTTGACATGGGCGACTCCGCCACGCTGATGTGGCTCGAGGCCATGAAGCCGTTCGAGGCGAACCGCGCGGCGTTCCACTCGGCGGCCCGCGACCTCAACGTGAACGTGGCGTCGCGCTTCCTGGAGGAGCTGCGGATGCTCGAGGGCGCCCTCGCCGCCCGCGTGAAGGGAGGGGAAGTGACATGAAGGAGCTTGAATTTCGTGAAGTCGATTGTACCACTGGAAGAATCTGCAAGGCCACGCGACGTCCGGCAGATGTCGCTTGCCGGAGTTGCGAAGGCTTCCATGATTTACTGCATCTTGCGACGTCGAGAATGGCGTTGGAGCGCGGCACGACGAAAGTGAAAGCGGAGGCGAAGTGATGAAAGAATTTATTGTTATGATTGACTTCCTCTGGCATCAAGGTAATGCCTCTGATCGAGTAAATATCACCATGTTGGCTGTTCTAATCATCTGTACCGTCTTGAAGATTGTGCTACTTGTCTATGATACATTCTTCCGCAGTGACGAAGATGATGGCCCGAAGGAGGCGAAGTGACATGAAGGGCAAAGCAGAGATTCGCAGAAAGCTCAAGCTGGTGCGACAGCACGCGCGGCGTATCGCCGACAGGTGCGATTTTGTCTCGGCAGAGAGAATCAGCAAAGCGTCGGTTTCTTTCGGCGATGATTTCGCGGTCGTCTGCGTGGCCGCAAAAGACCAGGTAGAGATAGCTCAGATCATGTGCGCCTTTGTGTACGGCGCAACCCTGACGGGCCTTAGCTTCCACAGATCGGCATTGGAGGACGTTGAACATGCGGGCGGTCGCCTAGTAACAATCACTTTGGATTGCGAGAAGGAGTCGAAGTGATGGCGAAGGTCTTTCCGAGCGTCCTCATCGCGCTTGACGTCGCGGCGGCTGTCGTGTACGCCGCCCACTGCGACTGGCGGCGCTTCATCTACTGGCTCGCCGCCGCCACGCTCACCGCGACGGTGACGTGGTGAGGGGATGCCGGAAAGTCGAAAGTCCGGCGCGATTCGACCTTCCAACTTTTCAACTTTTCAACTTTCAACTTTTCAACTAAAACCAGCCATGGACCCGGCCGACGCACAGATGGAGATCGCGCTTCTCTCGAGCGTGGAGCGGCAGGCGGCGAAGACCGCCGCCGCGCTGCGCGAGGTGGCGTCGCTCCTCCGCGAGATCGAGGATCGCGCCGCCCGTCCGGCCCGGGCCGTAAAGCGTCTTGCGGCGGGCGCACCGTCGCCCGCCAAGAGGAAAACGACACCAGAAACAACCAAGAAAGGCAAAGCAATATGAACGAAGAACAGCAGAAGCGGGGACACGAGCTCCCCAAGAAGATCAAGATCGAGGCCGACACCGCGAAGGGCTGCGAGAGGATTCGCAAGCTCACGGACGAAATCTTTGACGTCCTGGGAGAGGCACTCCGCGCTGATGCCGCAGGCCAGGTCGGGGGCAAGCTTAGCGATTCGTGGAGTGCGCTCTCCGCCGCCGAGATCTGGCTGCGCACGAAGATGCGCCCGCGTCCTGGCACGGTCGATTTCCACGGGGAGATCGACTACTACCTCCGCAACGAGCCGCATTTGAAGTGGGTACCGGCGGAGAATCCGATGCTCGACGCTGTTATCGCGAATCCGCCTCTGCCGGAGGTGGAGCCGCGCACGACGCCGCTCAATCCTGAAACGCCGCCGCTCGTGCCGGGCGAGGACGACAAGTCGCACATTGGCCGCCCGGAGGCCGCCTACATGCTGGCGAAGCTTGCGCAGCTGAAAGACTTCGACGCCGATTATGTGACGGCTCTGAAGATGGCCGCGAGGGCGCTCATGAAGCGGCACTTCGACTGCCAGCGCAACAAGGCGAAGCGCCGCGCTGCGGCGGCGCGGAAGGAGGCGCAGGCATGAGCGCGGCGGCGATCCTGGAGCGATGCGGCTTCGCGTCGGCGGAGGAGGTGGCCGCAGTGGCGGCCCGCCACTCCGCGCGGGTGCAGCCGAAGGTGCATCAGCACATCGCGCTGGAGGGTCCGATCCTCTCGGCGCGCATAGTGTCGGCGATCGAAAAGGCGAAGGCGGCCGCCGCCGGAGAGGAGGCGACATGAACGCGGCCATGGCAAACTTCGCAAGCACGTTCGCCGATCGCGCGCCGTACGTATTCTTCGGCGTGATAATCGGGATGCTGCTCACCGGGCTCATCTTCAGCGTGGCCATGCAGCGGGAGGAGCGCAACAGAGGGAGGGACGGCGATGCCGATTGACGTGGAGAAGACGGCCCAGAAGTACGCGGCGCTACAGTGCGTCGACGACTTCGAGGAGCGCAAGCGCGTGATGGACCTGGACGGGATATTCGCGCTCATCCGCGAGGAGAACGGCAGGGGAGGGAGGATCCTCGACCTGATCGCCAAGTACCAGCGGATGTACGGCAAGAAGGGCCTGAAGCGCAAGTACTACGTGTGGCTCGAGGCGGAGGAGCGGAGCGCGGGGAGCGGCATCGTGGCGCTCATAGACGGGCGGAAGATGAGGCGCCCGGAGCGGGAGAACCCGTTCCTGCGCGACTTCAAGACGTACTGCGAGCGCAACAGGAACTCCGGCGGCTGCCATGCGGCGTACTGGGACATGCTGCGGGATCTGCGGGGCGGCGACAAGGTGTTCTCGTTCGGCACTTGGCGCGACGTCTGGCGGGCGCAGCATCCCTACGAGGCCGTGCCGCCCGTGTGCCCGTCGAACTGGACGCCGCGCGGGTTCACCTACGCGATGATGATGCAGCACTATTCGCGGGCGAAGGGTCGAGAGCTCGCGCTCGCGTGGAACCGGCAGGGCATGTTCGCGGCGTCGAAGCACCTGCCGCCCGTCATCCGCTCGCGCGTGGGGCTGCATCCGGGCGAAGTCTATCAGTCGGACGACGTGTGGCACAACACAGACGTCTATGCTCCCGGCATCAAGGGCGTGTTCCAGCCGCTTGAGTTCGCCACGTACGACGTGGCGAGCGCGTTCAAGATCGGCTCGCTGATGAAGCCGCGCTCGCTCCGGACAGACCCGAAGACCGGCAGGGAGGTGCGCGACAACCTCAAGACGCAGCAGTTCCGTTTCGAACTCGCCGGAATCATGTGCAACGTGGGGTTCTACAAGGGCGGCGTGACGTGGGTGGGCGAGCACCAGACGACGAGCCTCAACGACCGCGTCCTCGCGAGGATCGCGGCGGTGCCGGGATGGGGCGAGCTTTTCAGCTGGCGGGTCTCCGGCATACTCAACACGCCGGCGCACAAGGGGATTCCCATGGGCGACGGCGGCGGAAACCCGCGCATGAAGGCTCTCTGCGAGTGCAGCCACAACATCCTGCACAACGCCACGGCGGGGCTGCTCGGCAACAGGGGCCGCGACGCCGCGCACATGCACGAGAGCCGGAACGCCGTGGCGAAGTACGGCGAGAGGATGATCGCGCTCGCCGAGCGCATCGACCCCGCGCTCGTGCCGTTCCTGCAGCTGCCGATCCTTGAGTGGAAGCACTACGCCGCCTACTTCAAGGTCATCGAAGACGAGGTGATGGACAGCCCCGAGCACCATCTTGAGGGATGGGCGGAGAAGGAGATCGTGGAATACAGGATGCGCGAGACGGACGGATGGCTGCCGCTCGCCGACGAACTCCGCTGCGCGGGCGAGGAGGAACGCGCCCTGCTGCTGGCCCGGCTGAACCGCAACCCGCAGCTCATGCGCAAGCGCAAGATGTCGCGCCGCGAGGCGTGGGCGGCGGGCCTGAAGGACCTCGTGAAGTGGCCGCTGTTCGACGCCTGCGCGTTCTTCGACCCCGGCGACGGGAAGCGTCCGGGCGACCAGCGCAGGGCGACGGTGGGGCAGGACGGCACGATCGGCTTCACGGACTCCGTGTACTTCCCCGGCGAGCGAAAGATCTACCTCGCCCAGTACCGCGACAGGAACGGGACGCCGCACAGCCTCCGGGCGGGCGAGGAGGTCTGGTTCTACTGGTGCCCCACCCTGCCGCTGCAGATATGGATAACCGACGAGGACGGCGTGGCGAACCACGGCGTCGCGCCGGCGCTCAAGACCGCCGCGTGGGCGGACCCGGAGAGCATCAAGGTGGCCGTCGGCCAGAAGCAGCACCAGATGGCCGAGCTGATGGCGGACACCAGGGCGCGCCACGCGGAGAGCGCGGTCGCGCGGATCGCCGCCGAGAACGTGAACCGCGCGCTGCTGGCCGCAGCGAAGGAGGCGAAGGCGATAGGCCCCGCGCCGGACGGAGAGGGGTACAGCCTCGAGGAGCTGGCCGAGGCGGGAGGGACGCGCCCCGTCGCGTCCAGCGGGGAACCGGGCGCGGAGTCCGCCGCTGAGGATGCATTTTCGTTCGCCGAGCTGGCGGGCGTCTGAAACAACAAACAGGAGGAAAACGATGAACGAACCAACGAAAACGACCGAGGCGCCGTCCGTGGAGGCCGCGCCCGGAGAGAAGCACTCCGCGATCATCTCGCGGGGAATATCCATGCCCGCGCACCAGGTGCGCATCGCGATCGATCAGGCCGTCGCGCGCGGTCAGGTCAGCGAGGAGGACGGCGAGGAGGTGTGGTGGCTGTACAACTACGCCAATGAACACCACCTCAAGGAGGCCGACCTAGCCGCCAAGATGAAGGCGTACGACAAGAACACGCTCTACCAGCTGTTCCGCGGCTCGTATGGCGTGCAGAACGGCGGGAAGTACTCGTCGTGGAACAACATCATCAAGACGATCCGCGAGTTCAAGAAGATCGAGATCGAGGAGATGAAGAAGAAGAACGTCGGGATCATCGAGACCGAGGTGAAGCAGACCGTGTGGCGGTGCTGCGACGCCGCGCTCAACGACGGCATGGTGAGCTTCATCTACGGGCGCACGAGGATCGGCAAGAGCGTCGCGCTGCAGGCGTACCAGCGCGAGCACAACCACGGTCAGACCATCTACATCGAGATGGGCAGCGGCTGGACGCGCACGCGGTTCGTGCGCGAGCTGGCGCGGAAGTTCGGAAACGGGGTCAAGGCGACCAAGGCGTGGGCGCTGGAGGACGCGATCTTCGACACGCTCAAGCGGAGCAACCTCCTCATCGTCGACGAGTTCCACAAGGCGCTCACGACGACGGGCGAGCGGCAGTCCGCGACGGTGCTGGAGTTCATCCGGGACATCCGAGACAAGACCCGGTGCGGGCTTGTGCTCTGCGCCACGAAGGTCGGCATGGAGCGCTTCGAGACCGGGGCCAACAGGCAGACGTTCGAGCAGCTGATCGGACGGAGCATAATCAAGGCCGTCCTACCCGACCGCCCGCCGGTGAGGGACCTCAACCTGATCGCCCGGTCGTTCGATCTGCCGGTGCCGCAAGGCGACGACCTGAAGCGCGTGAAGACGCTCGTCGGCACCTACGGCCTCGACCGGTTCTTCGCATACCTCCAGAAGACCTACGCGCTCACGCGCAAGGCGAAGGAGGACATGTCCTGGGCGGCGTTCGCGAAGGTGATGAACGGCTATCTGGCACTGGCCGACATGAAGACCGAGAACTACTGACCATTGACGTCGTGACGTCGCGACGTCAATCCAACTAATCAACAACTAATCAACAAGGAGAATACAACATGGCAAAGCCACAGAAGGTATGGATAGACGCCCGCGGGCAGGAAGTGCCCGCCGGCTACGTGGGGAAGTACGACAAGGCGAAGGACCGCGCCGTGCGGCACGTCCTCGCCGGCGCGGAGAAGCTCCGCTCCCAGATCGAGGCGTTCATGCGCGACGCGATCGCCACGATGGACGAGCTCGCCGGAATGAAGGAGTCGCTCGGCGAGCGCGGCAACTTCTCGGCGCGGTCGTTCGACGCGCTCATAGAGGTGGCCATCAAGCAGCAGTACAACGTCCGGCTGGACGGCCGAGTGCAGAAGGCGCGCGAGCTGATGCTCGACTACGCCACCCGCGAACTCGCCAAGGCGGGCGACGGGGCGTTCCTCCTTAAGCAGATGATCGACGCGGCGTTCAAGCCCGACCGCAACGGCTTCCTGCCCCGGACCGAGATCAACAAGCTCCTCCGCTACCATGTGAAAGACGACACATGGAACGAGGGCGCGGCGCTTCTGCGCGAGGCGCTCGTCACCGAGGCGGGCAAGCGCTATCTGCGGGTGTCGCGCAGGTCGTCCACGTCGGAGGAATTCCGCCCCGTCCGCCTGGACATCGCGGACTGCTGGCCTGAGGAAAGGAGCGAGACATGAGCGAAGTAAGGTTCTGCGAGCGACAGGAGCGGTGCCCGCTCCTGCTCGCCGCCATCGAGGCGAAGGTCGAGGCGGAGTCGAGGCGCCGCCTGGCCGACGCCGAGTTCGCCGCCGCGAGGAGGGAGTTCAACGCCCTCTACGTCGCGGCGCGCGACTGCCGCGCGAAGCAGCTCAGGGCCGACAAGGGCGGCTACGCTGCGGACGTCCTCGCCGCGAACGACGCGGCGAATGAGCTCGACCGCCGGATCGCCGATCTCGCGGCCCGCGCCAGGGAGCGCAAGGCCGCCGAGAAGCCCGTCCAGCCGGAGTTCCCGAACATTGGCGGACGCGAATACCACCACGATTAAACCCCATGCCCCATAACAGGTTGGGGCTGCACCAGAGCGTTCGCCGGTCGGCGCCTTGGGTAAGATGACAATGGAGGCCGGTTATATTTCAAGGAGAAAAGACAATGATATTCGAGAAACCCGGAGAGATTCTGTTCAACTTCGCCCACCTTTCGTGTGGCGCGATGGACAGGCTCAAGGCCATAGGCTACTACGACGCGCCCGCCTCTAAAGGACACCATCTGGCTGTCAAAGGCGGGCTAGTCCAGCACTCGCTCAATGTCACCCGTAGGCTCATCGACATCTCCGATGCGCTGGAGATCAACTGGTCGCGCGAGGAATCGCCGTACATCGTCGGCATGTTGCACGACCTGGTGAAGTGCCAGTGCTACCGGCTCAACGCCGACGGCAAGACGTACAGCTACGCCCAGCCGAAGTGGCCCGGGCACGGCACGGCGTCGGCGATGATAGCCACGGTCGAGCTGGGCGTCCAGCTTAATCCGGACGAGGCCGCAGCGATCATCCACCACATGGGCGCGTTCGGCCTCACCGGCCGCGCCCTGGACGAGTTCGACGCGGCGCTCGACGCTTTCCCCGGCCCCATCATCGCCACCCACACCGCCGACTGGTCCGCCGCCCGCCTTGGCGAATCCGGCGACTGGTCGGACATGAGAAGCGAGGTGTCACATGACTAAGCACACCAAGACGGCAACAGGAATCCTCCAGATGGCCTTCGTCACTCCGAAGCTGCCGCATGATGTCCTTATCTCGACCCTCTTGCCATACGAGGCGCTGGTTACGAAGATCAAGATTGAGTATATCAAGGTGCCACGCGCCGAAGCTGACGCCGCATGGGCGCAGAGCATCAACGATTTTGAGACGACTTGCCGAAAGCGCAAGCGGCATCTGGCGGCCGTCAAGGCCAACGCCACCCGCAAGGCCCGAAAGGCAGAAAGCGAGGTGCCCAATGGAAGCAAATAACGTGCAGAAGATGCGTGACGCGCTTGTGCGCATTGTTGAAATTGCTAAAGCATGGGCAGACCCTGGAGCGGACGCCGCAATAACATTGGGACTTATAATCGACAGGGCTGAGTCTGCCCTTGCCGTGCCTGTGAGGAACTGTGACAGATTTGCGACAGTGAAAGACGCTGCAATAGAGTTCTCCAAACTCCGTAACAGTCCTCATCCGTGTCCAGATTTCGTGTTCTCCGAATGGCTCCTCGCGATTGCGGCGGAAGGAGGCGCGAATGCGTAAGCCTCAAGGCCTGACCAAGCCGCAGATTGCGGCCTACTTCCGTGCGGCCGGCGCGGCGGCCCGTGCGCTAGGCGAGCCGCTGGATGACTACCGCAAGCGCGCGACGAAGGAGGTGTGCAACGCCACATCCATCAAGCAGCTCAACCGCACAAACGACTTCGACGCCGTGATGACGCGCTTCGCCGAGGACGCCGCCGACTACCAGTCGGCCTGCCGCTACGCAGTCGGCTCCGGACGCCGCCTTGCCGTCCTCATAGGAGCCGTCTGCGAACAGGTCATGCAGTTGAAGAGCCTAGAGACCACGGCGACGACCGGCGAGATCTCAACCACCGCGCCCGCCGAAGCCTACCTGCGCTCAATCCTCAGCCGATCCGGCAACCTCCGCTCCGACCAGACAGGCGGCTGGTGGCTTGATCTCACAGACTCAAGCCTCCAGTCTGTCTTTGCCATGCTCGACACCCACCGACGCCGCCTCATTCGCCGCCTAAACAAATCAACTTCCAGTTCTGTCCCAATCTCCTTCAACATGGACATCGGCTATTTCTTCCTAGGCACACACCTTGCCATCTATGAGCTTCCATCCACCATCACCCGCACCGTGCGAGTCAATGTTCAATGATTTTCAACCCCATCCCAACCCCGTTGAAACATCCTTCAACGGGGTTTTCAATTCACGTCCCAATATCATTTTTCCCAACTTCCCTAGAATCTTTCCCATTTCCCATCCGCCGATACAATTCGTGCAGGGTTATATTGCCTCCAATGCCTCGTCAAGGGCGGCGATGATGTCGTCGATGTGCTCGAGGCCGATGGAAAGCCGTATCAGTTCGGGGGCGACGCCGCCCTTGCGCAGATCATCGTCCGAGAGCTGCGAGTGGGTGGTGGAGGCCGGATGGATTATGAGGCTCTTCGTGTCGCCGACGTTCGCGAGTATGGAGAATATCTCTCCGTTCGCCGCATCCGTGACTTTACGGGCCTCTTCCGCGCCGCCCTTTACGCCGAAGACGACAACGCCGCCGGCGCCGTTCGGCAGGTACTTCGCTGCAAGTTCGGGCTGGGAGAGAGAAGGGTACTTAACCCATGCGACCTTCGGATGGCTTTGGAGGTGTTTTGCCACCGCAAGGGCGTTCTCGCTGTGGCGCGCGATGCGGAGCGGGAGCGACTCGACGCCCTGAAGAAATATCCACGCCGCGTCAGGCGCGAGTGTAGGACCCTGATTGCGGATTCCAACCGTAAGAAGACGGATTGAGAACGCGATGGGCTTGAGCGGCTCCGGAAGGTCGTGCGCAAAACGGAGTCCGTGGTATCCGGCATCAGGCTCGTTGTAGAGCGCAAACTTTGTGTTGGACCAATCGAAGCCGCCTTTCTCGACCACAACGCCGCCGATGCCTGTGCCGTGTCCGCCAATCCACTTGGAGAGCGAGTGGATCACGAGATCCGCGCCGTGGTCGAATGCTCTGAGGAGCGGCGGTGGCGTGAACGTGGCATCTACGACGAGCGGCAGACCGTGGCGATGCGCGACGGCGGCGTAGCCTTCGATGTCCGCGATGTCAAGGGCCGGATTGCCGACTGCCTCGATGAACACTAGCCTGGTTTTCTCGTTGATCGCAGCCTCGACGGCTTCAAAATCATTGACGGGCGTGAAGTTCACCTTGATGCCTACATTGGGGAGAATCGCGTCGAACTGGCTGAAGGTTCCGCCGTATAGGTTGTTTGCCGCTACAATCTCGTCTCCGGCGCGGGCTATGTTTGTTATGGTGAAATAGATTGCGGCAGTGCCGGACGCGAGCGTCTGGGCGGCGGCGCCGCCTTCGAGCGCGGCTATCCGCTTGGCCAGTACGTCGTTCGTGGGATTCATCAAGCGGGCGTAGATGTTGCCGAGTTCGCGCAAGGCGAAGAGATTCGCACCATGGCGCGAGTCGTGGAAGTTGTATGCAGTGGTGCGGTAAATCGGCACGGCCCTCGCGTTCGTAGCAGGGTCTCCATGCGCGTCTTGTCCGGCGTGTACCGCCAAGGTCTCTATGTGGTACTGTTTATTGCTCATTGCTCATGTTCCTTTCGTTGCTTTTTCCTGTCATCGCTCCTATGGCGCGTTGACGGTGAATATTATCGCATATTTTCGTGCATATAGGGTAATTGGAAGTTCTGGTCTTCTGGAATAGGTTGTATCTATATCGGAGTTCCATCGAAAGGATACCGTGCGCCCATCGCCTGAATTCCTTCATGGACGTTGGTGTTTCTTAAGGCGGAGGTGCAAAAAGCGATTCGGCATCTTCGTGCTGACGCAGAA
>Ga0310690_10010513_pt1 | contig 11508 bp, 1 predicted proteins | sample AusTroGonzalo_MG_2_FD_207661 | JGI IMG/M metagenome (GOLD analysis project Ga0310690, IMG submission 207661) | Bovine rumen microbial communities from tropical cattle in Woodstock, Queensland, Australia - Gonzalo_04 (v2) (version 2) | ecosystem: Host-associated > Mammals > Digestive system >...
TAGTTCGCGACGGCATATTCCTCCCAGGAGTCGGGCAGGCCGTTGAAGTCGGAGTCGTTGGACGTGATCTCCCATGGCGTCGAGGCGCCCTGTTCGTCCCACATGACCTCGCAGGTCTTGGCGAACGCGCCGCCAAGCGGCAGCATGTCGAGACCGTCCACGAGGGAGTGGCGTCCGGTGAACCTGAACTGCTCGAAGCGCTCGTACCTGACGTCGTTGGTGACGGATGCGTGCCCGATGCCGTCGAGATCGCAGACGAGGTGGTGGCGCGCACTCGACGTGGCGTAGTAATCCTGCTTCTGGCGCGTCGGTTCGCGGTATACGAGCTGCGTCCAGCGGCTTGCAGGCTCGGCGGATCGTGCGAAGTAGAACGCGCCGACCTCTCCGCCGCAGGTGTTCTCGCTCCAGAAGAACGAGTCGAGCGTCGTGCCGTCGAGACGCGGCAGGTGCGCTATCGTGTTTGGCACCCACTGCACCCACTGGTTGCTCGAGTAGACGGAGCCGTAGCCGTTGACGATCTTCTGCCACCAGGCGACGTTCCAGTCGAGCGGACGCGAAAGGACGGCCGCGCCGCGCTCGGGGAAGCTATAGGACTGAGGCTGGTAGTAGTCGAATCCCGCGGGGACCTTCGCGGTGATGTCCTCGTCGCCGCCGCCCGGCACCGAGTCGAACGAGAAGAGGTAGCACAGCTCGGGAGCGAGCGCGATCGCGCCGCCGCCCGCGTCCTTCATGTAGCGGTTGCGCCCGCCGGCCTTGGTCCAGTCCTCGAAGAACGCGTTGCGGTTGGCGAGGGCGACGTCGCGCGTGTAGCGACGCCGCGCGCGGAAGTCGGAGCGGATGTCGTCGACCCTGCGCGCGCCGTCCCAGATGCGCACTTCGTCGATGTAGCCCTTGAAGAAGAGGTTGTAGTAGCTCCAGCCTGCTCCGTTGTGGACGTCGAAGGCATCGATCGAGCCGCCCTGCAGCTTGGGCTTCAGGCTCGCGCCGATGACAATCGTCCTGAGCGCGTACTCGTTGTCGTACAGGTAGTCGCCGACGGCGTGGGCGTTGATGTTGCCGACGACGGATGCCACGCGATGCAGCACGACCGCGCTGGAACCGTATTCAGGCTGGCGCTCCGAGTACACGGGCGTATACGCCTGCTCGCCGTCGACATAGAGGATGAAGCTGGCGCCGTCGTACGTCGCGGCGATGTGGTGCCATTCGCCGACCTTTGCGTCGGCTTCGCTGTACACCTCGACGACGCTGTTGGCCAGGGTGCCGTTCGCATCGTACTTGGCATACCACTTCTTGCTCTTGATGCCCAGCTGGAAGTTCTTCCTGACGAACTCCTCGTCGCCCGCCTTGGACGGGTCGCTCCAGATTGCGCGCTCGACGACGGTTGCGTCGGAGAGCGACTCGGCGTATACCCAGGCCTCGACCGTGAACGTCATGAACGACATCTCGTCGGGCCAGCGATCGTCCGCGACTGGATAGATCTCCCGGACCTCTGGCGGCGTCTGCAGGGCGGAATTCTTCCCCTTGAAGTACATCGCCTGGCGGCGGTTCGGGGAGTTCGCATCCCGCGGGTCGGAGGCCGCGCGGAGCTTGCCCTCGGCCTCGCCCGAGTCGGACATCGCGTCGTGGTCGGTGTCGTAGCCCTCGTTTTCCTCGAAGGAGAACATCCAGTTCATCGCGCCGGCCCCGTAGAGCCCCCACCACATGTCCTGCTGGCAGTTCACGAAGCGGTCGGGCAGGTTCTTCACCTCGTCGGCGGGAAGCCAGCCGCAGAAATCGCGGAAGTAGTACGTCTCGCCCTTGTACGTGAACGACTCGCCGGGCGTCGGCACGACCAGGTCGCGCCCGGGCATGCGGTAGTGCATCCGCGTCAGCGAGCGGGCGTAGTTGGAGTCCGTCATCCAGAGCGGCGTCGGGTCGGTGTGAAGCCACGTCGCGGTGGCCAGCTTGGCCATGATCGACTCGGACTGGTTGCGGACGTCGTCGCCGTCCGGGTCGGCCGTCGCAAGGCCGTTCAGCCACGGATAGTACTCGAAGTCGTAGCCGGTGCCGCGCGGCTTCACGCCCGTCTTGTAGTAGTTGCCGACTGTGGTCTGGAGCGTCCAGTGGTTGGCAGGCGGGTTATTGACGTTCCAGGCCTCGAAGATGGTGTCGTACCCTTCCTTGTGCCATGCGTCGTAGACGATGTCGCAGGGCGAGAGCTCCGTCAGCGGCACACCGCTCTCTCCGAGCAACGGGTTCATGCCGTGGAAGAGCTCGTAGTAGTCGTCCATGCCGTCGTGGTCGGAGTCGTAGTCGAGAGGCGAGCAGCTTATGTACTTGTCGGGCGAGGGCTTATTCTGGAAGAGGCCCTTCTTCCCGCTTTTCTCGAGGAAGGGCAGGGCCCAGGCGTCGGTAAGCATTTCGGCGCCGATGCGGTTGTGGAAGTAGTACCAGGCCCCGCCTTTGCTGTCATCTTCATACGCGAGATCCCAGGTGTTCGTCAGGGGGGAGAGGTAGTGGTCGCCGGGCATCTGGTCGCTGAGCAGGCGGGGGTTGTAGATCGGGCTATTCTTCTCGACGAGCGTCTTGTACCAGAACTCGCCGTCGCCGCCGTCCGCGGCGGAGGTGGTGATGCCGAGCGCGGCGTAGTCGGGAACAAACTTGCCCGAATCGTCCCAGTACAGGTTGTCCGGGATGCTTTCCCACGGGGACACGATGTCGTCGTAGCGCCAGCAGCGCATGGTGCCGACCATGTACTCCTGCCAGTTGTCGAGGCCGTCGTGGTCGTAGTCGCGGTTGACCTTGCTGAACATACTGCTGCCGTCGGCATCGCGAGAGTGTATCGTAGTGCCGACGCCGCCCTCGTCGGCGAGGTAGCCGTTGACCACGTTGTACGCGTCGGGCACCGTGCCGTCCATGCCGTCGACAATGCCCGGCAGCGGGTTTCCGAAGCCAATGGTGCCGGTGGCGTAGTAGAGGCGCTTCTCGTCCTCGGGAATGTCGTAGTCCTCGAACCTGAATACCGTTACGCCGTTGAACTGGAACTCCCATCTGTCGGGAAGGCCGTCGAAGTCGGTGTCGACGGTAAGCGGGTTGAGGCCGCCGCCCGGTATCGTGACGAGCTTGCCGTCGTCGGCAGGCGTGCCGTACACGAACCCGCGGCCCAGCCCGCGCTCGCCCAGTGCGCCCTTCTTGCCCGCCTCCTGGCCGTCGTTGAGGCCGTCGCCGTCGGTGTCCTTGCTCCACGGGTTCGACGGGAAGAACTTGTTGAGCCAGTCCTTGTGCTCCTCTGGGCGCACGACCGTCGTCGAGTACTTGGCGTAGTAGAGCGTCGTGTCGGTGCCCGCAAACTCCTGGAACTCGGTAAGGCCGTCCTCGTCGCCGCCCGACGTGTCCTCTCCGTCGGTGGCGCCGTTGTCGGTTTCGCTGGCGAGCTTTGCAGACGGGACGAACGGGCCGAACGACGACAGGAAGCCGTCGTCATGCGGCGCGGGAGAGCGGAAGTAGTACTTCTTGGTATCCTTGTTGTATTTCTTCGGGCCGGACATCACGTAGAGCTCCCAGCCGTCCGGCACGCCGTCGCCGTCGGTGTCGGCGCCGTTCTCGTCGGGCGAGCCGTTGATCGCCTCGCGGCCCTTGTAGTGCTCGGTCGGCTCGAGGAACGAGGACTCGTTCGGCCCGCGCCCGTTCGTAGTGTACCGCGACCAGATCGTGTACCAGGGGTTGTCGGTAGACGGCACGACGTCCATGTACTCGCCGTCGGGACGCCCGTTCAGGAAGAAGCTAAGCAGGAGGAACTCGTCGTACAGCGTGTACTCGCGGGTGCGCGTCGCGATGCCGACGTACGGGAACGCGGCCTTGAGGGTGTTCTCCATCGCCTCGCCCGCCTCGGAGCCGCTGTCGGCCTTGCCCCAGCGCACGCCGAGCGGGGTGTTGGCGTTCCACGCCGTGCGGGGGTCGAAGCCGAACTCCTGGTAGACCTGGTGGTGCAGGTAGGCGATCGTGTCGTCCTCCTCGGGCAGAGCCGCAAGCGGCTTGCCGTACGGCGCGTTCTGGTAGCGGCCGATTGCCAGGAAGCCGAAGCCGCCGAGGTTGGCGAGGGAGGAGCCGGTCGTGGTGGTGTTGACGGCGCGGCCGTACGGCCAGGCGGCCATCGAGTCCTTGACGTTGGCGGAGAACGTCACGAAGCCGAAGTTCGTGGTGGTCGTCGTGTCGGGCAGCTCGTCGAGCGTTGTGCCCGCGACGAGGCGGGTCGGCATGAGGCGCACGGTCTTGACGGTGTCGTCGGAGTTCGTGAACACGCCCGATTTCCAGGTGGTCGCCGGCGTGAGGTCGGCCGCGAGCCGGACGACGCCGGACGTCACCACGGTCGGCTTGCTGGTCGTCAGGTACTCGACCCCGCCTGCCTTGACGACATACCCGCCGATCGGAGAATCGGTGTAGACGAAGGTGTTGGTCGGAACGTCGGCCGTCGGCATCACATACCACTGCACGCCGTCGGTGTCGCCGGACGCGTCGACAAGCGCGAACTTGGAGAGCGACGGGGTGTGCTTCGGCGTCGGCTGCACTATGGTCCGCTCGAACAGGGCCGAGGTGAAGGCCATTGCGTCGCCGTCGTAGTTGCGCATCGCGTCGCTGATGCTGCGCAGCGAGAACGCCTTGAGCGGGTCGGTGCCGGCGAGCAGGATCTCGAAGCCGTCCGGCAGGCCGTCGTTGTCGGTGTCGAAGTCGACGGGGTTGGTGCCTATGATGAACTCGAGGGCGTCGGCAAGGCCGTCGTTGTCGGTGTCACGCGTCAAGACCGTCGCCGAGGACGTGTCTATCGCCTCGCCGTCCGCCGGGAAGTCGACAGGCGCGAGGTCGCTGCGCGGGTCCATCGCAAGGGCGATGGCCGCCGACGAGAGGAACCTGCCCTCGCCAGGGTTCTTCGGGTCGTACCTGCGGCCCGTAAGGTAGCGGTGCACGCCGTGGTCAATGTAGCCGACGTGCGCACGGTACCAGAAGAAGTACTCGTAGCCGTCGGGCATCTTGTCGCCGTCGGTGTCGTCCTTGGTCGGGTTTGTCGGACGCTCGGGCGACCACGCCGCCCAGTCGGAACTGTTCGTCCAGGAAAGCCCGTGGGCAGCGGCATAGTCGCGCCACGCCTTGAACTCGAGCTCGTTGATGGAGCACCTGGACGTCCACTTCCACGTCCCGTCGACATTCTCCGCGTAGAGCCGGTCGGACTCGACCTCGGGGAAGTCGAGCTGGGACATCGCGTCGTTGAGGCCGATGCCATAGCCGCGGATCTCCGTCAGCGCAATGAACTCGTTCTCGTTCCAGCCGCTGGGAAGGCCCGGAATCAGCGAACTGTAGACCGTCGTATCGACGACAGGCAGGTAGTCGCCGCCGGACCCTTCGCCCGCCGACGAGCCCGACGTGGACAGCGGGGACTTTACGACGTCGCCGTTGTAGTCGCTGACGTTGGTGAGGTCGCCCTCGTCGGTGCCCGCGGAGGAAGCCTCGCCGCCGCCGGACACGATCTGGTGCGTAGACGTGTCGACGATGCCAAGCCCGTAGCGGTACAGGCAGACGTCGGGGATGCCGTCGGCGTTGATGTCGCCGCAGTTGTCGGTCGCGAGGAACTCGCGCGAGAAGATCGCCTCCCAGTACTGCGCCTCGTAGGCGACGGCCTTCTCGGTGTATGCCGGCAACGGTATGTTGAGCTCGCCGCCAAGTCCGATGTTGAAGAAGAACGACTGCGTGACCGAATACGTCACGATGCCCGCGCCGGAGCTGGAGCTCGAGGAGCCGCTGGACGACTGCGTGTTGTTGCACGCCCACGCGTACAGGAAGCTATCGAGGCCGAGAATGCCGGCAGGGTGCTGCAGCGCGTAGTTGTAGGCGGCGCCGGGGGCGATCGTCGGCGAGTCGGCCGACCAGCTGCCGGTCGAGTCTATCGCCTTGTCCGGGCCGGGCAGAAGCGTGCCGTCGTCCCACTTGTTGGTGTCGGCCTGGTAGCCGTAGGCGTATGCCGCGACAGCCGACTCCACCGGGTTGAAGGAGTACGTGTGCACGAAGTTCTGGACCTTCTGCGGGCCGTTCTCGCCCATGTACACGCGCCCCGCGCCGAGGCCGGCCGCATGCGCGTAGTGCTCGGAGTAGCCGCCCGTGGAGGCGACCGCGCCGGCAGCGCCGTGGGCGCGCAGCTGCACGCGCTTGGCGGGCTTCACGAAGAACCACTGCGTCCGCTCGTCGTAGTCGTCGTCCTTGTCGCGGAACGTCACGGTGACCCAGTGGACGCCCTCGCCGCCGAACTCGACGGGATAGGTGCGGTTGGACGAGTCGAGCACGTTCGTCGTCATCACCGCGACGCCGTCGACGGAGATCACGACCTGGAGGCCGGGCAGCACGGAGTTGGTGAGGTCGGACGCGACGTCGCTCGCCGCGTAGCTGATCATGTACGGCGTGCTTGCGGCGGCGTTCTCGTTCGTGGTCGAGATCTCCATCTCGGACGGGCGCTTGATCGACGGCGCCGCGTTCTGCACGACCAGGAGGTACGTGTCGGCCGGGGTGAAGAAGTCGCACCACTTGACGCCGTCGGCGTTCACCGTCTCGGTAGTGACGGCCGCGTTGACCTCGAGGCCGTCGAGCGTGCCGTCGGTGCCGTCCATGTCGGATATGCGCAAGGTGCGCGTGAGCGCGCCGCTCGAGAACGTGACGTCGTACTCGCCGGGGATGACCTGGCCGACGCTGTTGGTCGCCGCCACGACCTGGCCCTCGATCTCCTTCAGCCTGACGTAGCCGCCGTCCGCGGCCAGCTTGATCTTCAGGCGCACGTTGATCTCGTCGGTCGCCTCGTCGGACAGCGTGAGCGTTATGCTCTCGCCTACGGAGTTCTCGCTGAGGGTGCCGCCCATCGCCGTGCCGCCCACCGCGCTAGTGGAGATCGACAGGCCCGGCTTCTCGCGGACGTTGACGTAGAAGAAGAAGTCGGGCTCAGACGGCCAGGACATGTCCTTGTCCTTCATCTTGACGTACACGGGCGCGGACGGCTTCACGTTCTTGAACATGTGGACGACGTTCGTCCCGCTCGGGTTGCCGCTCGTGTAGTACGTCTGGCCGTCGATGGTCCACTCGACCTGGAAGGCGTCGGCGCCGGTCGCGTTCAGGTCGGGCACGACGTCCTCCGCCACGATGGAGAACGACTTGTTGACGCCGCGCGGCACGGATATCGTGGTGCCCTTCATCTCGGGCGTCATGTACGTGCCGGCGCAGTTCAGCGACTTGACCACCGGCGGCTTGTTGGTCACGGTGAAGCTGAGCGAGCCGGCGACGTACGTCGTGACCTTCTTCGTCTTGTCGTTCGCCGAGCAGAGCACGGCCCTGAGCGTCATGTCCCTGAGGCCGTCCTCGAAGGTGAGGGAGCGCGGCGTCGCGACGGCCGTCTTGCCCTGGTCGATCTGCGCGCCGTCGGTCTTGAGCGTCGTGGTGACGTTGTCGAGCGTCGCCGCGCTGTCGGCGTCGATAAATATGTAGCCGGTGCCCTTGTAGGGCTGCGTCAGCCCGAGGTTCACCCAAGCCGTCTCGCCTTCGCAGAACACGATGCGACCGGGTTCGGCAAACGACATCGTCGTCTTCTTCGAGTCGGTGACCACGAGGTTGTACTTGACCTTGGCGGAAGTCTTGCCGTCGGGGTTCACGACGCAGAGCGTCAGCTCCTTGCCGTCGGTGATGTTCCAGAACTGCGCGGTGCCGACGAAATGGCCGTCGCCGTCCATGGTTATGCCGTCGTCGTCGTCGATGTCCTCGCCGTCGCACGCCCACTTGAACGTGTAGCCCGTGGCGGTGTCGTACAGGTCGCGGTAGGAGTCCTCGAGCTCAAGCGCGAAGTCGACGCTTCCGCCGGATATGACGGAGACCGTGCTGGGCATGTCGTCGGTCGAGAACGCCGGGTCGCTCGCCGCAATCGTCGGCGTAGAGCGGTTTATCTTGAGCGTGCAGGCCCCGTTTACCGTGACGTTCTCGGGACCGCTCTTCTTATTCAGCGAGAACGTCACGCCAGGCTTGTACGTCTTCGTCGTGCCGCCGAGGACGTACAGGTTGAGGTAGACGACCGACGTGTCCGCCGGTATCGTCACGCTCGTCAGCTTCTGGTCTATCGGATCACTGGCGTAGTTGCCATTTGCGATGCGCAGGATGTTTGCGTCGAAGAGATCGCCGATATTGCTGAGCGTGTCGTCGCCGCTGACCGCCGCCAAGAGATCCACCGTGACCGGCGAGGGGCAGGACGGCGTCACCTTGATCGCGAGCTTGGTGTTGCACGTCACGTAGTCGGGCGTCGCGATCACTTCCTTGGTCGGGTCGGAGTTGTCGAGGTAGATGCTGACCGTCGGCTCCGGGGCCTCGACGATCCTGACCTTGCGCCTGATGATGGAACGCACATCGCCTCCGGCCTTCGTGTAAGTCGGCGTGCGCGTCGGGCTCATGCAGATGTTCGTGACGGCGCCGATCACCGCAGAGTCGCCGCCCTTGAGCTTGAACGTCGCCTTGGACTCGCCGGCCTTGATGGTGACCGGCAGCGCCTGCCTCGTCACCTCGACGGCGTACTCGTTGGTGTACGTTATGGCCTGCGTGTTGCCGTAGGGCATGACGATGGACTCGTCCTCCGACCAGATCCACACCGTGGTGTCCTCAGTCGCGGTGAGCTCGTTTGGAATCTCGATCGCCGGCTGTGCGCCCGGCGGCTCGCTCATGCCCTTGTATACGTCACGCCAGATGCCGTTGTCGTCGTCGATGTTGTCGTCGTCGAAGTCCACCGTCTTGACGAAGACGTTTTCCTTCTCCAATGTTAAGTTGAGGAGCCGCTTGTTCGGCGGCGGCCAGTCGACGCTTGGGTCGGGGCCGTACCAGAAGTTGGCGACGTTGCCCGCGGTGTCCTTGAGGACATAGTGGTCGAGGCCTGCCGTGTCGCAGTTGAGCAGGTAGTAGCCGAGGTTGCTCGTCGCCTCGGACGCCTTCTCGCCGTTCGAGTTCATCAGCGACACGGGAAGGCCGATGTCGCCGGGCTGCACTTCGTACACGAAGTACAGGTCGGTGTAGTACCGGTATGCCTTGGCCGGAACGGTCTCGCTGCCCGCGTCGTCCGTCTCGAGCTCGCCCGACTTCTGCCAGAGCTCTGGACCGACCAGGCTATACTCGGCGAATGCCGGACGGTCGCCGATGAAGATGCCGAGCATGGGCATGTACGGGTAGTACGCCCCCAGCGTCCCCGGCTGGAACGACCACGTCTGCGGATCTTGGTTCGCAGGCGGCGGCACGAGTGTCGCGTTGCGCACGAGCATTCGAACGCGTATGTACAGCTTGTCGCCCGCGACGAGCGGATGGTCCGCGGAGCACTGGGTCATCGGGATGCCGCGGCCTCCGAACGTCATCGACGCCGTGTCGACCGCTCGGATGTCCACTATGTCGCCGTCGGTGGCCGCAAATGCGGATAGCGGCGCGGCAAGCGCGGCAAGCGCGAACGTCGTAATCTTCAGTTTCTTCATCGTATTCATGTCGTCCTCCTCACTTTGAAACAGGTTCTTTTCTCGTCAGGCGCTCGCGCACCACGCCAAGCGTGCCCTTGCGGACCCGCTCGATGTTCGCGTTAGCCTCCTCGCAGCTCTTGTAGAGTTCGTTCCACTCGGGGTCCTTCTCGAGCTCGGCCTTGACCTTCGCCTCGTCCTCCGTCCCGAGCTCGGCGCGCTTGGCGACTATCTTCGCCTTCATCCTCTCGACGATCGCGTTGCGCTCGCGCACGAGGCGGCGCTGCTCCGTCTGGCGCTCGGCCAGCTCGCCTGTGAACGCCTTGTCGTTCATGTAGCTCTCCGGTGCGGAGGGATGCGGCGGCGGCGCCTCCTTCCTCTCGCTGCAGCCGCAGCCGCTGGCCAGGCCGAGCGCAACCAGGAGCGCAACGGCCGAAAATCCAGTCAGTATCGTCTTTGTCGTCATGGAGTCCAGTCCTCGTAGGGTGGGTGGTCGTACGTTGATTTCCTGTCAAGCATCTCGACGGACATGGCCTCGCGCTCCTCGTTGAGGCGCCAGCGGAAGAAGATCGAGGCCCCCCCGAATTCGGACCAGCCGTAGGAATAGCCGGGCGACGACGGCGAGAACGGGTCGAGTATCTCTATGAGCGACGTGTACTCTCCCTCGGACGAGCCCTTCGGCTCGAAGCTGTTCGGCCCGAACACGAACCAGCGGAACGGCATGAAGCCCTTGTTGTTGGCGCGGCCGTTGTTCAGGTACGCCTCTACCTTGAACGTCTCGCTCGTCCACGCCGACGTGAACGTCGCGTCGTCGGACTGCTCGCCGCCGAGGCCCTGCAGGCGGTACGGCGCGTACACGACCTTCGAGACGTCGTTCGACAGGTAGAGCTTGACGCGTATCTGGCGGTTCGTGTAGTACATGGTGAGGTAGTCGTTCAACCTGCGCTTGCGGTAGACGGGCGAGCCCTTGAAGTCGACCGTTCCGCCGCGCAGCCACCAGCCGCCCTCGGTCGGGTCGATGTCGAGCCAGTACATCTCCTTCACGCTCAGGTTCGTTACCGTGGAGCTGTGAAGCCCCTGCCACTTCGCGAGGCTGAGCGGCCCGCCCGGTTTCACGAACGACCCCGACGCCGACCCGTTGACGAGCCAGCGCATGACCGCCGGCGTGTACGGGTCGTCGACGTCGAGCCCAAGCCCGCCCGGTATGTCGGTCAGCTCGGAGCTTATGCCGCCGTGCGCGACCACGTACGTCGTGCCGGTCACGTTGGAGAGGTTCAGCACGTAGGTCCCCTTCTTGCCGGCGGCAGCGGAGTTCGTCTCGCCGTTGACCGTGAGAGCCTCCATCTGGTACCACTGCGCGAGAGTGTACTCGATGTTCGTCGACCCGCCCTGGTTCACGACCACGAACGTGTCGGGCGACGTGTCGCCGCCTATCGCCTGGGAGATGCCGTCGCCGAAGACCTGCGCGTACACCCAGCAGCTGCCGCCGTTCGGGCGCACGTACCAGCCGGAGAGATCGTCCTGCCCCTCGTTGACGCGGCCCGGGGTAAAGCCCATGTCGGAATTCCAGCCGCCCTCCTCGCCGTGCGCGCTGCCCGCCACGCCGAAGGACGAGAACACGGTGCCGGCGGCCTTGCGGTCGAGGTCGTCGCCGGCGTAGAAGCGCTTACGGCTCGGATCCTCGAAATTGAGCTCCGCAAGGAGGTTCGTGCCGTCGTACGCGGGGGCGTACACCTCGTAGGGCGTACCCCACCACTCGTTCGTGCCGCCCATCGTGAACTGGTGCTCGACGATGCCGTTCGGCCTTACAAGCTCGAACTGGTACGGCTCGTCGTACAGCAGCGTGCCGGACCTGAACGTCGAGTACAGCGAGCCGTCGTCCCACGTGCCGTCTGCGGCAAGCTCGCCTGTAATCGCATCGCGGATTCCGCCCGCGTCGCGCGATGCCGGGCTCTGAAGCACGTACAGGTCGTAGTCGCCGCTCGGCACGCCGAAGGCCGTCTTGACCGCCGGGCGGCCGCTC
>Ga0310690_10010514_pt1 | contig 11508 bp, 5 predicted proteins | sample AusTroGonzalo_MG_2_FD_207661 | JGI IMG/M metagenome (GOLD analysis project Ga0310690, IMG submission 207661) | Bovine rumen microbial communities from tropical cattle in Woodstock, Queensland, Australia - Gonzalo_04 (v2) (version 2) | ecosystem: Host-associated > Mammals > Digestive system >...
GCATCTAGCTTAGTCTTAGTTTCCTTCTTTGCTTCAATAGTTGCATTCTTTACAGTTAGTAATGGAATGTTAGCATATCTTGCAACAGAAAGCTTTTCTACTAATGCTTCAAATGGATCAGTCTTACCTGACATAACCATATCTACAATGTTTACACTGAAACCTGAAACATAAATTACACCAGTCTTATTTACTAGAGTTGGAACAGTGTTAGTTCTTGAATTAACATTCCAGAATACTAACTTAGGTAATACATATCCAGCCTTTTCATATAATTCTGCCATTCTTTCAAATACATTAATATTTCCACCAAAATCTGAAGCATCAAATTCCATATCTGAAATAATTAATACTTGTTTTGGCATATCTTCTTGAGTTAACTTATTATAAATAGCTGCTCTTAAGATTAATTCAAAAACATTTTCAATATTAGTATTTGAGCATTCTGATTCTTGGTAAGCTCTTGCTAACTTATCGTGTAGAGAAGTATACTCTGATAAATCTACTAATTTAGCAGTATGTGAGAATGTAATGAAGTGATTCTTGAATGCACCAGTCATTTGTTCTGCACAGTAAATTGCTAAAGCTGATGAAACATCTAGAGCGCTAACAGTTGAGTTTGGAACATAACTAGTCATTGAACCAGATCCGTCTCTTACAACGATAGTATCAGTTAAGCCTTCCTTAGCTGGTAAAGCCTTCCACATTTGCTCAATAGCTTCATCATAGTTACCTAAACGGCAATACCAACCGCCAGTTCTAGCATATTGGTTAACAATTTGGTGTGGGTAATTAACCTTAGAGTTAATTTTTACTTCCTTTCCATCCTTATCTTTACCAATTCTTAAAGCTGCTAAATAATCTCTACGTCTTTCCTCATCATGCTTTAAGAATGCATCCTTATATTTTAAGTTTGCATTAGATGGAACCGCATTATAATCAATTGAGCCCCACATATTACCAGAAGTCATAACTTCTACAACCTTTAAGTAAGCTCTTAAAGTTGATAATAGCTTTCTGTACTCTTTTGGAGAACACTTTAAGTACTTGATTATCTTATGAGCTAGCTTTCTAGTTTCAGCTGAGCTTGTATTTTCACTTGGCATCCACTTAGCTAATAGAGAAATTGACTTACTCTTATTAGCATTGTCATAGTCTTGGCTTAATTGAGCCTTAATCTTTGACATAACCATAGCTTCATACTTAGTATCGAATAATGTGAATAGGTCATCAAATCTACCATATTCCTCAATATCCTTAGTAATTAACATAGTAATGATTTCATCCTTGTTTTCGAAATCATACTTAGTTGCTAGAGCCTTTAGCATAGTTCTGAAAGTATCTCTTTCACCTAAACCTTGTCTAACATCTCTTAAATAGAACATGTATTTTAATACATATTCTGAATCACCTGATTGCATTACTGCGTCTAAATCAGCTAGTAAAGCACTCTTACCTGCACGATATGATGGTAATCTAAAGTTCATATCTAGTAATGGATGTAGAGTTGTCTTAAAACCTCTCATTCCATTCTCAGTGTAAGATACATTTGTTTGTGTGTTTTTGATTGCATTTAAAATATTCATTGTTATCATTTCCTTTCTAGACACTTTTTACTTTGTTTGCGAGAGACGGAATCGAACCGACATTGATTTTTTATCATAAAATTGTTTTAACCATTAAACGATCTTGCATAAGTAATTGTTGCTGAACGTGTCTCCATTTTATTATACAATACAATTTTTTATTTTTAACTATTTTTTTTAATTTCTAGATACCTTTTTTTCCACCCATTGGAATATACGCAAAAATTTGGCTTGCATAATAGGAATCGAACCTATAAATTTAAGTGTTGCTGTAAGTATCTATATATAAAATAGTTATTAACTTTTTTTTGGCGGAGACGGCAAGAATTGAACTTACATCAGCTGGGTCAAAGCCAGCTGTTCTACCATTGAACTACATCTCTATTTGGTGGATTTATTCTTTTCTTGCTAGCTTATTTTAAAGTGCCAGATGGAAAAACCCTAAAAAAACTGTTACACTATTATATATACAATATTTACTGACCTACTTTATCAGCATCCTATTGTCAATAATCTTTTTGGAGCAGGTAGCGGATCTCGAAACCGCATCTTCAGGGTGGAAGCCTGATATATTATCCTTTATACGATACCCACATTTTATGGCGTGAGCAGAGGGACTTGAACCCCCACACCGATTTCTCGATTACTGGTAGTTTAGCAAACTACTTCCTTACCAATTAGGATTATACCCACATTATCATGGCCGATGTACTAGGACTCGAACCTAGAAGTCTTCGCCTTAGAAGGGCGCTATTTTGTCCAGTTAAACTATACACCGATTTGGACGATAGGACACGATTCGAACGTGCGACATATAACAGGGTTGCGGCCTGCCGTGTTAAGCCTCTTCACCACCTACCGATTTGGGGAAAGCTAAGAGAATCGAACTCCTATAATCAGTGCCACAAACTGACGTTCTACCATTAAACTAAGCCCTCCATTTATTGATTTTACAAACTTTACATAATGTTATTATATATTCATTATTTATATATTATTATATTTGGAGTGAGGAACGGGAATCGAACCCGCATCTTCGCCTTGGCAAGGCAATATTCTAACCATTAAACTACCCCCACATTTTTGGCGAGAAATCTTGGATTCGAACCAAGGTCAAACGGTTAACAGCCGCACGTACTAGGCCTCTGTACTAATTTCCCACATTTATGGCTGACCTTGAGGGACTTGAACCCCCGACATTCTGATTAACAGTCAGACGCTCTAACCAACTGAGCTAAAGGTCAATATATTTGGCGACCCCAGTGGGACTCGAACCCACAACCTTCGCCGTGACAGGGCGATGCTCTAACCAGTTGCGCTATGAGGCCATTTTTCTTTGGCGGTGCTAGAGGGAGTTGAACCCTCGTCTTCTGGCTGACAACCAGACATAATAATCCGTTATACGATAGCTCCATTTATTTAATAAGATGTCTTCAAGTTGGTCATCAAGCCCACAACCGTTTTATCTTGACATTATGTGCACCGTGGGATTATCACTGTATAGCCCTTTTATTTTTTACTACTTCACCTAGTATTTCACTCTCTCTATTTAATTGTTGCAACAAGTAAATAGTTCGCATTGACATCTTATATATTTAATTTTAGATGGTATCTCGAGTGGGACTCGAACCCACATGCCGAAGCATAGCATTTTAAGTGCTACGTGTATACCTATTCCACCATCGAGATATTTTATTTGGTTGGTCCGCTCGGAATTGAACCAAGACCTTTCGGTTATGAGCCGAAGGTTCGACCTTCGAACTACGGACCAATGTTATTAATAAATTAGTAAGGTATCAGCTTTCCTACCGCTCCCCCGGTATATTGGAAGAGACAATCTGACCACAATTGCTTCTTTAGATGACAAGTCTAATGTAGTTTAACTAATTTAATAATATTAAAGGGATTAGCTTATAAAATATCTCTAGAAAATATCTTATATGCTAATGAATTTTCTCAGCTTCATCTAGGCCGCTAGAAGGATCAGCATGGGTTATCTGTTTTCTTATCTTTAAACTATTCTACACGCTATGTATCGTCTTATATAACCGAAGAAAATCCACTTTATAAGTTTTGTTTATTTGTCCTTATAAAGATTTTTGCCGATTAATTACTCCGACAATTATATTATACACTATATTTATTTAATTGTAAATACTTTTTTTAATTTTTTTGGTCTAAGTGAAGGGACTCGAACCCCTATTATATGGTCCCAAACCACATGTGTTACCTTTACACTACACCTAGATATTATTGGCGCCGCACACAGGATTCGAACCTGCAAATGTTTTACCACCCACGGTTTTCAAGACCGCTTCCTCACCACCCGGACATACGGCATTTTTTATGGTGGACCCAGTAGGACTTGAACCTACGACGCTTGGCTCTTCAGGCCAACGCTCTACCAGCTGAGCTACAGGTCCATATTTAATACAGTAAGACTTACCGCAAGGTTTACTACTCTCGCAGAATCTTTTTACAAGTATAACATTCTATTCAAGTATCAAGCAACTATAAGATACAAGAACCTGTTTTTCTCAACTGTCAATATTTTATTTTGGTGGAGCACGTAAGGATCAAACTCACTTAACAGAACCTAGGAACTTTTAACTATTAAAACACATAATGCCCCATATTAAATTATTTTGGTGGAAACAATGGGAATTGAACCCATCCCAGTCGGTTTGCAAGACCAACTCGCCCCCTTGGAACATGTGCCCCCAATTTGGTGGAAACAGTGGGGATCGAACCCACGACCTATAGCTTGCAAAGCTATCGCTCTCCCAGCTGAGCTATGCCCCCATGGTGCTCCTTACTTGAGTTGAACAAATATTTGAGCTTTACCATAGCCCTGTAATAACCGTTATACTAAAAGAGCATTTATTATATTTGGTAGCTGTACTTGGACTCGAACCAAGAACTTCGGGATATGAATCCGATGTTTTAGCCAGTTAGACTATACAGCTATATTTTTATTTGGTTGCGGGGGCTGGATTCGAACCAGCGACCTCTAGCTTATGAGACTAGCGAGCACGACCACTGCTCTACCCCGCAATATTATCTCTTTGGTGCACCCAAAAGGACTCGAACCTTCATCTTCATGCTTAAGAGGCAAGTATTCTACCATTGAACTATAGGTGCATGGTGCACCCTACAGGAATCGGACCTGCCTAGATTGATTAAAAGTCAATTGCATTAAACCACTTTGCTAAGGGCGCATAATTGGTGCACCCCACGGGACTCGAACCCGCATAACGCGGCTTAAAAGGACGCTGCTTTACCAGTTAAGCTAAGGGCACACATATTAAGTTTTCGACATTTTTGTTTTCGCTTAGCTTTCATGATAAGCATCTCCTTTGAATAATTTTTTTAATGGTAGGCACTGAGGGATTCGAACCCCCGATATCCGATTTGTAGGAACGGCATTCTAGACCAACTGAATTAAGCGCCTATATTTTCTGGTGCTGACAGCAGGAATTGAACCCACAACCTACTGATTACAAGTCAGTTGCACTACCTATTGTGCTATGTCAGCATTTGGTGGTAACTAATGGAATTGAACCAATATAACCGCGTTATCAGCACGGTGTACTACCATTGTACTAAGTCACCATATTTTATACCCTAAAAGTTATAATATCTTTATTTAAAAACATTTTATACCTCTTAGGTTATATTTACTTTTTGGTGTGCCCAGCAGGAGTCGAACCTGCAGAACCTAGTTTCTAAGACTAGTACCTATACCAGTTCGGTTATGAGCACATACATATTATCTGGTGACCGAAGCTGGAATCGAACCAGCACTCTCCCGCTTGAGAGGCGGGTGATTTAACCAATTAATCTATTCAGCCATTTTGGTGACCTGACCGAGACTTGAACTCGGACTCTATGCCTTGAAAGGGCATCGTGTTAACCAGTTACACTACCAGGCCAAATGGTGGGAAGGGTAGGACTCGAACCTACGAACCCGAATGGGAGCGGGTTTACAGCCCGCCGACTTTGCCGCTTTGCTACCTGCCCATATTGTCGGGCAGTTTTTTTTGCATTGCTTGGGAAGGAACACACCCGTTAAACCCATCTAATTATTTATAACTTTCATTTTTATGAAAATTATAGGTTGTTTTTATATATAACATTCACATTTATGAATATTGTATATGATTTATTAGAAAATTAAAAAGACGCAGCTATTATGGCTACGTCTCAAAAATACAAAATTATATTATAAATGATTATAATTATTCTTTTGCGTAGCCATAAGTTAGGCTACAACAAAATTATAGTCTAACTATTTATAAGATTTGTCTTATTAAATTCGCAATCTTGTTCGTGTAAATCATATCTATCATACCCTTTAGGCGCACTTAAAAGCACTACGTTTGTAGCGGAAATTATACTATTATTAAAATTAAACATTTGAATTTTTAAAGTTTTCATAGTTTATTTCTCTCTTTCTCTAAATTTTGCGCCATAAGGCTTTGTATCAACACGATACAATTATTTTAGCTAATAATTTTTCATTAAATTATTAATTTATTAAAAATTTTACTAGATACTATTTTTTGCTTATACCTGCTGCCTTACTACTTGGCTACTCCCGACATATTAAAATTGGGTCGGGAGGTGAGAATTGCACTCACGATAGGCAGGTTCCCTGAAAGCTCTTTTTTAGTTGCTGTTGGTATCTAAATTTTTAATTTTATCAACTTACATATATATTATACAATAAAAATTTCTAAAAGTAAATAGTTTTTTTAAAAATTTTTATTTTTGTTTGGTTTCAAGGAAATCTAACTAGTATTTGACTTCCTCTACTTTAAAACTAAAACAATCAACAGACTGTTTATACAAAAAGACCGCTTTCTTTTTTCAACTTTGGCCTATCTAGTTACGCATTGTTATGTTAAGAGGCTCGATAGGATCTTTCTTATGTACCAACTTGGTCCGCATTACCTTGATGAGAGATAATTAAGCGTGTTGGTCTCTGACATATATATTATACAATAAATTTTTTAGAATGTAAATAGCTTTTTTAAAATTTTTTTAATCTTCAAAAATAGGAGGATGTTCTGGAATATATCTTGTAAATATAAATGGAAACTCATCCTTTTCTAACTGTTTTTCATAATCTTTTATTAAATTAGCTTTTTCTTCTTGATTTAATCCTTCTATCCTAATTTTTGCATCCGGATCTTTTAATCTTAAAATCTCTGATACAAATGTTCCAAAAGGAAAGTTATCTAAGTGTGTTTTTGAATTAAATCTAAACTTAATAGTATTACATTCTCCTCCACCAAAAGCACAATGACCTACACTAAGTAATGCTTCATGTGCAATAAAACTTTGTAAATTAAAACATCTCCAAAAAGCAAAGTCTGAAATAGCTTTAAGTCCTGCTAGTGGACCAATTTCAACTAACGCATAACAGTCACTAAAAGCGCAATCTCCAATACTCTGAACATTACTAGTACATTTTACATATTCTAGTGAGTGATCACCTTCAAAACAATGCTCTGGAATATCACAATTTATAGTTCCAAGCTCCCTTAATTTATCACAATCTCTAAAACAACCTGGCGCAAGATAAGCAATATTAGATAAATCAATTGCTGTCAAACCTGAATTTGCAAAAGCATTTATACCTAAAGCTATTACATTTTTTAAATCAATTTTTTGTAATTTTGTACAATATGAAAAACCGTCATAACCAATTTCTCGTAAAGACTGTGGAAGTTCTACTTCAATTAAATTTTTTAATTTTGAAAATATTTTAGCAGGAATAACAGCTATACCTTCTGCAATAACTAATTTATTTATATCTTCTTTATCATAAGTATCTATTTTTCCACTATCCCAATAACAAGTTCCATCTTTGTCTATAGTATACATAAATAAAGTCTCCTTTATTAATCTTTAAAAATATCTACCTTAAACTGAAATACTAAGTCGATATTATGATTTTTATAATTTGTTTTTAATATATTTTGATTACTAAAATTACATTCAACTAAAATTGGTCCAGTACAAATATCTCGATCATTAAGATCATCACCAAAAATATAATGCATTACTCCTGTTTCAGGACCTAATACTAAATGTCTAAAAGAATAACATGCTGCAAAAGCACAATAATCTACCCCAATTGCTTTATCTAAAACAACTTCTGATAAATTTATACAATGTAAAAAACTTTCTATCCCAATATACTTGATATTTTCAGAATATTTTAATATACTTAAGTTTGTACAATAAGCAAAAGCATGTTTCTCTATTCTTACAGATAGTGCATCAAAAGTAACTGTTTCTAACTTTATACAATTATAAAAGCAGCTATTTGGAATAATAAATCCATCTGGACTATTTTGTCCTCTGATAATAACATCAGTTAATTTATCACAATCTTCAAAAGAACATTGATTTAATATAACACTATTTAAAACTAATACTTGTAAGGCACAGCCTCGAAAAGCAAACTTGTCAATATAGCCTACATTTTCTAAATTAATTTTAGATAAAGATTCACAACCTTCAAAAGCATATTTATCAATTAATTCTACAGATGCAGGTAATATTACTTCCTCTAAATATTCACAGTTTGCAAAAACTCTTGGAGAAACTTCTACAGTTCCGTCTTTTATAATTACCTTTTTAATAAGATCTTTATCTTTACGAGTAATCTCTCCATCATCTTGTTGCCAATAACATATTGAGTTGTCTATTTTATACATATTAACACCTCACATTTTTGCATTATCAGATAATTTAGCAAATAAAAAGCAGGTTTTAGGCCTGCTTTCTAATATAAAGTCCACCAATAATCAAATTCTTTTTGATAAAGGTTAGATTTCTTTAAATAATAATCATTTTTTCGGTGTCTAATAAGTCTATTAGAATATTTTTTCCAATATCTTTCACTATTGCTGTTTTTCTTAGTATATTTAAAATATCCCTGATCTTCATTAAACCACCAACCAGGAGTCCAGGTACAATGCTCTTTTTCAAGCTTAATATGTCTCCTGTTGTCTTCTATCTTTCTGTAATACATATTCAGCCTCCTTAATATTATTTTCAGTTAGGCCTGTTTGCCAAGATGTTTTTATAAAATGTTTACCAAAATCTTTTAAAGTTCCACCAAAATCATCGTCATCAAATACTATATAATTATCATTTTTAGTTAAATTAGTATTAATATAATCTTTTATTTCATCTGCTCTTTGACCTTGATCAAAATACCATATATTTTTACCATTATTACCAATACCATTTTTAGTTTTACTATATATAGTTATATTATATTGATTAAATAATTTTTTTAATAGAATAGCAGCATCGCTATTTGATCCACTAATTTTACCATTATCTTCAAATCTAATACGCCAAGAAGATGATAAAATAATTCTTGCATTATATTTCTTTACTAGTTTAGCTAATAATGCTACTTTTGATTTATCTATTCTTATATCTTCATCAATATGACTTAGCACATAGTCTTGTGAATTAAGAACTCCATCTATATCTAAAAATATGTAATTCATTTTATCACCTCGTAAATATAATATACAATAAATGATCTATTAAATTCAAAAATAGCGGCTTTAAAGGGGATAGCATCCGCTACCCAAGTCTCTTCTATCACGTTAATAGAATACAAACGACTACTAAGCCTTTACGAAACCGCTATTTGACTTTAATTACCAATCATCTCCAATAATTTCGTCTACAATACCTATTGCACCCATATCATTTGGATTATAAATCATCTTTAAACCTTGTTTTAATAGACTTGATAGACCCCATCTATTAATTATAGATTTATCCGGATACATAGCAATAAATGCTTCCTTATCAATAAATTCTGAGAAATTAGTTGCAGATTGTTGATTCTCATTAATACTTGCTAATAATTGAGAATAAGGAGTAAATAAGTTTGTACATGCAAATTGAACCTTAGAGAAATCAATTGCATCTTCACAAATCATAAATAGATAACCATTAGTATCTTGCCAATTTGCATAACCACTAGTTGTTCCATAACTCCATCTTTGAAGAGTAGAGTTTAAAGCGATTAATGGTTGAACAATTGACTTAGCAAATATAAAGTTTGCTCTACAAGGATCGTATAGACCGCTCATGTATAAACCTTGCATATTAAATGTTCCATCTACATAAAATGTTGCATTAATTAATGGATTAGAATAACTATTTCTGTACATATAATATTTTTGATTATTAGTTGCATCTGGGTTAGAATATTCAGCCCAAGATTCAAATCTAACATCACCATTAATAATATAGATACCACTTAGTAAGCTTCTACATTCATCAGTATCGTGTTGATATTTCTTTGTAGATTCTTTATATTCGCAGTCATCTACACCAAAAGTAGTTTGGTCGAATAATAAGTCTAAGTTTTGACCAGATAATGAATAGTTTGTTCTAGTGTTTGTAGAATATCTTGCTTTATAGCCACGATAAGTCATATTTCCATTAACCATAATCTTAGCATCTTCTGCAATAATATTTACACCATGTTGTTTAAAGAAACTAATACATCTGCTCCAGCTTGTCGAATAAGATGGAACACCATTATTATCTGTTGAATCATTACCTTTGCCATTAAATTCATAGAATACTTTGAAGTCACCATTAACTAAAATCATAGCACCATCTTCAAGTTGAAGTGTTTGATTATGTAATAATGTTAAGTCACCATTTATAATTAGTGTTTTACCACTCTTAATATAAATCTTAAAATCTCTAGTGCCTAAATCTTCAATAGTTCCATTATATAATAGATTTTGATTAACATTCTTTAGCATATTAATATTATCTTTACCTATTACAACATATTCTTGACCATTAATTGTTGCTTTAGAACTAATTTGATTTCCGTGATCATCTAATAATTCTTTCCAAGGCAATACAGTTACTATTGCTTGTGTCTTATCAATATCTGCTACATTTAATACTTCATTATTATTGTCTTTAATAGCAACTTCTCTAAAGAATGCTTTATATTCGCCATCACTATCTTGTTGCATATAATAATTGCTGTTTAATCTTTGAACAAAGCCGTTTTCAGTAGCATACGCACTGTTATAAACATTATTTGTCATATATTTTATAAATGCAATTAATTCTTGATTATAATTATCTAATTTATAACTAATATTCATTTGGAAACAGCCATTAAAATTAGGGTTATCAATAATAGTTACATTAGTTATTTCAACGCTATTAAAATTAGTAAAATTATCTTTATTATGTTCTAAATAATAAGTTAATACTTTTAATGCAATAGTAGATTGCTTCATTCCAATTTTATCATTTGTTCCAATAATCTTATCTAAAGTTGTAGTTAAAGGTAAATATTGGTATCTTAATGGATCTACTAATTGTTCCTTTAATTCATTTCTAGACTTCTTTTCTATAATTTGATTTTCTTGCTCAGTAATAGTAACTCTTGATTTTAGACACCAAGCTAATTCTTCATAAAACTCTTCTTTAAATTGATCAACAGTAAAGTAAATATCATCACCCGTTTGTTCTGAGAAGTAATTTACTAATTCACCATTATTTCTACTTAAAATTAGATTAAAGTGATATTGAACTTTTAGTCTTTCACCGACCATTAAGAATTGAACATCTTGAAGTAATTTATCTGTATCTTCACTTATCATACCAATAGTATTACCTTGAATCTTTTGACCTTTAGCATACTTTTCTTGTAAATGACCTGCAACATAATCTATAATTGCCTTAGCCATTTTATCAGTTGAATACCATGCTTGATAAGTGAAATTCTTTGTTCTTGTATACCAGCCACTTGTATATTGATATTGAACAGTTACATTACGTTTAATATCAAATATATTATGTCTATTACATACCCAGTCTCTTAATGTCTGCCAAGTAATTTCAC
>Ga0310690_10010515_pt1 | contig 11508 bp, 12 predicted proteins | sample AusTroGonzalo_MG_2_FD_207661 | JGI IMG/M metagenome (GOLD analysis project Ga0310690, IMG submission 207661) | Bovine rumen microbial communities from tropical cattle in Woodstock, Queensland, Australia - Gonzalo_04 (v2) (version 2) | ecosystem: Host-associated > Mammals > Digestive system >...
AAAGGGTCGTCCCAAAAGGACGGCTCTTTTTTTAACATCACTCTGGACTTCTCTCGTTATTCTGAGCGTAGCGAAGAATCCATAATAGCCGAATCAAAGAAGCGGAAAGTATGGATTCTTCACCCCATAAAGGGGTTCAGAATGACATTATTTATTTCCCCCCGCACCCCCGAAAAAACAAGGTCGTTGACTATTACACAAACGTTGGTTTTTGTAAATACCTATTTTAGGAAAAATGCAATTTTTTAAAGAATCTTCTCAATCCATTGAAAAATAAGGGATTGAGGGCATTATTGTCGAACACTCCCTTTTCTCCGAAACGCGTTGTTACACAAAAGAAGGTTTGTGTAATAGTCAAAGATATGAAAAACCAACGCGTAGGAGTGTGAAAAATGCAAATGTTTCAAAAAGGGAGTTAGAAATGAAGAAAATAATTATATTTTTGGTATGTGTGTGCTTTCTGACGATGCCAGCAATGGCAGCGGAACCAACGTGCAACGGCGGATCAACATTTAAGGCAAATACAAAGGAGACGTATTCGAACTGTTCGGATGAAACCTGCAACGGCCACACGTTTTGTAAAAGTGATAACCTTATGAATTGGTGGTCGGCTTTTACATGGTGCGAATCGCAAGGGCGAAAGTTAGCAGATTTTGCAACAATGTGTCCGGGTGTGCCCCAATACCCGACGAACACCGAAGGTGATTGTCCGAATCTTCAAGGGAGAGGGGATGGCCCGGTATGGTCGTCGTTAGCGTACGACAATTACAATGCAATTTATGTAATGTTATCTTCCGGTGCGGTAAGGTATGCCTTACGTAATCACAATTCGTCTGCAACCTACGCCCATTATTACGCCCTTTGTGAGTAATTCTTATCGCCATAGAAAATCCACCGGCTTTACCGGTGGATTGGTTCTGTTACTTTGAAAAAGCGCTTTACACCTTTATGATGCCGCGCACAAAGGCGTAGACGGCCACAATTGCCACCAAAATCAAAAGGCCGGCCAAGCGACTTTCTTTGCCTGTGAAGCACCGCCCCATCGGGTTGTTTTCCTTACGTGCCCAAATATAAACCGGAATCCCGATTGAAATGAACACGACCGCCATTAACAGGTAACTTAAACCCGCCGCGTAAATCAACCAAAGGGCGTAAATGGACCCTAAAATGCTGGTGAACAAAGCCGCCGAACGAGGTGTTGTGGTACGAGGATATTCTCCGTCCTCACAAATCTTCCACAAGTAAGCGGTGCTTGTCAGATACGCAGGCAAAACCATCACGCCCGTAATCGAAAGCATTGTGTTCCACGCGTTGTTTGAAAAATAGACAAGCAACATACTCAGCTGCATAATCAAACTGGTTACCCACAAAGAAACGCACGGCGAACCGGCTTCATTTTCTTTGGCAAAAGCCTTTGGGAACGTGCCGTCTTTGGCCATAGATTGCGGCATTTGCGCGGTAATCATTGTCCAAGCCAACCAACTGGCCAACACAGCGATAATCAACCCGATGTTCATAATCCACGCACCCCAAGGTCCGACAACTTTTTCCAACACGCCGGCGGTGGACGGATTGGCGATTTGCGATAATTGCGCCTGCGTCATAAAGCCGAAAGGCAACAACGATAAAAGAACATAGATGATCAAACATCCGACAAAGCCAATCAAAGTGGCGCGCCCGACATCGTCTTGACTGCGTGCCCGATTGGACAAAACGACAGCGCCTTCGATACCGATAAACGCCCACAAGGTCACCAACATGGTGCTTTTTAATTGGGTGCTGATTGAACCCAACGATTTCGTTTTGCCCATGATGGCTTCGCCCCAAAAGTCAAAGTCGAACTTATCAATGTTAAACACAAAGAACATAACAATGATAAACAAAATCAACGGGACGATTTTGGCAATCGTAGCAATTAAGTTGATAGCGGTGGCTTGTTTGATGCCTTTTAAGACCAAAAAGTTAAATGACCAGATTAAAATCGAACCGCCGATAATGGACGCGAGGTTATTCCCGCCGGTGAAAACCCCCGGGAAAAAATAATTTAAAGCATCCATGGTAATCACGGCATAGCCGACGTTGCCGAAAATCTGACATAACCAATAACTCCAACCGATATTAAAGCCCATGTAGGAGCCGAAACCTTGACGGGCGTACATGTAGATACCTGTTGTCAGGTTTGGCTTGGCCATCGACAAAATACGGAAAGTGTTGGCGATAAAATACATGCCCAATCCGGTTAAAAGCCACGCCAAAAGAACAGCACCGGCCGATGCGGATGCCGCCATATTTTGGGGCAGGCTGAAAATGCCGCCGCCAATCATTGAGCTGATAACGATACCTGCCAAGCCAAAAACGCCCAGTTTGCTGACGGTGGCTTGTTGGGGTTGATCGTGATGTGATGAATAATGTTTCATTTTTCCCTCTCTTTATAAAAACAAAGGTGCTTTGATGACAAAGCACCCTTGCTTCCCTCCTCTTTATTTCTTCGAATCCACCACAGGGGCGTATTCAAAGTTTAAAAATCCCAACGCTGTCAAAGAGTACGCAAAGTTTTGCGTAATGTTGACATAGTTGTGGAAAAATTGGAAATCGCTGTGTTTATCCACGTTGCGAAGTTCCAATTCGTGATTCATTGATTTGGTCAGCCACATTTCAGCGTGCGAAGCGGCAATTTGATCATCAATGAAAGTGTCAAAGAATTCGACATATTCGGCTGCCCAGCCGCCAAGGAATTTGCCTTTTTTGTCCTTTCCCCAGACAATGCCGATGCCGGTGGCAATGGCTTTGTGGTCTTGGATAGAGGCACCATGGCCGGCCATAATCACTTCCAATACAGCGCCGTGCTTGAAGGTGTGGGCAACTTTGTCGACCGGAACGATGTTTCCGAACAACTCCGGCGGTAAAACCGAGGTGTAGGGAATTACGTTAAAGTCTTCTATTTTGGCTTCCCGCAAAGCCGAATCATAACAGAATGTTTCGAACGGTTGCGGGGGGATGCCGTCTTGGGCCTGACCGACACCGCCGGTGTGAAAGGCCAAAGTTGGATATCTTGTTCCAAGTGTTGTCATTTTAATCTCCTTTTTTAAATTGATGGATAAAATTATCCGTTGAACCACTGATAAAGGTGGTGCGCCCTTTAAAACGTGTCAACCACGCTAAAATAATCATTTTTACATAGGATTTTAGCGGGTCTTGACGTTTGGCGCGGGTGTGCATATATGCTCTTTTTGAAAGGGAGAAAATTATGAAAAAAAAGACTTTACTTTTGGGATTTGTTTTATTGACGGCCTGCCAATCCGTTGCAAGCTATGAAAAGTTCCTGCACTCGTGGGTGGGGCGGTCAGAGGCTGACCTTGTCGCCACATGGGGTGCGCCGGCCTTTATGGAAAACATCGCGTCGAACCGACAAATTTTTGTTTATATCAAACAAAAGACAATCGTTATGCCTGACGAAGATCCGAACTATGCTTTGCTGGGTGGGGATTCAATTTACACAACGTCCAACGCCGGAATGGAACAAGCGTACGATTACTATTGCCAGACGATATTTACAACAACAGACGATATTATTACGGGATACAGTTGGGAAGGCGACGGATGCTTAATGTTTTAATCTGATGATTTAACAAAAAGTTGTTCTATGGCCAAAAACAAGCCACTGATAATAAGCGGGACAAAATAATACAACAGGCGGAAAGAAATAAGGGCCGCCAAGATCCCGCTTTTTTCGGCCATCGTGTGCGGGAACAAATAAAGGAAAGTCCCCTCGAAAACGCCCAGGCCGCCGGGGACTTGTGTAGAAATACCGATAATCTGCGCTAACAGGTAGATGGGAACAACATGGAAAAAATGAACATCCGCGTGTGCTTTTAATAAAAGGTAGAAAACGGCCGATGAAGATAAAATATCACATCCGCCCAAAATCAGTTGCTTTAATGTCATTTTCATCGACGGTGCCGGAATAAAAACCTGCTTGAATTGTATTTTCCGGTGGGGCCAAACGATAAAAAGGACATAAAGAAGTAAAATCAATGTCAATACCACGGCGCCGATGTCAAAGGGAAGGGCTTTTTGACCCAAAACAGGTATATCCAGAAAGTGAACAAATATCAGTGAGATATCAAAAACGGCCACCATCCCGATAAGAAAAGTCAGGCTTTCAAAGGCAATCATTTTTAAAATGTCGACTTCGTTTAATCCTAACTTTGAATAAAAAAGGTATCGAATGGAACCGCCGGCGATGTAGGCATGTCCGGTCGTGTTCGTTACGGAAAAGGAAATCATTGCGGCTTTAAGAACCTTTAAAAAAGGAAGCTTTTTGCGGATGTATTTTAACGCCAGAAAATCATAGCCGGACAGGGCGATGTAATCACAAAGTACAAAGACGGCCGCGACCGAAAGGAACAATATCGGTGTTTGAAAAAGGCTTTTTCGAATGGCGGCAAAACCCACGTCCTTTATTTCTTTATAGACAAGATAAAAGGCCAAAAGGCAAAAAAAGCCCGCCGCCAATTCAACCAAAATTTGTGCTATTTTCTTGAACATGGCAAAAAGGTGGTAAAAATTATCTTGAAAAACAAGAGAATCTTGTTGAAAAAATACACAGGTATGCTAACGTCACAAAAAAAGGAGAACATTATGAAGAAGATATTTTTGTTGGCGTTGTTTGTTTTGCTCTGCGGTTGCCAGAACAGCTTTGAAGATTTTAACGTGAACGGTTCGACAAAGATGCCTGTGAACTTCAAATCCCGATTGGTTGTAAAGGATTATGTTATCAAAGGGCGTGTCTATGGGGAATATCGGCGCTTTTGCATATTGGCCGGTCTTTTTTGCGCCGGAGATGTTTTTATTTATGATGACTTGATGCACAAAGCGGAAGGCGTCGGAGCCAATCTGATAACGGATTTGATTGTGGATGATGAAGGCTCTTCGCCGTTGTGGTATCTTCTTTATTCTCACAAACGGTACAAAGCGACGGCGTTGGCTGTTTCTTTGACAAAGTCCGCCAAAGCCACGTACATTGATGCGACCGCCGATTAATTATTCACCCATTCAAAGACAATCAGTCCGGTAAATAAAATCGGTGCCAGCCATTTTAGCAGGAATTTTAAGTAAAGTTTCAAAACGGCCGACTTAGACGAGCTGTTCATATTTAGGTTGTTCCAAATCGGTTCGAACCCAATCCAGCCCATGAAAAGCGAAAAGACAATCAATGTCATGGAAAGCGAGAACGTTCCCGTAATCCAATCAAACAAGTCAAACAGGTTGCGTCCGAAAATCTTGACTTTCCACAATCCTGTCCAAGAGAGCAAGGTGATGCCCATCCCCGCGAAGTTGACAAGGGCAAAGGTAAAGACGGATTTTTTTCGAGAAAGTCTGAATTTGGCCGATATGTAATCGGTAATGGGCTCGTACATGGAAATAAAGGATGTAATTGCCGCCAAGAACAAAAGGAAGAAGAACAAGATAGCGAAAAAAGAACCGCCCCAAATTTTTTCAAAAATCAAAGGCAGGGTGATAAATGTCAAACTGGGGCCGGAAGAAACTTCCAGACCAAAAGCAAAAACGGCCGGTATGACAATCATTCCTGAAAGCAAGGAAACCAACAAATCCAATCCGACGATGTAACCGGCGTTGACCTTTATATTTTCCTTCGGGGATAAATAAGAGCCATAAACGATAACAACCCCCATCCCAAGGGACAAAGAATAAAACGCTTGGCCCATTGCACGGATAAGGGCGGTTGAAAAGATCTCTAAATCAAAACCGGTGGGCAGAAAGCCTATTTTTTGCCAATCCGGCAAGAAGAAAAAGGATAAACCGTCCCGAATGTTCGGTAAGAAAAGAACCCGTATCAACATCAAAAGTAACAGACCGAACAAAAGGGGCATCAATAAAAGGGATGTTTTTTCAATGCCGTTTTTCACGCCTCGCGATACGACGAAGGCTGCGAACAGAATACAAACTGTTGACCAAAAGAATTGTTGGGAAAAGGACACGATATTGGCTTCAAACAATTCCGATGAGGGGATGGATGTCGAAAAGACGAACCCCTTCATCACAGAGGCCAAACAGAAAAATAACGTCCAGCCGATGACAATGACATAAACGGAAACCAACAGCAAAATGTTGGCAATAATCAAAAAAGTTGCGGCTTTTTTCCAAAAGGGGGACAGCGGACGGTTAAGTTGTTTGCCCAATACCTTGAAAGCATTTGAAAAATTGGTTTGCACCTGTCGGCCAAAGGCCAATTTAAACGCCAGCAAGAAATAACCGATGAAGCCCAAACACAGCAAATAAAGCAAGATAAATGCGCCGCCGCCGTTTTGTCCGACGATATACGGAAAACGCCAAATGTTTCCCAATCCAATGGCCGAGGCGGCTGTGGCCAGAATAAATCCGCATTTTGATGAAAAACAAGAACGTGCCATTTGTCATCTCCTTTATGTTTTTTCTTTACTTTCTAAAAAGCCTAGCATATCTTTTAAAAAAAGCCATACTTTTTTATGAAAAGTTGAATCAAAGGAAAATGTATCAAAAATTAAAGATAAATCCGGACCTTTTGAAAATCTTCGCCCTGATAACCATGACGATAGATCATATCGGTATGATTCTTCTGTCCGATAAAGATTCTGTTTTTCGGCTGATTGGTCGGACGGCCTTTCCGGTGTTTGCTTTTTTGTTGATGTATCATCTTTATCAGAAAAAGATTTTCAAAAAATATACGCTTCGGCTTTTGGGTTTCGGCCTTTTGACGACAATTTTACTGATGCCTTTTTGGTCGGGATCGTTAAATGTTATGTGGACATTTTTGTTGCCGGTTTTGGCATTATGGATTACCGAAAAAGCCATTGAAGATATGCCATGGTGTTTGGCATTTTGTGTGGGGTTATTTGTTTGGCTTGTTTTGGGTATTTTGTCTTTTTCGACCAACTATTCTTTGGGCGGGTATTTATATCTTTTGTCCTTTTGGATTTATTTCAAATGGCCGCGTCTTGTACCGGCGATGTTGCTGTTTGTTCTGGCTTTTTTATTAAATCAACCGATGATTGTCGGGGGTGCTATTACCGTATTGACGACGGGCTTTTTGCTTTGCATTGATAGGAACGAAAAGTATCCTCGCTTGATAAAAAACAAATGGTTTTTTTATTTTTACTACCCGTTGCACCTTTTGTTTTTATACGCAATCAGCACCTTGATAAAGTCCTGACGTTGACCTATTTTCCCTTTTAAAAAGGGGAAGTACTTTGATTTGGATTATTGCGGGTCTTTTCTACGGGCTTTTTATGGCCTTTTACACGTCGGTTAACCAAAACCGAAAAATCAACGGCTATGTTTTGGGTATATGGCGTGGATTAGGGGTGGCTTTTGTTTCGATGCCCATGATGTTGATTACGCCGTTTATTTTTGACCCGTTGTATCTTTTTTTGTTGGTCGTTCAAGGCTTTCTTGTCGGGTTTTATGATTCGCGACTGTTTTTTTCTTCCGCTAAGTTCGGTGCCGCGGAAACGTCACGTATTCTTGTTTTTTCGATTTTAATTTCGATGACATTGTGGTGGTCCTTTCACCCGACGGAGTTTTTGAATATATGGCATCGTCCCTTTGTCTTTTGGGGAATAATTGTTTCTGTCTTGGGGGTGATTTTGTGCTATTTAAAGATGTTGGAAAGGGCTTTTTCCAAAAGGCTGATTGTTTTTATGTTGCCGGCTGTTGTTGTTTGGTCGTTGATGAGCACACTGGCCCAAGAAATTATGTTAAAGCATGAATTGCGTGATGGAATAGCCTATTATTTGGTTTGGTCTATGACGGTCAGCGGGTTTTACAATCTTTATTTTTATATCAAAACGCAAAGGCCGACGAAACGCCAAGCTTTTGAGGAAATTTTTTCACCGAAAGTTGTAAGGGTTGGTCTTTTGGTTATTCTTTTCAGTACGGTGCTGATTATAAGCAAAAGCATTTCTTTGGCATACACGCCCAATACGGGATATGTGAATGCTTTGTCATTGACGTCGCCTTTGTGGATTATGCTTTACAACCATTGGACGAATCGAAAAGATGATGCGTCCCCCCGTTTGGGGTTGCTCATGATTGTCTTTTTGTTTTTCTTGACCTTTTTTGCGTGTTTGTGATATATTCTTTTCGCAAAAGGAGTCAAAATGTTATTGTTATCGGTGGACACGTCGGATTGTTTTATTTCTGTGGCCCTTGTTGATGAACAAAAAGTGTGGGCATACACTCAAGCGCAAATGGAAAGGGGACAGGCGGAACAGCTCTTTTTGATGATTGATGAAACATTTAAGAAAGCCGGTACGGATATTTCAAAGATAGATGGCATTGTGGTGACCGTGGGACCGGGGTCTTTTACGGGAATCCGGATTGGATTGGCGGCGGCCAAGGGGCTGGGCATGGCCTTGAACGTTCCGGTGATGGGCGTGACGTGCTTTGAAATGTGGCAATATGGAATTGAAGAGCCGGTAAAGGTGGTCTTGGACACGCGACGTGGCGACTTTTATGTACAAAGCTTTGACGAATGTGGGCGGGGGGATTTGCCGAAGGTTTTGTCCCTTGATGATTTGACGCAGGCCTTGCCGTTTAAAGCTGTCGGTAACGCGGCTGCCGAACTAAAAACATCTGAGGGATGTACGGTGTTGGATGTTCAACCGATATTTGCTGTTTCGGCGGCTCGGATAGCGCTTTCCCGATTAAATGCACCGCGAAAAGCCGAACCTTTGTATTTGCGAGAAGCCGATGTTTCCATTTGAAAAAATAACGCCGGTTTTCGCCCCTGTTTTGGCCAAAATGCATGGGTTATGTTTTGAGAAGGGGTGGACCGAACAGGCTTTTTCGTCCCTTCTTTGCTTGCCGACGACGCAAGGTTTCTTAAATCATGAAGGCTTTATTCTTTGTTCGGTTTGTCGGGACGAAGCCGAAATTTTAACTGTAGGTGTCTTGCCGTCATCTCGGCGGAAAAAGGTCGCAACGCGCTTGTTGGAATGCCTTTGTCTTTCATTAAAAGAGCAAAAGATTAAAACGATTTTTTTGGATGTGGATGCGCAAAACGAGGCCGCGATATCCCTTTATACAAAGTCCGGTTTTGAACAAATCAGCGTGCGCAAAGATTATTACGCCGTCGGCCTAGAAAAGCACGATGCACTTGTTTTCAAAAAAAATCTTTGACGGGAATGTTCTTTTCTGTTGAAAAAATAAAAAAAATCGTTAAACTGACAACATATTTATAAAGAAAAGGTACGCATTATGATTATATTTTTCAGAAAAATAAACGACAGTTTTGTGGGTAAGATTTTTATTGCTGTTCTCGCTGTGGGTATGGTGATGACATTCGGTGTGGCCGGTATTTTCGGTTCTTTGGGTACAAAGACGACGGCCATCTCTGTCGGTCCCCGTCGTGTCAGTATTGCGGAATTGGATCGTGCTTTGAATAACGAAATCAGACGGGTATCGTCAAGCTATGGGGACCGCTATATTTCCCCGAAAGAAGCCATTCAAATGGGGCTGTTGACGAATGTTATCAATCAAAAAAAGAACGACTTGTTGTCGGACGTTATGTTGGATGACATCGGGACGGTTGCTTCGGATGCGTCGGTGCGCAGCTACTTGATAAATAATCCCTTGTTCCAGACAATTACGGGCAGTTTCGACCGTCAATTGTTTATGATGTACCTTTCGCGGTTGCAAATGAATGAAGCGCAGTTTGCGGCGGCTTCACAGACGAAATTGGCCGAAAATCATGTATTTGACGCAGTTTCGGCGGCGGTGACGGTACCGGAATCGGCTTTGGACAAAGTGTATGCTTTTGAAAACGAGATGCGTGATTTTGATATTTTACTGATTACGCCGGATAAAGTTAAAGTTTCCGAAACGCCGACGGATGCCGACTTGAATGATTATTATGACGCGATGCAGGAAGATTTGTACACGCCGGAATATCGTCGGTTTTCTGTCTTGACTTTGGACAATGAAACTTTGGGCAAAAACATTGTTGTTTCCGAGGACGAAGTTAGGGCTTTGTATGAAAACAGTAAGGCTTTGTACACGACGCCGGAACAAAGGCATATAAAGCAGATTTTGGTAACAGAAGAAAATTTGCCGATGTTTGACGGTTCCGTGACGATTGAAAACTTTGAACAGATGGCAGAAAAAAATGGCCAATCGGCGGCTGATATGGATTTGGGTTGGGTTGAAAAAGCCGGCGTGAACGAAGCGGTGGGCGAAGCGGCTTTTGAAGCGTCAGCAGGTACGGTGGTCGGTCCGGTTCAAAGCGAATGGGGATATCATTTCTTGAAGGTTGAAGGAATTAAGCCGGCGGTGGAAACGTCTTTTGCCGAAATTAAGAATGATTTAAAATCCCGCTTGGTTTCCGAAAAAGCCTATGACATTCTTTATGACAAATCGCGGGAGTTGGATGATGCTTTGGGTGCCGGTGAAAGCTTGCAAGCTGTTTCCCAAAAGATGGGCATTCCTTTGCAACAGATAGATTTTGTCGATGCCGAAGGTTCCTTTAAATCAAAAACCGGTCAGGCGGAAATTCTTCCCGAAATCCTACAACAGGTCTTTATGTTGGACGAAGGCGAAACGACGGGTTCGATTGAAAGGAACGGTCGTTTTGTTGTGGCGCAGGTTGAACAAATCGAACCGTCTGTTTTACCGCCGCCCGAAAAGGTTAAGGATGTCTTGGTGGCCGAATGGACAAAGGACAGACAAAAAGAACAAGTCAGCGCCTTCGCGGATAAGGTTTATCAAACCGCGAAACAAAACGGGGATTTTAAGCGTACGGCGGCTCTCTTTGGGTTAGAACAACAAACGCCGACCGACGTCAAGCGGGCCGAATTGGCGGACTTGCCGGATGATGTCACAAAGACGTTGTTTTCTTTGAATGTCGGAAAGGTAGAACTTATTCCGGCCGGTGAATCTTTTGTTGTGGCCAGGGCCTTGAAAGTTACCAAAGCCGATAAGGACGATAAAGTCGGTATGATTAATCTTCAAAACGCCTTGAACCAGTTGTTTGCGCAGGGTGTAAAGGACGAAGTTTTGGACTTTTACGGTCATCAGGCCGGTGTAGAAGTTGATCAAAAATTAATTGATGACACCTTTTCTGTTTATTTGAAAAACGAAGAATAGGTACAAGTAAGAGGGGGGAATTGTGCCAAAATCAAAAGAAAAACATTTGCCGACTTTTGATGAGGTTGTTGCTTACCTGAACAAACAGACGCAGGCTATTTCCAAGCGTGAATTGGTGCGGGCATTTGGTGTCAAAGGTGATGATCGGAACTATCTGAAACACGTTTTAAAAGAGGTGGAAAAACAAGGGCTTTTGCGGCGGGAAGGGCGTCGCTTTTTGCCAAACAGTGTTTTGTCCGATCGTTTGGAAGTTGAAGTTACGGGCCAAGATGCCCAAGGTGATTTGGTAGCGCGGCCTTTGCATTGGGCGGGTGAGGGGCAAGCACCGCAAATTTTGATTACAAAGGACAAATTAAAGCCGGCAGC
>Ga0310690_10010516_pt1 | contig 11508 bp, 18 predicted proteins | sample AusTroGonzalo_MG_2_FD_207661 | JGI IMG/M metagenome (GOLD analysis project Ga0310690, IMG submission 207661) | Bovine rumen microbial communities from tropical cattle in Woodstock, Queensland, Australia - Gonzalo_04 (v2) (version 2) | ecosystem: Host-associated > Mammals > Digestive system >...
CCTCTAAAATTCTCCGGGGGGACTATTGCTCAAAATGTTTTTGGTAGCTCTAGAAGCTAATTAGCTATAAGCAACGTTTATCAGGACTTATGAGGCCTTAAAACTCCTCTTTGTTGCCCGTCAAGTTCAGAAATTGCCTCCAATATTTCTGTAAAAAGTGCCTGCCTTCTGCACAAAAGTCCCACCTTCCGACTTAAAAGACTCTCCTTTCAAGAGAAACAGGTCTCATAAGTTCTGATAAACGTTGCTAAACTATATAGGAGGTTTAATATGCCTACCATTGACCTTGGAAAAGTCGTTGGTGACACTGGTGCAGCTGCTGGTTTTGGTACAGTAAGCGCCACAGTGGATGCCAATACAGGCACTCCGAGCGTTACAGTGTCTACTTCCGGTAGTAATACTGCAAAAAACATCTCATTTGCTTTTAAAAATTTAAAAGGGGCTAAAGGAGATACCGGCGCAACGGGACCAAGTTTGATAAGTTCCTCTACACCAACTTCTGGACTTGCGGATGGTGTTTTGGAGACCTCAAGCAATCTGGTTACTCGCAGAGGAATTACTGGTACGCCGTCTTCGGATTCTACCGCTCTTATCACCGCGGGCGGAGTCTATAACTCAATTAATACACTCAAGACAACCACAGTAAATCCTAATTTATTATACAACTGGTATTTTTTAGGTGGTGGCAGTCAGATAGGTGAGGGAACATTTCCTATAAATCAAAGAGGAATGACAATCTATCAGAATACTAGTACAATTATTGATAACTGGAAAGCATCATGCGCATCGAGTTATAGAATTAATGTTAATTCTTCTGGGATTGAGATCGTACGTAATTCCACAGATTATATAATAGTTTACCAAGATACTGATCCAGCTATAGGAAAATTATTATTAGGTAAGTCCATTACTATATCTGCTGTAGTAAGCGGCAGTCTTGTAACTTCATCGGGTACAGTTCCTAGTAGTCTGCCATCTAGCGGCAGTTCTTTGATTACTTCTACTTATTATCAAACAGGTCAAAGCATACAAGCGTATTTAAGACCATCAGGAGCAATTTCATTTGGTATAGTATGTTATGCTAATGCCAGTTCAAATTTTTCCGGTATTCAAGCAGTTAAATTAGAAATCGGTAGCAGCCAAACTTTAGCGCATACCGAAGGATCTACATGGGTAGTTAATGAAATACCAGATTATAGAACTGAGCTAACGAGATGTTTAACTACTACTATAGATAGTAGTAATCCTTTTTCTAATTTATATCCAATGCATGTAAATCCTAATTTATTAATTAATTCTTATTTTTTAGGAAAAGGAAGTTCTGCTGTAACGGCTTCAGTATATGATAATTTTCCTATAAATCAGCGTAATTATACTACAACATTTGGCACCAGTAATTATTATGGCTATTCTGGAAACGCTAAGTGGTCAATTGATCATTGGTATTTACACACATCTCAATGCCTTTTAGTTAATGCCGTATATAACAGATTATCATATTTAGTATTAAGATCGTCAGATACTACTTCCGCTAATTTGAGGCAAATAATACCAATAGATAGAGTTGATGGAAGAAAAATTACAGCATCCGTTTTAATCGGATTGATGAATTACGGCATAGGTGGTACATTAAGCCTTTCGTTGGTAGATTCTATAACCGATGGGCAAACTAGCACTAATACAATAGCTTCTGTTACCGCAACAACCGGGCTTAACTCAGTTAGTGTGACTGTTGATAATAGTAGTTTAAATAAAAAATATTTAATGTTTAACATTAGACTTTCTGAACGGACCGACGGTAATGCTATATATTTGGCCGCAGCAAAGTTAGAATTAGGTGGAGCTCAGACATTAGCTCATAGAGAAGGGGCTACTTGGGTAATTAATGAAGTACCCGACTATGCTACTGAGTTAGAAAAATGCAGAAGATATTTAAACGTTCTTAATACTGAAAGAGTCTCTTATGGTGTTGTCGGAATAGGCTTGGCATATAGTACTACTAATGCATATATTTTTGTTCCTTTATCAACTCCAATGTTAAAAGCGCCGATAATTGAAAGTAGGTCCGGGTCATGGAGGCTGCATGACTATAAGACATATATAGATGTCTCAAGTGTTTCTGTCTCCAGTTCAAACATTACCTATAACAATAGTGTTATATTAGATGTTGCAATAAATACACAGCTAGAGAGTAGGTTAGTGATAGGCCAAACATATTTATTTCATGCTTATAATAATAGTGGATCGCAAATAATACTTCGCTCTGAGTTTAACGATTAAGAAAGGATCATTATGCTTTATTTAATAGAAATAACTAATTTAGACAATGGCGAAAACCCTAAAGCTATATGGAACGAGGCAGAAATGGACTCTGCCTTACTTCACTTTCATCAGATTCTAGCTAGTGCTATGTCCAATCAGAATGCAGTATCATGTTTATGCGAAATCATAGATGTTAATGGCGCTATTATAAAGTCTGAATATTGGATGAGAACGTGAGGCGAATGAACTATGTCATCTCTAGTGCAATGGATCGGCTATATTGTGACGGTCATAGGCTTTTTGGGAATTTTAGGAGCGTTATGGAAGAAACTAAAAAAGATAGCCGAGGGACAACAATGTCAACTTCGATCTGACATCACGGAAATTTACTATAAGCATTGCGACGATCAACCACCTGTTCTACGAGAGTATGAACGAAAAAATTTAGATTCACTTGTAGAGGCATATAAGGCTCTTGACGGAAACAATTATATTGACGATTTATATAATCTTATGCGGCATTGGAAAGTAAATAAATAGAAGGGAAATTCTATGAAGAAGTATATCGATATTTCCGGATGGCAGAAGAATGTAGACTATGAGAAAGCATCCAAGGGTTTAGGCGGTGTTATGCTGCGAGCCGGTTATGGTAAGGGTAACGACGATGGCATGTTCCTTACCCACTATGAAGGCTTCACGAGGTATGGAGTTCCAGTCGGTGTCTATTGGTTTTCTTATGCCACGAATGTGGAAGAAGCAACAAATGAAGCACGGTATTGTATTTCTGCAATCCATGGCAAGAAGATTGAGTTGCCTGTTTGCTTTGACTTCGAAGACGATAGTGTCAACTATGCTCGTAACAAAGGTGTCAAGATTAACAAGCAGTTAGCTACAAAGATGGCGGAAGCGTTTCTGTCTACAATCGAGCAGAACGGATATTATGCCATGCTTTATGCCAATCCTAATTTCCTGAAGAATTACTATGGCGATCTGAGCAGATATGATCTATGGCTTGCCCACTGGTTTAACAATCCGAATCTGGAAACTCCTCCGAGACAGTGCGGTATCTGGCAGTATGGCCTTTGTAAATGGGACGGTTTCACCAGCGAGGTTGATGGAGACGCCGCTTACAATGACTATCCTACAATTATTAGAAATGCCGGTTTAAACCACCTTCCAAAAGAAGAACCGCAGCCTCAGGTTCCTATGGAGCCGGCTTATGTAAGCTGGGCTGCAAAGCATAATTTCTTACTTAAAGACGAAATGGATGTGCCCGCTACTAAGGGTGATATCATTCGGATGCTTTACAATTACCATTCTACGTTCAGCGAAGAGGACAACAAATCTTACTCTGGACTACTTGAGAGGTGAATTCAAAATGCATGCTAAAAACAATATGCCGGACTGGTTAGTCCGAACCATCAAGACCTTCGTTCAGGTTTTTGCAGGTACATTAATTCCTGCCCTGACTATTGCATTTGCTACTCCACCGGCTACTTGGGCTGAAGTATTGCCCTGGCTAGGTGGAATTTTTACTCCTCAGCTCATCATAGGCGATTGCTTAACAGCGGCTATCTGTGCCATCTGGAACGGAGCGAGAGAGATTAGAGCCCTTAGTAAATAATTAATTAAGTTAGTGAGGTGAGCATATGGCATGGCGTTCAAGCGGCAAAAATCTACAGTTTGTCGAAGGCGACTGGGGTGTTGCTGAGGTCGTTACAATCAGCGGTTTTACAGTCTCACCGAGTGACGCTTTTAAATTTACGTTTAAGACAAAAAAGAATGGCGAAACTATTCTTGAAAAAGAGTACACCGGTTTGACAAAGAACCAAATGGAATTGTCTTTAACGCAAGAAGAATCGGCGCTGTTCCCGGTCGGATCATATGTTTATTCCTTAGACTGGTATCAGAATGAGCAGTTCATGTGTAACCTTATTGAATGTGGCGGTTTAAAGGTGGTCGATAAAGCGTGAACGTTCATGTCGACTTTTCTGCTTCCTCAACAATTGTTGATCTCGTATCATCTCAAGTTGGTGTTCAGATTGAGCAATTAGCATCGGTTGTTCATCACGATGATATGACGATCAATGTTTACACAAATCCACACGATTCAGTTGATGTACGTTCTGACCAGCAGATAGTACGTGTTGGCGGAGAGTCTAGTTTGCCTCCCGGCGGAGCTCAGGGAGATCTTCTGGCCAAGCATACTTCTGGTGACTATGACGTTGAGTGGATTACTCCGGCTAATAGTGTCGAACAGGACAATACGCGTCCTATCACAGCTGCTGCAGTATACACAGAGATTGGTAACATCAACGCATTGCTTAGTATTATATGAGGTGAGATATGAGTACAGCAACTGAAATAGCGAGACTTCAAGGTGCTCGCAATACAATTCGAAATAAACTAGTTACGTTTGGATTAGCCGAATCGACAGATCTGCTTGATGATCTGGCTGATGAGATTGACAACATATCTTATCAGGGAGCTGTTTCTGCTACAGTGCAGGAAGGCGACACCTATACAATTCCGGCCGGTTATCATAACGGTTCCGGTACTGTTTCCGGTGTCTCCGGCGGTGGTAACTATACGCTGCAGTCTAAGGGACCGATTACCCCTACAAAATCTGCGCAGTCGATTACGGCCGACAATGGCTACTATGGTTTAAGCGGCGTTTCGATTGCTGCTATTCCTGAAGCTTATCAGGATGTCAGCTCTGTTAATGTAAGTGCAGGAGAAGTCTTGTCTCCGAAGATATTTGTTACTGCAGCCGGTGTTGCTACAGCCGGTACGATGCCAAATAACGGTGCGGTATCAAAGACACTCGATGCAACTACCAGCAATCAGAGTTATACGGTTCCTGCCGGTTATCATAATGGTTCCGGTACGGTTAGTATTACGCTTGAGACTAAAAGCGCAACACCTACCACCTCTTCTCAGGACATTACTCCGACAAGTGGTAAGGTTTTAGGTAAGGTTACTGTTGGTGCTATTCCCGCAGAGTATGGTGATACCACTGGCGACGATGCTGTTGCTGGAGATATTTTATATGGTAAGAAAGCCCATAGTATTTCCAGTGGTAGTGCCGTAGCTGTAACTGGTAGTATGGCAAATAACGGCGCAGTCTCAAAAACGCTGGACGCTACGACAAGTAATCAGAGCTATACGGTTCCTGCAGGTTACCACAACGGCTCCGGTATGGTTAGCATCACTCTAGAAGAGAAGTCTGCTACCCCCAGTGGAACTGCTCAAAATATTACCCCGACAAGCGGTAAGGTTTTAAGTAAGGTTACTGTAGCAGCTATTCCGGCTAAATATGCTGATACGACAGGTGATACTGCTACTGCGGCTCAGATCTTAGCTGGTTATAAGGCTCATAGTATTTCCAGTGGTAGCGCTGTTGCTTTGACTGGTAGTATGACTAATAATGGCGCTATCAGTGCTACGATTGACGGTCTTACTACGACTAGTTACAGTGTTCCAAGCGGTTATACGAGTGGTGGAACCGTCAGTCTTACCAGTGATATCGAGGACGCTCTCGCTGCCATTTAAGGGGTGAGGGCATGAGTATTTCCAGTGAAATTACACGTATTACAAATAAGAGAGATTCATCATTTGATGCTGTTGAGGCAAAAGGAGTAACCGTTCCGAGCGGATCGACAATTGATGATCTGCCTGGACTAATTGCCCAGATTCTTACTTATGACGACTACACTTTTAGTATTAATAATCAGGGACATTTGATTCTTACTTACTCGTCCTCAACAGCACCAAATTATAGTATTAACAATCAAGGTCATTTGACCTTTACATATTAAGGAGGATTAGATATGGTTACTCCTGGAAGTAGTTATCCAATTGTGGATGGCGAACATAAATTAGTAGCTGCGGATACATATTATGGAAAATCCACCGACACTAAACCAAGAAATGTTGGAAACGGTTCGTGGTATATTAAGATTGATAAAGTTGGCAGTAACGAGAATTTTTTATGCTGCTATGATGCGGAAGATGATAAATGGTATCCTGACGAAGCAGGTGACTAATTATGATTGATACTACTAGCTTTCTCATTGGAACTATGCTTAATTCTGGAGAGTCGCCTGGGCCTAGTCCAGAGCCAGAACTCCCTGGTGAGTATCAGCGAGTTGAGTATTTGGATTTCACACCAGATGCAGGTTTTCTTGTGACAGTTCCGGATTATGCCAGTTTTATAGTCGAGTGTGCATCTGATACCACTGATAGTGGTCATTGCGCTGTAGGATATCGGGTTAGATCATATACAACTTATGATTGGAGAGTTGATATTGCTAATGTAAACAACGATCAATCTTTGCGTTTTTGGCAAAAAGGTTCTAATTATGCTTACTATGATTCATATATACCTATTACAGTAGGCGAAAAGATGACATTTCGCTTTACAATTAAAGGAAGTAGAACCAATGCTTACATTGGTAGATACTCCGAATATAGTGGTGAATATTATGGATGGGATGGTAAGATTTCCAAATTCACAGCACGTGATATGTATACCGGTGAATTACTTGCTGATTTTATTCCATGTTATAAAAAAGCAGATAATACTATCGGAGTTTATGATGTTATTGGAAATGTATTCTATGGTAATTTAATTTCATCTGGTAGTGGAGCGGTTGCTAAAGGTCCCGATGTAATTTAGTTTAAAAGGAGGGTCTCCGCTATGCCTCGGAAAAAAGTCTCCGTCGGGGAAGCGGAACCTCCCCAGAGACTACGACCTGCTCTTACCGAGGAAGGTCGAGAAAATCAGCTTATAGCCCTGGCAATAGACCAAGCCGAGAAGCAATTACTTGAAGGTACCGCATCTTCACAGGTGCTGGTCCATTTTTTACGCCTTGCTACGACAAAAGAGAAGCTTGAGAAGGAGACTATGCAGCTTCAAAAAGAGCTTCTCATAGCAAAAACAGAAGCTATTAGAGCATCTAAGGCTTCTGAAGAAATGTACGCTAAAGCTATTGCAGCTATGCGTAAATACAGCGGGAATGGAGATGGTGAGTATGAGGACGTATTCTGAACTTATAACTATTCCCACATTTGAAGAGCGTTTCAACTATCTCAAACTGGATGGAAGGATTGCTGAAGAAACTTTCGGGTTCGATCGTTGGATGAATCAGCGATTCTATCATTCAAGTGAGTGGAAACGAATCAGGGACCAGGTCATCGTCCGTGATTTGGGCTGTGACCTGGCCTTTGAGGGTTGTGAAATTGGTCGAGGTATTATCATACATCATATTAATCCGGTTGTACTTAAGGATTTAGCAGAACTTAATCCAGAAATTTATAACCCAGATTATTTGGTATGCACATCTCACCGAACACATAATGCTATACATTATGGCGATAGAAGTCTGCTTCCTCCTACTGTGATTCAGAGGAGCAGGAATGATACATGCCCTTGAAGACATGAAGGAGGAGAGTATGGACAGTATATTAACGTCTATAAAAAAACTAATCGGTATTGTGGAAGAAGATACTACTTTCGATATCGATATTATTATAGCGATTAATTCGGCATTTACAGTTCTTAACCAACTTGGAGTAGGCCCTGAAAAAGGTTTCACAATTAGCGATGATATGGCTACTTGGGACGAGTTTCTCCCGGAAGGCCAGCAGTTAGAATTGGTTAAGACTTACATATATTTAAAAGTGAAACTCATTTTCGATCCGCCGTCCAGTTCTACAGTATTGGAAGCATTTCAGAGGCAGGTCAATGAGTATGAATGGCGTTTGAATGTCGCCGTTGATCCTGCAAAATAGGAGGAAATTCAAAATGAGTGAATATTACCTGATGCATTCAGGAAGAAGTAAGGTTGATGGGGCTCCTGTTGGTTCCGGTCGTTATCCACTTGGCAGTGGTGAACGTCCTTATCAGAAGGGAAGTCCTGGTGGGGATAGACATCTTTCCAGACGTGAACGTCGAAGAATGAAAAAAGAGAAGCCTCTACAGAAACTGACAGACGAAGAAAAGCAGAAGATTATTAATGAAGGCGATGTTAAAGAAGCTTATAGACATCGTAGGGAATTAACAAATAATGATATAGATGCGGTTATGACAAGGCATAATAAAGAAAAAGACTTGTTCGCCTTAATTCCAAAGAAGAAAACCGGAATGGATTATGTAAATAAAGCGACAGAGATTACTAATACTGGCATTAAAGCTGTATTAGCTGGTGTTAATGTATGGAATATTGTTTCCAGTATACACAATGTTCGCGATCCAGGAAATCCTTGGCCCACTGTTCCATCAATTCCCATTATTGGTGGTGGCAACTCTTCAAAAAAGAAGAAGTGATAAATTATGTCTCTTTCCAATACGGCTGTACCAAAATATTACGGCCGTTTTAGAGAGGCCGTAATTCGTGGCGAGATTCCAGTCTGTGAGACTATAGCGATGGAGATGCAGCGCATTGATCAACTTATTGCAAACCCCGGAGTTTATTACGACCCAGATCCGGTTGAAGGATGGATTGCTTGTTGCGAGAATGAATTAACGTTAACAGATGGTAGCGATCTAACATTAATGGATAGTTTTAAACTCTGGGGTGAGCAGATCTTTGGCTGGTATTATTTCATTGATCGAAGTGTATACGAACCAAATCCCGATGGACATGGTGGTCATTATGTTCGTAAGAGAATTAAGCGCAGACTGATTAATAAACAGATTCTTATAATTGGTCGAGGAGCGGCTAAAACTATCTATGACAGTTGCATTCACAATCAGTTTCTTAACATTGATTTGAGTACGACTGACCAGATTACCACCGCCCCAACTATGGATCAGGCGGACGAAGTCTTATCTCCTCTTCGTACAGCCATTACACGCGCAAGAGGCCCACTATTCCAGTTTCTCACTGAAGGATCGCTTCAGAACACGACTGGGTCTAAGGCAAATCGTGTGAAACTTGCCTCTACAAAACGTGGAATTCAGAACTTTTTAAATGGCTCAATTCTTCGTATAAGGCCCATGAGCATAGATAAGCTTCAGGGTCTTCGATGCAAAGTAGCGACAATTGATGAATGGCTTTCTGGTGATATTCGTGAAGACGTTATCGGCGCTATCGAGCAGGGTGCTAGCAAGGGTAATATCCCAGATTATCTGATAGTTGCAACTAGCTCTGAGGGTACTGTGCGAAATGGACCTGGTGATACACTCAAAATGGAGCTTATGAAGATTCTCAGAGGAGAGTATCAGCAAATTCATACGTCAATTTGGTGGTATAAACTTGATGATGTATCTGAGGTCGCCAGACCTGAATTATGGTTAAAAGCTAATCCCAATATCGGTCAGAGTGTATCTTATGAAGTTTATCAGACTGATGTAGAGCGTATGGAGGCTAACCCGTCTGTACGTAATGATATTTTAGCAAAACGATTCGGTCTTGCTATGGAAGGCTATACATACTTCTTTACATATGAGCAGACTATTCCTCATCCTAAGAAGAGTTACTGGCAGATGCAGTGCTCTATGGGTGCTGACCTTTCTCAGGGTGATGACTTCTGTTCATTTACTTTTCTATTTCCTCTTGCTGGTGGGCGTTTTGGAATAAAGACACGCAATTATATTTCAGAGCAAACGCTTATAAAACTTCCTGCTGCTATGCGAAGTAAATATGAGGAATTTATTACTGAGGGCAGTCTGATTGTTATGGATGGAACTGTTCTTGACATGATGGATATTTATGATGATCTCGACAGGCACATTATCGAGATGGAATATACTATTAATAGTTTTGGTTATGACCCGTATAATGCGAAAGATTTTGTCAATCGTTGGGCTCAGGAGAATGGGCCTTTTGGTATTGAGAAGGTTATACAAGGTGTAAAAACCGAGTCGGTGCCTTTGGGTGAATTGCGTAAACTTGCTGAGGACCGACTTTTATTATTTGACGAGTCAATTATGCAGTTTGCAATGGGTAATTGTATTACGCTTGAAGATACGAACGGTAACCGCAAGTTGTGGAAGCGTAGATATGAACAGAAGATTGACCCGGTCGCAAGTATGATGGATGCATATGTTGCATGGAAATTAAATAGGGAGGCTTTTGACTGATGGATTATTTTTATGCTAACAAGGATGAATTATACCATGCTCGATCCCATAAATATACAAGACGTGAATTTAAAAATGGGCGTTGGATATATTGGTATGATAACGAAAAACCAAAAAGATCAAAAACTGGTCAATATAAGATACGCACTTCTTCTTTTGACATGGTGGATTTAGATAATACTAAAAATGGAAGAATAACAGGTTACGCTACATATAAATATGTACATCGCGAGCCAGTTACTATGGATCAACTAAAGACTTCAGCGAGATTTAAGAAGCGTGAGTTTGACAATGCAAAAAAGAAAGGTAATCAAACAGAAATCAATGCTACTGGACGGAATTATGCAGCTTCGATGCAGCAATTAGGACTCGCTAATCAATATATACGAGATCATAAATTTGTTAATCGTGCAAGGAAATGGTTAAAGCAGAGAAAAGCACGTTTAAATCAGGCTAAGAATAAAGCAATGAATAAAATGTTCTCCACTACAAAAACAATTAAGGATCCTAAAACTGGTAAAGTAATTAAAACATGGACTGAAAAAGGATGGAAATAAAGGAGGCAATTATGTACGGGCAGTATCCATTTACAACGGGATCATCTCCATATAATCCATTAAATGCATATGCAGTTAATCAGCAGAATAATCCTTTTGCCCAGTATTTTATGCAGTCTTTAGGCGTTCAGCGTCCGCAGACAAAAGTGATACAGGTAAAAGGCAAAGAAGGTGCCAACATGATTGAAATGGCACCAAATAGCGAATTACTTGCTATGGATGAGACGGATCCAATTATTTGGTATATAAAGACCGATGATGTCGGAATGAAAGACATTACCGGTCTTGATATATCGATACATGAAGATGAAGAAAAGAAAGCAATGGAGAGTTTGGAAGAGAGAATCGCTCGTTTGGAAAGGATGATGAAGGCACGTGAACCCGATTATGTCGATGTTACGTTCGAAGAGTAATAGTAGTTCGCAGCAAAATTCAAAATCAACTGAACAAAGCGGAAATGTGCTTTCAGAATTTGCTCAGTTTAAGAAGAATATGCAAGGTAAAGATGCTAAAGCAATTATTGATGGTCTTCGCGCATCTGGACGAATGAGTGAACAACAGTATCAACAGCTTTTAAAGAAAGCAAAAGATTTAGAAGCATTT
>Ga0310690_10010517_pt1 | contig 11506 bp, 9 predicted proteins | sample AusTroGonzalo_MG_2_FD_207661 | JGI IMG/M metagenome (GOLD analysis project Ga0310690, IMG submission 207661) | Bovine rumen microbial communities from tropical cattle in Woodstock, Queensland, Australia - Gonzalo_04 (v2) (version 2) | ecosystem: Host-associated > Mammals > Digestive system >...
GAAGAGGGCGTGGACGGGCTAATCGCCAGCGACATCTCCAATCCGGCAATCAGGGAAATCGTATCGAAGGAGGATGTGCCCGTGGTGTTCATCGGCCCTCCGACAATGCCGATTCCCCGCCCACAAGACGGCAAGACGTCGTTTGTCAGCTGCAACGACATCGCCATCGGGACAATGGGCGCAAGGCATTTCCTGTCGCTTGGGTCGTTCAACGGCTTTGGCTTCCTTTTTGCGGGGAAAGACCCGAAGTGGCCGAACCTGAGGGAACAGGGCTTTCGCGACACGCTTGCCGCCGCCGGCAGGCAATGCAGCACGTTCAAGTCGCCGACTGCAGCGGACGAGCGAATCGACGCCGAGAGCCTTGCGGCATGGCTTAAGTCGCTGCCGAAGCCCGCCGCCGTGATGACATACTACGACCCATATGCGGTGCAGGTCGCCAACGTCTGCCGTGAAAACGGCATCGCCGTGCCAAGGCAGGTGTCGATTCTCGGAGTGGACAACGACGGGCTTCTGTGCGAATTCGCCAGCCCGCAGCTATCAAGCATACAGCCAGACCATGAACGCGCAGGGCTTCTCGCGGCGAAGGAGCTGGACGCGCTCATGACGCGCCCCGCGCGAAGGCCCCGCACGCTCGTCAGCCCCATCATCGGAGTGGTCGAGCGAGAATCTACACGGCCCCTGTCCCCGGCGGCGCATCTAATCCGCAAGGCGTTGCGCTACATCGACGCAAACGCGGCGAAAGGCATAGGCGTCGCAGACGTCGCCGCGCACCTCAAGGTGTCGCGCAGGCTCGCCGACCTCAGGTTCCGCGAAATCGAAAACACGTCCATCCACCAGGCAATAGAGGACAGGCGGATGGAGCTTGCGGAAAAGGCCATATCAGAGACGAACCGCCCCATCCGCCAGATCGCTCGCGAAAGCGGCTACAAGAACATCAAGACGTTCGAGGCGGCCTTCCGCAAGCGACACGGCATGTCCCCCGGCTCGTTCCGCCGACAAGGCTCAAGCGACATGGCATGTTCCCCTGCTCATTCCTCGGCCCCCGCCAGCGGGACTGTCCCCGCAAACTAGAGGAAACCAGAGGGACAAACCAGAGGGACAGTCCCCTCACAATGCGAAATGGGTGGTTGCTACAAGTGCTAATGCGATAGACTGAGTTCGACGAGACACAAAACCAACACGCATCCGCATGGACGCGGAAGCGCCATTCTAGTTTTGGCATCCCCGTCATGTCGGACAGGGCACATCTTCTATCTCACGGCATGTCACGGCGTTAACGGGCTCTTGGCCCAAACCGACGTCGCGGCGGTTTGCAGGCAATGCCTGCTGCTCGTTCTGCGAACAACGCTCCGACTCGTCAGGCGGCGCGCCTCGGCAACTCCCACGAGAGCGCCGCGCATAGCCTCAGCGACTTCATCCCCTGCCGCGGGAACATGGCGGGCAGCATTCCGGCGACGCGCTCGCCGAACTTTAGGCTGCGCCCAATGTAGCCGCCCTTCCTGAGGACCCACAGCCCTGTGCGGATCACCTGCGACGCGCGCAATGCCGTCCTTCGACGCGACAAGCATTTTCCAGCGGACGATCCGCCGCCGTTCAGCTCGGCATCTGGCGTGGCATCGTCGCCAGCATCGTCGGCGACATCTCTGTCCCTTGCCTCGCACCCGTCGTACAGCGACTGAAGCGTCTTGGCGTCTATGTCGTCCGGGAGCCTGTCGGCGAATATCGCCTCCATCCTCTCCCTCGCCTCCGGCCAAGGGCAGCCAAGCATCCGCTCGTACATCGCCCTTGCACGGGCGGAGTCCGCCCCGCGATCCGCACACGCAAGGCCGAAGCTGCTCCATCGCCACGCGGACGGACTTGCGGCGATTCCCGCCTTTACGGGGTTGTAGTCGATGTACGCGGCTACTATGGCCAAGACCTCGCCCACGTTCTCGACCACCCCGCTGTAGAAGCGACCCTGCCAGAGGCAGCCTCTGTGGCCGAACTCCTCGTTGTAGCGCTGCGCCACGCGCTCGGCGAGTGTCTTCACGAACTGCGAGAGGTTGTACATGCGGCGGCAGTAGCGCGACTTCTCCTCCTCCACGGCGACGGAGCATCCCATGCTGCGCATCCTCGCCCAGTGCTCCGCCATGCCCCTTGCCATGGCGGAGCCGTAGAGGGACGAAAGGCGAGACGCCATCTCGTCGTCTGGGATCGAGAAGCCGACGGGAGGCCGCGTAGGCAGCGCCTGCCGGGGACAGTCCCCTTCGGAGGCGGGGGGAGTGTCCCCGCGGGGTGCCCAGATGGGCGCGCGGCACTCTTGCGGGCGCATGCCGAAGGCGTAGGCCGCGGGCTCCTCGCCCGGGTTGAGCCAGTAGCACTCCGGCACGCGCGGAACGTGCACCAGGAGATGCAGGTGGTTGTCCATTATGCAGAACGCGTATATCTCCACCCCGCTGAAATGTGCTATGTCGCGCATCCATCCTAATATCCTGTCCTTGACCTTGTCGTCCCGCAGCAGCATCGCCCCGTGGGCGACACGCGCAGTGACATGGTAGACCCCGTCGGGGACCGTGACCCTGTTCTTCCTTGCCATTTTCCGGTATCCTTTCTTGTTTTGCGTCGTTCCAGGGGACTGCCCCCGCGGCACCCGCCACAGGTACACCGCCCCGAAAGACGCCTGTATGATACCAAACGAAATGAAAAGATACCTTAAGCGAACCTTAAGAAGTACCTTAAGATTTCTTAAGGTTCGTTTTCAGGAAAATCAGACAAAACAGGGGGACTGTCCCCCGGAAAGAGAGGGGACTGTCCCCTTCTATGAGGCGATGCACGGCGGAGTCCATTTTGGTATAATTTACGTCCAAGGAGAATTTACACCAAGGAGAAAAGAAATGACTGCAAAGACACTTGTCTTGTTGTTGCTTTCGACCATCGCCGCGTCGACTGGACGCTGCGAAGAGTCGTTCGGCCCGCTGGCGCAGTCGGCAAGGCCATATGAGCGGGAGTACATCTGGCCCGACGGCAAGATGCCCGACGTGCAGCCGCACCAGATTGCGGCGAAGACGGGCGAGAAAAGCAGCCCCGGATTCTATGCGGACGATTTCAGGCGTCCATACGTCGACTGGTATGCGCCCAACCCGGAATGCAAGACAGACCTGTGCGTGATTACGGTGTCCGGCGGCGGGTTCAATTCCTGCTGCGACGAAGAGCGACTGCGCCCTGCCGTCGACAGGCTGGTCAAGGCGGGCATAACCGTCGCGGACGTCACGTACCGCACGCCGCGTCCGGATGGCCTGCCAGTCCACCAGTCCGCATGGGAAGACCTGCAGCGCGCCGTGCGCGTCGTCCGCTCGCAGGCGGCTAAACGCGGGTTCGATCCCGCAAAGATCGGCGCGACCGGCATCTCCGCAGGCGCCAAGGCCGTCCTGCTCGTGGCGACCAGCTCCCTTACGCCCGCATACCAGCCCGTCGACGAGATCGACGAGATTCCTTGCAACCTGCTTTTCGCGATCCCTCAGGCGCCCGCGTACGTCCTCACCGACGGCGAGGGAACGCCGAACTCCCGTGACGGTGACGCGCCCGACGTGAAGCTCGTCTCCGAGCTCAAGTTCGACGAGAAGACGTGCCCGATGTGCTTCTTCCAGGGCGGGATAGACGACTACTCGCCGTTCGGCTCGACGCAGATATACCGCCAGCTGAGGCGCATGAAGATACCCGCCGAAGTCCACCTCTTCGCCGACCGCTGGCACGGCTTCCACGGCGACATGAACAAGGGCGACGAGGGGACGGGCTGGGACCACTGGTTCCACCGCGCCGAGGAGTTCATCCGCCAGATGAACTACGACGGGCGGCTTGGCGAGAAAGTGAACCTGATGTCGCGGTTTTCCGACGACTCCGCGCGCGGCGCGCACGAGACGGAAGATGTCTGGCCAGAAGGCAAGGCGCCGCCCGCATACACCAACCAGTGCACGGCCTTCATCGAATGGCATTTCCCGAAGGAAATCAAGACGAAGGCGATACAGATCATCTTCTCCGGCGGAGGCTACATCAGGAACAAGCCCGAGGGACCGGAGGTGGCGCCTGCGCGCCGCTACCTGAACGCAAGGGGAATGACCGTCGTTACTCTCAAGTACCGCTCGCCGCGTCCGGCAGGCGGGCTTGCGAAGCACACGTCCGACTGGCAGGACCTCCAGCGCGCGATAAGAATCGTCCGTTCCAAGGCCGCCCAGAAGGGACTGGACCCCGACCGCATAGGCATCATGGGCGGATCGGCGGGCGGACACCTCGCCCTGATGGGCGCGACGTCTTCAAGGCACAAGTCCTACTGGCCGATCGACGATATCGACAAACTTCCCTGCAAGGCGCAGTGGGCAGTTGCGATATACCCGGCGTATACGCTGACCGACGGAGCTGACGGCAAGAACGTGAACGGCGGCAACGGCGACGGGGACAGGCTCGTGCCAGATTTCTCGTTCGACCTCGACACGTGCCCCGTGCTGTTCGTCCACGGCGACGCGGACGTCTTTTCGGCGATGGCGTCGGTGAAGGCGTGGGAACAGCTTCGGCGCATGGGCGTGCAGGGCGAGGTACACACGCTGGCTACGCGCGGCCACTGTTTCCAGTACAACGCCGCGCCAGGCACCGGCAGCTACACCTATCTCGACCGCATCTGGGAATTCATGAACCACAAGGGCTTCAACCGCTAGTTTCCCTGTCAAGTGTGGACGGAGCGGGCGAGGGTCACGCACCAGACGCGATCGGCGCCGGCGCGACGAAGTTCCGCCGCGCATTCGGAAAGCGTCGCGCCCGTCGTCATTATGTCGTCGACTACGAGGACGGTCCTGCCAGCGACTGCGGACGGGCGCATCACCGAAAACGTGCCGAGCGCGTTGACGCGGCGCTCTTCCTCGCTCAGCCCGCTCTGTCTCTTCGGATGCCCCTTCCGGCGGATCACGAACCGCCCGTATGGCTTCCCGATCCGCCGCGCGAGCGGACGCGCCAGGATCGCCGCCTGGTTGTAGCCCCTGTTCCAGCGGTGCAGCAGCGTCGACGGCATCGGCAGCACGACGTCAATATCGTCGACGCGGAAGCGTGCGCGCAGCACGCCCTCGAGCCAGTCGACGAGGTCGTCGCGAAGCCACAGCCTGTCGCGGAACTTGAACGAGTTCACGAGCTCGCGCGCATCACCGTCGTAGCGCATAGCGCTCGCCGCCCGGTCGAAGTGCGGCAAATGCTCGCGGCAGTCCTCGCAGAAAAACTCGCCGTCGAGACCTGCGGCGTCGCGCCCGCACCGGCGGCAGCAGCCGTCTACCGGCGCAAACGGGATGCGGTTCAGGCAGTCCGAGCAGACATGCCGCGCGGGACGGTCAGATGGACGTCCGCAGATCTCGCAGCCACGTGGCCAGAACAGGTCTAGCAGCCTACTTGGCAAGAAGGTTCGAGGGGTATTCCCCTGCGTCGACAAGCGCGCGGATCGCCGCGGTGACGTGCGGCTTGTCCTCGCGGTACGTGACGCCGAACCAGCTGGAGTCGGTTGGCAGCACGCGGCAGTCGGCCTTGCCCTCGCGTATCAGCTCGTCGACGACGAACGGGATGTACCACTCGCTCTTCTCCTTCGCGCCGTTGACGGCGAGCCACTCGGGGAAGCGCTTCTCGAGCTCTGCGAAGAGCCCGGTCGTGAAGCCCCAGAGGTTCATCGAGACGCGCGCGTCGAGAGGCACCTTGTCGGGAGCGTCGGGGTTCTCGCGGTTCTCGGCGACATCGCCCGCGCGTACGAGCTTCGTCATCTCGGTGACGCCCCTCAGGGTCCCGTCCTCGGCGACGTCGCAGACGCCGCGCGCGACGGAGCCGTTCTCGGAGAGCGTCAGGTCGAGCCTGTAGCCCACCATAGCGAAGTGCAGCGCGTCGCCCTGCGCCTCGGGCGAGGAGAGGAACGCGCCGAGCTTGGCGAACGCGTCGCGACCGTAGAAGTCGTCGGCGTTGATGACGGCGAACGGCTCGGCGACGACGCTGCGCGCCGCGCGCGTCGCGTGCGCAGTGCCCCAGGGCTTCGTGCGCCCGGCCGGCACCGTGTACGGCGCGGGCAGGTCGGCGATGTCCTGGTAGCAGTAGTCGACCGGAAGAAGCCCCTCGTACTTGCGGCCGACCTTCTCCTTGAACTCGGCCTCGAAGTCGTGGCGGATGATGAACACGACCTTGCCGAAGCCGCCGCGCACGGCGTCGAACACGGAATAGTCGAGTATCGCCTCGCCGCTAGGGCCGACGGGGTCGACCTGCTTGAGCCCGCCGTAGCGGCTTCCCATTCCTGCTGCGAGAACTACGAGTGTTGGCTTCATTTCTTTTTGCTCCTTGGGGTTTTGAATAAGTCGTTGGCGGTATTATACCATAAATCGAAAAAGAGCGCGCCGGTCCTGAGAACCGACGCGCTCTGAAGGGTCGCCCTTCGTCTTCGCTTATTTCTTCTTCGCGACCTTCTTCGCAGGAGCCTTCTTCGCGGCAGGCTTCTTCGCCGGAGCCTTCTTGGCAACCGCCTTCTTGGCGGGCGCCTTCTTGGCGGCGACAGCCTTCTTCGCCGTCTTGCAGCACGCCTTCTTGCAGCATGCCTTCTTCGCGGCCGGCTTCTTCGCCGGAGCCTTCTTAGCAGCAACCTTCTTGGTAGCCATCAGTTTGATCCTTTTTGTGTCAGAGTCGTCGGCCGCCCGCTCTCGGACGAAACATCCGCAACTTCTGGTGCGAATAATAGCGAATTTTTTTGAATTATGCAAGGGGGCAATGTAAAAAAATTTTTCAGCCACTTTGGTGCTCGGGGCGGGACTCGAACCCGCAAGGATCTCTCCACATGCACCTCAAGCATGCGTGTCTGCCAATTTCACCACCCGAGCAGGTGACTGAAACGGCGTGTAGTATATCATATTCCGCGACCGCGTGCAAGGGGGGTCGGCGTTTTTTCAGTTCAGGTGCAGGCCGCCGTCGACTGGAACGACAGCGCCCGTCGTCGACTCTGCATCGAGCAAAAAGGCTACGGCCTTCGCGACGGCCTCCGCCGTGGGACGGCCTAGCGGAGTCTCGCCGGCCTTCTCGCGGACGCCGCTCGGCGCGAGGACAGGGCCTGGCGCGACTGCGTTGACGCGAAGCGTGCCCAAGAACATCGCCGCCGACTTGAGAGTGTAGTCGAGAAGGCTGCGCTTGGTTTCGGCGTAGCGCGGCGAAGCGCTGGTGGCGACATCCGACTTCGCGAGAAGCGCCGCGTCTAGCACGTTGACGACCGCGCCGCGCCCTGCCTCGCGTCCCGCCATCAGCATGGTAAGCTTCTGCGGTGCAACCAGGTTGACGGCCTCGAGCGCCGCGTCGTCGCCGACGAAGAGCGCGGCGTTGTTGACGAGCGCGTCTGGCGGTTCGCCGCCAAGCGCCGCGAGCGCGGCGGCATAGAGCCTCGCCGCGCCCATCGGCTCTGAGAGGTCCGCGACGATGTCGGCGCCAGAGTCGGCGCGGTGCGAACTCGTCAAGACGCGCCATCCGATGCTGCGAAGGTGCTCGGCGACGGCAAGCCCGATGCGTGTCGTCCCGCCCGTCACAAGGACAGTTCTCTCGCGCCCTTCGCTCATGAGAGGTACCCGTGCACTGGCGACGACCAGCGGTTGTGCGGCTGCGATCGGTAGAGCGACCAGCCGTCGTTCAGCCAGAACGCGATTCCGCAGACCCACATAGCGGGAAGGAGCAACCCGTGGTTGCCGGATATCTCGGCGACGATCACGATGGCCGTCATCGGGATGCGGACGGCGGCGGCGAGGAACCCGGCCATGCCGACGAGCGCGAACGCGGCGGGATGGATTCCGAACGTCGCAGGGAGGACGCTCTTGCAGAAAAGCCCTGTCGCCGCGCCGAGCGATCCGCCGCAGACGAGCGCTGGGGCGAACACGCCGCCAGAGCCGCCGGAGCCGACGGTGAACGAAGTCGCGATCGCCTTCAGGAAGAAGAAGCAGACGAAGCCCGCAATGGTGAGCGAGCCGTAGTCGCGGAAGAGCTCGCTGTGCCCCGCCGCAAAGCTCGCCTGGATGAGCGGATAGCTCGTGCCGAGGATGTCCGGGGCGAAGAATCCGATCACGCCGGTTGCGAGACCGCCCAGCGCGACCTTCGCGACGCCGGGGATCTTCATCGTGGCGAACCGAGCCTCTGTCGCCCTGAAGAACATGATGTAGAATCGCGCGCCGAGCGCGACGACGAACGCAAGGCCGAAATAGGGGAAGAGCCTAAGCCCCGAGTTGTAGAGGCACTCGGGCGGCAGGAAGAAGAGCGGCTGCCATCCGTAGAAGTAGGCGTAGATCGTGTATGCAACTGCGGAGGCGACGAACGACGGCACCATCGTCTCGTACTCGACGTCGCTCGACGAGTAGAATATCTCGAAGCCGAATATCGCGCCTGCGAGCGGCGCCTGGAAGAGCGCACCGAGACCGGCGGCGAGGCCGGCGGCCATCAGGATGCGGCGGGCGCGGAGCGGCAGGTTCATGAGGCGCGCGATGGTCGATCCGCACGCCGCGCCGATGAGAGTGACGGGGCCCTCGAAGCCCGCGCTGCCGCCGGAGCAGACGGTGAGGACCGAGGCAACGGACTTTACATGTATCACCTCGCTCGTCACGTATCCGTCGCGCTGGTGGTAGGCCCTGATCGCGCTGTCGGTGCCGCGGGCCGTCTCGAGCTTCGAGAAGCGTCGTATGAGAAGGTAGCCCGCGACCGCGCCTAGCGCAGGCAGGACGAGAAGAATCCAGCGGTACGGGTCTAGGATCGCCTCCAGCGAGTAGCCCTTGACGAACGCAGAGCCGGACGGGAGGCACGACATGACGTGGTGGTGGCCGATGCCCTTCAGGAGGATGTTGAACCCGAGGCCTATAAGCCAGCGGAACGCGACGACGACAAGTCCCGTCACGATGCCGACGAGCAGCGCCTCTCCAAGGTACCTGCCGGTCGTCTGAAAAGAAAGGCCCTTCCCTGCGAGGAAGAACCTGAAGGACGATATGGACAGACGCCGGAACATCAGTTCAGGACGTCCGTCACCATCCCTCGCGCGACCTTCTGCGCGACCTTCTCGCCGGCAAGGGCCTGCAGGACGACAAGCCCGAAAAGAAGCGCCGTGCCGGGCGCCTGGCCCGTTATGACGTTGCCCTCGGCCACGACAGGCGCTGGCGTCCACTGCCTGTCGAGCTGCATCTGGCACGTAGGATAGCACGTCACGTGTATCCCCGGGGCGATTACGCCGGCCTCGACGAGCACGGTCGGCGCGGCGCATATCGCGCAGAGAAGCCGGCCTTCGGATTCCTGCCTCCTGAGACGGCGGAAGAGCGCGTCGGAGTTCTTCAGGTTCTCCGTGCCCTCGCCGCCGCCTGGAAGGACGATGGCGTCGTACTCGGCGTCGGCGACGTCCGCAAAGAGCGCGTCTGCCCTTACGGACATGCCGTGCGCGCCCTTGACGTCGAGCAAGTCGTGGATGGAGGCGGTGACCACCTCTACGCCACCGCGCCGCAGGACGTCGACGACCGCGACGGCCTCAAGCTCCTCGAATCCGTTTGCCAGCGGTACCAGAACCTTAGCCATGTCGCGGCCCTCCCCTTTTAGCGTATGTCAGTTCAGATGAGGTTCTTGGCCTCGTTGCACTTCATGCGGCGGCCGCAGATCTCCTTGTCGTTGAGCGCGGCGCAGGCCCTGTCGGCCTCCTCGCGGTTCGGCATGTGCACGAACCCGAAGCCCTTGGACTTGCCGTTGAACTTGTTGATGATGAGGCGCGCCGAGTTGACGGTCCCGAACGCCTCGAACTCCTTGCGGAGCTGCTCCTCGGTCATGTCGTAGCTGAGGTTTCCGACGTAGATCTCTATCGACCCGTCGGCCGGCGCCGGATGCGGCTTGCGCTTCTCGAACGGCCTTTCCTCGCCCTTGTTGGCGCCGCGCCTCGCGCACGCCTTTGCAGACCCCTGCTTGCGGCCGCACGAGCAGCCGAGCTTGCAGAGGATGCACATCGCGATGGCGCCGAGCACAAAAGCGGCGACTGCGATTGTCGAAGCCTGGCATGTATTCGTCTTGAACAGTTCAATCGCATTCAGTATGCAGTTCATTTTTTATCTCTCTCCTTGTCTTTCCTTTTCCTTCGTTTTAGTTTCTGCCGCGGCGGCATCAGCTACCGCGGTAGTCTCCGAGCGATTTCATCCGGCTCGGATGGCGGAGTTTGCGAAGCGCCTTCGCCTCGATCTGGCGTATGCGCTCGCGCGTTACGTTGAACAGCCGGCCTACCTCTTCCAGAGTCCGGCTGTAGCCGTCGGACAGGCCGAAGCGGAAGTCTACGACCTGCCGCTCGCGGTCCGTCAGCGTGTTCAGTATCTCCCTCAGACGCTCCTTCAGGAGATGCCCCTCGGTTACCTCGAAGGGATTCTCGCTCGTCATGTCGGGGATGAAGTCGCCGTAGTGCGCGTCGTCGTTGTCGCCGACCTTCGACTGCAGCGATATGGGCTGCTGCGACATCCTGCGGACAGCCCGGACCTGGTCGACGGGCATGTCCATCTCCTTGGCGAGCTCCTGCTCGGTCGGCTCGCGGCCAAGCTTCTGGATGAGCCGCTTCTGGACTCGCATCAGCTTGTTGATCGTCTCGATCATGTGCACGGGGATGCGGATCGTGCGCGCCTGGTCGGCGATTGCACGAGTCGCCGCCTGGCGGATCCACCACGTCGCGTACGTCGAGAACTTGTAGCCGCGCTTGTACTCGAACTTCTCGACCGCCTTCATGAGGCCGGTGTTGCCCTCCTGGATGAGGTCGAGGAACGAGAGACCGCGGTTCATGTACTTCTTCACTATCGAGATGACGAGGCGCAGGTTCGCCTCGACCATCTTCGTGCGGGCGACCTGGCCGGCCTTCATCGCGGTGCGCAGCTCGGAGAACGTGGTGACGAACTCCTCGCCCGGCATTCCGAACAGGGCCTCCAGCTTCGCCATCTTCTCGCGCAGCGCCCTGAGCTCGGCGTCGCGCTTCTTCGACGGGCGCTGCGTGAGCAGCTTCGCCTGGTCGGAGACGAGCTTGCGGTACGGCAGGTAGATGCGCTCGTCGGCGTCGGCGCAGAGCGTCTCGAGCACCTTCTGCTTGTAGCTGAGGTCCTCGAAGCACTTCCTGAGCGCGGCGCGCGCGTTGGCAAGGCCCTTCTCCGCGCCGCGGAGCACGGCTGGCGACGGGCGCTTCTGCGCGACGACGTCGAGATACTTCTGGCTCGCCTCGCGCATGCGCTTGTCGACTTCCTTGATCTGCTTGCGGAACTGCGGGATGAGCTCCATGTACGCGTCGCGGTTGTCGTCGAACTTGTCCGTCACGATGCGGTCGAAGCGCTCGCGCTGGCCCTCGAGCTTGTCGAGGAGCGACGCGTACATCGCGGGGGCGAACAGGAAGCGGTTGAACATGTCCTTCGTCTTCGCCTCGGCCTCCTCGATGATCGAGCAGATCTTGACCTCCTCCTCGCGCTTCAGGAGCTGCACCTGTCCCATCTGGTGCAGG
>Ga0310690_10010518_pt1 | contig 11506 bp, 4 predicted proteins | sample AusTroGonzalo_MG_2_FD_207661 | JGI IMG/M metagenome (GOLD analysis project Ga0310690, IMG submission 207661) | Bovine rumen microbial communities from tropical cattle in Woodstock, Queensland, Australia - Gonzalo_04 (v2) (version 2) | ecosystem: Host-associated > Mammals > Digestive system >...
CCGTCCCCTACTCCTGAAACGGAACCCATACGCCCACAAAGGCAATATGGGCAATGCCCTTATCATTGCCGGCTGTTATGGCATGGGAGGGGCCTCCGTGCTGGCTACCAAAGCTTGTCTGAGGGCTGGCGCAGGAAAAGTGACGGCGCACACCCCCAAGCAGAACAATATGATCATGCAGGTGAGTGTGCCGGAGGCCATCATACAACTCGATCGCGACGAGACCATCTTCTCAGAGGCCGTCGAGACGGAGGACTACAACGCCATAGGTATCGGCCCAGGCTTAGGCACCAATGAGCAAACGGCCATCGCCGTGATCGCACAAATCCGACGCTGTCAGTGTCCGATTGTCGTCGATGCGGATGCCATCAACATCTTGGCGAACCATCGGGCTTGGCTGCAACAAGTGCCGAAAGGCATCATCCTCACGCCCCACCCCAAGGAACTGGAACGTTTGGAAGGTCACAGCACCGACAGCTACGAGCAACTCATGAAGGCCCGCACCCTTGCCGAGCGCCTTCAGTCATTCGTCATCCTGAAAGGTCATCATTCAGCCCTCTGTCTGCCCGACGGTCATGTCATCTTCAACTCCACAGGCAATGCCGGTATGGCGACTGCTGGAAGCGGCGATGTGCTCACAGGTATCATCACCGGACTGCTGGCCAGGGGTTACAAGCAGCAGGAGGCCTGTCTCATCGGAATGTATCTGCACGGTTTGGCCGGCGACATCGCTGCACGCGAATTGGGTGAGGAAAGTCTGATTGCCAGCGACCTCATCCAGTATCTGCCACAGGCCTTCAAGAAACTAAGAGACTGAAGAAGTGAGAAGTTAGAAATGAAAAGTGAAAAGTGAAGAACAAAGAATATAGCATATGAAACGACTGTTATTAAGTTTATTATTTATTAGTTGTTATTTATCATTTAGCGTCGCACAGACCAGCACCAGCTCTTATCAGCCGGGTGTCACGCCTGAGGGTATGGTTTATTTCCTGCCGAAGACCGCCGTTCGTGTTGTCGTGCAAGTCGAGAAGACCACATACACTCCGGGCGAGTTCTGCAAATATGCCGACCGTTATCTGCGTCTGAAGGATGTCGCTTCCGAGGCGTCGGTCAGCTATCGCATCACCGACCTTCGTGTCGAGCCTATTGCGATGGCCGATACCACCAAGGGCTTCTCTGTGAAGTTCGACCCCAAGAGTGTCGCTGCCAACATCGCCCTCTCCGACGACGGCGTGCTGCTGGCCGTCAATGCGACACCGAAGCCCGCAGACGTCACCCCCGCCTTCAAGCCTGCTCCCAAGCCCACGATGATGAATCCCCGCCAGCTCATGAGTGAGGAGATTCTTGCAGCCGGTAGTACCGCGAAGATGGCAGAACTCACGGCCCAGGACATCTATGAGATCCGTGAGAGCCGTGACCTGCTCGTCAGAGGTCAGGCTGACAATATGCCCAAAGACGGCGAGCAACTCCGCCTGATGCTGAACCAGCTGGAGAAGCAGGATCAAGCCCTGAGCAGCCTCTTTTCTGGTCAGACGGTCAAGGATACCACCGAACAGGTGTTGACCCTTATGCCCGACAAGGAGATGGAGCGCCAGTTACTGTTCCGTTTCTCCAAGAAACTGGGACTTGTGGACAAGGACGATCTCGCGGGCGAACCTTATTATATTAGAGTTGCCAATATGCGCACCGTTCCGATGCCCAATGCCGACGAGAAGAAGAAAAAGCAGGAGCCCGGTCTTTATGTCAATGTGCCAGGCAAGATGAAGGTAACGCTCTACGATGCCCTTGAGCCCATCCACGTTGAGGAACTTCCTGCCGGACAGTTTGGCAATGTCGAGCTGCTGAGCGGCGCGCTGTTCAACAAGCGCTACGCCACACACATCTGGATGAATCCCATCTCAGGCGCTGTTGACCGACTGGAAGCAGAACAACCGAAATAGAAATAAATGAGGGCGCTCGATTGAGCGCCCTCATTCATTATCTCACGACCACCTTCTGGCCATCCAGGATATACAGGCCTTTCTTCTTAGGCCGCTCAATCCTGTTGCCTTGCAGGTCGTACCATCTTTCTGACTCAAGGGCATCGCTGTTTATGTGCTCGATGCCAGCGGCATTCGACGACGTACGGGTGATGGAGTAGATTCTCACCTGGCTCTTTGTCTTCTTGGCTCTATGATCGGGCTCCATGCGGGCATTGCTAACCTTGCCACCATTATACACATAGACCCATGTCAGAGTGCTGCACTCATAAAGCACACTGTCTTTCTCACGACCCGTGTGGCTGAACGCAACTGGGGCCAGATTACCGATCTTAACCATCATCTGATGCTCACCGTCAGTCCTCGAGTCAATAATCACATAGCCCTTACCGGCTGGAACCTTAAAGGTCAGACCCGTGTATTCGTCCGCATATTCCTCAGAACCAGGTTCATTACCTCTATTGATAATACGGTTGATTTCATTGTCTGTCATTGAATGATTAAGCACCACGCATTGTTCGGTCTCATCGTAACCGTCGCTCTCTGACGGGTCGCCAGAGATATTCAATGTATAGAGAATGTCGTAAATCACGGTGTTGTCAAGCCTGATCTCTTCCTGCTGACCCTCATCGTTGGTAGTAAGGAAGTCATTGTCATTCATGGTTACAGTCTTATCCTCGTCGATCGGATCAATGTCGCGCTGCAGTACGGTGAGGATATAATAGTCGCTGGCGCTGTTATAATTGGCATCGCCCGCAAATTCCGCATAGATATTCACCTTTCCCGGTGCCACCAAGGTTACCTCACCCGTCTGAGCATCAACGGTAGCAACATCTGGATCTGAAGAATAGTAGGTCACCACAAGGTCTGAAGGATCCAAGGTCAGGTAGGGAGGATTGAAGGGCTCGCCAATCTTCGCCGTAAACTCATAGTTGGAATACTTCACCGTTGCATCAATTTTGGTAATCGTCACCGCTACGCTGCCTGTCACAGGGTCAAAGCCGGCCATCGTCACCTGATAATAGACAGTATAGGTACCGGCATTCGTATACGTAGGCGAAGCATCAAGATTATAGGTTCCTGCTGTCTCACCATACTTAACAGTTGCACCATCAGGAGCTGTCACGGTAATTCCATGTGCCTGACCATCATAGGCACCAGTATAGCCTGTAGCCGACACCGTCATCGTAGCCGTGCCAACACTCAGCGTATAGGAAGCGGTCTTCGTAGCATAGGTATAGTTGGTGCCGTCTGTCACAGTTGCCGTGATGGTGGTTGATCCATTGCCTACAATAGTCACCTCGCCCGTCGTTGCATTAACGGTGGCAACAGCCGTATTGGATGAGCTATAGGTCACATTTCCATCACCAGTATTGGTAAGCGAATTTGTAAAGGGAGCATCACCGAAGGTCTTGCCGATGCTGACCGAAGCGAAATTGATAGTACCGGCAGCCTTGCTAATATTTACAGTTTGGTTACCTGTCACCGTAGTATAGTTCGCCTTGGTCACCTGATAATAGACAGTATAGGTACCGGCATTCGTATACGTAGGCGAAGCATCAAGATTATAGGTTCCTGCTGTCTCACCGTACTTCACAGTTGCACCATCAGGAGCTGTTACGGTAATACCATGTGCCTGACCATCATAGGCACCGGTATAGCCTGTGGCAGTCACTGTCATTGCAGTAGTCCCCACACTAAGCGTATAAGTTGCGGTCTTCGTGGCGTAGGTGTAATTAGCGCCATCTGTTACGGTAGCCGTGATGGTGGTTGATCCATTGCCTACAATAGTCACCTCACCCGTCGTTGCATTAACGGTGGCAACAGCCGTATTGGATGAGCTATAGGTCACTGTTCCATCACCAGTATTGGTAAGCGAATTTGTAAAGGGAGCATCACCGAAGGTCTTGCCGATGCTGACCGAAGCAAAATTGATAGTACCGGCAGCCTTGCTGATATTTACAGTTTGGTTGCCTGTCACCGTAGTATAATTTGGCTTGGTTACCTCATAGTAGACGGTATAAGTACCGGCATTCGCATACGTAGGCGAAGCATCAAGATTATAGGTTCCTGCTGTCTCACCGTACTTCACAGTTGCACCATCAGGAGCTGTCACGGTAATACCATGTGCCTGACCATCATACGCACCCGCATAGCCTGTTGCAGTCACTGTCATTGCAGCAGTCCCCACGTTGAGCGTATAGGTAGCGGTCTTCGTGGCATAGGTGTAATTAGCGCCATCTGTTACGGTAGCCGTTATAGTGGTTGATCCATTGCCAACAATAGTCACCTCACCCGTCGTGGCATTAACGGTGGCAACAGCCGTATTGGATGAGCTATAGGTCACCACTCCGTCACCCGTCTTGGTGAGGGCATTGGTGAAGGCGGCATCGCCATAAGTCTTGTTAATGGTGGCCATTGCATAGCTGATGCTACCTGCGGTCTTGCCAATAGTGACATTGAGGGGGCCTGCCTCAGCAACATCGTTGTAGTTAGCGTCACCTACAACCTTATAGTAAACAGCATAACTTCCCACTTCCGTAGCTGATGGAATCGTTGTGCCGTAGGTGCCACTAGTGCCCAATTTGTATTGCAGGGTTCCTGCTGTGGTGCTGCCTGCATTAACAAGATCCTGAGCACTTCCCGTATAGACAAGGCCTGTCTTTGCCGTCGGAGCCGTCACTGTCGGCGTTGCCTTCACGATATTGAAGGTCGTAAAGGCCGTACCTGTGAAGTTACCTTTACCTGTGATAGTCACAGTAGGCACATCATTTGCTGTAACAGGAACATTGGTATTGCAGGAATAGCTGAAGTCAAAGTCAGTACCCTTCGTCAGCGTTCTTGCCCCCTCACCCTTAACAAACACGAGCGAAACGGTCGGCTCCGGAGTAATGGCAGAACCCGTATAAATCTGGTCGCTGATGACACTGAAGCTCGCGTCGGCAAGACTTTTCTTAGTAATGGCAAAAGGTACGTTCACAGTACCTGTATAACTGTCGATTCCCTCTATGACAGCAAAATAGGAGCCTGCATCGACAGGAGCACTACCCAAAGCGGCATTATTTGAATTCTTATATCCTGTGACGTTAAAGTCTATACCATTGACAAGGCTTGTATTCCCTCCCGATGTGGCGGCAGCGTTATTCTTCATCGTGATAATGTTAATGGCAACTGCAGAGCCGGAATATTCCTTGTCGTCTATCTCATAAGAGAGAGAATTACTCTCCAGATTGATGGCGGAAGTCACACTGAAGGTTGCAGCAGCATCTGGCATCTCGAATGAATAGGTATAAGTACCTCCCGTCTTTGAAAGAAGATCAGGAGTGAGCGTTGTCTGAGTTCCACCTGTTGGTGTGTATGTTAAGGTAACTGCCGATGGAACATAATTCCCAATCGGCGTCACCACCAACTGTGTCGTCAGTCCTGGGGCAACGGATATGTCGCCTTCTGCAATCTTTTCATAATACGCACCTGCCACTTCTGTTATGTTGCAATAGTTGTCTGATTGAAAAGTCAACTGTTTTGTATAAAGTTTTGCGCCATTACCGGCCGATACGTCATAATTGTAATAAACACCTGAATTGTCTTCACCTCCCATACCACGCTGGGTATGGCCGGATTTAACAGTATTTCCCATCTGAACCGTCACATCGCCATAATAATAATTGTCTGTAAGGCTAACATATGATGATAGTTCTGGCGTAATAGCACCTACTCGAGCATTGCCACTAGCGCCACCACTTAAGCTTGTGCTCTTGACTGTGCAGTTAGATATGGCGCCACCGGAATTAACCCCTGCAATACCGCCGATAAACGCTTCCACGCTATTTGAGATTGACGAACCGTCAACGGTACAATAACTGATATTATCACTCATCAAAGAACCAACAATACCGCCCATTATATATCCACCCGTGATGGTGCAGTTACTCAAAGTACAATACTGGATCCTGCCTTCTGAATAGCCGACAAAGCCGCCAATTCTTGCATCATTATTTGAAATCGTACTATTTGAAATGGTGCAATGGTCGATCAAACCACTTGCGGTAAGAAAATCCGTAATACCTCCATCATTATAACCTCCTCCGAATGCACAGTGATCAAGTGTGAGATCCTTTAGCGTTCCTGAGAGATAAGAAAAAAGGGCAATGCCTTCGGGATTGCCATTAATGTAAAGCAAAGCATTTGGATTATAGGTCAAATTACTGATGATTTTATTATTTCCGTCAAATGTTCCCATAAAGGCCGGGTCATCATTCAGGCCTTGTATATATTTACGGTATCCAATAGGCTCGTAGTCAGTCAGGCTGGAACAGTCAATATCATTCTCGAGTTTGACAGTTTTGCCATTTGTATCTAACAGGATGGTATTGACATATTTTGAGAAATTGTTCAGGTCTCTTGGCGACTCGATAAGATAGGGGGAGCTTTGAGAGCCGTCGCCACCTCCTAAAACTTTAGTTGCATAAAGAACAGTCTTTGGCGATGAACTATTAGTCTGACTTAAGATCGGATCACTTGTGTTTGCAAAATAACCAATACTATTATAGGAGACTTTAGGCAACATCAACAGGCTACTATTATCATCAGCGGTAGTAATGACCACCTGACCATCAGGTACAGGAGATGTATAATTAATCAAAGCGTCCTGTTCTGGCTTTGGATTCTTGATGCAAAAACTGTCAGTAGCGATGATAAAGTTGTCACCAACCGCCTTGATGGTTAAATCATTCTCACTGTAAATACAGCCCTCAATAGTAGCGCCCTTCAATGTCAGCACACCATTCTGGTATGACACAGTACCATCACCCAAAACGTCTCCTGCATTAGCACTAGTCACAGAAGTGAATGTGCCTGAGCGTTTGATCGAGATACTATAGCTTGTCTGTCCCCACATCCCTTGCTGGGCAAATAGCATCCCTAAGAGAGCCATCATTATTCTCATTAGAAACCTCCCTCTCATAATAACTATGTTTATTTTTTCTACTTAACGACTACCTTCTGGCCATCCAGGATATACAGGCCTTTCTTCATTGGACGCTCTATCCTGTTGCCTTGCAGGTCGTACCACCTGCCTGACCCAAACGCATCGCTGTTGATCTGCTCGATACCGGCGGCATTCGACGACGTACGGGTGATGGAGTAGATTCTCACCTGGCTCTTCGTCTTCTTGGCTCTATGATCGGGCTCCATACGGGCATTGCTTACCTTACCGCCATTAAAGATATAAACCCAAGTTGGCGTGCTGCACTCATAGAGCACATAATCCTTCTCACGTGCCGTATGGTTGAATGCCACAGCCTTCAGTTTACCAATCTTGACCATCATCTGATGCTCACCGTCAGTGCTGGAGTCAATAATCACATAACCCTTGCCGGCAGGAACCTTCAGTGTCAGACCGAAGAACACTTCAGCAAACTCACTTGTGCCCGGCGCTAGTCCCATATTGATAATACGGTTGACTTCACTTTCCGTCATAGGATGATTCAGCACGATACAATGCTCATCCTCATCATAGCCGTCGCACTCAAACGGGTCGCCATTAATATCCAATGTATAGAGGATATCCTTGATGACCGTATTTTCGAGATTAACCTCCCCCTTCTGACCGTTATCGTTGGTGGTAAGGAAGTCATTATCATTCATCGTTACAATCTGATCCTCAACAATCGGATCGATGTCGCGCTGCAGCACGGTGAGGATATAATAGTCGCTGGCGCTGTTATAATTGGCGTCGCCCGCAAATTCTGCATAGATATTCACCTTTCCCGGTGACACCAAAGTCACCTCACCCGTCTTGGCGTCCACATCAGCCACATCGGGATCTGCAGAGCGATAAGTCACCACGAGGTCTGATGGATCCAGACTCAGATAGGGTGCATCGAAGGGCTCGCCGATCTTGGCCGTAAACTCATAGTTAACATACACCAGCCTCGGGTCTGCCTTCATGATTGACACCATTGCGCTACCAGTCATCGTGTCAAAGCCAGTTTTCGTCACCTGATAGTAGACAGTATAGTCACCAACATCCGTATAGGTGGGCGAAGCATTGAGGTTATAAGTGCCAGCACTCGTACCATACTTCACCGTAGCACCTGACGGAGCCGTCACAGTGATGCCGTGCGGCTGACCGTCGTACTTGCCGGTATAGCCTGTGGCCGACACGGTCATCGTAGCCGTACCAACACTCAGCGTATAGGAAGCGGTCTTCGTGGCATAGGTATAGTTGGTACCGTCTGTCACAGTTGCCGTGATGGTAGTTGATCCATTGCCAACGATGGTCACCTCACCCGTCGATGCATTCACGGTGGCAACAGCCGTATTCGATGAGCTATAGCTTACCGTTCCGTCACCCGTCTTGGTAAGGGTGTTGGTGAAGGCGGCATCACCATAGGTCTTGCCAATGCTTGCCGTTGTATAACTGATGCTACCAGCAGCTTTAGCAATAGTAGCCGTCACGCTCTTGGCGGCAACATCGTTATTGTTGGCATCACCGACAACGCGATAATAAACGGTATAGGTGCCGGCATTCGTGGCAGAAGGAATCGAGGTACTATATGTCTGACCATCGGAACTATACTGCAACGTACCTGCAGAAGTTGAGCCTGCTTTCGCTAGTGCCTGTGCCGAACCGTTATAGGTCAGCGACAAGCCTGTAGGAGCCGTCACCGAAGGAGTTGCCTTAGCAATAGTGGCTGTTACACTCTTGGCTGCAACATCGTTATAATTGGCGTCACCGACAACACGATAATAGACGGTATAGGTACCGGCATTCGTTGCAGAAGGAATCGAGGTGCCATAACTCTGGCCATCGGTGCTGTACTGCAAAGTTCCTGCTGTCGTTGAACCAGCATTAACCAGTGCCTGAGCCGAACCGTTATAGGTCAGCGACTTGCCTGTGGGAGCCGTCACGGTGGGCGTTGCCTTCACAATAGTAAAGGTTTGGGTGGCCGTACCTGAATAATTTCCCTTACCTGATATAGTAATAGTGGCAGTACCAACATTAGTATTGTTGGCATATGTAAGTGTATAATCAGTGCCCTTCGTCAGCGTTGTGGCAGATGCACCTGTTTGAAGCGTCAAAGACACCGTTGGCTCTGGCGTGATGGCACTACCCGTATAGGTCTGGTTAGGAATGTTACTGATACTTGCACCTGACAGGCTCTTGGCGGTAATCGTGAACTGTGCCGATGCCGAACCTTTATAATTGCCTTTACCCGTTACAGTAACGGTCGCCGTTCCCACATTAGTCGCATTAGTATAACTCACTGTATAGTTGCTGGCATCAATAGGCGATTCAAGGCCTCCTTTGGGATTTGGGAACGCTACAGATACTGTGGGATGCAGTTCCGAGCCATTGTATTCCATCGAACTAGAACCAAGCGTCACCTCAGCTTTATCAGTTTCAAACGAACGAGCCTCCATCGTAAAGGTCTTTGTGACTGCCGAGCCCGTAAGCCTTCCTGTTGAGGTCGGAGTAATTGAGATGGTGTAAGTGCCCGCATCCTTTATCTCACTGGGATTAGAAGAAACGGTATAATCCCCATTTGCTCCTTCATTAAAATAGTAGGTTCCAACTGTAACATTTGCATGAGGTGTGTACACAGATCCATAATAAGTATATTTTTCCGAACTAAGAGATACGGTACAATCACTTATATTTCTTTTAGTTACCTCAAGACTGAAACTCCCTAATTTGTACAACAAAGCAGCTCCAGTAGTATTAGTCTGATTAAAAACTTTGAGGCCACGAGGTGCTGTTGCAGGTAGACTGAATAATGCGGAATAGCTTTCTGTAACAATACCATTAATAGTAATGACTCCAGTACTTGAATTGATGGGGTTTGTGGGTGATGATTTATCGCTTGAATATGTCACCGCAGAACCAGTCGGCAGATTAGGAACAATGTTTGGAGCATTGACAGTCCCGTCAGGCTGATAGGGAGTAGTCATTTTGTCCTCCGCAAAACCATATAAGTATCCTACATCTTCACTACTCTTTGCTGTTCCACACTGAACATAAGCTGTGACGGTGCAAGGACCTTGTAAGGCAAATCCATTACCATTATACTCGGTGTTAGCAACATCATTCTGCGAAGCATTGGCATAGTCAATTGAATAATAACCTTTCAAGAATCCATTATAATTTGTAAAATTATTGTAATTTGAATTGCTAATCATAGCTTTTTCACTATCAAAACTATAATACAAGTATGGTTCATCCAAAGTCACTTTTCCCGTCACGACAATCTTTTTCAAGACAATGGTCTCGTCAGAAGTATAACTGGTATTTTTTAGCATTAAATATACATTTGAAGCATTCTGTGAGGGTGAAGTTTGCAATTGATAACGGACACCATCTGGGGTTGTCGTTGGACCGCTAACACTGAAACCAGCATTCGCAACATCAAACGACACATTCTGCAGCGTAGCAGCAAAATAAACATCAATCTGGTCAATAGCAAGACTGAGAGATCCTGTCAGAGGTTCAATACTAGCATAATAGACAGGGTACCTGGGGGTGTGTGATGCCGCGTATGGATCATTTTGATATTCTAGTGTAAACTGAATGCCACTATTATATGAAAGTGATACCCCTCCTGAGACGCTCCACAATCCACCTTCTACGGCAGAAATTGCTGGCAATCTAGATTGGGGCACAGTAACTGTCGTAATGGAATTGGCATCGAAAGTCTGTGTAATTGTAGTTGATACTTGTGCCCACATTCCTTGCGGGATGAGCATCATGGTAAAGAGCACCAAAAGGATTCTAGTCTGTAATTTTTTCATAATGGTTTTTATTTTATGATATTAATTTCAGTTAATTTCTTTCTGGTTGCAAAGATACGAATAATTTATGAAACGACCAAATTTAAATTTAAAAATAACACGCGCACGACAAGAAAAAAGCACGTTAGCCTAAGAGAACTGCAAGTCTCTATTACGAATTACAAATTACAGTTTTATTTTTGCCAACTGATCCAGGAGAAAAACAAAATTGTGTTGCAGTGTTGCAGTGCTGCAGTTAAAAAACATGGTCTCCAGATTGACGAAAGAAAATCTATATTAATATATATATAAATATATATATAAATATAGAAGTATAATTAGCACATTGAGATCGCTGATATTTTAACTGCAGCACTGCAACACTGCAACAGAAATGACCATTCGAAAAATAAACTGTAATCTGTAATTCGTAATGCAATAGTTTAAAACGAGTGTAAAAACAATTTACATTTGGAATGCAAACAGAAAACAGACATTTTTGCGGCCTAACTAGGAAACAAAAATTTCATCGTTAGAAAGAATGTGTTTCCTAGGCAAAACGCAAAAACAGCATCTAGCGGGTGTTTGCGAAAGATTTTAACAACGTAACAAAGACCTTGAAAGAAAAAGAAAAGCTGCCGCCGTTGGAAAACGACGACAGCCTATGGTCAGGCAGTGGATAGGCTTATCCCTGCAGGTTGTCGAACTTCTTCAGCAAGGCATTCAGGCGCTCCACGCTGTCGGGATCCTTGTCGTTC
>Ga0310690_10010519_pt1 | contig 11506 bp, 10 predicted proteins | sample AusTroGonzalo_MG_2_FD_207661 | JGI IMG/M metagenome (GOLD analysis project Ga0310690, IMG submission 207661) | Bovine rumen microbial communities from tropical cattle in Woodstock, Queensland, Australia - Gonzalo_04 (v2) (version 2) | ecosystem: Host-associated > Mammals > Digestive system >...
CAGTTGGTATGGATAAAATCATTATGAAAAAGGTATTAAAAGAATCAGGAATACCAGTAGTTGATTATGTTTCATTCTATAGTATGGAATATATTAAAGATGATGAAAAAGTATTAAAAGAAATTGCAGAAAAGTTAAGATATCCATTAATTGTAAAACCAGCAAATTGCGGATCAAGTGTTGGAATTAGAAAATCAAAATCAGAAAATGATTTAGTAGATTGCATAGAATATGCAATGGAATTTAGTGATAGAGTAATTGTTGAAGAAGCAGTTCAAAATTTAAAAGAAATAAATTGTTCAGTTTTAGGTAATTTATCAGAAACAGAAGCAAGTGAATGTGAAGAACCATATTTTAGTGATGATATTTTAAGTTATCAAGATAAATATATGGGAGGAAATGGCGGTGGAAAAGGAGCTAAAGGTGGTAAAATAGGAGGTAAAGGTTTTGGCTTAAAAACAGCTGGACAAAAAGGTGGAGCAGGAATGCAATCAAGTGATAAAAAACTTCCTGCAGATATTAGTAAAGAAAAACGTGATGAAATTCAAAGATTGGCTCAAGAAACATTTAAAATTATTGGATGTAGTGGTGTTGCAAGAGTTGACTTTTTAATGGATGCTAAAACTGAAAAGGTATATGTTAATGAAATCAATACTATTCCAGGAGCACTTTCATATTATTTGTGGGAAGCAACAGGAAAGACTTTTGAAGAACAATTAGATCAAATGATAGATATAGCATTAAAAAGACAAAGAGATAAAGAAAAGCTAACATTTAGTTATGATCAAAACATCTTAGCAATGGGTCCAATAAATGGAAGTAAGAGTTCAAAAATGAAATAAAATTTTTAAAATAACAATATAAAAATATATTGTTATTTTTTTGCAAAAAAGTATATAAAAATGTGTACAAATTAAAGCAAATATGATATAATAACGGCATGATTTAGAAGAATACAAAAAAGGATGTTGAAATGGTTTTTAAGGATTATTACAAAATATTAGGATTAGAAACACCAAGGGTGTCTGAAAATGATATAAAAATAGCATTTAGAGAGCAAGCAAAAAAGTATCATCCAGATGTTAATATTGGTAATAAAAATTATGAAGAACGTTTTAAAGATATAAATGAAGCATATAGAATTTTGTCAAATCCAATAGCAAAACGTAAATATGATAGACAATGGAATCGAACTGTTGGAAAAGGCAGAGTTAAGAATACATACGAAAAACAAGGGAATGCATTTTCCGATTTCTTTCAAATATTTTTTGGAGAATCAAAAGGTCCAATTGTAAATGAAGAAAAGGAACCTGCAAAAGGTGATAATGTAGAAACAGAAATTAAGCTTTCTATAGAAGATGCATTTAGAGGAAAAGAAAAAAGCATTAAATTAAGAACTGTAGATGGCAGTATGAAAACTCTTAAAGTTGGAGTTCCTGCTGGAATACAAAACAATGAAAAAATAAGACTTGTAGGTCAAGGAAAACCTGGAAAAAATGGTGGAAAAAATGGTGATTTACTAGTTAGAGTTAAAATAAAAGATGATGATAAATTTACTTTAAAAGGATATGATTTGATTTCATATTTAGATATTACTCCTTGGGAAGCAGTTCTTGGAACAAAAATTACATTTCATGGTCTAAATGAAGATATTAATGTTTTTGTGCCAAGCGGAATTACTTCTGGAGAAGAAATTACAATTCCTAATAAAGGCTATAAAGATGGAAAGGGAGATCGTGGAAATCTTATTTTACAAGTAAGAATAATGATTTCAAAACATCCATTAGAAGCAGAAAAAGAAGCGTATAAAAAAATATCTAAATTATCAGATTTTAATCCACGTTTAGAACAATAAAATTGTGCGTTTTTAATATTTACATAAATGCTTAAAAATGTTGACAGAATGGGTATAAAAGCTGTATAATACTAATGTTGTACAAAAGAGAGCAGCACCCAAAAATAAATCTTAAGGAGTGTTTTATAAAAATGGAAGAAGAAAATTTACAGGGCAAATACTTTAGTATTACAGACCCAAAAGGTACTAATACTGTTATTTATCAGGTAAACAGAACTGAAAAAGAGTATTTGAAAACTTCGCCAAAATACACAGTAGAACGATTAGATTTTACAGAGGAATTTATAGGTGATCGTAAAAAGAAAACTTTTTACGTTGATAATCCTGCGCCAGATGGTAATCCATTAGTAATTCTTTCTTTTGCAAATGAAAGAGTTGTGGTTAATATGGGATTTTTAGATTATGATGTTGTTAAAATATCAAAAAAAGCAATACCAATGAAGTTTAAAACATTATACAATCAAGAAGAAACAGAGTTTAAAGAATTTGCTTATACTCCAAACATGAAAAGGCCAATTTCAATAATTGATCCTGACACAACAGAAGAGGTTAAGCCGGTCTTATATTTTGATGAAGAGACAAATGAAGTAAAAGGAAAATGTAAGTTAAAACCTTACAAAAAGTATTTTGCGTTTGAAATTAGGCCAGATGAAAAGAAATAATTTTTAATATCGTGTTTTAAGTGAGGTAGAGATATGCAAGATGTAACTGCTGGTGTTCCAAATGGAACAAGTGGACAAAATCTTAATGTTCAAAGAATGGATCATATAGCTGATTTTGATTTTAAATTAGCTTATGCGGATTTTCATGTAAATAATAGAAATAAGGAATTAAATGTAGAAGGTGCAAATGGAGATGCAGATGCAGCTCAAGGCTCAACTGCAAGTGGTATGCCACCTATTGAAATAGATGACCATAATATAACTTCATTTGCTGATCATATGCTTGAAATAGCATTACAATTACAGACATTCAATCAAACTCAAGAAATGTCAAAGAAAAGTGGATCAAGAACTTCTTCAAAGGCAGATCAAACACAAGAATTACAATAGTAATTTTTTAAATACACAAGAAAAAGGTGAATGAAATGGGTTTTGGTGAAAGATTAAAAAAAGCCATAAAAAAGATAAAAACAAAATTGATTGTCTTTTTTGTATTAATAACCATTATAATGATGTGGTTAGTTGCTCCAGCTGTTTGTAGTTGGAAGCAGGCGTTTGAAGGAATTCCTGCGGGTCAAATTAATGCAATGCAAGAAGTTGCTGGTGTAAGAGACGTAGTAGAACCTCTTACAGAAGAACAAGCTAAGCAAGTTCGTGAGGGAAAAACTGCTGGTTTAGATCAGCAAATATTAATAGCTCAATTTGGTATGTATATTACTAAACCTTGGAATGCAGTTGGACTTTGTTTATCAAATGAGAGCTACACAGGAGTTTATTTAAAAACTGTTTTATACACATATTTATTATTTGGTATAGCAGTTATAGTTGGTTTAGTTAGAGCACTTCCTAAACATGAATTTGATGATATAGAACATGGTTCAAGTGATTGGAGCGAAAACGGTGAACAATATCAAGTATTAAATAAAAACAAAGGTATTGTTTTAGCAGAAAAGAACTATTTGCCAGTCGATAAACGTGGTAACGTAAACGTATTAGTTGTAGGTCGGATCTGGTGCTGGTAAATCTGCATCATACGTTATTCCAAATGCTAGTCAATTATTAGGAAGCTACGTATTTACAGACCCTAAGGGTGAATTATATGATAAAACAGCAGGATATTTTAAAGCAAAAGGTTATGATGTTAAAGTATTAAATTTAGTTCATCCAGAAAATAGTGATGGATATAACCCATTACATCATATTAATAATGAAATAGATGTTGACGTTATTGCACATACAATAGTTAAAGGACAAGGCGAAGGTGGAAAAAGCTCAGATCCATTCTGGGATGATATGTCAGAAATGTTAATGAAAGCTTTGATATATTATTTAAAAGCTGTTCGTCCACCAGAAGAACAAAGTTTAGCAAGTTGTTCTGAATTAGTAAGATGTGCAAATTCTAGCGGAGGAGATAACTTATTAACAAACTTAATGAATCAATTACCTTATGATCATCCAGCTAGAATGTATTATAAGAATATAGAAATGTTACCAGAAAAAACTTTTGGATCAGTATTAGGTACATTACAATCTAAACTAGGTAAATTTGATTCAAGAGAAATAGCTGAAGTAACATCAACAGATACAATAGATTTTCCAAATATTGGAAAAGTTAAAACAGCAGTATTTGTAATTTCATCTGATACACATACAGCTTATGACTTTTTACTTACAATATTCTTCTCTCAGATGATTCAACAATTATATGATTTTGCAGATTTAAATGGAGGAGCATTATCTGTTCCAACATATTTCATATTAGATGAGTTTGCAAACATTGGTCAAATTCCTGACTTTGATAAAAAGATTTCTACATCTCGTAGTAGAAAGATTTCATTCTCAGTTATTTTACAGAATTTAGACCAATTAGAAGCAGTATATGAAAAAGCACATGAAACAATTATAGGTAACTGCGATACTCACTTGTTCTTGGGTTCTAACTCTCAAAAAACAGTTGAGTATTTCAGCAAAGCATTAGGTGAGAAAACTATCACACGTGACAACGTAAGTATTAATAAGGATCGTGAGGATTGGAAACAAGGAAAGAGTGAATCTGACCAAATTATGGGAAGAGCTTTAATGACACCAGATGAGTTAAGACGTATGGATGTAGATAAATGTATTATCTATGAAAAGGGTATTAAACCAGTTAAAGCCAATAAGTATTATTACTTTAAATATCCAGAAGGAAAGATTTTGTCAAGATATCCTGCAGATCATAATGATGTTCATGTTGAACGTGGTGTATGGCGTAAATATAATCCATATCAACCTTATGAAGAAGGTACAAATGGAGAGGCATCTAAAGATCAAAGTTTAGAAAGTTTAGATGATTTATTTACAGATTTAGAGGATTCTACTCCGGTAAGTAAAGCGCCAGAACCAGAAATGGTTATGAATACACCAACAAGTAGTGAATCAACTAATACTCAAACTATGGATGTTCCAACGCCACCTAAGTCAGAAGAGGAGGTTAGACAAGAGGAATTGGTAGATATTCAAAAAGAACTTGAAGCTAAATTTGATGAATTATTTGGATCATCAGATGAAAGTGGGAATAATTAATGGTTAAAAAAAGAGAAAATTATATTGGATGGGATAGTTATTTTATGGGAGTTGCAAATTTAGCGGCTCAGCGTAGTAAAGACCCAAATACACAAGTTGGAGCTTGTATTGTAAGTCAAGATAAAAAGATTTTATCTACAGGTTATAATGGAGCACCAAATGGTTTTGAAGATGAAGAAATGCCATGGGATAGAGAAGGCGATTTCTTAAATACAAAATATGCTTATGTATGCCATGCAGAATTAAATGCAATTTTAAATAATAAAGGTTCTATATTAGATGGAGCAACATTATATGTAGATTTATTTCCATGTAATGAGTGTGCAAAAGCAATTATTCAATGTGGTATTAAAGAGGTTGTTTATCAATCAGATAAATATAATGGTACAGATAGTAATACTGTATCTAAGAAAATGTTTGATAAGTGTGGAGTAAAATATAGACCATACCAAGAAGAACATAAAACAATTACATTAGAATTGTAATATAAATATATAGTATAATACATAAAAAGAAGCCTAAAAGGCTTCTTTTTTGTTTCGCTATTGTGTTTACATAAATTATATGTTATAATTAATATGTTGTATTGTGGGTAATAGCGAGCATTGATGAAAATTAATGTAAGAAGGAGGGTTGGCAGATTGTGTCATTATTCTTTCGGTTAGCTATTTGTAAGTGCTAGTAATTTAGCCTACAACACAACAGATACAAAAGACAAAGCAAATATTAAAGGAGGGTAGCTATAAGTCAAGAAAGACCGTACAATAATGTATTAAAGGAGTATGCAAAATGAGAAAGGCAAAAGTTAAAAAAGTCAAAATACCTATTGTAGAGGTTAGTCCAGGTGACATTGTATCTTATAACCCCAACGACAGTTTAAGGACCTATGGAATCGTATGTGATGTAAGAGATGATGGTTTGGTGTATATCGTTCCATTTACCAGCACTAAAAGCAAAGAACCTGACAGTATCTATTTGCCGTTTAATGCGGAAAATGATTTCTGGAAGTTTGATTCTTCTGTCAAGGAAGGAACAGTTTTGCTTGCTGTTGGAAAAATGGTGTTCAAACGGTGTATAGCAGCTGTTGTCGGAAGGTGTACCAGCGTATTTTTCCATAAAGTTTGTGTTAACATTCCTTTGGCTGTAAACTTTACTGGAGATGTGATTGATTATACCCGTAATCCTGTCGATTATGAAGAAGAAGCTATCGCAACGCCAGATGATGCTGATTATAATCCGCATGTGCCATTTAAGATTGGCGAAAACGGATTGGTTATTGGCGTAGGAAACGCATAATGTGATAGCAAAAAAGGTATCCAAAAACAATATTTGCAAAATTTGAATATTTGAGGTGATATACATGATAGGAAGACTCGTTGACGCGGCAATAAGTATTACGTATCGTGGAAATGGATTTTACCAGCTGGGAAATTGCGTTATTTCTGATGATGTTCAGTTACTCAAGTATATTCACAAGTGGATGGACGAAAGTCTTTTGGGACCTGTTGAGGGATTTCCCGTATACCTTTCCAAGGGCGGAATTAATAGTTCTCATGGCTTCATTATTGGAGATTATGATCATAGAACTCATAATTTTTCTGTCCAGGATGATGAAGGAAAGTATTATCGGGTGAAATTGATTGCCAAATTCAATTCAATCCCTGCAACGATCCTCATCTACAAAGAGGGTTGGCAGGCAATAAAATGCTTCAGGCCCTATCGTGAAAGTAAATCTGTTCATGTTCCCAAAAAGGAGCAGACCAACGTAATTCTTTTCCCGATGATGAAAGAGATTTCCTATGCTGAGTACTTGAATTCGGTAAAAGCTGAGTTCTGTGCCGTGAGGAATATGGGTGACAAACCGGCAAAAGAATTTGTTCAAAGCCTGACTCATTTCAATGAGAAATAGGAGTACTATCTAAGGTAAATCACGGGTAAATATTCTTTCGAAAAAGGCAGGCCACGGAGTAAAATCTGTGGCCTGTTTCTTATTTATGTTTTTTATTTTAGTAATTATATTTACAAAAACTTGTTTTGATGATATCATATTATAGTAAATATTATAAAATGGAGAATTATATGAAATTTATTCATATTGCAGATTGTCATTTAGATGCAAAATTTGATAATTTAATTGGAAAAGAAAATTTAAGTCAAAAGCGAAGAATTGAACAAAGAGAGGTGTTTACAAAGGCTATAGAGTATGCGAAAAATAATGATATAGATTATATTTTTATATCAGGTGACTTATATGAAGAAGGTCTAATTAATTTAAGTACAATAGAATATATTAATGATTTATTTAAGGCAATTCCAAATATTAAAATCATTATTACTCCTGGAAATCATGATCCATATATTAAGCAAAGCGTTTATGATACATATAATTTTAGTGATAATGTTTATGTATTTGATAAATATGAAGTAATCAAAAAAGAGTATGATGATGTAAATATTTATGGTTTTGCATTTAATAGTTTTTTTGAGGAATCAATTAATTTTGAAGGAATTGAACTTGATAAATCAAAATTAAATATTTTAGTTATGCACGGTGATTTAAATGCAAGCCAAGAGCAAGAACATAAATTTAATCCAGTTCAAGAAAGATTATTGCAAGAATTGGGCTTTGATTATATTGCTATGGGTCATATTCATAAAAACAATTATGATGAAGGAAAAACTATTTTGTATCCAGGTTCTTTAGCATCACTTGGTTTTGATGAGCCAGATTTACATGGTATGATTGTAGGAGAATTTAGTGGAAAATCATTATCAACAAAATTTGTACCACTTGATACAAGAGAGTTTAAGCAGTTAGAATTAGATGTAAAAAATGTTTTAGATGAAAATGATTTAATCTATAAAATAAATGAATTAGTACAAAATGATATAGAGAAAACAAAACAAGAATTAGAAAAAAGTGTTAGTTATACAAGTTTTAATTATGACTTTTCTTATTTAGATATTTCAAAATATATAGTAATGTATGAAGTATATTTAGTAGGAAATAGAACTTTTGATATAGATCTAAAACGTATAAATATTTTAATAGATAATGATAATATTATTAAAATTAAAGATAAAACAGAAATGGGTTTTGACTTAAAAAAAATTTCAAAAGAATCAACATTAAGAGGATTATTTGTGAAAAAAGTGTTAGAAAAACAAGATGATTATTCAAAAGAAGAAATTGATAAGGCATTAGAAATTGGACTTAATTTAATGAAGTAGAGGTTATATGAAACTAGAAAAGTTAAAAATAAATGGTTTTGGTAAATTAAAAAATTGTGATTTAAAATTTACTGATAAAATCAATATAGTTCATGGAAAAAATGAGGCTGGAAAATCAACTTTATTAAGATTTATAACAGGTTCTTTATTTGGCATAAGTAAAAATAAAGAAGGAAAAGAGATAGCTGATTTTGAAAAATATAAGCCTTGGGATGGAACAGAGTATTCTGGAAAGATTTCATATACTTTAGATGATGGTAATTATTATGAAGTTTTTCGTGATTTTGAAAAAAGAAAAGCAACTATTTATGATAAAAAGGGAAATGATATAACAAGTAGTTTTTCTCAAGAAAAAAATAAAGGAAGTAACTTTTTTATAGATCAAGTAGGACTTGACGAAAAACTATTTATGGCATCAAATATTGCAGGACAGGCAAAGGTAAAATTAGATGAAGCATCTCAAGGAAATTTAGTTCATAAGTTAAGTAATTTAGTAACTACTGGTGATGATCAAATTAATTATAAAAAAGTAAAAGGCGATTTGGATAAATTACAAACTGAAAAAATAGGATCAAATAAAACAACAAAAAGACCAATTAATTTAGTAGATGAAGAAATAAAACAATTAAGTGCTAGATTAGAAGAACTAGAAAAGCAGGAAGTTGAAACAAGATCTGGTTCAAGTAATAAAAATGAATTACAAAATGAGTTAGAGAAGAATAAATCTATTGGTTATTTTTTAGGCTCTTTAAAAGCGTGCTATGATAATTATAGAACACAAGAAGCAGAACTAAAAGCTCTTCAAAATTTGCATGAAGAAACAAATAATAAATTGACACAAGTTAAATCAAAAATAGATGATAAGGCCGAAGATAATATTAAAAGTCAAAAATTTAATACATCAAAATATATTATTCCATTTATTATTACAATAATTATTTGTGCAATTATTATTTATTGTGTGCCAGAAGAATTTAGATTATATTCTTTAGCAAGTATCGTTCTACCAATAATTATATCAATTGTATTTGTGGTAAATAAAATACGCTTTAATAAACGCATTAAAGAACAACTAGATGATTTATCTGATTTAAAAGATAATGTTAAAGCTCAAATTCAAATCTTAAATGAAAACTTAGAAGAGCAAGCAATTAAGTATGATGTTAAAAAGGTTGAATATGAAAAAGCATTAAATGAAGATAGAACAGCTATTCAAGATGACTTTAAAGAAGATTTAGGTCTTCCTTATGTAATGGAAATAATGGCTCTTTCAAACGATGAATTGAATTTAGAATATACTCAAAATCAAAATATAACAAGAGCTTTAGAGTTCAAGTTAAACAATATTAAGAATAATGAAGCCAATTTACAAAGAGTTAATGAGCAAATTGAAGAAGTAAAATATAAACTAAATAAAGCAAATGAGCAAAAACAAGAGTTAGAAAAATTAAATAAGAGTTTTGAACTTGCTAAAGCTTGTTTAGAAGAGGCTTATCAAGAGATTAAAACTAATTTAAGTCCGGAATTTATAAGTGAATTAAGTAATACTATTAGCAAAGTTACAGATAACAAATATAATAATATAAAAATAACAGATGATGATGGCTTGTTAGTTGAAGCTGAAAATGGTAAGTATGTTCCAATTGAAAATTATTTAAGTATTGGCACAATAGATCAAATGTATATGGCTTTAAGATTAAATAGTATTAAAGAAATATCTAAAGAAACATTACCAATTATTTTAGATGAAGTATTTGTTTATTTTGATAGTGAAAGATTAGCAAATATTTTAAAGTTTATAAATGATAATTATGATAATCAAATATTAATATTTTCTTGTTCAGATAGAGAAAAGAAAGCTTTAGATGAATTAAAAATAAAATATAATTTGATTGAATTAAAATAAGATATATTATTTAAAAAGAATCCCATCAGCAATTAAGCTGATGGGATCTTTTTGTTTGGATTACTTATCTACTCGAATAATTGATTTTTTGAGGTTCTCGTTGAAGCTGATAAAGATATTGCAGTAAGGCTTTAGGATTTCAACTTGATGTGTTGCGATGAAAAGAATGCGGTTTGTTTTTTGAACATATTCTTTGATAAATTGCATACATTTGTCGCAGGTTGTATCATCTAGCCGATTAAATGGCTCATCTAACGCCACAAGCTGAATGGTATCATCAAGCGAATACATAAGTTTTGCAAGAGCTAATCTTTGCATCTGACCACTTGAAAACTCTCTTGTTTTGCGAATTTTTAAGAATTCAATAATTTTTTCTTCATCGGTTATATCGTTATTTAAACCAAGATTTGAGAAATCGAGTTTTTCTTCTTTAATCATTCTTAAGAGTTCATCATAAAGCTGCAAACCTTTGATGATTTCAATGAATTTTTTGTGGTCAATTTCATCATCATTATCAGTAAGAGTTAATTCATACAGTACATAATTGTTTGCCATGGCTCTGTCAGTTTGATAACCAATAGAGTTTAAATAGCCGTTTTTACCATTTGAAAAATTTATGGGATTTTGCTTTAAACTCATTTTACCAGTAAACATGTTAATAAGTGTTGATTTGCCACATCCAGTTCTACCATATGTCATAACAACATCATTTGGTACTAAAGAAAAAGCGGTGTTGTTGATTAATTCAAATGCGCCATTTATATCTTGAGTAACACTAAAAGGTGCAACATCCATTCTTTCAATTGGATAGTTGATGGTTGTTTTGTTGTTTTCTTCAGTATATACTGTATTAATGATATCAAAATCAGGATTGAGAGTATCAATATCAATTACGATATCCATAATTCTTTCATAGCTTTCAGTGATACCTTGAATCCTATTTAGCATTGTACTGTAAATGGAGCAAAGAGCAATAATATCAAAGAAGTTTTCTGCAGAAAAGTCATGAGTAACAATTATTTTTATGACTGTAATTAAGATCATACTAATACTTGCAGTAATGCTTCTTTGAATGAATACTTTGTTAAGCCTTAAGCCTTCAACTCTTTCTACTTGAATGTTTTCATCTAACTTAGTACGAAGTTTTTCTGCGTGATATACAAAATCTTTATCTGATACAAAATCGCAAGCTTTAATTTCAGTAAAAAGAACATCAGATTTAGCTTCATTTTCTTTGCGAACTTTTCTATATTCGCGCATGATTTTAATTCGCCTGTTGCTAAGATA
>Ga0310690_10010521_pt1 | contig 11503 bp, 11 predicted proteins | sample AusTroGonzalo_MG_2_FD_207661 | JGI IMG/M metagenome (GOLD analysis project Ga0310690, IMG submission 207661) | Bovine rumen microbial communities from tropical cattle in Woodstock, Queensland, Australia - Gonzalo_04 (v2) (version 2) | ecosystem: Host-associated > Mammals > Digestive system >...
ATCGACCGCGAGACCTACGACAAGACGCTGGAGTTCTTTGAAATCCTGCTCAAGATGCTGCACCCCTTCATGCCGTTCATCACCGAAGAGCTGTGGCAGCACATTTACGATCGTAAGGAAGGTGAGAGCATCATGCGAGACAAGCTTGCGCTTGGCGGTTTACCTGCCGAGGACAGTCAGTTCCTGGCCGACTTCGAGCAAATGAAACAGATTGTCAGCAGCGTTCGAATGGTACGTTCTTCAAAGAACATCGCCCCCAAGGAGGCTCTCGAACTGCAGGCTATCGGTAAGAATGACTATTCCAAATTCAATGCCGCCATTATGAAGATGGCCAATGTCAGCGCCATCAACATTGTTAGTGAGAAAGACTCCACCGCTTCTGCCTTTATGGTTGGTACTGACGAATTTGCAGTTCCCCTCGGCAACCTTATCGATGTTGATGCTGAAATCCAGAAGATGGAGGCTCAGTTGCAGCACCTCGAAGGTTTCCTTGCAGGTATCATGAAGAAGCTCTCCAATGAGCGCTTCGTGCAGAATGCTCCCGAAGCCGTAGTAGCCTTGGAGCGTAAGAAGCAGGGAGATGCTGAGGAGAAGATTGCCTCGCTGAAAGAGTCAATCGCAGCACTTCGCGGCAAATAAACAAGAAACAACTAATATCTATACCCGCCGGAGGATGCTCCCAGCAAGACGTTCGTAGACGATGCCGAGACTGGCAAAGCGGTTCAAACTGTTGAGGGCAGCCTTCCGAACGGAGATATTTGGCGACAACAACGCCACATGCACTTGGTCAAGATACTCATTGATGCCACGATCATTGGGTTCTTGACCATTTGAGAATAGACGACTAAGCACGTGGAAACCACATAACTGATTCAATTCGCGGTCGGAAGCAATCCATTCGTAAGCCTTTGCCGGAGCATACGGCAGGTACTGATACAAATTCATAGCAGCCTGCTCAGCGATCTCGATCGTCTCCGTCTGCTCCATCCATATATCGACGACCTCAGGAAGTATCACATCTGCCGGCATTATCATCGTAGCCAGAATCTTACATTCACGGACATTCTCCTTCCACAGGGCAATGGCCAAGTCGTAGTTTTTACCAATTTCATCGGCCTTTTCCCGTAATCGAAGCGAGGTAATACCCCAATTAAGGTGATAGTCTACACCTTTATCCCGCATGGACTGTGCGATGGAACCGTCCATCAACTGACGGAACGACTGCTTGATTTCCTTAATCTGTTCTGAGATTGTATTGGTAGATGGCATAAGTCAAGGACTATATAAGGGTGGAATATTCGGAACTATAGCGAAGCATCTGGTCGACATAACTCTCGGCGTAGTTCAATTGGATGTCAGCAATGTTGCCTTCAGCATCGATGACAGGAATCATTTGCGGATTGAGAAATCCCTTATAGGGCGCCAGATTCAAACGCTTATATCGCTCCAGCACCTCTGCATGGAGATCGGCATCGACCTTGACAGCATAACGTTCTACCAATTCACGGGCAGCCTCGAAGTCGCCTTCACTTTTGATACGCTGCACTTCAGCCAACAACTTAGCAAAGAGCTTCCTCAATTCTTCGTAATCACTTATCTTTAAATAGGTCTTGCCGTCTTGCTTGACAAGCGAAATGACTGAACTCTGTGCGGCACACCAATGGGCGATCAGGGCCCGGTTACGCATGTGAGCCTCCTCAATCTGATTGCCAGGTGTGATACGAATGAGCTGAGTCATCAGACCGTTCATCATATAGGAATAGTAGTGCGACTTGTAGGCTTCGCCATCAGGAACCAGCCCTAACTCCACAAGCTTCTGATCTGCGATGTAGTAAAGTCCGAAAAGATCGGCACGAGCTTCCTCAATAGTGTTGCCATAAGCTTTCAGAGCATCGGGGTCAACACCCGGCAGGAGCTGCCCGCTTCCATGACCCAGACACTCATGCAGGTCGGTGTGGAGGTTATCACAAACGTCGCCGTACTTTTCAATCATTGCCAGTGTGTCGGCATCGACCACAAACTCCTCCTTGAAACCGTTACCATGAGCCGCTTTGTTATAGGCATCTGTAATATTCGAGATGGTAATGCTCTTGGAGCCATATTGGGCACGTATCCAATCGGCATTAGGCAGATTGATGCCAATAGCCGTTGCGGGATACTCCTCACCACCAAGCATGGCAGCACATATAACATTAGCTGAGACACCCTTTACAACGGGCTTGCGGAACCGAGGGTCAACAGGCGAATGGTCCTCAAACCATTGGGCATTACGGGCTATGGTTCGAGTACGGTGGGTTGCTTCCTCATCGATATACTCAACCAACGCCTCCCACGAACCTTTCAGGCCGAGCGGGTCTCCATAAACCTCAATAAAACCATTGATAAAGTCTACCCTACCCTCCAAGCATTGCAGCCACTTGATGCTATATTCATCAAACAAGCGCAGGTCGCCTGTTTCGTAATATTCTATCAGCGTCAAGATAACCTGTCGCTGCTGATCATTCTCAGCTACTTCAGCTGCCTTGCGTAGCCAGTAGACGATATGGCGTATGGCATTTCCATAGCGTCCGTTAGTACTCCAGACGTCCTCTATAAGCTGTCCATCACGTTTCACCAACGTAGAGTTCAACCCATAGGAAGGCGGATTCTGATCGTTAGCATCTTTCTTGGCATTATAATAATTCTCTGCTTCGGCCTGGGTCACACCGTCGTAGAAATGACAGGCCGATGTCAGCAACAGGTCTTCGCCGTCGGCCTTGTTCACCCGTTTTGGCAGTACTGTGGAATCAAAGATAACGGGAAACAGCTCGTCGCAGAGTCCGTCAACCGTTTGTCCCTCTGACAACGGCAAACGCCGGGCTTCCACCTTATGCAGCACTTGCCGCAGGTAGTCAGCCGAAAAGTCTGGCACAAACTTCTCAGACCCATAGTGGTGGTAAATACCATTAGAGAACCAAAGACGCTTGAGATACACTTCGAGCGCCCTAAATCCGTCGGTATCGTGATCAACGCACAGGTCGGTATAGACTGTCTCCAGCGTTTTGCGGATTCGGAGGTTATAACGCCCATACTGGTCGAACGTGATGTCACGTCCGAACAGTGCTGCTTTAGATAAGTAAAAAATAAGGGTCTTTTGTCGTAATGATAGTTGCTCGAATCCATTCAGTTGGTAGCGAAGAATCTGCAAATCGGCAAAGCGATCGTCGACAAAACGAAAATCTTTCATTTATTCCGCGTCAGTTTTTTTACGTTTTGCCTTCTTGGCGGTTGGCTTTTGGGCGAATTGTTTAGTATGCTGGATACGGTAGTCGCGAGGCGTCATGTTCATGAGCTTGAAGAATGAAGCGTAGAACGACTGCCGGTTAGCAAATCCAACCATATCGCTAACCTCTTCCATGCGCAAATCCTGGTAGCGTTTATCTACGAGAATAGACATGGCCTCCTCAATTCTATACTTGTTGACAAACGACGAATAGTTCATGTGGAAACGAACATTCACTACTGCCGAAATGTAGCGGGTATTAGTTCCCAGGTCATTTGCCAACTGTTTTGCAGAATAGTTCTTGTCCTTATACTTCTTCTGCATGACGATAATATTCAGGATTTTCTCCTTCATTTCGTCCATAAGTTTGGGGCTAACTAACGTCCTATAGATAGCCTCCTTCTCCTTCTTTTCAGTGATATTATACTTTGCCATACAACCAAGAAAGATAAATAATGGTACAGTTTCAGTTGCAAATATAATGATTTTTTACAGAAAATCCAAATAAAATTACTTTTTTTTCCTAATTATTTGTATTTTTGTCCCCAAAATAAGTATTTTTATGGAAATTTACTCACTTTTGAAGCGTTTTTTCGGCTACGAGAGCTTCCGTCCGAATCAACTTGAAATCATAGAAAACGCCATGAACGGCAACGATTCACTCGTGCTGATGCCCACGGGTGGCGGTAAGAGTATCTGCTACCAAATACCCGCCTTGGCTATGCCCGGAACGACCATTGTCGTATCGCCACTCATCAGTCTGATGAAGGACCAGGTGGAAACCCTCAAAGCCAACGGCATTGAGGCTGCTGCACTCAACAGCGACAACACGGCAGATAGCGATACCATTATCCGTCGCAAGTGCATGGATGGCGACATGAAGCTGCTCTACGTATCACCCGAAAAACTTTTGACAGAGATACCCTACCTGCTCAGCCATATCCACATCTCGCTCTTTGCCATAGACGAGGCACATTGCATCAGCCAATGGGGACATGATTTCCGCCCGGAGTACGCCCAGTTGGGCCAACTGAGAGAACGATTCCCCTCAGTCCCCATCATGGCTCTGACAGCCACCGCCGACCGCATAACACGCCATGACATCATCACGCAACTAAAGCTTCAGAACTGCCCTGAATACATCTCCAGCTTCGACCGTCCCAACCTGAATCTAAGTGTCAAGCGCGGTTTCCGTGACAAGGAGAAGATGGCCTTCATCCTAAACTTCATCAAGGCCCGTCCTTTCGATGCCGGCATCATCTACTGCCTTAGCAGAAAAACTACAGAGAAAGTTGCTACTTCACTGAGAACTAAAGGAATAAACGCTTTACCATATCACGCAGGACTGAGCAATCAAGAACGCAGTGAAACACAGGAGATGTTCAAGAACGACGAAGTTCAAGTGGTCTGTGCAACGATTGCATTTGGCATGGGTATTGACAAGAGCAACATCCGCTGGGTCGTTCACTTCAACATGCCCAAGAGTATCGAGAGCTTCTATCAGGAAATAGGTCGTGCAGGGCGTGACGGGGCTCCTGCCGACACCGTGCTTTTCTACTCGATGGCCGATATCATACAGCTGACGGAGTTTGCCAAGTCCAGCGGCCAACAAGAGGTGAACATGGACAAGCTGAAACGGATGCGAGAATATGCCAAGTCCAGCATCTGCCGTCGTCGTATTCTTCTGAATTATTTTAACGAACAGACAGCCCACGACTGTGGAAACTGCGACGTGTGTCAGAATCCGCCTCAACGTTTTGACGGCACCAAATATGTCCAAATGGCCCTAAGTGCCATGAAGCGTACCGACGAGCAGGCCCGACTCTCAACCATTACAGAAATCCTGAAGGGCATGCGATCTGCTACTGTCGTCAAAAAGGGGTATGACCAGCTGAAGACCTTCGGAGTGGGTAGCGACATCAGCGTGCAAGACTGGAACGACTACCTGCTGCAGATGATGCAGATGGGTTTCTTCGAGGTTGTCTATAACGAGGGACGCCGCACTGTTGTCACGCCCCTCGGCAACGATGTGCTGTTTGGCCGCAAGACTGCCCAGCTCTGTGTCATTGACCGCAGCACCAAGCAAGAGCCCAAGCGCAGCCAGAAGCGGCTGACACTCGAAATTCCTGCCATCACCATTCCAGGGCTGCCCCCAACCACAGGCATCGAAGACCCCAAGCTATTCGAGGCTCTCCGTCAGCTGCGCCGCATCTGTGCCGAAGAAGAGAATTTCCCACCCTACATCGTTTTCAGCGACAAGGTGCTTCATGCGTTAGCTACCCAGAAACCCACCACCGTTGAGCAATTCGGGTTCATACCCGGCATCGGCGACTATAAACGCCAGAAATACGGTTCCCGATTCGTAGCACTCATACAAAAATATCTCTGACAATCCGGTTTCGTGTTTTGCACTTATTTTTCATAGCCAGACAACTTTTTCAAATAAAAGCGTACAAAATAGTGGGCTGATTGAGATTTTTTTTGTACCTTTGCGCGCAATTACTAAGGTTAAAGAAAGAACTAAATGAAACAAACAGCCATTCTGCTTCTGCACTGTCCTGACCAACAGGGCATTATCACGGAAGTGACGAAATTTATTACAGACAACAAAGGTAATATTGTTTACCTCGATCAATACGTTGACAAACTCGACGGCATGTTCTTCATGCGTATTGAGTGGGAGTTAGAGGGATTCCTTATTCCCCGTGACAAGATTTACGAATACCTTATGACGCTCTACGCCCAGCGCTATAAGATGAAGTTCTCGCTCTACTACAGCGACAAGAAGCCTAAGATGGCCATTTTTGTGTCGAAAATGAGCCACTGCCTCTACGACCTGCTGGCCCGTTGGAAGGCAGGTGAGTTTGCCTGCGAGATTCCGTGCATCGTCTCTAATCACGAGGACCTCCGCTATGTGGCCGACCAGTTCGGAATTCCGTACTACGTGTGGAGCATCAAAAAAGACCACTCGAACAAGGCCGAGGTGGAGAAGGCCGAGATGGAGCTCCTGAAGAAGTTGGACATCTCATTTATCGTGCTGGCCCGCTACATGCAGATTATCTCCGACGACATGATTGCGGCCTATCCCCATCACATCATCAATATCCACCACTCGTTCCTGCCTGCCTTCGTGGGTGCCAAGCCCTACCATCAAGCATGGGAACGCGGCGTGAAGATTATCGGTGCCACGAGCCACTATGTAACGGCTGAGCTGGATGCAGGCCCCATCATTGAACAGGACGTGACGCGGATTACCCATAAGGACACCCCCGAGAGCCTCGTGCTGAAGGGCAAAGACCTTGAGAAGATTGTGCTGAGCCACGCCGTGCAGAAGCACATAGAGCGCAAGATTCTGACGTACAAGAACAAAACCATTATATTCTCATGAACGTAGCTATCGTTAAATACAACGCCGGAAATGTCTATTCCGTGGTGAATGCCTTGAAAAGATTAGGCATTGAGCCACTGCTGACTGACGACGCCGAGCAGCTGATGAAGGCCGACCGCGTGCTGTTTCCTGGTCAGGGCGAAGCCAGCGGGGCAATGGAATACCTGAAGGCCCGCCGTTTAGACGAGGTGATTCGACATCTGAAACAGCCTGTTCTGGGTATCTGCATCGGCCAGCAGCTGTTGTGCCGCCATTCTGAGGAGGGCGATACCGACTGCATCGGCATTTTCGATGCAGAGGTAAAGCGTTTCCTGCCACAACGCCATGAGGAGAAAGTGCCATGCATGGGATGGAACAGGCTTTTCGACACCAAGTCGCCGCTGATGCAGGGCATTGAGGGCGAATATGTCTATTTCGTCCACTCGTACTACGTTCCCATGTGCCAGGAGACCATTGCGACAGCCGACTACATACTGCCCTACTCTGCTGCGATGCACAAGGATAATTTCTATACTTGCCAGTTCCATCCAGAGAAAAGCGGTAAGGTTGGCGAGCAAATCATCAAAAACTTCTTAGCGCTATGATAGAACTGATTCCTGCTATCGACATTATCGACGGACAATGCGTACGCCTAACAAAGGGTGACTACGACCAGAAGACCGTCTACCGCGACTCTCCTGCCGAGGTGGCGAAGGAGTTTGAGCAGTTAGGCTTTAAACGGTTGCATGTGGTAGACTTAGACGGTGCCAAGTCGAAGCACATTGTCAACGACGACGTGCTGCGCCGCATCACGACGGAAACCAACTTGACCGTAGACTTCGGCGGCGGCATCAAGACCGACGAGGATATTGAAAAGGCTTTTGAGGCTGGTGCTGCTATGGTGACCGTAGGAAGCATTGCCGTCACACAGCCCGACTTGTTCATCGGATGGCTCAACAAGTATGGTGCCGACCGCATGATACTGGGCGCCGACGTCCGTAACGGCAAGATCAGCATCAACGGCTGGAAGGAAGACTCAGCCGAAGACCTGCTGCCCTTCCTACAAAAATACATCGAAGCAGGCGTGAAGAACGTGCTCTGCACAGAGATATCAAAAGACGGTACGCTCCAAGGTCCTGCCATTGAACTCTATAAAGAGGTGATGGCGGCATATCCTCAGCTGCACCTCATTGCCAGTGGCGGCGTGTCGTCGAAGGAGGACATCGAAGCCCTCGATCGTGCTGGCATCCCCGCCGTTGTATTCGGCAAAGCCATCTACGAAGGGCGCATCAATTTAAAGGAACTCGTAATAACAAAATAACGACAACATCATGGGACTGGCTAAACGCATCATACCCTGCTTAGACGTGAAAGACGGAGAGACCGTCAAAGGCACGAACTTCATCAACCTGCGGAGTGCGGGCGACCCTGTGGAATTGGGAAAGGCCTACTCTGACCAGGGTGCCGACGAACTGGTGTTCCTTGACATCACCGCCTCGTTTGAAGGCCGCAAGACCTTTACCGAGATGGTGACCCGCGTGGCAGAGACCATCAATATTCCCTTTACCGTTGGCGGTGGCATCAACGAGCTGGCCGACGTAGAAAGACTGCTCTATGCAGGTGCCGACAAGGTGAGTGTCAACAGCGCCGCCATCCGTCGCCCTGAGCTGATCGACGAGATTACTACCCGTTTCGGCAGTCAGGTATGCGTCTGTGCCATCGATGCAAGGCTTGATGCCGATGGTTGGCATTGCTACCTAAAGGGTGGACGTGAGCGGACAGAGCGCGGACTCTTCGAATGGGCCAAGGAGGCTCAGGAGCGCGGAGCCGGCGAGATACTCTTCACCTCGATGAACCACGACGGTGTGAAGGAGGGTTACGCCAATGAAGCTCTTCGCGAGTTGGCCGACAATCTCTCAATACCCATCATTGCCAGCGGTGGTGCAGGCAAACGTGAGCACTTCCGCGACGTCTTCATCGACGGACATGCCGACGCTGCCCTCGCTGCCAGTGTCTTCCACTTCGGCGAGATTCCCGTGCCGGAACTGAAACTATACTTAAAGAACGAAGGAATAAACGTAAGATTATGAAAATAGATTTCGAGAAGTGCGGCGGCCTCGTGCCTGCCATCATTCAGGACGCCAAGACCAAGAACGTGCTGATGTTAGGATATATGAATCAGGAAGCCTTCGACAAGACACTGTCAACGAAGAAGGTGACCTTCTGGTCGCGTTCACGCAACTGCTTGTGGACAAAAGGCGAAACCAGTGGAAACTTCCTGAACCTGGTCGACATGAAGATTGACTGCGACAACGACACCCTGCTGGTACGTGCCATTCCCGACGGCCCTACCTGTCACAAAGGTACTGACACCTGTTGGGGAGAGGAAAACACCATGCAGCAAGGTTCTTCCTTGCAGAGCGACAACCCGCTGTTGTTCCTCACAGAGCTGCAGGACTTCATCAACCGTCGTCATGAAGAGATGCCAGAAGGCAGCTACACCACGTCGCTGTTCAAGGACGGCATCAACCGCATCGCCCAAAAGGTTGGCGAAGAGGCTCTGGAGGCTGTTATCGAAGCCACCAACGGTACTAACGAGAAGTTGGTCTATGAAGCCAGCGACATGATTTACCACCTCATCGTACTTCTTACCAGCAAGGGCCTTCGTATTGAGGATGTGGCCAATGAGCTGGCCAAGCGTCATGACCCCAACTGGGACAAGAAACGCCGTGCTGCCAAAGCTGCCGGAACAATGGAGTAATAGATAGTAAATAGAGAAATAAACATGGTGCTGATTGAATATAAGAACGTTGATGTCTACCACAAAGATGGTGACGCCGTGTTGCGCGGAGTCGACTTTCGTGTAGAAGAGGGCGAGTTCATCTACCTCATTGGCCAAGTTGGCGCTGGTAAGAGTTCGCTGCTGAAAACCATGTACGTGGAGATGGACATTGAGAAAGCCGACTGTGCTAATGTGCTGGGATATGACCTGATGTCCATCCGGCGCAAACAGATTCCCGAACTGAGACGAAAGATGGGCATTATCTTCCAGGACCTACAGTTGCTGAGCGACCGCAATGTCTACCAAAACCTGTACTTTGTGCTGAAGGCAACAGGCTGGAAAGGCAAGAATGAAATCAGACAACGTGTTGACGAAGTACTGGAACAGGTGGGAATGGCAGACAAGAAGGACCGCATGCCCCACGAACTGTCTGGTGGAGAACAGCAACGTGTCTCCATTGCCCGTGCCCTGCTGAACCGTCCACAGCTGATTGTTGCCGACGAACCGATAGCAAGTCTGGACAATGAAAATGCCGACATTATTATCCAACTGCTCCGTGATATTTCGCTTCAAGGTACGGCAGTCATACTGACGACCCACAACCGTACGATTCTCAACAAATACAAAGGAATCGTCTATCGGTGCAACGACCAGAAGCTTGAAGAAGTAACCAATGACTTCAACCACCTTCAACTATCGGATGAAGAACTGGGAGATTAAGACAATAAGGAATTAAAAAAACGATAAGACTATGAAAGTAATGAAATTCGGCGGAACCTCAGTAGGCACGCCACAAAGAATGAAGGAAGTAACGCAGCTCGTCATCAAGTCGGGCGAGCCAGTATTCGTTGTACTCTCGGCTATGTCAGGAACCACCAACTCATTGGTTGAGATCTCTGACTACCTCTACAAGAAAAACGCCGACGGTGCCAACGAGGTCATCAACCAATTAGAGGCCAAATATATGAGGCACGTGGAGAATCTCTACACCAAGGATGATGTCAAGAAGGCCACCAGCGAATTCCTGAAGGATGAATTCAACTACCTACGCTCTTTCACGAAGGAAATCTTCACTTCGTTCGAGGAAAAAGCCATCGTGGCACAGGGTGAGATGATGTCGACCAACATGGTAGTAAACTACATGAAGGAGCAGGGCATCAAAGCCGTGCTGCTCAATGCCCTCGACTTCATGCGTACAGACAAGAACGCTGAACCCGACCCCGTCTATATCAAGGAGAAGTTGAAGGCAATTATGGCAGAGAACGAGGGTTATCAGGTGTATGTCACCCAAGGCTTTATCTGCCGCAATGCTTACGGCGAGGTTGACAACCTCCAGCGTGGTGGTTCTGACTACACCGCATCGTTGGTTGGTGCAGCCATGAATGCAGAAGAAATTCAGATTTGGACAGACATTGACGGCATGCACAACAACGACCCGCGCATTGTTGAAAAGACACAGCCCATTCACCAACTGCAGTTTGAAGAGGCAGCTGAGCTGGCTTACTTCGGTGCCAAGATCCTGCACCCGACTTGTGTACAGCCTGCCAAGTATGCCGGCATCCCTGTGCGTCTGCTGAATACGATGGATCCCGATGCTGAAGGCACCACCATCTCCAATCAGACAGAGTACGGCAAGATCAAAGCCGTAGCTGCCAAGGACAACATCATCGCCATCAAGATCAAGTCAAGCCGTATGCTTCTGGCCACCGGTTTCCTGCGCAAGGTCTTCGAAATCTTTGAGAGCTACCAGACGCCTATTGACATGGTGTGTACCTCAGAGGTTGCCGTCTCCATGAGTGTCGACAACTCCACACACCTCGGCGAGATTGTGGACGAGCTGAAAAAGTACGGTACTGTGACCGTTGATACCGGCATGTGTATTATCTGTGTAGTTGGCGACCTCGACTGGTCGAACATCGGCTTCGAGACCCGCGTGCTGGATGCGCTGAAGAACATTTCTGTACGCATGATCTCGTACGGTGGTTCCAACTACAACATCTCTTTCCTTATCAAGGAAGAAGACAAGCGCCGTGCCTTGCAGAGCCTGAGTGATAACTTGTTCAACTAAACAACAATCAATATATACAACACA
>Ga0310690_10010522_pt1 | contig 11503 bp, 5 predicted proteins | sample AusTroGonzalo_MG_2_FD_207661 | JGI IMG/M metagenome (GOLD analysis project Ga0310690, IMG submission 207661) | Bovine rumen microbial communities from tropical cattle in Woodstock, Queensland, Australia - Gonzalo_04 (v2) (version 2) | ecosystem: Host-associated > Mammals > Digestive system >...
CGAGTGATTGACGAGCAATCACAGCCAATGCCATTTGCCAACGTCGTATTGCTTAATCGTACCGACTCCGTTTTTATCGTGGGAGCCGTGACGAAAGATGACGGCACTTTCACCATCGAGACCGAAAAGCAAAACGGTCTATTGAAAGTGACGAGCATAGGATATACAATAAGATATATCGACGTACGGCAAGGAAATGTGGGCGACATTCAGATGCAGCCCGACACGCAGACGCTTGGTGAAGTGGTAGTGAAAGGCAATGTTCCACAATTCCAAATGGGCAATGAAGGATTGGTGACCAATGTGGAGAATACACTGTTAAGCCAGTTGGGAACTGCGTGCGACGTTTTGAAACATGTACCTGGCATTATTGCGAAAGACAATCAATATGAGGTTTTCGGGAAGGGAACCCCCATTATATACATCAATGGCCGGAGAATGAGAAATTACAGGGAACTGGAACAACTGAAATCTACAGACATCAAGAACATAGAACTCATTACCAATCCTGGAGCCAAGTACGATGCTACGGTAGGTGCCGTTGTGAAGATACAGACTGTCCGCAAGGCTGGCGACGGTTTCAGTATTGATACATGGGGACGCTGGCAGCAAAGCCGTAAAGACAAGGAGGCAGTTTCGCTTGACATAAACTATCGCAAAAATGGCCTGGACATCTTTGCTTCGCTGTGGGCAAGCAAAGGAAATCATCTTCAACAGTCGGAATTAACTCAGGAAGTTCAAACCGACACTCTTTGGCAACAAAGAAACGACATGCAGACAGACATCGTCAGTCGTGACTACAGTATCGAAAGTGGCTTCAACTACATGTTGAATGAGCACCATTCGTTTGGCACTAAATACGAATACACGTTCCCGACCAATGAGGACGAAACAACAACGTTGTTGAGCGATGTAACAACAAACGGAGAGTTTTATGACAAATGGGAGAACCTGACCCAAAAACAGACAAGAGGAAATGCAAAGCATAAACTGAATGCCTATTATATCGGTAAGGTGGGGAAAATGGATATTGACTGGAACTTCGACTATCTTCATAGCGGTTACGATGAACAGAGCAAGATTGCAGAAACCTGCCAGATTCAAGATGACCGCACACTTGATGCAGAAAATCGGGTGAGAAACCGTATGCTGGCATCGAAACTGACAATGACCTATCCGCTGTTTGGCGGTTCGCTCGACTTCGGCGCAGAGTATATCAATACAGACCGTCAGGATGACTATGTAAATCCACAAGGCTATGTTGCATCTACCTATAGCACTCAGAAAGAGCAAAGCATCAGCCCGTATGCCGAATATTCGATACTGATGCCTAAGGTTGGCCAGTTCCGTATGGGGCTCCGTTATGAGCACGTAAACTCTGATTACTATGATAATGGTCATCTCGTGGAAGGACAGAGCCGGAGCTACAGCAATCTCTATCCGTCCCTCTCATTTGCCACACGGCTTGGTAAGGTGCAGGCACAGATAGCCTACTCAGCCAAGACCACACGCCCCACATACCGCCAGTTGAGCAACGATGTATTCTACGTCAATCGTTACGGCATGCAGCGGGGTAATCCACTGCTCGACAATTCCATCATCCACAACATTTCCTTTCAGGGAATGTGGAAGTTCCTGCAGTTTTCAATCAACTATTCTGATGAACGCGGACGGATTATACACTGGATGGAACAGATTGATGAGTCCAATGTGACACTGGTGACATTCAAGAACATCAGCAGCCTAAAATGGATCGTGCCTTTTGTATCACTCGCGCCCCAGTTTGGCATCTGGCATCCGCAGTTGTCAATGGGCTTCCGCAAGCAGTGGTTGACAATGGAAACAACGGCAGGAAGCATTTCCTTGAACAAGCCGATGCTGATAGCATATGCGAATAACACTTTCAAATTCAGCAATACTTTGACTGGTGAACTTGACTTTCGTTATCAAGGCCCTGGACATTATCAGAATATTTATTTGGACTATCATCAAACCGTCCTCGATGTCAGCATCGTCAAGACATTCTTTAATGACCGTCTGAGCATCAAACTGGCTGGCGAAGATTTGCTTGACCGCCGTCGCGACGGGAACTTGGTCTATAACCATCAGGTCAAATTGTGGCAAGGTAACTACTATGACCGCCGCCAGTTCGTGGCAACCATCCGTTATAAGTTCAACACTACCCGAAGCAAGTACAAGGGCACGGGTGCAGGTAATGACGAAAAGAACCGACTATAACCCACGAATATGCAGAACAATCTCAAATATATAAATCTCTCTTGGGCAGTAGTGGGAATCTGCGAGGGTTCCCACCTGCCACTCTCGGCTCTTGTTCATGAGGGGGACGAAATGGAAGAAACGGTAGAGCAATACGTCATCGGTTACCTCGCCTTCTGGCACATCGCCTTTGTGGATGAGTCGAGCCTTGTGCCTTGTGATGACGAAGCACTGCACGAAGCAGCACGCCAAAAGATAGACCGCTACATCGCTGACCATCAGCCCGTCGAGACGCTGCCCCGTTTCTACATCGTCCTGCTCCGTCAGCAGATTGCCCCGATGGAGGCCGACGGCATGAGCCGGGTGTATCAGGTGTAGAAATCCCCTAACACGAAAAATGTCAGACAAATGTCAGGAAGATTTGAATGTTCGCCATCCGATATTACGACCAGTTCCTTTTCGCATGACACTTGATTGTACTATAGCCAGTGGAAATACACATAGAAGGCTATCACCATTGCAATCGTTATGATTGGTTTATCGACCACAAAGATAGCGAATGTTTGTCATATTCCGTGCAAGACGGCAAACCTTATAGCACATTTTTTCGATTTTTTATACATAAGATAGCAAAACTGAGCTCTGAAGAACAGACATGTCTGTTCAACGAGGCACGTTATGTGGCCCGACTTAACACGTTATGTGGCCCGACTTAACAGGCCGAGTTGCCCAACAACCCACGTACTTATGGCAATAAGTACACGTACTTCGGGCGGTAAGTACACGTACTTCTGGCGGTGGGTGCTGCATTTCGATGTTTTATGTACGTATATAAGCAAAAAATAAAAAAACTGCGCCCCCCGCGCCCCCCAAGCCCATATCCGTTTGATTACAAATCGGTTAAGGGGGGCTATGTTGGTCTTAAACTGCGCCCCCTCTGTGCCCCCACCCCGCCCCCCAGGATCCTTCTTTTGGGGGGCATAGTGGGGGCACAGAGGGGGCGGGGTTTTTGACTAACATAGCCCCCTGCAACATGCTTGCTGTCAGCATGATAAACCGTTGGGGGGCGCGGGGGGCGCAGTTTTTTTGTTTTTCCCTATATAGGGGACATACGAACTCTTGAAATGCAGCATCACCGGCCAGAAGTACGTGTACTTATGGCCGGAAGTACGTGGGTTGTGAGGCAGAAGTACGTGGGTTGTTGAGCAACTTCACCTGTCAAGTCAAGTTACTTAACGTGCCTACTCGTCCTACTCTATTTCGCTGAGTTCGAGCCAGCGCATGGATTTCTCGTCGAGAAGGTCGTTGACGACAGGCAGCCGTTTGCTCTTGTCGATGATTTCCTGTGTGGTGAGAGTGCCGCTGCTGAGGGCAGCCTCGATGTCCTTCTTCTCCTGCTCCAGTTCATCGATTTCCTTACCCAAAGCCTCGAACTCCTGCTTCTCGCGAAAGGTGAGCTTGCGCTTACGAGCACAGCCCCAGCCCCCCTCCAAACCTCCCCCCGAGGAGGGAGGCTTTCTTTGCGCCACGTTCTCCCCTCTCCTCGGAGAGGGGTCGGGGGTGAGGCTTCTATACTGCGTATAATTGCCCGGGAAGTCCTTCACCTCGCCATCGCCTTTGAAGACAAAGAGGTGGTCAACGACCTTGTCCATGAAGTAGCGGTCGTGGCTGATGATGATGACGCAGCCGCGGAAGTCCTTCAGGTACTGCTCCAGTATCTGCAGGGAGGTGATGTCGAGGTCGTTGGTCGGTTCGTCAAGGACAAGGAAGTTGGGGCTCTGCATGAGGACGGTACAGAGGTAGAGCCTGCGCTTCTCGCCTCCCGAAAGCTTGTAGATGTAGTTCTGCTGTTGCTGGGGCGAGAACATAAAGTGCTGGAGGAACTGCATGGCCGAAAGTTTCTGCCCGCCTCCGAGGTCAACGTATTCTGCTGTCTTCCTGACGGCATCGATAACCTTCATCTGCTCGTCGAACTGCATCCCGTCCTGACTATAGTAGCCGAAGCGGACGGTCTCGCCCACGACGAAGCGTCCGCTGTCGGGCTTGACAAGGCCAAGCAACATCTTGACAAAGGTACTCTTGCCTGTACCGTTGTTGCCGACGATGCCGAGTTTCTCGTAGCGCGAGAAGTTGTAATAGAAGTCCTTGAGTAGGACGCGGTCGCCATAGGCCTTGCTCACGTACTCCGCCTCGAATATCTTGCTGCCGATATATGAGGACTTCATCTGAAGCCTGACTTGCTCCTCTTCGATGCGGCGATGGGCCTGCTTCTCCAGTTCATAGAAAGCCTCCTCACGATAGCGGGCCTTGTGTCCGCGAGCCTGCGGCATACGACGCATCCAGTCGAGCTCCGTGCGGTAGAGGTTCGTGGCGCGTGCCACCTCAGCCCTCGCCACCTCCAGGCGCTGGGCACGCTGCTCCAGATAGTAGGCATAGTTGCCGTGATAGGTATAAACAGTCTCGTCGTCCATCTCGAGAATGACGGAACAGACGCGGTCGAGGAAGTAACGGTCGTGCGTGACCATAAGCAGGGTGACGTTGGAGCGGGAGAGATAGTTCTCGAGCCACTCAATCATCTGAAGGTCAAGGTGGTTCGTAGGTTCGTCGAGGATGAGGAGGTCGGGCTCCATGATGAGCGTATTGGCAAGGGCGACACGCTTCAACTGCCCGCCCGACAATTGCGAGAGCGGCTTATCCCACTCCGAAATGAAGAGTTGCGAGAGGATGGTCTTGGCCCGCGTCTCGTAGTCCCAAGCCTTCTGTTGCTCCATGCGGTCGAGGATGTCCTGCAGGCCCTCCTGACTCATGGATGCCATACAGGTCTCGTACTCGCGGATGAGATTCGTCGTCTCGTTGCCGTGCCAGAAGCAGGCCTCGATGACGGTAAGGTCGAGGGGATAGTTGGGTGTCTGCTCCAAGTAGCCGACGCGAAGGTCGTTGCGGAAGACGACCTGCCCATCGTCCGCCTGGTCTTTACCAGCCAGGATGTTGAGCAGCGTGCTCTTGCCCGTACCGTTCTTGGCGATAAGGCCGACCTTCTGCCCCTCGCCTATGCTGAAGGAGAGGTTCGCGAAGAGCGTCTTGTCCCCTACGCTTCGCGTCAGATTCTGTACCTGTAAGTATGAAACCACCTTTATATTTACGATTTGTTTCTTTTTCGTGTGCAAAAGTACACAAAAAACAACGAATAACAAAAAATTTCAACTTACATCTTTCAACTTTCATTTATTTATTGTACCTTTGCACAAGATTTATCAGAAGTAAGGCTGTCGGACTCTTTACGACAGTTCTATATTTCCCCACAAACACATTATTTATTTTATATTAAGCATACATAGTTTATGCACAAAAGCGAACTTGAAGGAATGACTCTGGCAGAGCTTACTGCGCTTGCCGGAGAACTCGGTGCGGAACCAAGCAACGACCAGACAACACTCATCTACAACATACTGGATGCCCAGTCCCTGAAGGCTTCTGCTGAACCTGAACCCAAGAAACGCAGCAGGAAGTCGAAAAAAGACAGCCTCACCCCAGCCCTCTCCCAAGGAGAGGGAGATAAGGCAGAGACATCTACCTCTCCTTCGGAAGGAACGGAGGAAGCTGCCCCTGCGCCCAAGAAACGCGGACGGAAGTCGAAAGCCGAGAAGGAAGCTGAAGCAGCAAAACAGGCTGAAGAACAGGCAGAAGCTCCTGCAACCGAACAGCAGCCCGAGAAGAAGCGTCGCAAACGCATAGGAGAAGAAAAGGCCGAGGCAGCAGAAGAGCTGGCTAAGATAATGGAAGAGGAAGAGGAGACGGCAATCGATGCTCCGGAGGCAGAGGAAGACAATCTGCCTGCAAACGATGACCCGGACTTCATCATCCTCCAGGACATTCCCAGCGTCGAGGAACAGATAGAATACCTTCGCGACTCGATGCGAGAAGTCAAGGAAAGTGCAGAGGAACAGAGAGATAGCTTTGATGAAGAAGAGCCTGAAATGGTTATCATGCAGAAGCCGGAAGTCAAGGCAAAGCGTCAGGCAGAGGACAGCAAATACAACTTCGGCGACAACATTCGCGGCGAAGGCGTGCTCGAACTCATGCCTGAAGGCTACGGTTTCCTGCGCAGCAGCGACTACAACTACCTGAGCAGTCCCGACGACATCTACGTCACCCAGCAAACCATAAAGCAATATGGTCTGAAGACGGGCGACGTGGTGGAAGGTCCCGTCCGTCCTCCCATGCATGGCGAAAAGTTCTTCCCCCTGATTCGTGTAGAACGCATCAACGGCTGCAATCCCGATACGGTACGTGACCGCAGCCCCTTCGAGAACCTCACGCCGCTCTTCCCCGACGAGAAGTTCAAGCTCTGCAAAGGCAAAGGCGACTCCCTCTCTGCCCGCGTGGTTGACCTCTTCGCCCCCATCGGCAAAGGACAACGCGCCCTGATTGTGGCACAGCCTAAGACTGGTAAGACGTTATTGATGAAGGATATAGCTAATGCCATCGCAGCCAATCATCCCGAAGCTTACCTCATGATGCTGCTCATCGACGAGCGCCCCGAGGAGGTAACCGACATGGCCCGCACGGTCAAGGCAGAGGTTATTGCCAGCACCTTCGACGAACCCGCAGAACGCCACGTGAAGATTGCCGGCATCGTCCTCGAAAAAGCAAAGCGAATGGTAGAGTGCGGACATGATGTTGTCATCTTCCTTGACTCCATTACACGTCTGGCTCGCGCCTACAACACTGTTTCTCCTGCCAGCGGCAAGGTGCTGAGCGGTGGTGTGGATGCCAATGCCCTGCACAAGCCCAAGCGTTTCTTCGGTGCTGCACGTAACATAGAGAACGGCGGCAGCCTCACCATTATCGCTACAGCCCTCATCGATACGGGCAGCAAGATGGATGAAGTCATCTTCGAGGAGTTCAAGGGAACAGGCAACATGGAGCTGCAGCTCGACCGTATGCTTGCCAACAAGCGCATCTTCCCAGCCGTCAACATCATTGCCAGCAGCACTCGTCGCGACGAACTGCTTCAGGACAAGATGACGCTCGACCGCATGTGGATTCTGCGCAAGTTCCTTGCCGACATGACTTCTCTGGAAGCTATGAACGAAGTGAAGTCGCGCCTCGAAGACACCGACAGCAACGAGGAGTTCCTTCTCAGCATGAACTCATAAGGGAAACTCTGCACTAAGCAAGGGAAGACTCACCAAAGCCGCACCCCGAAAAAGGCGCGGACTACCCACTTGTTCTGGTTGATGATGACATTCTTGTCAGTGAACAAGGAGTTATTCATTACGGCATTGAGACCTGCAAAGTAACGAGGCGAGTAATTGTAGATAATGGCTGCACGCTCGTTGAACAACATGTTGAACCGTATCCCGCTTGCATGTCTGCTTTCGCCATTGACTGTTATCTTGTTACGGTTGTAAACGACGAAGGTAGGAAGCAGGGAAAGGTGCAGGAGCCACTTCTTCCTTAAGACAAGGTTGTAGCCGTAACCGCCACCGATACCGAGATGTCCCACGCTGAGTCTCATATCGTTGGCCTCGGGATGTCTTTCCCTGAAATCCTCCGTCGTCTTGATGGTTCCGCCCTGATAGCTGATGCCTGCAAGCCATGAACCTGCAGAGCGGCGATGGACGTATGACTGCGTGAAAGCCGCAGGGAAGGAGAAGCGACGATGGTTGAAGACATAATATCCTGCGATGTTGAACACCTTCATGTTGACATCACCCTCCTCTAACCTTTGCGGGCCATTACGTTCAACATCACCTGACAAAGAGGAAGAACGCTGGTAACTGGCATCAAGGCTGAAACGGCTGCCGTAGTAGTTGACGTTCAGCTCATAATCCTTATAGATGCCACCCATCTTGGCAGGATTGAGGGAAAAGGCTGCTGAAATGCCCCGATAAGAAGCTCCAAGGGAAATGGTCGTCTTGTGACGGGTATGCAGGTTGGCCTTTGAATAGACATCCTTGACCGTTCCCTTTGCATGAATCGAGTTGCCTGTCTGGTTCACTTTAAGCTTCAAGGTCAGACGTCCCTCTGGTCTTACCACATAGTTAGTGTCGTAAGACGTGTGGAAGTAGCGAACCGCAAGCACGCTATCCAGCCGCAACAGCTTCTGCTTGAGCTTGCCCTTGGCTTGTGCCTCAGAGGAGCCAAGGATGCACACACACAAGAATGCCCACGAAAGGAAACGGCTAAAACTCATATCCGAGGTTCAGGTAGAAATATGGTTTTTTCGTGCGGCTGCTGTAACCAAAGGTTGCGCCAAGAGGACCTAATAATGTATTGAAATAGTAAGCTCCCTGAATACCGAGGAGCACCCGATTGTCAAAAAGTTCCTTCACCTTTTCTGCCTGCAGACCACCTGCCAGACGAAGCAAGATAAAGTGCTTGGATGCGAGCTGATACTGAGCCTGAACCTGTGCAGCCACAAAATGCCTTTCTACATATTCTATATTGCCTGCTCCGGCAAACGGCATCTGCTGCTCCACGTAATGCCCGAACCAATCGCCCCCGATAGCGTTGCTCATGATAAGGGGAACGTTGTCACAAAAGAGCAGACGGCCATAGACCATTGGCTGTAAAGCAAAGCGTTTACCTATAGAAAACGACTGTCGCCAGCTGCCACTCACATCGCTCAAGCCTGTCTTGCCGTCAAGGCCTATCATGTTGTCAGTCACGTAGGCATACTCAGCCTTAAAGCGGGTTCCACGCGTAGGGAAGTACCAGTTGTCCTCGCTGTTGTAATTGATGCGGGCACGATAGCTGAAATAATGCGCATTGTTGAGCGTAAGTTCTGTTGACTGCTTTGACACCAACGTATTCCGATAGTGCATGTAATCCCAACGCAAGCCCGCTTGCAGGTTAAAGTGACGCAAATCGAAGTTGATGGGTGTTGCCTCTGCCTGGAACTGATTGTAGAGGATGCTGTAGTCGCGGTCTCCCTTGACATAGACATCTATATCGTTACGATGGAAGGCATAGCTAATCATGGGACGGGTAAAGTTGCGCGGATGGACGGTAAAGTCGCCGTATGCCATAATGCGCTTGCCCAGTCGTACAATCACCTCTGCGTTCATCGGCACAGACGACTTCATGGGCACAGCAAGCCCTAACTGAACGGCGGCATACTCCTCTGTATCAAAGCGGAAGCCAGCATAAACCTGTGCCGACTTGCGGTCGCCTGCCGTAAGGATGACACGCACGCCTTCGCCCTCGGGCACCAGCCGACATTCGGCTGTCTTATAGAAGAGGTCCACACGCATCGAAGTGGTAAGCTGCTGCTCAAGGTTGACGTCGATGCTGTCCCTTTTACTATTCTTGCTCCCACTCTTGTTGAGATGGAACTTCTGACGAAGGAAACGCTCGTCCTGAGGCGTCATGTTCTCGAAGGTATAGCCTACTACATATTGACGGTCACTCAATACCTTCGGGCGCATAGGTTGCAGAATCATGGGACGGAAAGACTCGTCTATGCCGATACGCTGCTTCAGGGCAATCAGCTCATCCCAATGTCGCATAGCCTCTTCCTCACCTCGACGAATGAGGGTATCAATGGCTGCCTGGTTGAAGCTTGCAGCATTATAACCAGTCGTATTCACACGAATGGGAACGTCCGTAATTTCAAGATTCTCATCATACTTGTTCTTACAGTTCACATCGACAACCTGACTCAGGATGCTTAACGTGCCCTTCAGGTCATCGGCAGTCTTTGGTGCTCCCTGAACGGTTACGCCAATGATGATGTCAGCTCCCATCTCGCGGGCGATGTCGGCAGGATAGTTGTTGCGCAAGCCGCCATCCACCAGCACCATATCCCCTAACTGAACAGGAGAGAAGGCAGCAGGGATAGCCATCGAAGCTCGCATCGCCTGAGGCAAGCGCCCGCTGTGGAAATCGACTTCTGTATTGTCGATGATATTTGTAGCGACACAGGCAAAGGGTATCGGCAGGTCGCGGCTGAAGTCGAGCGAGTCGTTATAACCCGTACAAAGCTGGCGGAAGAGTTCTGCAAGGTTCTTGCCCTTGATGATACCGCCTTCGCTGGCAGTAATCTTACCGAACTTCAGGCCTGTGGTAAGGGCGTAGGTATATTGCTTGTGGCGGTCACTAAGGCTTTGGTTGCTAAGGTCCTCGCGGTCGCTGATGACGTAGCTCCAATCCAGGATGCGTACCGTGGAGTCAAGCACGCTGGCATTATAGCCGATAGCATAAAGGCCGCCGATGATGCTGCCCATTGATGTGCCTGTGATGATGTCAACAGGAATGCCTGCACGCTCCAGCACCTTCAGCACTCCGATATGCGCCATACCTTTTGCTCCGCCACCACTAAGGACGACGCCAACCTTTTTCCTGGTTGCAGCAGGCGCTTCGTCCGTCTGTGCCTTTACAGCTCCGAACATCAGCAGAGCTGCAATAAACATCCAAAGCCTTGTCTTCATACCGCGCTACATATTATTTGATTAAGAATAGTAAAGATGCTTGCCCGCAGCCAAAGTATTGAGCATGAGCATGCAAATGGTCATTGGTCCTACGCCGCCCGGGACGGGAGTGATGTAGGAACAAAGTGGTGCAACGTTCTCAAAATCAACGTCACCACAGAGACGGAAGCCGCTCTTGCGCGAAGCATCGGGCACGCGGGTTGTGCCCACATCGATGACAACAGCTCCGGGCTTCACCATATCTGCCTTGAGGAAAGCAGGCTGGCCGATGGCTGCGATGATGATATTTGCCTGAAGGCACTCCTCCTTGAGCGTCTGGCTGCGGCTGTGGCAGACGGTAACGGTACTGTCTCCATACTGCTTCTGCATCATAAGCTGAGCCATAGGCTTGCCCACGATATTGCTGCGACCGAGGATGACACACTTCTTGCCGCTCGTGGGAATGTTGTAGCGACGAAGCAACTCGAGGATGCCTTTAGGGGTAGCACTAATGTAGCAAGGCAAACCGATAGCCATACGGCCAACGTTGATGGGATGGAAACCGTCCACATCCTTACGGTAATCGATGGCCTCGATGACCTTCTGCTCGCTGATGTGCTTGGGAAGGGGAAGCTGCACGATGAAGCCGTCTATGTCCGGGTTGTCGTTCAATTGTGATACGCAGGACAGAAGTTCCAGCTCCGTGATATTGTCCTCGAAGCGAAGCAAGGTGCTCTGAAAGCCGCAGGCTTCACAAGCCAGCACCTTATTGCGGACGTAGGTCTCGCTTCCGCCGTCGTGACCGACAAGGATTGCAGCCAAGTGCGGACGCTTGCCGCCGCGAGCCACGATGTCCTCTACCTCTGCCTTAA
>Ga0310690_10010524_pt1 | contig 11503 bp, 23 predicted proteins | sample AusTroGonzalo_MG_2_FD_207661 | JGI IMG/M metagenome (GOLD analysis project Ga0310690, IMG submission 207661) | Bovine rumen microbial communities from tropical cattle in Woodstock, Queensland, Australia - Gonzalo_04 (v2) (version 2) | ecosystem: Host-associated > Mammals > Digestive system >...
GCTAACGACTTTTTGCTGAGGTTCGCTTAACGGGTTCGTTTTAGTCCCACACCCACCGCAATGGTAGTGGCTCAAGTCCACTTTGTGGTATCCTCTCCCCTTGGAACAATTATATTATAGCAGAAATTTTACCCGATTGCAAGTATTTATTTCAAAGTATACTGTATACAATTTGCGGCCATGAGTTAGGGATGGCTAATTACTGCCATCCCTCGTTATAATCTTCGGGTACGCCGAATGGATCCTTCTCATCAAAATCGTCACGAAAGTCTGTTAAACATTCGGTGATTACTTGCTGAGCGACAAGTAAGCGTTTGAAGAACTCGCTATTAGTTTCACATCCTACAAGTAGAATACTCCGTAATTTTGTCCGCAGTTTCATTTTCTCAAGTTCTGTCATCTTTCTCCCTCCTTCTTACATTCTTATTCTATTATAAAATATGGTAAAAGTCAACTATTTGTTTTGGGTGTTTAACACCCAAATATGAATTGCAAGAAGGTGGGACATTTCTGTCCCACCTTCTTACTTGGTTGTGAAGTTGTATGTTTCATTACGGACATATTTCCGAACGTATGCCCCATGATATATTTCAATGCCATCAATTTTAACTGCAAATGGATGAAGGCGACTTAATTGTTTGACTACTTTATATCCCGTTCCTAATACTGCCCCACGATGGATACATTCAAACAAGATTTCTGTTTCAATTTCAGCATCGAATAATCCTATGTGTTCTTCGATAAAATCGGGATTTTCAGTAAGAAACTGATAGACTACTTCAGCACTACCTTTATAGTTACCGCTATCCGTGAATCGCTCGTTATCCTCACAGAACTTTTTATAGTCCGCTGTTCCCGTGATAAATTCACTTGCGTATCCCCAAATATCATATACTGGGATAGTTTCAATCGGATTGTTACATTTGAACCAATCGCAGTTGAACTTGATAACTTTATCATCAAAGTCGGAGTTGTACGCATAAATTCCGGTTACATCATATTTCTTGATGTCCTCTTTCAGCTTACGCATAATGTAGCCCCATTTGTCCATCGTAGCTTCACGCCTACGCATCATGTCAATATACTTTGTGCGCTTTTCCCTATAGTATGCGCTTTCAAACAAGGGCAGGTTATGCCAAACTTGTTCAACAACATTTGCCTTGAAGTCAACAACCATCTGTTCGTCAGTATCTACGATACACCATGAAATGTCATAACAGAATGGTTTGTCAATGCTTGTGGTTTCAGTGTCCAGTACGATAATGTTCATTCGTAACTCCTTTGGTTTGTGGGGTTATTCCTTCCCCTATTTCATAATTATCATATCATATAAATTGTCGATTGTCAAATTAAGATTTGGGTGTTTAACACCTAAATAGATATAAAAATAGAGTTAGAAGAGTCTAACTCTTCTAACTTTAACCGAAGGCGATGGTGAGCGCTCGGGTGATGTGGCGAACCAATTCTTCAGTATACTTTTTAGTTACCACCACTTTGGTAGAAGTGAAACTATCATTGATATACTGGTCGTTTTCCGGGTCAGTAATTAGTGTGGTCTGTTTCATATCAAAGACTCCGAACCGCTGACGATATGCGTTCATACTATGACAATCATGGTTGTTACACATAGCATCGCCATCGAATAAGATGATATTGTAGTTACACGTTTTCGGTTTCTGAAGACTCATAAGAACTTCTTTCATGTTAGCCGGAACCATGTTGCCACCCCACGCTTGTAAACGTCTATCTCTAACAGATTTACATACGTGTAACTCATGGTTGATGAAAGCAACGTCCATTGAGAAATTACGATTCTTGCGCTCAATTTCAGTTAAGACCGCAATAATGGCATTGGTGAGGGTGACATTACTTGCAAAACTACCGGAACAATCAATGATAAGATTCAGATGACAAGTACCAAACTTGTTGTTACCCTGTGTAGACATTGACCGTTCAAAGAAACGATAATCCTGTCTTACAACTGCTCTCGGATTGAATACGCCCGAATAAGCATTGATTCCCGAACCACCGGAGTTCTTCTTATTAAAGTTACTGATAATCATTTCTGCGGTTTTCTGAAACTCATCAAGACGTTCCTGTTGTTCAGCAGAAAGATTGGGTTTTTGACCAAGACTCTCGCCGACCATACGTTTCATATCTTCAATAGACATTTCAATATCACGGTCGGTATCACCAATTTTATCGGGCATCTCTTCAGTTTCTTCTTCTTCACCATTTTCTGAAGAGTTATTCTGTTTCTGTGAGTTACTGTTATTATTAGCGGCAGTTTCTTGACGGAGTTTATCCATCTGATTCTGTTCGCCCTTCCCGCCTTGCGGTTGAAACTGGTCGGGGTCTTGATCGAACTCTTTCGCAATCAGTTCATACAACTTTTCGATTTCAGATTGGTAATCAAAGATTCCACCCACACCATGTTTGTCTGTATTGCGGTTCATCTTAGAGAATTTCTTTAAGATGCGAGTTACTTCACTCTGAACTTTATATTTGCCAAGACCAAACCGAACCGCATTGTAAAATGCTTTTTCAGCATTGTCTGCTTCGGGCGGGAATCCATGATGTAAGTCATACAACTGCTTACGGAAGTCTACGTTATGGTAATAGTTGCGTAAAATCGTTTCAATACGCTCGTCCTCAAAGATATTTATAATATTGGAAGGGTGCATCTGACTGGGAGTAAGAATCGCATGGGATACTTCATGATAAAGCATCGAACGAACCGCTTCTTCTGTGTCAGCATTGCCGGGCATAGCATTTGCTCTATGCGCAATAATAGGATATGAAACAATAATCGTGTCTTCCAAGGGAGAATAAAAAGATGTCTTTTCCTCAGCATCCAAAGAGATACTGATACGCCGACCAGTATAGTAACCGATAGGTAGAGTATTTAGAATCTGTTCGCATCTTGCATAACTCAGTTCCATTTCTTTCATTCCTTTCTGTTCTCTCTGAGAACAATATAAGTATATCATTGATATTATTAAAAGTCAAATTTATAATTTGGGTGTTAAACACCTAATAATTAGTGGAAAATAAATGGGGTCATTCGACCCCATCCATCCCGATGATGGCTTTCGCCAACTGTTCTGCCGTCAGAACAAATTCTTTGGCTTCAGAGCAACGGTCAACCAACGGTTCGGGCAATCCGTAGGTCATTCCACCGAGAGAAAGGTTCATCGTCCCGATGATTTGGAATCCATCATGGATATGTACCGGACGGTTCTTATAGTAGAACTCTTCTTTACCATCCACAATGCCCTGCAAGAACCGCAGAGAATCGAAGGGGAGCAGATTGATTTCATCAAGGACAATGGTCTTGCCCTGTTCCATACAATTCCACAAAAGGGAAGGATTGAAGTCCGGCTGTCCATCTTTGAAGATGAAATCTTCCATCAAATCGGAAGGAAGCATCGAACTGTTACACACGATACAACGATTATCACTCTCAGTTTGGGCGAGAGTAGTCTTACCTGTACCTGCGCTACCATAATATACTTTGAAACGAGTATTGATATGGTTAGAAGGCTTACCGTACTGAGCGACCTGTTTGATAATCTGCGCAAATTCGGCGCTCTTAATCTTCTGCTCGACTTCCTTCACATAGGAAGAATCCATCAGAGCAAAATAGTTACGCACATAATCACAGGCGGCCTTCTTACTTTCGCAACACATGAAGGCAAAAGTATTAGTGAACCGGAAGGAAGGAGTGAAAGAAAATTCGCTGAAGAAATCCATCAGTTTCCCGATTGCTTCGAGCAGAATTTCCTTCGGGTCACGGGCTGAAGCCGTAACAGGAGTAGCAGTGGCACCGAAGATCGCAGGATAGCGGTTATTGTCCATCATTTCACGGACAACCTTCGGGCGCTCATTGAAGGGAGTGGAGCGCATCACATTGTAGAATCCATCATAGATGGGATACTCCGGATGGCTACGATCAATTACATAGGGTACGCTGTTTTTTTCACCATAGAAAGCACCATCGGTGCTACGCTTGGTGATGGTCATCATTTCAGTTACTTTCATTTTTTTTCTTACCTTTCTCTTTTTAATTTCTGTTCCATCCCCTTGGAACAATGATAGTATATCAAAGAATGATATAGAAGTCAACAAGTAAAATTAGGTGTTAAACACCTAATTAAAGAAAGTTGGTGATAGACCGATTTCTACCACCTGCGGCTGGAGCAAGCACTCTCCGTCTTACCGCCCTGCATATTTGAGTTCGCCTTCTTGGAAACTCGCCCGGAAGGATAGGGCTAATCTTCAAATGAACGTTTTGTTTTCTCTCGGAAGAAGCCAATCACAAACTCCCAAAGTTCTCGAAGATTTCCTACATTTTCCATTTTGTGCTTGTGCGGATTTCGTCTATCCTCTTTGAACAATTATATTATATATTAAATTTCATATAATGTCAAATAATAAAATTAGGTGTTAAACACCCAAATAGTACGGACAAGGGATTAACCCTTGTCGATAAGTTCTTTCAGAACAGAGAGAATATCACATGGTTCGTAGGCTTCGCCAACCCATTCACTACGGATTTTCGCATTATCATCGAACAGAATATCGGTTACTGAGGTGACAAACCGTTCTTTGGGGAAACCGTAGCTTGTGATGTGAATATAGTCGAATGTAACCGAGCTGAGGTGCTGATGTAACCAGTTCAGCTTTACTTCGGTTACAGCTTTGTCATATTCCGTATTGGAACATTTACTGAGCCAGCTGATGATACCAATGCGGTATCCCATTGTCTGCAGCTTGTTCAAATACCGAGCCAACAGACTCATGTTGTGCATAACTTCAGCTTCAGCATAGGGAGAGGGGTCAAAAGACCGTAGTTTAGGCAACCAATCGGGAACATCATAAAACCGATTCAGAGTACCATCCATGTCAAACCATATCGTTCTCATACGATACACTCCTTTCTTTCACCATAGATATTGTATCATAGATTTTATAATATGTCAAATATTATTTTAGGTGTTCAACACCTAAAAATATGTAAAAAAAAATTACCCCTCACCAAACTGGGTGAGGGGTTGTTACAGAAGTAAACCTCTGTATTAAGCCTTGGTGTAATAAGACTTCTGGTCGCCTTCTCTGGTGCTGACCGTCAGTACACCCTTTTCAACAAGGCGCTTCGCACTCTGACCAACGTTCATGGGAGTGAGAGTGAAGGCAACCTTGCCATTGATGGCATCCATGATATTGGTTGCCGTGTACTCGGTGAAGGAAGGCATAGAACCGATTACGGAGTCGAGTTCATTCCTGCGGGCTTCGGCTTCGGGGTTCACACCCTTAACCTTTACAGGCTTGTTTGCACGTTCGGCTTCACGAAGAGCAACTTCGGCTTCATGGGCCTTGTACTCGGCAATAGCCGCTTCGGCATTGAAAGCCTTGTGAGCCTTGGTATCCTTGGCGAGTGTTGCACTCACCGCAACCTTGGCATATCCCTCTTCAGTGGGGATAACTACAAAGTTAGTCTTGTTGGCACGAGCCATCTGCGCACCGGGGATAGCGAGAATAGTGTTGAGGATTTCGTTCGTATTCATACATACTCCTTTTTACACACGGTTTTCAGTATACGGCAGACCGCTAACTGCACAAATTAGTTTCTTTTGTCTTTCGACATATTTATTATATCAGATTTTTACTTGAAAGTCAAGTATTAAATCTGTTATTTTTTATTCTTTGGGGCAGTCCTTCCACGTTTGGGCGCCTTCAGTGGAAGCATCACATCCCCTCGGAACAATTATTATTATACTCGGATTTTAACGAAAGTCAAGTATTAAATTTAGGTGTTTAACACCTAAATGGGTTAAGGGGCATTAGCCCCGATCTCTAAGGAAGGTGGCAATTGCAACCACGCACGCGAATACAATGCCATAGATGGAAACCACAGTACCGGAAACAACACCACAGAGATTCAAAATTGCCAATACAATCATTCCAATATCCATAAGCATATTATTCCTCCATCATATCATATCTGGTAAGGATACGTTCGATTTTCTCGACATCCTTATCATTGCAGGTAATAGGGACTCGAAGGGTATCAGCAGCTTTCATCGGCTTAATATCACCGATGGAGCAGCCTACGCGCTCAATCATGTAATTGAGTACATGGATTGATACACGATTCTTCGGCAGGTAATAAGTACGGGTAGTCACAGCTCATTCCACCTTTCCAAAGCGTACTTCATAGGTATTGACATACTTCTGCTCCCACTCGGGCAAAGTTTTAAGGAACTGATTACGTTCCTCTTCGGTCTTGAAGAAACGATACCGACCAAAAGTTTTTGCTACAAACAGAATACCCATCGTAACCTCTCCTTTCGTGTTCCTCTTGGAACAATTATATAATACTACCATTTGTCTTATAAGTCAATTATTATATTTATGTGTTTAACACCTAAATATGTTCCGGTGGTTTATTCCACCGGCCATTCTGAGATATAGTATCTCTGGTTCTCATAATTGGGATAGTGCCAACAATCCGCCATTTCATTAGTATCAAAGTCTTTCATGAGGAGTAAAGCGGGTTCACCCGCTTCAACTGCGAGTATCCTTACGGCATCTTCCGCTTTCTCTCTGGTGGAGTATATTCCATAAGTATAGGGGAAATTATCATAGTCATTGGGGTCAATTTCTAAGACATAAACTTTCATATTATTCCTCCTCACATATACAAGACCAGAAAATGAATCCCGGATTATCCCGCTCCAGCTCATAGCTGAGCTGTTCAGCTCGTTCTTCGGTTGCTACGATTCTACACGGAGTTGCAGTATTAGAATCCTCCAGCTCCTGCATAATTACCCATTTATATTTCATTATATTATCTCCCTATCTAATTCAATTGGATTGATGTAATATGTGCAACCAGCAACATATTCATTATCAGTAGTAATATAAGTTTCACCAATTTCATCAAAATGAAATGATTTCATTTCTTCAGGAGTATATTCTTCTGCGACACGAGCAAGAATAGCTTCCTGTGCTTTTTCTTTTGTAGAATAATAGCCTTCAGCATTTTCTACCATATCTTCGGTAATGTACTCAGTAACATAATAAATTGTCATTCATCCAGCTCCCTTCCTTTATGCTTCGGCGATTTTCTGCGCTTATCTTCACGCACACGGGTAACACAGTATCCCTGTGGAAAAGTTTTGCGCTCAGATTGGAATACTTCGACCCAAGTTTTGGATTTCCGATTCTGCTTACTCATAGTATCCCTTCCTTTCGATACTATTATATCATAAATTAAATATAAGTCAAATAATAAAATTAGGTGTTTAACACCTAAATTTATATTGTTACTCACTTTTTAGTGAGTAACTTAATGAGTTCATCTGCGGTGCGTTCAATACAGTCATCTTCCGGCCCGATACCCATCGTTTCAAAGTTGCCACGATGGTGTCCGTATGAACCGAAATGAATGATAGCATCGCCCCGGGGATAAGGAGATTCAGGGAAAGTCCACTGATATCCATCATAAAGGTGGTGCCATTCGAATTTGATACCAGCTTTCTTCAGCTTACGATTCAATCTGCGGCGGTCATTTGCGTAGCGTTCCATTATTTTTTCAGCTCCTTTCGAATCCAGCTCGTAAAACCTATAATCATAGTCATAAAGATACCACAGCTTACCAATATCATCATTTCCATATCGTTTTCCCCTTCTTTGTAAATTTACTTTGGTTGTGATCAACCTTCTTTTTTAAGAAGGTGGGAATCTTTTTAGTACCACCGAATACAGAAACCAGCTCTTTCTGTGTGGTAACATACATAGTTATGATTTTTTCTTTATTTTCTGATTTTACAATAGTGATACCTGTATCCGTTAGGCAGATCCAGCGCCCAGCTTGTTCCAAACCGAAACGTGTATACTTTTCTTTTATGATTTGACCTACTCCTATCTCTTGTACTATGTGCTTTACTCTTTCAGCCCGATGGACTTCACAGTGGTATGTCATATTCATCTTCATACCCTCCCTTCGCTATTATAATATCATATTTATTTAATAATTGCAAGAAGAGAAATTGGGTGTTTAACACCTAAATAGATATACACGATATTGGGATAGTGCGCGCCTATCCCTATCGGCCATATCGGAAGCCGTCCTTGCTACACCACGGCAATACCGTGTAACCTCACCTACATCCCTATCCTCGCAAGGATTATCTTGTTACTCAGCGATAATTATTTCGCCCCTCCATCCTAACTACCTCACAAGATAGGGCACTCGTCAGCACCACTTTTCTAAGGGAAAATATCCTTCAAACTCACTCGTTTCCGTTCAACCATTTGCGCCTTGGTATCTGTCTACCGCTCGTATGGGTGTTCTTCCCTTGGAACAATTATATATTAACATATACTTATGGGAATGTCAATAATATTATTTAGGTGTTTAACACCTAAATTGGAGAATGAAATGAGGACGATTACTCGTCCTCAGTTGGAAAGATATTGACTTTAATGGTATAGTTGACTCCATTCAAGTTGGTATAATCTATATAGCCGGCTTCGTCTGGATGTGAATAACCACCGAAGTCGTCATTAACCTGCAGGAAAATAGCAACTAAACGCTCTGGTAAGTCATTCATAACTCATACCTCCTTCGCGTAGAAAGCCAGCTTCATACCGGTTTCCGGTGAGCAGTTGTAATAGAACATGGCGTTGCACAGCTTTTCAAAATCGGCATCAGGATCATCGGCAGGTTTAGTTGTCCAGCTTGCCAACATACTGTTGGGACGGACTTTGTTCGGGACAATCATGATTTCTTCACCTTTGTCATACATTTTCTTTGCGAGTGCTTTTGTAATCTTTACCATTCTTATCATCTTCCTTTCTGTCCCCTTGGAACAATTATATAATAACATAATTTTATATAGAAGTCAAAATATAAAATTAGGTGTTTAACACCTAAAAATATTACCGGCCCGAAGGCCGGTGGATTCTTAATCCAGAAAACCGCTGATTTCATAGGTGATAATGGTGGGGTCGATGCTGTTCAGCTTGCGCTGAATCCGCAGGTTATACTTAACGGCGAGCTTAACCAGCTGCTTTTTGGCTGCGGTGTAGTCGAGTGGAGTGTAGACCTGCATATTGCAGCTGTCTACCGCAATGTACATAGAACCAGCATTGATAACGGGCAGGGTAGAATAGTTGGTTGCGCTCACGCAGATGTAGGTATTCAGGGTCTTCTTCATGGTTCATTCCTTCCTTTCTGTTCCCTCTTGGGACAGTTATAGTATAACAGAATTCAATACTGATTGCAATACTTATATTTAGGTGTTTAACACCTAAATAACTGAAGCGCCCGAAGGCGCTTACTGATTGTCATAAATGGAAACATCTTCGGGCCGGATCACGTTGCCAAAATCCTTGTCGATGAAGTCAAACCCAGCGGCGTTGGCTTCGTTGATAAGGTCGAGCAGCTGTCCCTTCAGGTTCTCAGCTTTCTCACGGCGGCGGCGCAGGGCATGAATTTCATGCTCGATGGTACGCAGGTCTTCAATGCTCAGGCTTTCGATGTCGATGATAGTTCTTCCGATTCTCATGATCTTCTTCCTCTCTTTCTGTCCCTTAGGACAGTATTATAATATCATAAGATATAATATTTGTCAAAGTATTATTTTAGGTGTTTAACACCTAAATTTATATATGAAAATCCGCCGGGTGCTACTGGCCCTGTCCGGCGGGAAACATACTATTATTAAATATTATAATTGCCCTTACGGGCGGTGCCCTTGATACATTACGCCGGATCATTATACAATCTTCCTCCCTACACGTGCGATATAGAAACCGAATTCAGACGGACCCAGCTCGCACATTTTCTGCGTCCAGTCGTTCATGAAGTACACGGAGCCGCGGCGACCAGCTTTCCAGCTGGTAGCAAGTTCTACCAGCTTGCGGTTGCTCCGCACGTTGGACGGGACTTTCATAGCTCCGTCATTTCCGCACGGGCAGTAACTAAATACATCAAGGAAAAACAAGTAACCCATGAACTCAACCCCTTTTCTTTATTGTCCCTTTGGACAATATCATTATATCATATTCTTATATAATGTCAACAAAGAAGTTTAGGTGTTTAACACCTAAATATTAGAGTAAAAAGAAAAGACCGGGTTATCCCCGGTCCCGGCACTCGCCGGTGTAGATGTTGAATTCCTTGTTGTCCTTATACAGCTGCTTGGCCAGCTGGTAGGTGAAACCCCGCTCCCGCATGAACCAGCCGATGTGCTTGATCGTGGTCATGCTGTACAGCCCTGTCACATGGAGCCAGCCCTCCGGCGTGATAGAGATAATGCGGGTGGCGTAGCTCTGCAGCTCTACCGTGCCGTCATCGAAAAAGTTCTCGCGCGCCTGCGCATACTTGTGTCCCGCTACCGCTGTGCTGTACATGTACCTTACCATTGTCAATCCCTCTTTCTTTCTTTTCTTGTCCCTTAGGACAATTATATATTAACATACCCCTATATATAAGTCAATATGTATATTTAGGTGTTTAACACCTAAAACTTATGTGAGTGAAAAGGCCAGGAATTTTCCTGGCCCATTCTTAATAAGGAAGGAAGAGGTAAGCACCGTGGTAGACAATGGTCGGATCCAGATAATTGGAGCGGTAGGAGCGCTTGCCCCCAGCCTTGACCAGCTCCCACATCAGCGTGTTGGCGTGGTTCTCATCCAGCTGGGTTCTTTCCAGCTCCCCGTCATCGATGGACTGGAGCAGTACGCAGTTGATAAAGCCATTGCCGTAGTCGGTGATGTCAACGCTGATGTAGATGTTCTTGTTCATGTTCGATCCCTCACTTTCTGTATTTCCCCTTCGGGCAAGTATAGAATAACATACATTAAGATATATGTCAACGATTGTATTTAGGTGTTTAACACCTAAATCCCAGTCTAAAAAAATAAGGCCCGGTGGGCCTTAGTTGGAAATATACTCATAAGTAAAAGACTGCTTCTCCTTGAAATCATCGTCGTCGATATAGTCGTGATGAGCAATCAGCTTGCCGCCCCGGCGTTTCAGCTCAGAGACCAGATCAACCAGCTTGTCGACGTCAGTGATTACTTCACGCTCAAGGCTGAAGGAAGTCCCGTGGTCATGCAGCCTTTCTACCCTGCCGTAATTATCGGGGATGATTACCGTACACCTTACGATCGTCTTAATGATGCCTGCCATTGTTTTTTCCTCCTTGTTTTCGTTCGTTTCTTTTTCCCTTGGGCCTTGGTTCCAAGGGAATTATAACATAAACGATATAAAAAAGTCAAGTTTTTTGAAAGCAAGTTTTGGGTGTTTAACACCTAAATTATGGGAGTGGGGATTACCCCACCCACTCCCTGATGTATTCATCACGGGCGCGCTCGGCATACTCCCTGGCCTCTTTGGCGGCTTTCTTGCCAGGGCCTGCCGGTTTAGTAGAGAAGAACTCCCGGCCCTTGTTCTGTCCGCAGTAGCGGCGAGTAACATACCAACCATTAG
>Ga0310690_10010526_pt1 | contig 11502 bp, 9 predicted proteins | sample AusTroGonzalo_MG_2_FD_207661 | JGI IMG/M metagenome (GOLD analysis project Ga0310690, IMG submission 207661) | Bovine rumen microbial communities from tropical cattle in Woodstock, Queensland, Australia - Gonzalo_04 (v2) (version 2) | ecosystem: Host-associated > Mammals > Digestive system >...
TCCGCAACCGCCACCTGGGCTTTGTATTCCAGTTCCATCAACTATTGCCTGAGTTTACGGCACTGGAGAATATCATGATCCCTGCCTATATCGCGGGTGTGTCACAGAAAGAGGCCAAACAACGCGCGAAGGATTTATTGGCATTTATGGGGTTGATTGACCGTGCAAGCCATAAACCTAACGAATTGTCTGGTGGTGAGAAACAGCGTGTGGCTGTGGCACGGGCATTGATCAACAATCCTGCTGTCATCCTTGCCGATGAGCCGTCGGGTTCACTTGATACAAAGAATAAGGAGGAGTTGCATCAGCTGTTCTTTGATTTGCGTGACAAATTCGGCCAGACCTTCGTCATTGTGACACACGACGAAAACTTGGCCAGTATTACCGACCGCACGATTCATCTGAAAGACGGTAGAATAGAAGGTGAGGAAACTATTAAGGAGGAAAGCGATGTTGAAACTGGGGGACTATCAGACACTGAGGATTAAGAAACGTACTGACTACGGGTTGTATCTTGATGGTGGCGATGAGGGGAATATCTTGTTGCCAAATCGTTATGTAACGCGTGACATGCATATCGGTGATGAGATAGAAGTGTTCATCTATCTGGATCAGGATGAGCGCACGATAGCTACGACTGAGCACCCAATTGCTAAGGTTGGCGAGTTTGCATGGCTGGAGTGTGCCTGGACCAATGAATTCGGAGCTTTCCTGAACTGGGGACTGATGAAAGACCTGTTCTGTCCGTTCCGTGAGCAGAAACAGCGGATGGAGCGGGGGAAAAAGTACTATGTCTATATTATGGAAGACGAAAAGACCCATCGTTTGATGGCAACGGCCAAGGTGGAACGCTATCAGAAGAAATCCGGTCATGAACTGGCGCTCGATTTCTCGGAGGAACTGTTACGCTACCTGTATGAGCATGATGGTCACTGCGACTTAGGCGATAAGTCTCCTTCCGAGGAAATTGCTTGTCGTTTCGGTGTCAGTAAGAAAGTGTTCAAACAAGCTGTCGGTGATCTGTACAAGCGGAAGATCATTACTATTGCCGATGATGGCCTTAGGCTCGTCTGATACTAGTTATTCTTTCGGTGAATCCAATGTGAGATCATCGTGTAGAACGATGTCTCCTCGTGATGCTGGGCTTCGGTGAAGCTCATGCGGTCTTCCTTCTGGTCACCATACTGATCAGGGAAGATAATCATCAGGTTCTTGCCTGAGAAGTATTGCTGCAGTTCGTCAGGCAGACGTTCCAAGGCATTTTTGTAGGAGATGGTACCCTTACGGGCAGTGACAACCACAAACATCTGGTCTTCCTGGATGGTGGCTGCTAATTGGGGCAATTCATTCCAGTGTTCCATTTGTGTATATTCTGCCCTGACGCTTGGATGGCGGTTGTTGATATATTCGGCAATGAGCACGAGTGACTCTTGACGTCCATGGAACTGGATTCGGCAATCGAGTTGTTCTGCAAACCGGCTCAGTCGCTCCAGCCAACGATGGAAACCTGGCTCAAACTCACAGCGTGAGGGTACGGCTACCTGAATACGGCGCAACGTATTCAACGGTTGTACGAAACGGATAAGAATAATCTGCCGGTTCAGTCCATTGTAGAGGCTTTGGATGAAATCACCCCAGAATTTGGGGGTGCGCTCGGTATGGACATGCATACCCATGATAATCTCCGAGGCTGCAAACTCGCGGAAGGCATGCTTGATGCCATTGGCAATGTTCGAGGCCAGGCGGACCTGTGTCTGCATTTGTACTTCAGAGGCTGCTGCCTGTTGCTGCAGTTGTTCGAGTAGCTGGAGACCTGTCTCACGATGGCGCGTCGATTTCTCATCATCATAGACGACATTAAGGGCTACCAGTCCACGATTCAGCCGTTGGTTGCGCATCAGTAGGGCAAGGCTGAGCAATTGAGGGGCTATCTCATGGTATTTTACGCAGAGAAGAATCTTCTCGTCGTCATCTGATGTGACGGATATGTCGGAGGTATCATGGGCCTTTGGGTAGGAGAGGCTATCACGGGTCTGGGTAAGGATGACCTGGCGTGAGGCGTGGTCTGTCATCAAGGTAGAGATGATACAGGTGACAAGGATCATCATCACGACACCGTTGAGCATATCATCATTGACGAGGTATTGTCCAGGAGCCGTTTCAAGACGCATGCCCACCATGACCATGGCGATGGCACCGGCAGCATGTGCAGAGGTCAGACCGAACATCATGTTACCGTCGCGCTGTGGCAGGCGAAAAATCAGACTGGATATATAGGCTGCGAGGGCCTTTCCGAAGGTGCCGAAGAAGGCAATGAGGAAGACTACCCAGGCGACGTGCCAGGAAGAGAAGACGGTGCGCACGTTGATAAGCATACCTACACCGATAAGAAAATAGGGGATAAAGAGAGCGTTACCAATGAACTCGATACGGTTCATGAGTGGCGACACCTTAGGAATGTACCTGTTTAATATAAGACCAGAAAGAAAGGCTCCGAAGATACCTTCGAGTCCGATGAAGGCAGAAAGGGCTGCCGAAAGGAACATGACAGCCAGCACAAAGATGTACTGCATCACCTGATCGCTGTAGCGGCGAAGGAAATAGCGCGCCAGTCTTGGAATCAGGTATATGGAGCCGGCAATGAAGATTGCGAGCTTCAAAATGAAGAGCGGCCAAAAGAGAAATGGGGAATTGAGAATTGACGATTGGGAATCCTGTATAGCGAACTGGCCGGCAAGAGCGGCAATCATCACCAAGGCCATGAAGAGTGAGATCATCGAGGAACCGACAGAAAGTTGCACTGAGTTGTATTTCTGAAGGCCATAGCGGCTGATGATGGGGTAGGCTATAAGGGTGTTCGACGCCATGATACATCCTAACAGGAATGAGGCAGGGTGGGAGTAACCAAGCAGGGTACGGCCCATGAAATAGGTCATGATCAGGGGAATGAAGCAGGTGAGCAGACCGAAGAGAAGAAACTGCCGGGAATTGCGCTTCACACTCTCCAGATCCATTTCAAGACCGGCAAGGAACATGATATAGTAAAGTCCCACGCTGCCGAAAATCTCAAAGGAGATGTCGCGTTCAAGGATGTTGAATCCATACCGACCGATGGCGACACCTGCCAGTACCATACCGATGATGTGCGGAATACGTAACTTACTCATCACAATCGGTGCCGAAAGGATGATCAGCAATACCACGAAGAAAATCATCGTGGGGTCGGTAATGGGGAGATATGTTGGCATCAGTCTCATTTCGTTTGCAAAGGTACGAATAAGCGAGCAAAAATCCAAAAGTTTTTTGTTTTTTCGAGCGTGAGGGCTTTCGGCGATGCCAAAGATACGATTTTTTTCGCATGGATGATGTGGATTACACGGATTTTTTGTAATTTTGCAGCCAAATTAAGAATCAATTAAAGAATTAAGCAAGATGAAAGTAGCAATTGTTGGTGCGAGTGGGGCCGTAGGACAGGAGTTCCTGCGCATTCTCGCAGAGAGGAATTTCCCGATGGATGAACTGGTGTTGTTTGGGTCAGAGCGTAGTGCTGGCAGAAAATATACCTTCAAGGGAAAGGAACTGGAGGTGAAGCTCCTTCAGCATAATGATGACTTTAAGGATATCGATATCGCCTTCACTTCTGCCGGAGCCGGAACGTCGAAGGAATTTGCAGAGACCATCACTAAGTATGGTGCCGTGATGATTGATAATTCAAGTGCATTCCGAATGGATGACGATGTGCCCTTGGTTGTGCCTGAGTGCAATGCAGAGGACGCATTGAACCGTCCTCGTGGCATTATTGCCAATCCCAATTGCACGACAATCATGATGGTGGTAGTGCTCCAGCCGTTGGAGCAGCTGAGTCATATCAAGCGCATCCATGTCGCTTCTTACCAGAGTGCTTCGGGTGCCGGTGCCGTGGCTATGGCTGAATTGCAGCAGCAGTATAAGGAGATGGTGGAGGATGGTGAAGTGAAGACCGTCAAGAAATTCCCTCATCAGCTGGCATACAACGTGATTCCGCAGATTGACGTGTTCCAGCCTAACGGCTATACGAAGGAGGAGATGAAGATGTTCAACGAGACGCGTAAGATTATGCATACCGACGCTAAGTGCTCAGCCATGTGTGTCCGTGTCTCCTCGCTCCGTAGTCATTCTGAGAGTGTATGGATTGAAACAGAGAAACCCATCAGTGTTGAAGATGCCCAGAAGGCCATTGCTGCTGCTCCTGGCTGTACGCTGAAAGATGATCCCTCAACGCTGACTTACCCGATGCCATTGGAAACTGCTGGTAAGGACGATGTCTATGTCGGGCGTGTCCGCAAGGATCTGAGCGACGACTGTGGTCTGACATTCTGGCTCTCTGGTGACCAGATCCGCAAGGGTGCAGCCTTGAATGCCGTTCAGATTGCAGAGTACCTCGTAAAGGTAGGAAATGTTAAGTAAGAGATTATTATACTGGGCAGCCTGTCTGGCTGCCCTTATATTCACCCTTGGCTGTGGTACCGGTGATGACGACGGGAACCGGCTGGGCGATCAGATTGTCGGTACGTGGTATAGGGATAGTCTGACCATTGTGGGGGATTCTCCTGTGGATCCAGAAGATCTGACTTACCATCATTTTGTTTTCTCTGGTGATGGAACCTACAATGGCATGGTACGTAGTGGCTCTTTTTCTGCTATCAGCCGTTTTGGAAACCTCATTTATGAGGGCACCTACAAGTGTGATAACGACAACTTGCGCTTAGAGTATGATGATGAGGGAACAAAGCGTAAGATTCATGCGCAGGTGCTTTCGTTTACACCAGAAGAGATCTATCTGCGCTATGAGAATGAAGAGTATGCTGTGACCGTCTATTTGACGCTATCCATTCATTCCCCGTCATCATCATCTTCTTCTTCTTCTACCAACGATGACTGATAGACATAGTCATAGGTAATCCCACCGTATGCAGAGAAATATCCCAGGCATCCACCCGTGAAGTTCTGAATCGGGTTGGTGCCCGTATTATCCATAACCTGCATGGAGTAGAGGTAGTCGTAGGCTCGTTGGTCAATGGCGCGGATTACAATATGAAGGCGGTCACCATCCTTGAGCACATCACTGTCATCGCTTCCTTCGCGGAAGAAATTGAAGAACTGCTGTAACTCTTTATTGGGATCATTACGGTCGCTCGTAACAGCCCAGCGGTAACCGATGTTGTTACGGTAGATATGCGTGAAGTACCAGTTCCCCTCATTGGGAAGGTCTTGGAGGCGCAGGTCGCCCATTTGGAACCATTCGGAGGTGATCTTCTTGCGGATGACGCGGAAACTGTTCATCACTGGCTGCTGTTGCATGATAGAGGTCGAAGTGAAGTGCTGACCATCGATGTTCACATCGATGGTATACTCCACACCGGGTGTACCTGCTTTTGAGGCACGATAGAAACCGTTGTTGGTGTTTTTGAGAGATACGCTGGTGCCATCGTTGCCTGTCACGATGATGGTGGCATCGTTGACATCACTCCTGCTGCTATTATCATCCATGGGCTTGGTAGTACTGAGACGAGCCACCATGAGACTGTTGTTCACAGAGGCTTCCACGACATATATCGGCGGAGTCTCATGATAGTCGATGTTAATATCCTTTTCACATCCTACTAACCCTATTATTCCTATAATTCCTACTATCTTATTGATTTTTCTCATCTCCTAAAATTTTATATTGAAACTGACACTCGGCACAATGCCAAATAGGGAATACTGTTTGGCTCGCGTGCGGGCACCGTTCTCACTGTCCTCGAAGTTAATGAGGTATGGGTTGTAACGGTTGTAGAGATTGTAGATGCCGAAGACCCATTCATGCGTAGTACGCTTGTTTTTCCTCGTCCAGATGGCACTTACGTCAAGGTGATGATAGTCAGGAGCTCGGTATCCGTTACGCTCAGCGTAATAGTATATCCAGTTGTCGATGATCTGGTACTTGCCGCTGGGTGCAGTAAAGGCCTGTCCACTGTTGAAGACCCAGGCAGCGTTGAGTGTCCATTGCTTGGAGAGCTGGTACATGGCAATGATGTTGATGTCGTGTCGACGGTCGTTGTTGGCATCATACCATTGTCCACCGTTTATACCTTCAATACGTGTTTTCGACCACGACAGGGTGTAGCCGATCCATCCCGTCAGTCGTCCTTTGTTCTTGCGGGCCAGCAACTCCACACCGTAGGCCTTACCCTCTCCTGGCAGGATGAGTCGCTCAATCTCTATTTCACTGCGGAATGACTTGCCGTCACGGTAGTCGAGTACGTTGTCAATTTTCCGGTAATACCCTTCGACGGAGAAATCATAGTCCTCGTCGGGGGTCATGGCGAAGAAACCGGCACTCACCTGATCTGCAATCTCTGGTTCTACAATATTACTGCTGATCGTATAGCGGTCAAAGGGAGTCGAGGTGCTCTGGTTGCGCAGAGCATGGATATTCTGCGAGGTCCGGGCATAGGCAACTTTGAAATTGAGAGATGGGGAGATGGAGAAATTGAGGCTGGCACGGGGCTCCCAGACAGTGTGGGTACGTACAATCTGATTGTTCTTATAGTTGTAGTACCAGTCAATGGTACCATCATCGGCAATATCATAATAGAGTGAGCCGCCGAGAGGTGAGAACAGGCTGAGACGCAGTCCGGCTGAGGCTGTCAGCCAAGGTGCTGGACGGAAGGTACCGTTCAGCCAGGCCGCATTTTCCCAGGCACGACGCTGCTCTTTCTCATAATTGCTGAGCACCTGCCATTCGGCCGACTTGACATTCAGCAGCGATGACTGTAGACCAACCTTCAGTTCCTGTCGACCTAAGACGACGTGGAAGTCCTGCCGCAGGCTACTCTGGCGGATATGTCCTTTGTACCAGAGGTTGAGACCAAGGAAGTCGACACCGTTATCGTTGCCATAGCCACTATATAATATGGTGGTCTGTGAGTTGGAGCCACCGCGGAAATGATGAAGCCATTTCAGACTGGTGGCCAGATTGCTCCAGCGGATATCTACCATATCTTCCACGGCTGTCCGATCCTTGCCAGTGAAGAAACTGAGGAAGAGCTGGTCGTTTGGGGTGATTGTCCAGTCAAGTTTGGTGTTGATATCGTAGAAATAGAGAATGTTGTCCTTGTAGTCCTTGCTCATTTTGAGAAAGGCGTCGAGGTAGGAACGTCGGGCTGTGACGATAAAGGAGAGCTTGTCCTTTACGATAGGGGCTTCGAGGGTGGCTTTGGCTGATAGCAAACCGATGGTGGCGCCGCCGTGCCATTGTTGTTTGTTACCTGTTCGTCCGTTGATGTCGAGCACGGCCGATGAGGCTCCGCCGTATTGGGCGGGCAGCAGTCCTTTGTAGAGGGTGGCACTGCCGAGGGCATCATCATTGAAGGCAGAGAATAGACCAGCCAGATGGCCGACGTTATAGACCGGGGCATTGTCGAAGAGCACTAAGTTCTGTGCTGAGGTGCCACCGCGTACCTGGAAACTGCTGGAGGCATCGCTCTCTGCTTTGACACCTGGTAATAGTTGGATGGAACGCATGATGTCGTTCTCGCCGAAGAGTTGCGGGGCAGCCGTCAGGTCCTTCAATTGCAGTTGCTCGGCACCAGTCTGGATATTCTGTAGCCTTTGACGGGCAGAGGTGGAGGTGACGACAACCTCTTCCAACCGTTCGGAACGGATGGTGTCGGTGTCTTCGGGCACTCCCAAAAGGGCTAAAAGTAGGATGCTTCCTGTAAACATGGGTGCAAAGATAGTGATTTTTTTGGAGGTTTCCAAAAAAATCACTATCTTTGCCGCATCAAACTATAAATTGATTGATTATGAAGAAGATTTTAGTGGCCGTCGTGGCTTTTCTGGCACTTTGTGCCTGTAGTAGTGAACCGGAGTATCTGAACTATCGTGGTCTGTCGATGGGTCTGCCGTTCAAGACGTTCTATGACTCTCTGATTGCCCGTGGTTTTGTGGTGGACTCAGCACGTACCGATTCAGCCTTCACAAATGTTGTCATGAAGAATCCTATGGAACTCTATCATCTGGTGATGTCTCAGCAGAACGATACGGTGAAGATGGTGCAGGAGAGTTATGAATTGTCGACGAACGACAGTACGCGTCATCTGTGGCAGCAGATACGTGACGAGAAGGAGAAGGAGCTTGACGCTTGGCCCAACTGCCCTATCCTGAAGGATGACCATAAGGTAGCGAAGTTTGAAACCGATGGTGGTTTCGTCACGGTGACGCTGATGAATACCTATACACCGACACTGACGGTGCTGTACCAGGCCAAATAGTTGATGGCTTACAGGAGCGTCAGCGTGTAGAGATAGACCACGGCGGCAGGAATGGCCAGCAGCGACGAGTCGAAGCGGTCGAGCATGCCGCCGTGTCCTGGGAGGATATTACCACTGTCCTTGATGCCGAGGGTACGCTTGAAAAGTGACTCGATGAGGTCACCCCAGGTGCCGAAGACCACGATGGTCAGTCCCAGTCCCGCCCATTCATAGGCGTTGAGGCCGATATCGTTGACGCCATACTTCTCCGTCAGATACCATACCAGCACGGCTACGGCCATCACGAGGATACCACCGCCGATGCTGCCTTCCCAACTCTTTCCCGGCGAAATGCGGGGGAAGAGTTTGTGTTTCCCCAACAGTGATCCGCAAAGATAGGCCCCCGTGTCGTTGATCCAAAGGAATACGAATACGGCCAACGGTGCCAGATAAGTATATTGGAAGTCATAGCCCGAAGACCGGAATGCCAATACATTAAGCAGCGAGAAGGGTAGGGCGATGTAGAGCTGTGAGAACATCGTGTAGGCCCAGTCGCCGATGGGGTCTTCCTGTTTCAGGTAGAGCTCTGCCACCATCAGATAGATGATACTGACGAGATAGGGGATGAATACGCTGGCAGGGGTGATGCCACTGTTGTAGCCTGCCATGGCAAGGAAGAAATAGACACCAGCTACGGTACAGATCATACGGTTGACGGTAATGCCGCCCCGATGGTCATTCACCAAGCCAGTGAACTCCCAGATGGTCAGTCCTGTCACCAGGGCAAACAGCAGTACCATCGCCCTGGGGTTGAGGAAACACGTAACAATCGCGGCCACAAAGAATACCGCCGTAATGGTTCTGATGATGAAATTCTTCATACTACTCTTCGTCTTTCTTTTCTTCTTTCGCTTCTGCTTCCAACTCCTTTGCGCGCTCCTCTGCCATGCGCTCGGCATCGGCACGCATCTGGGCCTCCATGAGTTCCTCGGCACGGCTGGTCCAGGGACGTTTGCCGAAGATGCGCTCCACATCCTCTGCGAAGATGACCTCTCGGTCTACGAGCAACTGGGCCAGCTCCGCATGTCCCTCCTTATGCTCCGTCAGGATATTCTTTGCCCGTTCATACTGCTCATTGATCATGCGCAGTACCTCGTCGTCCATAATCTTGGCTGTCGTCTCCGAGTAGGGCTTCTGGAACTGATATTCTGAATTGTTGTAATAACAGATGTTGGGCAACTTGTCGCTCATACCGGCAAAGGCAATCATGCCATAGGCCTGCTTGGTAGTGCGCTCCAGGTCGTTCATGGCACCAGTGGAGATCGTGCCGATGAAGAGTTCTTCGGCAGCGCGGCCACCCAACAGCGAACACATCTCGTCGAGCATGGCCTCCTTGGTCTGAAGGACACGTTCCTCTGGCAGGTACCAGGCTGCACCCAGGGCCTGACCGCGGGGCACGATACTCACCTTCACCAATGGATTGGCGAACTCCGTGAACCAGGAGATGGTGGCATGGCCAGCCTCATGGATGGCGATGGATCGTTTCTCCGACTGTGTCATGACCTTCGTCTTCTTCTCCAAACCACCGATGATACGGTCAACGGCATCGAGGAAGTCCTGTTTGCCTACTGTCGGGGAATCGTGTCGGGCAGCGATAAGGGCCGCCTCGTTACAGACGTTGGCAATGTCGGCTCCAGAGAAACCCGGAGTCTGGCGGGCCAGGAAGTCGATGTCCACGCTATCGTCAATCTTCAATGGCTTCAGGTGGACTTGGAACACTTCCTTACGCTCATTGAGGTCGGGGAGGTCTACGTGTATCTGACGGTCGAATCGTCCGGCACGCAGCAGGGCGGAATCGAGCATGTCTGCACGGTTGGTGGCAGCCAGGATGATGACACCCGAGTTGGTGCCGAAGCCGTCCATCTCCGTCAACAGGGCGTTGAGCGTATTCTCACGCTCATCGTTGCCGCCCATGGCTGGGTTACGGCTACGGGCACGGCCCACGGCATCGATCTCATCGATGAAGATGATGCAAGGCGACTTTGCCTTGGCCTGCTGGAAGAGGTCGCGGACACGGCTGGCACCCACACCAACGAACATCTCCACGAAGTCGGAACCCGACATTGAGAAGAATGGTACGCCAGCCTCGCCGGCTACAGCCTTGGCGAGCAGCGTCTTACCGGTTCCCGGAGGTCCGACGAGCAGCGCTCCCTTGGGAATCTTACCCCCCAGGTCGGTATATTTCTGTGGATTCTTCAGGAACTCCACAATTTCTTGTATCTCCTGTTTGGCGCCAGCCTGGCCAGCCACGTCCTTGAACGTGATGCCCAGTTCACCGCCCTTCTCGTACATCTTTGCCTTCGACTTGCCGACATTGAACACGCTACCACCCATGCCCATGCCGCCACCGCCGCCCATGCGGCGCATAAAGAAGATCCATGCACCGATAATGACGACAAATGGTAGGACATTGTAGAGAAGCATGTTGAATATCTCGTTCTCACGTCGGTTCTCATAGACATATTCGCCTGTGAATGTCTTGGCCTCCTTGGCTTCGTTGATGAAACTTTCCACTTGGTCCACGGAGCCGAACTCCACCTCTACATACGGATCGGTGCCCGTCTGCTTGGCACTCTGCTGGAATACATCACGGATATGGTCGGCCTTGACATACATACGGAGGGTGCTCTGGGTCTTGTTGACTACAATCTTCGAGGCATAGCCCTTGGTCACCATTGCCTTGAAGTCCGAGTAGGAGGCATGCTTGGCCACACTGCTGTTCGTTGGTCCGCCGCTGGAGAAATAGAGCAGTGCCAGAGCCACGATGGCAATGGCATAGATCCAATTCATATTGAACCGCGGCATGTTCATCTTCGGGTCGTTCCCGTTATTCTGAGGTTTATTTTGATTACTCATCTTATTTCTCAATATCTCAATCTCTCAATCCAAATTCGCAATTCTCGTTAGTTTCGCATCTTCCCACAGGTGCTCCAGATCATAGTATTCTCGGACATCGGGCAAGAAGATATGCACAAGCACATCCGTATAGTCCATCGCTACCCACTGGGCGTTCTCCAGTCCCACCACGTGAGTGGGCTTCTCTTTAAGACGCTCACGGGCAAAGTCGCCAATCGACTCGGTAATAGCCTCCACCTGGGCTGGGGAGTTGCCTTGGCAGATGATGAAATACTTGCAGATGGTACTTTCCATCTTTGTCAGGTCGACA
>Ga0310690_10010527_pt1 | contig 11501 bp, 8 predicted proteins | sample AusTroGonzalo_MG_2_FD_207661 | JGI IMG/M metagenome (GOLD analysis project Ga0310690, IMG submission 207661) | Bovine rumen microbial communities from tropical cattle in Woodstock, Queensland, Australia - Gonzalo_04 (v2) (version 2) | ecosystem: Host-associated > Mammals > Digestive system >...
AGTTGTAAGCGAAGCTGCAACTTGGCTTAACTATAATGACAATATCATTACTAATGGTGTTGCTTCCTTAACAAGAAACGCAGAATCAGCTCTCACTTATTCACGTCAAAATAATGAATACAGCGGTGATATTGACGAAAACTGCGGATTGCCGAATGGCGTATATATGGTATACGCTGATATCGGTTTCTGGTTTAACGATGTTACTGATGAGCTTAACGAAGTTTCTATCAGACCTTACGTCAATAACTCTCTTGTCACAGGCAAAGAAGTAAAGTTCTTCGTTGACCATACTCAGGAAGCTGGTTATATTAATCACAAGGAATGTGTGTTCCTTGTGAAGGTAACTGACTCTTCCGAGGATAATAGAAGGAGAATCAATCTTAAGGCAATGATTGATGGAGCCAATGCTAAAGCAAAGATCTTCCATATTCAAATCGTTGCTATTGAACAGTCTTACATTACCTATATCGAAAGTGAAAGTACACAATATGAATTGCAGTATATCCACTATGCACATGAAGGTAAGGCTGTATCTTTCACTAATGCCAATAATAGTGGTGTAGTGACTTATGTTGGTGCGTCTAATCCTAATGTAGACGGATCTCACGATCTTAATCCTATTTCGGGAAATGGTGATCTTACCATTTCCAGAGAAAAGAAATACTGCGGTCTCTGTACGCTTAAGATCGAATCCCTCAATCCGTCAGTCAATACATACCAATTTGAAGCTAGCATTGAAAGTGCTGCTAATAAGACTATTGTAGTTCCGTTTACCGTTGATGCTTCTGAAACATCTGAATCGTCAATTACCTTTGATTGGGTAGCTGTCGGAATTGATACCACTAGCATTACTATTAGAGCAACCGAAAGTATTGCTACTGGTGACGAAATTAGAATCACTCCTACTGATTACAGCGTCTTTGAATTCGGTGTAGGAAAGAGAAGCGGTAATGATCATGGCATTGAACAAATTAGCCGTGATAACACGCTTGTTGGCGATGGTATTGGCACTCCTCTTGGCGTTGATACTGTTGATGAAGAAGACAGAGTAAAGCATTTCATGCAGCCCTTGCTTGATGAAAAGCAGGATGTTCTTACTCCGGGTGCTAATATCAATATTGATCCTAACACTAATGAAATTAGTGCTGTGGATACTACTTACTCAGCCGGAGAAGGTACTGGTCTTTCTATTGATTCAGAACATGATAACAAGATTAGTGTCAATGCTGGCAATGGTATTGGTATCGATAGCAACAATAATGTCTATGTTAAGAAAGGCAATGGTCTTGAATTTAGCGGTGACGTTCTTGTTGTTAAACAGGGTTCTGGTATCACTATAGACGGAAGCGGTGTTAGCGTCAATACTGGTAAAGGTATTGAAGTCGATGGTACTTCCAATCAGGTTAAGGCAAGACTTGGAAATGGTCTTGAATTTGATAGCGACCAAGATACAGCTGGCATTAAAGTCAAGGCATCTAATGGCATTGAAGTTGATGGCAATGGAGTAAAGGCTAAGGGAAATACTGCTGAAGGTATTGAAGTTACTGCCAATGGTATTGCTCTTAAGGATGGCGATGGCATTACCTTTGATGCAAATGGAAATGCTACTATCAATCATGGGAATGGCCTTGATATTGATGGTCATCAGCTTGTCGTTAAGAAAGGTGATGGTCTCGACTTTGATAACGGTGCTCTTGTTGTTAAAGGAAAGACGAAGGGCGGTATTAAGGTTACCAGTAATGGTGTAGAACTTCAAGTTAAGAGTGGCGGCAATGTCAAAATTGATAACAATGGCGATGTTGACGTTCCGGCTGAAGCTAATGGCGGTATCGTAGCTGGTGCAAATGGCTTAAAACTTGCAACTCCGGGCAATGGTATTAATCAAGACGCACAGTCAGGAGCTCTGAGTGTTAAGGCTAATACATCTGCTGGTGTTGATGTTGACTCTAGTGGCGTCAAGGTTAAGGCTGATGCTACAAAGGGTGTTAACGTTGATGCAACCAATGGTATTCAAGTCAAACTTGCACAGACTGATGCTGGGCTTGCCTTTGATGAAAATGGTGGCTTAAAGAGCACCACTCAAGGTAAGATTTATCAGGCTGGAGATGGTATTGATATCACAGGCAATGATTCTGATACTATCAATGTCAAGCTTGCCAATGAAGGCGGACTCCAGTTTGATGAGAATGGTGGTCTGAAGATCAAGCCTGAAGAAATCGAGACCGTTGTTACTGAAGAAGTCGAGACAGCTGTAGAAACCCTGCAAAGCCGTATTATGTATACGGTATCTCCGGCTACTATCAATAATGTAAGTACTGTTGGTAGTCCTTTCAAAAACGGACAGCAAGGTATCTATGGTGTGATATTCTCTCCGTCTATGGACTTGGAGATTATCGACCAATCAGAAAATGTTGATGGTACTTCTATTTTGTTCTTCTACTATAATGGTAGAAATAGTGGTACAACTTCGGAGTTCTATCTTGCTATCTATGAATTAGACCTGACATCTAAGAAAGCTATATGGATATGCAACACAGATGACCTTTCAGACCAGATGAACAACCAGACATTGGTGGTTGGAAAAGTCAAGAAGTCCATCAAGAATCAAGATGGATCTAATTACTTTATCCACAGTAACAAGCTATACTATATTGTTCTCTTTAGAAATACTACAAGTGGATCTGAAGGGGATATTAATGTAGCTGGCGTTACAGCTGTGCAATCTACTGTTAATTCCGGTAATTCTGGTTATGCAGGTGCGGAGATCTTCATTAACTCCAGTCCTCGTGTAGCATTTGCTGAAGGCAATTATGGAAGTAGTTATGTAGACTGGGAAGATTTTTCTAGCGTTGTTCCTTCAATTACGGTTGATGGGACTGCTAATGAGTCTCCTATGCATATGTTCGCTGCAGTGACGAACGCTAAAATTGGTTCATCTCACGAAGATCTTAAAACCATAACAGTAGTCGAGCCATTCAGCGGATTACTTGTTCTAAGTAGCTATGAATTCGTTGTGGCTAGAAACTACGGTATGCTTATGCAGGAATTCACTCCTGAAGAGAATATTAGTGTATCTACGATTACGCTTTATGATACCATCAGCGATGATGACTATCAGGAGCATTTCTATCGTGGTAACATTCTGTTCAAGAAAACGGGAGAAAATTCTTTCACTAAGATTTCTGAAAGTCTTAATGGCTATAAGTATGATTCTACTCATGAAGCTATAGATAACAAGATTTTCTGTAAACATGTTTATGAATATAATGTACCCATCGAGCTTGAAGCCGGAGAAACGTACCTTATTCCGATTATCTCTTCCTATAAAGAAGCATCTTCTGCAAGCAATATGAATGTTGCTTTAGTACCGCTTTATAAAGGAACGAATATTGATAAGGTTACAATGTACTCTTCAGCTGATGCAGGTTCTAATGAGACAACAGAAATCGGTGAGGGTGATACCTACTTCCGTACGGTTAATAATCTCAATCCTGTTTATGTGCTTATTAATGGTAATCCTATTTATGGAGCTCTATCATGACATACGATAAAGAAACACTTGGTCAAGCAATAAATAACCCCAAGGCTCAAGAAATCTACTATACTGGTTATAAGCTTAGTAGTAGAGCTTGGAATAGGCATGTTGCCGGATTTATCATCGATGAATTTCTTGAGAAAATGGCAGACGAAGATGCACTGGAGTTCATGCAGTACACTAACGTTCTGTCACTAGTTCAAGTTGGCATGTTTGATACTGCATCAAGATATCTTAAGCAAGTGGTTATCCCTGCTCTTCAGAGCCAGTCTTTGAAGGCACGGGCTAATATGCTTGCTGAGACTCTTGCAGCGTCGGATAACTATCCTGCAGAAGCCTAGAATATTAATAAGGTTCCAGACCTAAAAGGTCTGGAACTCATTATTAGAAATCATAAAACAGGAGTATCTATATGGCCTCTGTTGGACAAAAAGTTTTGAAGATCACTGGTGCGGTTAGCCAAGATCTCTCTGCTGCTCAGAAACAAACAGCTAGAGAAAACGCAGGTAATGGTTATAGAGAAATTACAGTAGCCACCGTCTCTAGTGCTGCTGACGCACAAGCCCTTTATGATCTTATCGAAGATGAGTCTGTCGTTCCTTATATTAATTTTCATCAAAGTGATACAGAATCCAATACTGATCACAAACTTTTGTTAGTTAAAAAGGTAACCAATACTCATAATCCTTACGGCTTAATTTATACTTTTGCCACACTTATTCAAACCTATTGGATAAGCAGGACTTGTACATTCTCATGCTCTCAAGGTTATAGTCGTTCATCTATTACTGGAGCTACATGGGGTGAAATCAGTATTATAAATGTTAGCGGTAGTAGTGGCTTCGATCCTGCTGGCACTTATCCTGAGATGACTGCAGGCAAAATTAAGGCTTACAAGTCTGGAGAATTTTATCAAGCTGGTGTAAGAAATAACTATAGACTGCTTTACGTCAGCAGAGATCTTTCTGACGATCCTTCTTACGAAGACGGTGCTGTTATCCAGTATACTATTCGTAATAGATCATCTGCTATTTCTGGATTGCTATATTTCCATAAGATAACTTCTTATCTTGCTCTGACAAACTGTCTGATAGAAGCTGATGACTCTGAATTGACAGGCATAACATTCAAAATGAATGAAGATGAGAGTCATGTAGCTGAGCAAGGTAAAAAGATCTATACGATAATTGCTGAAGTTCCCGCAAACGTATATGCAACCTTTGAGCTTGCTCTTATAGGACCTGGAGCCTTCTCTGCATCGGAAGTAAATTCTAGTAATAGATCTATGGGTTCGGAGATCAATGCTAATGTGGTTGAAAACAAGTATTTTCTAGCTAAACAAAGCACTTCAGGAACACAAGGCTCAGCCATGAGACCAGTCTATTGTAATAATGGTTACATACAGCCATGTAACTTCGCCATTAAAGTCGATGGAGTAACTAGCGACACTGGTGTAATTTTCTTAGTATAGGTGGAATATGCTCGTAGATAGTGCAGGAAATCTTTATGGAATCTTCGAGATGGATCCATATCTCGGACTCTATAGATCTAAGGAATTTGTCTACTACAAGGATGTAGTAGATGGTGGAGCAAATCATATGCTTCATAGCTGTGCTTCCTTTAGATATATCCGTGATTTCGAAGGTGCTAACAGAATTCCTGCAGATCTAGATAGAGATTATTTCGGTGTGCTTTATAACCATCCCGGAGAAGCTCTTGGTGCTGTCTATCTTGGTGGTTCTAATCCATCTAGTTGGGACTTTTATAATAATGGCGGTATTGAAGGCTGCATGGTAGTAAAGACCGGAACTGATGACTACTACTTTATGCCGGGTGCTAAAGGAAGTAGAATGGGCTTCGATACCAATGTATTGTACCATTATTATAACAATCTTCCTGACTATACCATTCCAGATATCTATCAGCAGGTAAAGGCTATGGATAGCTATCGAAAGGGTTTTACAACTGGAGTTGTTGACTTAACAGGTAATGACTATAGCACATTTGAGTGGGGTACACCCTATGTCACAACAGGCGAGTGTACGACTAGAGGAAACCTTGGTGAATTTACAGACCGTTATGCTGTCTTTACATTCTCGTTTGCTATAGGCTTCTTTGCTAACAGTGATGAAAATGAGCTCGATAGCATTGAAACAGAAATGAACGTAAAACAGATAGAGTGCGATATGACCACGTATGCTACTGGTATAAGCGGTGATATGTATCCTTATCATGGGAGCTCTCATCTTTATAGTCCGACCAACCACACAATGAGAGTGTTTAAGGTCAACGAAAGAGCATATCTTATTACTTGCACAGGATACTCTTTTGTCAAGGAAGGAAGACGCTGTCCTACAGACGTTGCCACATATTCATTCCCGATGTTCAAAATCCCTCCTTCCATTCTATACCATCTTGGGACGTCAAATTGCAAGTATTTGATATCTACACAGGGATTTGTCTTTTCACATGAAGCTGCTTACAAAGAAGTAAGAAGATAGAGGTCGATATGCCGAACTATAGAGTCATTACAGCTGTTCCGACAACTGACAGAAGTAAGCTTCCGTCTGTATACTTGGGAGAGCTCGTCTTCACAGTACAGACTAGACAGAACTATGGACATTACAGAGAAATCAATATCAATCATAATAGATACGACCTTCAGCAGAAGTTCAACAATCTCTCTGGAGTAGTCGATCTTGTTTTGCTGATGGACTCAGACGTAAAAGTCTCAAAGGATACTCTGTCAAAGCTTCTTGAAGCCTTCGATGGTTCCACTCCTATTTGTGTTAACACAAAGGGAGATAGATGGGATACGGAACGGCACATTTGTTGTGCCTGCTGTCTGATGAGGTATGAGGATTGGCAAAAGATAGATTACATTGGAACCTATGTTGATGATTGTCAATGTAAGAAGATTATGGAACTCTTCCCAGATGTTCATTATGTTGACGGTCTGACAGGAACAGAAGATCCTCCTGTTGCTTATACACCTGACCCGAACAACACAGATCCTTTCGCTTAATGGAGTTTAACTATGGCTGTATTTAAAAAGAAAGTCTCAGCTAGCATTGCACGTGGAAGTCAAGGTTTTAATACTGATGAACAAAGCCGTGCTAGAAGTAATATTGGAGCTTCTTCTTCGGAAGAAGTTCTGCAAAATATTGTTATTCAAGGACCGATTGGCGAACACTCCTTTATTAAGGAAATTAGAAAGTCAGATGATGGGACTAAGATAGAAGTTGAAGGTGGTCTTCCTGTTACTGCTATAGTTCCAGATCCTAGTAGCGAAGGCTTTAGTGACACAGAAATTCCGTCTTCGAAAGCCGTTGCTGATTATGTAAGAAATAATGCTGTGTCTTCTAACGACGTCAACAATGCCATTGATAATAAACTTAGCCAGCTTTCTCTTCAAGAAAAGGGAGGAAACGGAAAGTTTATCGATAGCGTAAAGCAAGAAAATGGTAAGGTCACAGCTACCGAAAAATCGTTTATTAGCAATATAGAAAGTGCTTCCGGAGGTGATCTGGATGTAGCACCTTCGACAAATGCAGTCATAGATTATATTGGTAATGTCATTGACGACATTGATTCAAGTGGTAATCCTTATGGCGGTGAAGGGAAATATATCAAGAAAGTATGGACTGAGGGTGGCCTTGTTAAAGCAGAAGAAGAAACATTAGCGACATCTGTTAACTTTAATAGTGTTGCTGATGACAAGAAGGCAATCAGCGTTGGTGGCATTAAGAACTTCGCATCTACACTTCAGGAAGATGAGAATACAGCTGCTAAGCATATTACTAGAATCCAACAGACTAATGGCAAAGTTGAAGTAACAGCAGAAAATTTGGTTACAGATATTGAAGCTGCTAGTCCTAATACGGTTACTCCTGCTACAACGCAAGCTATTAAGGACTATGCTGGAAGACGTTTCATTTACCAAGGCTATGCTGGTGTTACCTATTCCTATGATGCAAGTGATGTAATTACTGGTGTGACAACTCAGAATACCTATGTAACGAGTCCTAACGATGGCTACGTCATTCGTCTCAATAGTAATGATGTAACATGTCTTGATAGTAATCATAAGATAGCTACATCTGCTAATGGTAAGTACTATTTTGTTTACTCGTATAATAGCGAACTTGTATTCTTGGAAGCTTCCGATAATGAATGCTTGTGGTGGAGTGAAGCAGAGCATCAATGGTGCACATTCTCTCATCAGTCTTTAGACAATTACTACAACAAAGATGAGATCGATAATAGCTTTAGTGGCGTATCCAGAGACATAGCAAATCTTCAAGCACAGATCGATAATCTCAAGCTTAAATCTTTTGAAGTAGTACCTCCTGCTGATTGGACGGGCGATCCGGATGATTATGATAACGGCGTGCTGTACTTAGTTGGTCCGCAAGATAGTGCTTCTGGTCTTGAAGATCGATATAAGGAATATCTTAAGGTTCTGACATCTACGAATCCTGATACATATGTAATGCTTTGCATCGGTGATACGTCAGTCAACCTTCAGGGCTATGTCAAGTCACTTAGCTTCACGGCAGATCCTGAGACTGGTCTTGAGTTTACGCCCGGCACTGTTGATAATAATGGTAATCTTGATGTTGCTGTTGCACTGAATAATACAACCAACGCAGCTTGGGGTGTATTCAGCGAGAAGTCAGGCGTAACTACGTCTATCACTAGCTCTGAGACAGTTATTCCGCTGACTAAACTTCTCGGTACGCTTTCTGTTGATGGCAATAACCGAGTCGTGTGTTCTAGCGGTATCTATATCGTGGTTGCTACGCTTAACCTCTCCGTAGATACTCCTGTAGCTGAACTTTGGTATCTTGATTTCACAATCACAGGTGCTACCACGGCTATGCAGACTATCTGTTTCGATGCTTCTTACACAGGAGCCAGAACTGTCACTGTGACAGCTATTGTTCAGTCTGAAGGTTACATTTCCATTAAGGGTACTGCTCCGAGTGGAAAGACTGTAAAGATTGATGATGTGTCTCGTATTACGGTTGGTAAGCTCGCTGCTCAAGTTAGCATTGATACTAACCAAATCAGAGCCGTTGACGCTGTTCCTTCTCAAGGAGAAGCTGGAGTATTCTACGCAATCATAGGAGACTAATATGCCTGTTTCATACAGAAACCTTCAAATTCTGCAAGAAAGCGGTGGTATCCTTTCTCCAAAGGTTGTTGAAGAAATCAAGTTCGGAACTCAGCTGAAGAATGTTAAGGCCATGTTTTACTGTCGTGAGACTGGCCAAATTCCTCAGCTGTTCTGGCTCCCTAAGAATGGTACATATAATGCTGTAGTTATCCCTGACGATCCCACGGGTAAAACCTATGTGACTGTCATTGTTAATACCCCTGACCAAGGTAAGATGGAATGGATCACAGAAAATCTTGACTATCAACCTTCAGGTGTTAGCATTGGCAACTGGCCAAATCAGTACAATGATACTGATCCTACTCCATACGTGAGATATTGGAATAACGATCCTAATACATATGGTTGGAACGGCAGACGCTTCAACCTTATGTACAATTATACAGCTGCTGTCATAGCTGCACAAAATGCAGGAAATGGTTGGAGACTTCCGTCAGTCAATGACTGGTATTCTCTCTGTAAGGCGGACGAAGTGGATCCTTCATTTATTGCTAACTTCAAGACAGAAGGCAGTAGTACAGATTCTTATCTGGAAAACCTTACTAATGCCGTCTTCAAAGGTACTACACCGAATGAAGATAATGCACAGCAGATCTTGAAGATAGACTATGGATGGAGAACCACACAGGGTACTAACAATATCGGTATGAACTTCCGTCCGGGTGCTTCGTATAGCTCTCACGGTAATCAGGAGACAGGCTACATAGACAGAATTGTTGGATTCTGGACTTCTACTCCTGCATCCGCTTCTAATAGAGCCTATAGAGCTGCCTTTACGGATAAGGTTCCGGGTACTGATATCAATACTCCTACCATTATGCGTGCTCATACTAAGGGTGACGGCTACTATGTCCGCTTGTGCCGAAATGTAAACTAAAGGAATCACTATGTATTACATTGTTGACAAATTAACATGGAAAGTCATTGGCTATGCCCCGTTGATGGACATGGTCAGAGGTTATATGGCTAGCCAGCATAAGACCGATAAAGACGTTCTAATTCTTGAGGACATTCAAATGGATTACATTCCTAAGATTATCTATGTAGACGGCAAGCCTGTCTATAATAACATCAAGTTCTGGCGTGAAGATGCCAATAACATCATTGCTGACTATGAAAATCATGACATTCGTGACTTCGTGGGTCATCATGTGGCTCTGAATCAGTTCATGAAAGAACAGGCTGTTGTAGAAAACTATGCCGCTGCATTGGATGGAACTAAGGCTAACGAAGCCCTTTACAATATGCGTGTTGGAAAGGAATTCCTTGGGTTGTTCCAAGAAGAATATTCTAATGCCGAAATCTCTAGTGCTACTGAAGCTCTTATCGCTAGCAAGACAGCCGCAATTCTGTCTTTCTTGCTGATTGGAAATATCAAGATGGCTATCGCTATGTTTGATACGCTAGAGACTGATGAATTCCTGACAGAACAGCGTATCGCCAAGTACAGAAACATGCTTACCGCTGCTAATGCATTTGAATATGCAAAGGAGTAATAGATTATGGCTTTGAGCAAAAAAGTTATAAGAATGACTGGAGAAGCTATCGCTGGGATTAGCGTGGCTTCTGCCAACGGTATGTATGTAGCCTGTACGTCTACTAGTGGAAATTTTACAGCAGGTACTGTTTACTATTGTAATGGTACTACTTGGATTTCCACTGGGGGCGGTGGCGGTACTATCGAATTCGATCATGAAGTCTATCCTGATGGTGCGATCGGTGATGAAGATGGCGAGGAAATCACTGACGAAACAGGCGAGCCTATCGCTGATGAAAATTCAGTAAGTCTTATCTCTGGTTATAATAACGAAAAGATTGGTGCTGAAAGAGCCAAGTGTGATGCTGAAGGTAATGACTTCAGACAGACTTATGCTAAGAAGAGCGATATTATTCCTCCTGTAAGAGATGGCGGTACTATAACTCCAGCGGCTACTGTTGCTGTAAGTAATAATGCCCTGTCTAGTGTCGTCAACACCGAGCTGGCTGCAATTACCTTTAACCTTACAAAGGCTGTTGGAGAAGTAGCTAACTTTGCTATCGAATTCAGTACTTCTGTAGCTTGTGCCGTAAGCGTAACTGTGAATGGATCTGCCATCAAGCGTAGTGCTGCTACTGACGGCTCTACTGAAGCAAACAAGTTCTATCAGATTACTTGTGTTGGAGCTTGTTGGACAATGGCTGAATTTGCTACTCCATAGGAGGTAAGATATGGTTCTTACTCAACATGGGATTAATAGCATAAGCAGGGGTAATTTGTACGTAATAATTGGAGACAAGAAATATCCTGTGGTCAAAATCGGTAATCAGCTTTGGACGACAGAGAATCTTGACTGGAAGTGGGATGGACTTGATTTAGGATATACTACCCCAATCAATAGCTCAACTCCAAATGCCCAATATTATAATAATGACGAATCTACTTACGGGTGGGATGGCTATCGGTGTGGTTTGCTATATAATTACTCAGCAAAAGAAGCCATGAAAAATATGTTACCAAGCGGTTGGCGAATACCGAGCATAGCTGACATAAATACCTTGAAAAACTTCATCAATTCACCAGATGATGGTTATTTACTTAGTGCTGATGCACAATGGGCTCCTGCCTGGATTGGAGAAAATCTATATGGGTTCAATCTTAAACCATTTGGGGCGAAAGCGGAATGGAATGGATGGACTGGTATATTCTGTAATATCACTGATGCAGGAAACCTTCATTTATCAGAATTCGGATATTGTTTTCAGCGATATATTGGCGGTTCAGCTTCTACACGTAATAGCCTATTA
>Ga0310690_10010528_pt1 | contig 11501 bp, 8 predicted proteins | sample AusTroGonzalo_MG_2_FD_207661 | JGI IMG/M metagenome (GOLD analysis project Ga0310690, IMG submission 207661) | Bovine rumen microbial communities from tropical cattle in Woodstock, Queensland, Australia - Gonzalo_04 (v2) (version 2) | ecosystem: Host-associated > Mammals > Digestive system >...
TGTTCTATACAAAAATGGGTTATGGGATACAACAATCTTACGAGAAACCATATTCTTTCTGTTTTATACGAGCATATCATTAATGTTCAGGTATAATTCAAAAAGTGAACGTATTGCAAGTCTAAAAGGTATTGTAGAAGATACTATAAAGGCCACATTGATTATAGAGTTTTACCTCAATATACAAACATTCTCATATTGTATTGAGTTAATCATTCAGTTCCTTCTCACTCTTTTATATTTAATGGGAGCATATATAAAACGAGATACAAAAGACTTAGAAAAAACATATAGTTGTACCCAAGCCCTTTTCTATGGTCTATCCATGTCTTTATTGGTATATAGCATCTATATGTCTATAGGTGAATGGAAGGAGAATTTTACATCACAAACTGTAATATCATTATTATTCCCTATTGTTGCAACAATAGCATATTGGCCCTTTTTGTATCTATTCTCAGTTATAAAAGCCTATGAAGAATGGTTCGTTAGAATGAGTTTTGCGTCTAACAAAGAAGAATATGGTTTTAGAAAGAAGCAGTTTTTTAAAGCATGTGGAATAAACTTAAGTTTGATTCATTTTGTAAGCAAAGACTTTCATGTATACATACCACAAACACAAAAACAGTTTGTGGATGATTTAAATAAATCAATTGAGAAATATAAAACAAAGAAGATGTGATTACCAGAAACAAGTTACAGGAATTATTGCATAGTACTGAGACTTATCGTGTGGAACGTACTATTTCAACGGGAGACATGGATAAGTTCCAAGAAGCCATTTGCGCTTTTTTCAATGATTTTCACTCGAGGTGGCACTCAAGGTGATAGTGAGCACTGGGAAATAGAAAAATAGGTCAAATATGGAAAGAATATCATTCAAAGAAAACGATATCAGCCAGAAGCCAGCTTTGGAGCTGTTGCAGAAGTTGGGCTACAAATATCTGTCGCCAGAAGAGGCGTTGGTGATGCGAGGCGGAAAGACTTCCAATGTGTTGTTGGAAGAGGTGCTAAGACGGCAATTGAGGGAACTGAATTCCATTCGGATAGGTAACCGCAAGGAGGAACGTTTCTCAGAACAGAACATTGAGAACGGAGTGATAGCCATGCGAAATGTGCCGATGGAAGGTGGTTATCTGAGTGGCAATGAGGCTATATATAACATGCTGACATTAGGCAAGGCTTTTGAGCAGAGCATCGATGGTGACAAGAAGAGTTACACCATGCGATATATCGATTGGGAACATCCAGAGAATAATGTCTATCATGTGACAGAAGAGTTTGCTGTTACTCGTACTGGCTCTGCAGACACCTATCGTCCTGATATTGTTTTGTTTGTGAATGGTATTCCGTTGGTTGTCATAGAATGTAAGCGTCCTGATATCAAAGGAGCAGAAGAGCAAGCCATTTCCCAACATCTGCGGAATCAAAAGGATGATGGCATCAGGGGACTGTATGTATATAGTGCGCTGTTATTGGCTATTGGTAATAACTTTGGCAGTTATGCCACAACGGGCTCTGCACAGAAGTTCTGGTGTAAGTGGCATGAGATGCACATCAATAAGGAAGAGGAATTGGATTACCAGAAACGACTCCTGGATATAGTGAATAAGGACGAAGAAGTGGTGCGTACCCCAACGATACAAGATGAATACATCTATAACCTCTGTCGCCCCATTCGATTGTTAGAATTGATCTACCACTTTACAATCTATGATGCAGGCATTAAGAAGTTGGCACGTTATCAGCAATACTTCACTGTAAAGGAAACGATGGAGCGAGTAAAACGCATTGAGGCTGGCAAGCGTAATGGTGGTGTGGTGTGGCATACACAAGGCAGTGGAAAGTCGCTGACGATGGTGATGCTGGCCCAGAAGATTGCCACCGTTGTGCAGAATCCTCGTATCGTCTTGGTGACAGACCGCACAGACTTGGATGCACAAATCACCAAGACCTTCCGCAAATGCGGTAAGGATGTGGAGAATGCGACAACGGGCATCAAACTGGTAGAGTTGTTGGAAAGTAATACAGATTCCGTCATTACAACCATCATCAATAAGTTTGCGACAGCCATCAAGAAAATCAAGCAGCCATTGACAGATCCGAACATCTTTATTCTGATTGATGAGGCTCATCGTAGCCAGTATAAAGAACTGGCTATCCAGATGAATCGTGTACTGCCTAATGCATGTAAGATTGCTTTTACTGGTACGCCTTTGATGAGGAAAGACAAGAATACGGCTCGCACTTTCGGAGGCATCATCAAACCTGTCTATACTGTAAAACAGGCAGTAGAAGACCATGCTGTGGTACCTTTGTTATATGAAGGAAGAATCGTGCCGCAGTTTGTAACGGAAGGACCTATCGACAGTTTCTTTGATCGTGTCTGTGAAGATCTGACGGATGAACAGTCTGTGGATTTAAAAAAGAAATTCTCTCGAACAGATATCTTGAATGAGACTGAGCAACGTATCTATTCGATAGCAACAGATATTTCAGAGCATTTCGCAGACAACTGGAAGAGTACTGGATTTAAGGCCATGCTGGTAACTCCGAAGAAAAAGGTCGCAATCCTCTATAAAAAATATTTAGATGAGATAGGTAAGGTAACTTCAGAGGTGTTGATTACTGCACCAGACGACCGCGAGGGTGAAGAAACAGCCTACGGAGGTACATCTGAGGAGGTAAAGGCTTTCTGGAAAAAAATGATGGACGAACATGGAGCCCCACATAAATACCAGGAGAACCTGATAGCCAGATTCAAAGGCCAGGAGGATCCTGAGATTATGATAGTCGTAGATAAATTGCTGACAGGATTTGACGAGCCCAAAGTGACAGTCATGTATATTGACCGTCATTTGACGGGACATACATTATTGCAAGCTGTTGCCCGTGTCAATCGTAATTGTGACGGAAAAGACTATGGCTACATCATCGATTACTATGGCGTGTTGGCAGAATTGGATGATGCGTTAAGCATTTACTCTGAGTACGACGAAGAAGATAGAGATGTGTTTCGTGAGACGCTGGTGCCTGTCAGTGATAAGATAGCAGAACTTCCTCAAAGAAATGCGGAACTATGGGATTTGTTCAAGACAATTCCCAATAAACGTGACTTGGAAGCATACGCCCAATCTTTGCGCATGGAAGACAGGCGTCATGAGTTCTATGATCGTTTGACGGCTTTCTCGTCTGTGCTTCAACTGGCTCTTTCTACTAAAGAATTCCATGAGAATACGGATGAAAAAACGATTGAACGATACAAGGAAGATTTGAGAATGTTCGCCAAACTACGCACATCTGTTCAATTGCGCTATTCTGATGCAGTCGACTATAAGAAATACGAGGCAAGAATTGAGAAACTCATCAATCGTCATGTGGAGAGCGACGAAGTAAAAGTCATCACGAAGTTGGTCAACATTTTCGACACTGAGAATTTCCAGAAGGAGGTTGACAGCATTGTTGGAACAGCAGCAAAGGCTGATACCATTGCTTCGCGTACCTCTAAATATATTATGGAGAACATGGATTCTGATCCTGCATTCTATAAGAAATTCTCACAACTTATTCGTGAAGCCATTGAAGCATACGAGCAGGGACGACTTAGCGATAATGAGTATCTGGAAAAGATGTTGCAGTTCAAGGAAGATGTGCTGAACCATACAGATAGCGAACTGCCAGCCGAGCTTGAACACAACAATGCAGCAAAAGCCTACTATGGTATCGCATTAGAAAACTATAAGCGACTATTCCCAGAGCAGCCTGTCAAAGAAATGGCTCTTGCCACAACCAACGCTTTTGATGAGATTATTCGTAAGGCAGTTATAGTTGACAATGCCGTTTTAGTGGATTGGCAATCAAAGAGTGACATCATTGGAAGAATGAAGATTGATCTGGAAGACGAGTTGATAGATAATGTCAAGCGGAAATACGGAGTTGATTTCTCATTCGACGACATGGATGTGATTATTGACGGTTGTGTAGATGTGGCAAAGATATGGATCAAATAACAAGAGACCATATACAATATGGGGCGACTATCATTGATTATGATATAGAGTTCGCCCCAAGAAAGACACTGAGCATTTGTGTGAATCCGGATAGTAGCGTCTGTCTGAAGGCGCCTATAGATGCGACCCTGGAACAGATTCAACAGAAAGTGCACAAAAGAGCCAGTTGGATTCTCAAACAAAAACGGTTCTTTGAGTCGTTTGGGACATCTACAACAAAGCGCCAGTATATTAGTGGAGAATCGCATCTGTATTTGGGGCGCCAGTATATGCTCAGAGTAAGGGAAAGCAATGCGAATGCGGTCCATTATCAGAATAACATCATTGAGATAGAGTGTCGTCATAAAAAGGATGCAGGCATCCTACTACAGACTTGGTATCGTCAACGAGCCAATATTAAATTTCAAGAGTATGCTCAACCTATCATTGAACAATTCTCTGTTTATGGCGTAAAGCCCCAAAGTCTTTCCATTAAGAAGATGGATAAACGATGGGGGTATTGTACCATAGATGGACATATCACACTAAACCCTCGGTTGATATGTGCTCCAAGATGTTGCATTGAGTATGTTATCACACATGAGTTATGCCATCTCATCTATCGCAACCATAACAAGGATTTCTATGCACTTCTTACTAAGGAAATGCCACACTGGGAGAAGTGGAAGAATAAATTAGAAAGAATTATGACGTAATTATTCAAGAATCACGGGGACTAGTCATTGATTCTCCAAAAGATTCTCCAATAAACTATTGAGATTCGAAATAATTGATATAAGTATACAAACAATTTGATTTTATGGGCAAAACAGTAACAACATATTTGATAGATGGAGATCCGAAAGGGACTCAGTATGTGTTCATCAGCAATAAGATTTGTCAGATGTATGTGATTCCTCGTTCTAATATTTCTATTCTGAATGAACGACAGGAATTACAGACACCTGCATTTTATATCTTGTTGGGTGAAGATGAGGCAACCAAGCCCAAGGCATACATTGGGGAGACGGAGAACTTCCGTGAACGCGTGAAAGACCATGATAGCAAGAAAGCGTTTTGGCAAAAGGCGTTGCTGTTTATCTCGAAAGATGCTGCTATGACAAAGGCTGATGTGCAATATTTGGAGCATCGTGCCATCGCAGAGGCAAAGGCTTCAAACACTTTCGTGTTGAACGAAAACAAGCAGACACCTAAGGCGCCTAATCTTCCAGAATACAGAAAGGATGATATGGAAGGATTCTTTGAAGATGTGAAGTTCCTCACTTCCTTTATTGGCTGCAATATCTTTGATGTGGCAAAGCCAACGGAGAAACATTTGTTCTATACAAAGGGACGTGGCTGTGATGCTAAAGGTTATTATGATTCTAATGGATTCACAGTATTAAAGGGTAGCATTATCGCTAAATCATCTGTCCCCTCACTCGTTTGGAAAGTAAAACGCGAGAATCTTCTTAAAGATTATACCGTCAGCAATGGTGACAAGTTGGAATTGGAATCAGACAAGACTTTCCCAAGCCCCAGCACAGCTGCCGACTTCTGCATAGGTAGCAGTAATAATGGATGGTTAGTTTGGAAAGACAAAGATGGCCAGACTTTAGATACTGTATATAGGAAACAATTGGAATAAAAATCTTAGTCCCTATACTTCATTTCTCTGAATCGCTGCTGTAGTTCTTTTATGCGATCTATTAGCATGTCGTAGGGTAGTGAGTCACTATATATGAAGTTCTGTTGCATACTGGTATAGTCACGTCGCAGACTATCTTCAACCTCTGATGGCGGAACAAATGAAATCGTTGAAGGTTGATGACTATTATAGTCAAGTCCACTCCAAGCAGTAAATTTACTCCGATGCTCAACGATGTCGTTATAGAGTTGGCTGTCGTTCATCGCCTCTTTTGCAAATGGCTTATCCATCATCTTCTCAATATCGTAAAGATGCCTGGTCAGACGTTCTAAGTGCGTGCAACCATTAGGGCGATTGAATTCTTCGTGCAAAAGAAACACCTTTTCTAAGAAAGTTCTGCCAGGCAATACTGTTGGAACAAGGAATGGCGCTTCTGCGAAAGGCTCGTCAGCATATTCCTCTGCAATCATCGAGCGCATCGGAATCTCCTTAAACGGCTCTCGCATAGAACGACAACTTATCTCCAACTTCACACGTTTATTGATATATGGATTGATGGAGGGAAGCACGGATTTGTATTCTATAAAGAGTTCTACCGGGTCTTTATCTGACTCCTTGACAGGAGGAACTACAACATTGATTTGGTCAGCCAACCCTAATTCTCCAAGTTGATTTGCAAGAGTTGGAGCAAGTGTTTCCTCGATATACTTCTTCGAGATCTTGCGTAATTTATCGCGTTGGTTCTTACCTAAGTCTTTAGCAAAGCCGAAAAACTCGCGATCGATAGCCAAATCAATATCTTCACTGAATCTGTCAATAAGGTTCCAGCCTTTACTCAGACTGGTTCCACCTTTAAAGACAATGCTTTTACCTACGGGCAATGAGAATAGAGCTTTTAGGACCATGCTGACCCAAAAGTCCTTTTCTATAGCAATCACGTCAAGTTTCCGCTTCTCCCTGACGTTTTCAAGTATCACCAGACGTTCACTGATGTCAAGGTCTGTCCATAACTGCTGTCGATTCATCCCTTATACCTTATTATATTATGAATACAGAGGAGCCAGTCTCTTCCTAATCCATGCTGGTGCTTTTAGGAAGTCGGATTTGATGGCCTCCTGATCATCTTTTGATAGTATCTCAATAATTTGAGTTGCCATAGCGTCATCTACATTCGCAGCCCCAAGATCCCTCATGGCAGTTATGGCCAAAGGGAATAAGGTACTTTGGAATGAGAACAGCTTTGGAACGGCCCGCTTCAGAGTGATGGTTTGATTTCCAACCTTAATTGTGCGTGGCGTTCCATTGGTAATGAACACTGCGTTTGTAGGAATCTGAGTAGATAAGCCCAATTCATTCAACGCCATTGCTCCTGAAGGAATCACCTTTGCATGGTCTTTTCCCGCTACAGCCTGAGCAATTTCATACGGGGTAGGCTTCACAATGCCAAACCGAGTTTGCTTGGGGTAGAGATATAATCCTTGAGTCAATCGCACAAGCATACCTTCCTCTTCCAGCCTTGATAACACTCTCGTAACCAACGAATCATTGTTCAAGTCGGCAAAATCGCTGATGGTATACATCTTATTTTCACCACCTGAAACAATGCGATTCCGTATCTCTTTTGATAGTATCTGTGGCATAATCATTGAAATTTTGTCCGAAATTAGATATTTTTTTCGGAATAAACAAGAAAAAGCATAGAAATTTTGCATTTTTGTCCGAAATTAGATACTTTTTTAAACTTATTGACTTTTCCCATGCATTTTTATTGGTTTTAATATGGCTGTTTCGATAGAAAATCATACCTTTGCCGCTGGTTATTAGATGTTTGCTACAAGGATGCTTTTATGCATTTTGCAACATTGAAACGCCAGGCTCACGCAAGTAGTTGTAAATCAATGAATGTCTGATTCGAGGAGGTAAAGTAAACGATTGATTTACTTACAACATAACCAAGAGGTTCAGATTTAACGTCTGCACCTCTTTTTTTATAATTGCTTTTGATTATCCGATAAAATATGTAACTTTGCATCCGCATTATGAGGGTGCTATGGTTGTACCCGTATCATGTGCCATAATAAAGTGCATGAATCCCAATGCTATATAATATTAATTATTTGGATTCATGGCATATATCACATTTCACGACGTAAACGATGCTGCAGAACGCATCTCCACTCTCGCCACACAACATCAGAAATTTCTTTTTGTAGCCAACTTTGAATGCGACGAGTTTATTATTGTAGAAGAACCAATGTTACAAAGAGAGGTTCTTTTCGATCTTCCTTTAGCAACAAACGTAAACAAAGACCAGTTTAAGTCCAAGGAAGAACATCTTACTTTTCAGCCCGAAACATTCGAGAGGTACAAACTACGTTTCGACATCGTAGAGAAAGGACTACATCGAGGCGACTCGTTCTTGACAAATCTTACTGTAAAAACGCCCATACAGACAGCATTAAGTCTGGAGGATATTTTCATGATAACCGATGCACGTTATTCACTATACATTCCCAATCGATTTGTATGCTTCTCGCCCGAATGTTTTATCACCATCAAAAGCAACGGTCAGATATCCACCCATCCAATGAAAGGCACCATTGATGCCGATATTCCGCACGCAAAAGACGTGATACTTGCCGATAGGAAAGAGAGTGCTGAACATGCAACCGTTGTTGATTTGCTGAGAAACGATCTTAGCATGTTTGCCGAGAAAGTACATGTTGCACGCTACCGATATGCCACCGAACTGCATACCGATCGCGCACACATCTTACAGATAAGTAGTGAGATAGTCGGTCAGTTACCACCCAACTGGCGACAGCATCTCGGACACATTATAACATCCATGCTGCCCGCCGGGAGTGTATCGGGTGCTCCCAAGCCGCGCACCGTTCAATTGATACAAGAAGCCGAAAAAGAGCCAAGGGGATTCTATACTGGTGTGTTCGGCTATTTCAACGGAGAGGCATTGGATAGTGGCGTTATCATCCGCTACATAGAGCAAGATTGCTATGGACACAAATACTATCGCAGCGGTGGCGGCATAACAGCCATGAGCAATGCACACAGCGAATACAACGAAGTGACTGAGAAAATATACCTCCCCATCAGGAAACCTGCATTCTCAGAGGTTATTTGTATCTATAACGGAGAGCCTATGCATCTGCCTTATCACCTCCAGAGAATGGCAAAAACCATTAGAGACATCTATCAGAAACCGATGCCAGAACTGCAACTTAACATTCCAGATGAAGCACGCAAAGGCAAATTTAAATGTCGCATTGAATATACTGACATCATCCGTTCCATCACGTTCTCGCCGTACCAACAGAAACAGCGTAAAAGCGTAGCACTTGTCTTCGATGACAACATCTGTTACAAATATAAAAGTGTGGATCGCCGCGCCCTTACACACCTTGTACAACAAGCCAAGACCGACGATGTAATTATTATACGTAACGGCATGATAACCGATGCCAGCTATTGCAACCTGGTATTCGAGGATTTTGCTGGTCGCCTCTTCACGCCATCAGATGCCCTGCTGCCAGGCACCTGTCGACAGCGTCTCATCGACAACGGCACAGTAACTGAGCGCCCCATCCGTGCCGACGAACTGCACTTTTACAAAACGGTATATTTCATTAATGCAATGATGGATCTTACCGAAGCACAACAGATACCCATAGCTGCTGTCGATTCATCCTTTACACCTTATTAAAATTATGTATAGCTGTACTTTACTGATTGAAAAGCTCTACTTTTTTTATCCAATAGTCGTTGTTTGGGCTTTGCCGACCTTAGTCAACAGTATTGCCGACCTTGGTCGGCAGATGTGCTGACCAAGGTCGGCAATTATAAAAGTGGCACTTTTGGCTAATTAAAGTGTCGTTATCAGGATAGTATAGAGTTACGATTGGAGTATGATTGGACTACATCTTTACCCATTCTTTTCGGTCATGTATTTCCAGTAGCGGCGAGGCATGTCCTGTCGCTGTTTGCGAGGATTCATGCGCTCACGGATGCAGATAGCCTTGAAATAGGTGCGCCAAAGGTTTTGTAACAACTGGTCGTCGGTGCTAAGGACAGAGGCATCAAGTTTTCCGTTTGACAAATCGAAGGGCGTGGCAGCCTCATCTTCAAAAGTAACATGCGTAACGGTTCCACCATCATAATAATAGCCATAGTGGCGATGGGCGTCATAGATGAGCCAAGGTTGGTCGTTGAAGCGGTCCTGGAAGTGGTCGATGATGATGGGAAGTACATTATGATCAGGACTGACGACAGCAAGATAGGTTCCGTCCTTAGCCTTTTGGAAACGAATGAACTGCTTCATGCGCAGTTGTTCATGCAGAACCCGACGCGCTATGTTCGTGACAGTCAACACATCGGGGTCTGCAAAGTTATGGGAGATGTCACCTTGACGAAAGACCTTGCAGACATAGTGAAACAAAGGAGTATTAAGTTCTTTCAGCTCAGACAGCCAACTCACAGAGATGAGTTTGATGGCTTCCCGTGTAAGTTGTTTCTCCAGTCCAGTCCATACGCGCTGAGCCTTCTCCTCGCTAGTAACTACCGTATAGGTGCGCTCACAGAACAACGGCAATGCCTCCCCCACTGTCAATAGTTGTTCAGGCTGTTCTTTCAGATAAAAAGCATCGAATACAGCCGAGAGCAACCCATTCATAGTTCCATCAAACGTGTATATCGTCATCGCCAAAGTCAATTTTCAGTTGTTGCTCTTCCGCTGCCCGCTTCTGTTGAGCCTTGCTGATAAGTAACGGACGCAGTCGTTCCGGACGCAGTTCATTGATGCCAATGATGGGCTGTGAGAACTGCGAAGTCAGTTCGTTGCAAGTGATGAAATACTTCGCCTTCTTCATCACCACCCCCATTTTCTTGAGGTCATAGCTGGTCAGACGATTGAAGCGTCGCGAGTTGACAATGAGCCAAGCAGACTTAGTGCCCAGCCCTGGCACTCGCAACAACATTTCATAGTCAGCCGTATTTATATCTATGGGAAACACCTCCGGATGGCGCAACGCCCAAGCGAGTTTCGGGTCCACCTCCAAGTCAAGGTTTGTGTGCTTATCATCCACAATCTCGTCAACATCGAAATGATAGAAGCGCAGAAGCCAGTCGGCCTGATACAATCGGTTCTCGCGAACGAGTGGTGGCTGTTTCAGAATGGGTAACCGAGGGTCGTAGGTATTCACGCTCACATAGCCCGAGTAGTACACACGTCGCATGGTAGGTTGTCCGTAGAGCTTTGAAGACATATGGAGAATATCACGATCCGTCTCCTTCGTGGCACCCACAATCATCTGTGTGGACTGTCCTGCCGGCACAAATCTTGGCGCATGACGATATTTCTTGCGATCTTCCTTGTTCTCCAACACACCCTGCTGTATCATCCTCATGGGTTGGAACACACTCTTATGGTCTTTCTCCGGGGCAAGGAGTTTCAACGATTCCTCTTTGGGAATCTCAATATTCACACTCATGCGATCAGCATAAAGACCAGCTTCGTGAAGTAACTCCTGCGAGCAACCGGGAATGCTCTTCAGATGGATGTAGCCATTGAATCGATGAACAGTCCTTAAATCGCGGGCTATAGCCGTGAGTCGTTCCATCGTGTAGTCGGGATTGCGCACTACCCCACTCGACAGGAAAAGTCCCTCGATGTAATTACGACGATAGAACTCCATGGTGATTTCCTCGAGCTCAGAGACAGAGAGCGTTGCCCGCTTGATATCGTTTGACCGGCGATTGATGCAATAGGCACAGTCATACATACAATAGTTGGTGAGCATCACCTTCAAAAGCGAGATGCAACGTCCATCATCAGCAAACGAGTGGCAGAT
>Ga0310690_10010529_pt1 | contig 11500 bp, 13 predicted proteins | sample AusTroGonzalo_MG_2_FD_207661 | JGI IMG/M metagenome (GOLD analysis project Ga0310690, IMG submission 207661) | Bovine rumen microbial communities from tropical cattle in Woodstock, Queensland, Australia - Gonzalo_04 (v2) (version 2) | ecosystem: Host-associated > Mammals > Digestive system >...
TATCTCGAGAATCATCCCTTCAAGGCTTTTATATATAATATGGTGGGGATGTCGGTGGCGGCACAAATAGGTGTGGCCCCCATCATTGCCTATCACTTCGGACGTTTCTCTACCTATTTCCTCTTCACCAACTTCCTCGTCATCCCAATGGCTACCATCATCCTCTATGGAGTCTTGCTGGTGCTTATCCTGCCCATGTTTGCCCCCGCATTGCTGTGGGTGGTGGCATTATTAAACAAGGCACTCGAGTGGTTATCTCAAGTGCCTTATGCTAGTATTGACGGGTTATATCCGTCAACCATCCAGATTTGTCTTTTCTATATTGCCGTACTGAGCATCTATGCTATTGTGCGACGCCTTGCTCCTAATACATGATGTGCAGATAGCGCAGGATATCATTCAGATTAGCGATGACCATCAGCAGGATGAGGATGCCAAATCCGATATATTCCGCCTTTATCATGAAGTTCTCTGACGGTTTGCGACGAGTAATCATCTCGTAAAGTAGGAACAGCACGTGACCACCATCCAAGGCAGGAATAGGCAGGATGTTCATGAAGGCGAGAATGATGCTCAGGAAGGCCGTCATCAACCAGAACTGATGCCAATCCCATGCTGACGGGAACAGACTGCCGATGGCTCCGAAGCCACCCATCTGCTTCACACCGTCAGAAGAGAAAAGATATTTCATGTCGTTGACATAGCTGCACAGCGTATTCCAACCGTACATGATGCCGGCAGGGAAGCTTTCCAGGAACCCGTATTCAAATGTGGTGGGCTCATAGGCCTGTGCTGGTGCAAAGCCCAGCTTCAAGTCCTTAGTCAAGGTTGTATTAACGGTATCAACCATCTCGCCACGCTGATAAACCAACGTCACCTGCAGAGCCTTCAGGCTGTCAGCTTCCGTCTTGGCCGATGCCAGCACGTCATTGATGCGCGACAGCTCATCGGTAAAGCCATAGAACGAATTGATCTTTTTGTTATTGGCAGCCAGAATCTTATCGCCCTTCTGCAGGCCGATAGCTGCGGCAGGAGTGCCGGCGATAACGCTATCAATCACAGCAGGAACCATTGGACGAACGAAGATAGGCACACTCTGAGCCATATCAATGAGGCTGAGTGTCGAAGTCTCGTAAGTAAAGAACAGGAACTTCTTTTCTTCCTGTGGAATATTGATGGTCGCAGGCTGACCGTTACGGAGCACATGAACCTGCTTGGCATTACAGATCATGCGATACATGTCAGCTCCCACATTCTTGAACTCCTTTTGGTCGGTAGAAATCAAGATGTCACCATCCTGAAAGCCAATGGCTTTTGCTTCCTCATTGAACTCCATACCCTGCGACATGCTCTGCAGCGGCGTATAGGTCTCACCCCAAGTAAAGAGCACCATTGAATAGATGAACAAAGCCAGAAGGAAGTTTACCAACACACCACCAACCATAATGAGCAGTCGCTGCCAGGTGGGTTTGGTGCGGAACTCCCAAGGCTGGGCCACCTCGCCGAGTTTCTGGTTGGTCTCGTCTATCATACCATCGATAGCGCAATAGCCACCAAGGGGCAACCATCCCAGTCCGTACTCTGTACCCACATACTCCTTCTTCTCATTGCCGTCCTCATCCTTGGTAGTAGGAACCACCTCTGGCTTCAGTCTGAAGAGGCGTCGTACCCAAGTGTCGTAGGTACTCATAATGTGGAACTTGGGATTGAAGAAGAGATAGAAGCGTGAAACACGCACCTTGAACAGTTTAGCGAAGGTGAAGTGTCCCAGCTCATGAAGCAGTACCAGCAAGCTGATGGCCAGCAGGAACTGTAGTGTTTTTATCAAAAATACTTCCATTATCTTTTTACCTTATTATACTTTTACAATAGTTCAGTGGCTATGCGACGAGCCTCGGCATCACTCTGAAGATAATCCTCGTAGGATGGCTTCTGAATGAAGGTAGCACGCTGCATGGTAGCCTCAATGATATCACCCATCTGCAGGAAGCCGCAACGGTCCTCCAGGAAGGCACGATTCACAATCTCGTTGGCCGCATTGACAATACACGGCATGTTTCCGCCTTGATGCAGGGCCTCATAGGCCATAGCCAAGCAACGGAACTTCTTCAGGTCTGGTTCGAAGAACTCCAGGTCGTGTGCCTTAAAGAGGTCAAGACGTTCACCGCTGAGTGGCAGTCTCTTGGGGAACGAGAAGGCATACTGAATGGGCAGTCGCATATCAGGCACACCCAACTGGGCTTTCACAGAGCCATCCATAAACTGGACAGCACTATGAACAATGCTCTGCGGATGCACCAGCACCTGAATCTGCTGGGCGTCAACACCGAAGAGCCACTTTGCTTCAATGACCTCGAAACCTTTGTTCATCATCGAAGCCGAGTCAATGGTAATCTTAGCACCCATGTCCCATGTGGGATGACGCAAAGCATCGGCCTTGGTCACATGAGCAATCTCCTCCATACTCTTGGTACGGAAAGGACCGCCAGAAGCCGTGAGCAGTATCTTGTCTATAGGATTCTCGTCCTCGCCTACCAGACTCTGGAAGATGGCCGAGTGCTCACTGTCCACAGGCAAGATTGATGATCTGTTCTCCAGTGCCAGCTGACATATCAGTTCACCGGCTACGACCAATGTCTCCTTGTTAGCCAGACAGATGGTCTTATGGGCCTTGATGGCATGAATGGTGGGCGAGAGTCCTGCAAAGCCCACCATAGCGGTGAGCACCATGTCAATGGGGCCTGCCTCCACAATCTCATCAAGGGCACGTGCTCCGGCATATACCTTCACTTCCGGCATGTCGCTCATCAGCGTCTTCAGTTCGTCATAGCGTGCCTCGTTGGCAATAACGATGGCAGCGGGCTTGAACCGATGGGCCTGCTCTGCCAGCAACTCCACCTTATTATTAGCGGTCAAGCAGTACACCTCGTAGAGGTCGCTATGCTCCTCAATCACTTCGAGAGCCTGTGTTCCTATGCTTCCCGTTGAGCCGAGAATGGCTATTTGTCTTTTCATAAATCTAAGATGCCCTCAGGCAAATCTATGGTTATCGTTTTCTTATTCTTGTCAATATCAGTTATCAGCTCCTCGCTGGCGGGTATAAGTCTGCCATCCTCCAATTCAAAGAGGATATTGGCTGTACTATCGTCAATACTGGCGATGGTGCCTACAACGGTATCGCTCTGATTATCGATAATGCTAAAGCCCACGAGGAAAGTCCACGACAGTTCCTCTTCGTCATCATCAGCCAACTGACGAGGGAAATACACATCGCAGTTGGTCAGCTCTCGGGCACGGTCCTGAGTATCAATATCCTCAAACTTCACCAAGGCGGTACTGTCGCTTCTAAACCGGTATTCCTCCATGAAGAAAGGCACCAATATGCCATCGAGTTCCAGTATGAGATAATCAGCATCCACACGGTCGAACACATCATCGTCAAACATAAACGACACCTCGCCCTTCACGCCGTGTGCCTTACCTATGCGTCCAATCTTATATACCTCCTCTTTCTTTATCATGAGATCATGAATCTTATAGAGCTTATGCGAGTCTTGTTATCTGGGCACCCAGTGCATTCAGTCGTGTCTCGATATGTTCGTAGCCACGGTCTATCTGCTCTATGTTGTCAATACGGCTGGGACCTTTGGCGCTCATGGCGGCAATGAGCAAGGCAATACCTGCACGGATATCGGGACTGGACATGCGTCCACCCCTCAGTTGCAGCTTGCGGTCATGGCCAACCACCACGGCACGGTGTGGGTCGCAGAGTATAATCTGTGCCCCCATATCAATCAGTTTGTCCACAAAGAACAAACGACTCTCGAACATCTTCTGGTGAAACAGCACCGAGCCACGAGCCTGGGTAGCTACTGTAATCAGCACACTCAGCAAGTCGGGGGTCAGTCCGGGCCATGGTGCATCGGCCAGCGTCATGATGGTGCCGTCGATAAACGACTGTATCTCGTAATGGCGCATCTGAGGAATGAAGAGATCATCGCCCTCTTCCTTGATGGTGATGCCCATACGACGGAACGTATTGGGAATAAGTCCCAGATTCTTGATGGAAACGTTCTTGATGCGGATGCCATGACCCACCATAGCGGCCATGCCGATAAACGAGCCCACCTCAATCATATCGGGCAGAACAGTATGGACGGTACCACCCAGATGGTCAACACCCTCTATGGTAAGAAGGTTCGAGGCAATGCCGCTGATGCGTGCACCCATCTGGTTCAGCATCTTACACAGCTGCTGCAAATAGGGCTCGCAGGCAGCGTTATAGATAGTGGTAGTGCCCTTGGCCATAACAGCAGCCATGACGATATTGGCAGTACCAGTCACAGAGGCCTCATCAAGCAGCATATAGCAGCCCTTCAGATGATGTGCCGATATCTCATAGACATCACGTTCAGCCTCATGATGGAAATGTGCACCCAGACGCTCGAAACCCAGGAAATGGGTATCCAGACGCCTACGTCCTATCTTGTCACCACCGGGCTTGGCGATGACAGCCTTGCCCATACGGGCCAACAGCGGACCAATCATCATGACCGAGCCACGCAACTCAGAACATTTCTGCACAAACTCATAGCTCTGCAGGTAGTCCAGATTCAGATCATCAGCTTGGAAGGTATAGGAAGTACCCTCCGCCTCGACCTTGACGCCCACATCCCTCAACAACTGGATGAGGTTCATCACGTCTCTGATCTGTGGAATGTTATGGATGGTCACCGCCTCACTGGTCAGCAGAGTAGCACAGATAACCTGCAGAGCCTCGTTCTTAGCGCCCTGCGGTTCTATTGTGCCGCTTAAGGAATGACCTCCTTCAATGATGAATGATGCCATATTAGGTTAGCTTTATTTCTTTTTCTTACGCTTGGAAGACTGCTGTGATGCAGCTGCTGCCTGTGGATTGAAACGCTCGAAGGTAAAGTGGTGCAGGTCCAGCTGCACAGCACCATCGGTCAGACGAGCCATATCGTCTGCCACCTTCTCATCGTCCATCGAGCCATGTCCCCATTGTATCAGGTCACGCTTCATCTGGTTGGCGGTCAGGCGTATCAGTTCATCACGCTCGGCACCATCGGGCATGGTCCTCAATCGGTCCAACAACTCGCACACCAACTTACCATAATGGCGCAGTCTGATATCACCCTGCGGCAACGGCATTGGTGCAGGTTTATTGTGGAACTTCTCAGCGCCACTCACATCAAAGGGCCAGTCAATATCCAGCTGTTTATTGCTCATCAGGAACAGATGATCCCAAAGGGTCTGCTCGTAGTCGGAATTCTCGCGTATCTGGGGCACCTTCGTCTCCATCAGTCTCACGATGCTCTTAGCACAGCGCAGACGTTCTTCCTTTGTGGGCAGAGCCACGGCCACGTCGACCATCTTCTGAATCTCGCGACCGTATTCAGGCATCAGCAGCTTCTCGCGCTTTGTGTTATAGTCCAATCCTTTGATCTCCATATTTCAAATCATTTTCTTCGGCATTTTAGCCACATAATCCTTCAAGTAGAAAGGCTCGAAATAGGCCACATCCTCTGTCTGTCCGTTCAGCAGACGACGCTCGGCCAGAGGTTGCATCCACTTAGCCAACGGCTCGATACCTTCTATCAAATGAGCATTGGGATGGTTGATAGCCTCCATACATTTGGCAGCACCATTACCCAGGAAATAAACAGGACGCTCATCCAGCCACTGCTTGTACGTCTCACCATCCACCACATCGGCACCCACTGGGCGCACCGGTTTCAAGGCGCGGTCATAGATACCAGCATAAACCTCCATGCGACGGGCATCAATCATAGGACATAACAAGGCATCCTCCTCTACCGCCTCACGCAGCAAAACGGGAACACACATCAGCTCCAGCGTAGGCACGGCAATAAGTTTCAGATTGCGACCATAACAGATACCCTTGGCCATAGAAACGCCAATGCGCAACCCGGTATACGAGCCTGGTCCACAGCTCACAGCCACAGCATCAAACGGTATGGCGTGGTTGTCGGTAAACGAGAGTGCCTCATCTACCATCGACCCCAATCGCTCAGCATGGTTCGGGCCGCTGTGGTCTTCCTGCTGAAAGATAACCTGAGAGTCCTCCGAGACAGCCACTGAGCATACCTGAGTGCTGGTCTCAATATGTAGGATACATGACATGTTCTTATTCTACTATCATAAATATGAGATGCAAAGGTACGCATTTTTCCGCAAACATCATCTGCATTTTAGAAAAATTATCATTTTGTCTGCGTTATCTCCACTTTTTTGTGTATCTTTGCACCCCAGAAGGAAAAAACAAAGAAAGCAAATGATACAATCAATGACAGGCTACGGCAAGGTGGTCGTAGTGTTTAAAGACAAGAAAATCAGTGCAGAAGTCAAGTCGCTTAACTCCAAGCAGCTCGACCTGCAGACACGCATCGCGCCTCTTTATCGCGAGAAAGAGATGGAAATCCGACAAATGGTAGCAGCTGCCCTCGAGCGCGGCAAGGTTGACTTCAGCCTCTGGATAGAGAAAGACCAAGGCGTTGATGCCACTCCCGTCAATGCCGCCTTGGTAGAAAACTACTACCATCAACTCAAGGATATTGCCCACAAAGTGGGCATCGCGGAGCCACAAGACTGGCTCTACACCCTCACCCGCATGCCAGATGTGCTTACCAAAACCGATCAGGAGGTGCTCTCAGATGAGGAGTGGGCAGCAGCCCGTCAGGCCGTAGAAGGTGCCATCAAGGCTTTGGTAGACTTCCGTATTCAGGAAGGTGCCGCCCTTGAGAAGAAATTCGCTGAGAAGATTGACAACATTGAACGCCTCATGGCTGAGATTGAGCCCTACGAGAAGAGCCGCGTGGAAAAGATCCGCCAGCGTATCGTCGATGGTCTCCAGCAGATTCCTGGTGTGGAGTACGACAAGAATCGCTTGGAGCAGGAGCTCATCTACTATATCGAGAAACTCGACATCAGCGAGGAAAAGCAGCGACTGGCTAACCACCTCAAATACTTCCGTGAGACCATGCGCGACGGCCACGGACAGGGTAAGAAACTGGGCTTCATCGCTCAGGAGATGGGACGCGAAATCAACACCACAGGTTCCAAGTCCAACCAAGCCGAGATGCAGAACATCGTCGTTCAGATGAAAGACGAGTTGGAGCAAATCAAAGAGCAAGTGCTCAACGCATTATAAAGAAACAAGCAAAAAAGGAAACGGACGCCATCACGCGTCCGTTTTTTCTTTAATACTCATCCTCGTTGAAGAGAAAATCTTCCTTAGTGGGGTAGTCAGGCCAGATATCCTCGATACTCTCGTAGATATCACCCTCGTCTTCTATCTCCTGCAGGTTCTCGAGCACCTCGAGAGGGGCGCCAGAACGAATTGCATAGTCAATAAGCTCCTCCTTGGTGGCTGGCCAGGGAGCATCTTCCAGTTTTGAAGCCAATTCTAGTGTCCAATACATATTAGTTGTTGTTTAATGTTAGTCATTTCTTGAAATTGGGCACAAAAGTAGTATTTTTTTTTCTATCTACAAGGTTTTTGCCAGAGAATTTCTTGCTGTGCAGCGTTAAAATTTATTTTTTTTGCTAAAATAAAGAGATAATCGCTCAATCGGTTGACATATTGAATGATTTCATGGCCCACAATATCGGTCTCGGCAAGGGCAGCGATACGACGCTCGGCACGACGGCAGACGGTGCGACACACATGACTCTGGGCAGCGGCGATGGTGCCACCAGGCAATACGAAACCTTGCGCCTCGGGCAGCAGACTGAGAATTTGGTCAATACGTTGTTCGAGGACTTCTGTCTCGCCCTCAGGCAACTGTCCAGAGGGTGGCAGAGGAGTCTGACTCAAGTCGGTGGCCAGATGGGAGCCAACAATAAAAAGGTTGCTCTGTATGCGAAGCAACAGCTGGCGCTCTTCGTCATCGGCTGGGAGATAAGCCAGGAGAAGTCCCAGATGTGAGGTAAGTTCGTCAATAGTACCATAAGCTTCGATTCGTACACTACCTTTATTGATTCGCACACCACCCACGAGGCTGGTTCTGCCTTTATCGCCAGTGCGAGTATAAATCTTTGTCATTTTCATAAGGCTTTGAGATTTGAGGTTTAAATATTTAAAAGTTTATCTTGTAATTATGTTTCTCTCGTTTGGGGTCGAAGGTAACGATGCCACAGTAGAAAAGGTCGAAGGTGACGCTGACACGCGGGTCGTGCTCAATACAGTGCCAATAGTCTGGATGGCGGTAGATATCCTGAAAGACGACCAAGGACTGCTCATTACACTCCTGGAACAGGCGATGGTAATCAGTCTTGATGGGCACAAAGGCCATATCGACATCGGTAGCCTCATCAACCACCACAGCCTGACGACATCCTGCCTCGAGGTAGTCGCGATAACCCAGCCAGTCAACGATGGTGGCGGGCTGTCGGTCGTTGACAAGCCGGAAATAGAGTCGTCCCAGCTTGCGACGCATCCTGTCATCATCCTGTCCCAGCTCCTGATAGGCATAGTAAGGCCACGACTCGTTGATGACATACCGCTCGAAGCGGTAGTCTGTAGGCGACTGGATGCCGAAGCCTCGGCAGTGACCAATACGACTGAACCAAACACATGCTTGCAATAGCCTGTTCATCGTCAACAATTGGAATTTCAGCGCAAAGATAGAAAAAAAACTGAAAACTCAAATCTGAAATCTCCTTTTTTTTGTATCTTTGCAGCAAAAATATACAAATGAACATAGAAAAGATCAAAGTCATTGCTTTTGATGCCGACGATACGCTGTGGGACTGTCAGGGACATTTCGAGGAGGTTGAGAACCATCTATACAGCCTGATTGCCCCCTATTGTGAGAATCCGAAACAGGAACTATTCAAGACCGAGTCGGGCAATATGGCCGACTTAGGATATGGCTGCAAAGCCTTTACCATCAGCATCTTAGAAACTGCCATGCGTGTGGCTGGCAACGACCTCACAGCAACAAAATTAGAGCAGTTGCTTAGCCATTGCAAGCAACTGCTCCATCTGCCGGCCACCCCTCTTGCTGGCGTGGATCAGACATTGAGGATGATGCGCAGCAGGTTGTGTGAAGAAGCCACGCCTGAAACGAGGGTTAAATTTGTATGTTTCACCAAAGGCGAACTGCAAGACCAGGAAAATAAATTGAAAAGGTCAGGCCTGCTGCAGTATTTTGACGATGTAGAGATTACCTCTGACAAGACACAACGTGAGTTTCTGGCCCTGTGCGAACATCATCGCATACACCCCTCGGAACTTTTAATGGTAGGTAACTCACTGAAGAGTGATATTGCTCCTGCCCTTGCCGTCGGCGCCTGGGCTGTGCATATCCCGTTTCACGTGACATGGCAGCTGGAGCATTTCGACGATATTGAGCATATCCGTCTTATCAAGATCAAACAATTCAGCGAGTTACCCAACTGTTTAGGTTTAGGGCTGTAAGGTCACACCAAAGACCAGATAAGCATACTGTGTGTACGGATTGGCAGCAATCTGGCCGAAGACGGGCAGGCTGAACGAATCCGTCACCTTGATGTCTTTGGTAGCCTTCACCGAGAGATTAGTCACAGCGAAGCCCGAAGTCCACGTATTATAAGAGGTGGTGGCAAAGGGGACGGCACCCGCCGTAGCAGTCCAATCAACTGCAGCAAACTTAAATGGGACAATTATCTCTGCATAACTGCTATAGGCGCGCTTGCCGTCCTTATTAGTGCCGTCGTTGCCTGCGAAATTCGTGAACCACTGTACGCTGGCCAGTCCAAAGTCGTAACCAATATTAGCTTCGAAGATATGGTTGGTGCCATGAGCATCGTACTTGAAGTAACGTCCGTCAGGGTCAGCGCCACCTTTGTTAAACCAATAGTCGGTGATACCGATGTTCAAGCCGCCAATGGTATAGGCTGCGGTCAGGTCAAACTCCTTGGTGTCGTTGATATCGGCCAGTCCTACACTACCCCACGCCGTCAGGCTGAAGCCTTTGTAGGCGATGCCGAGTGTGGGCTGCAACGATACATTTCCCAAATCCTGGCCACGCCAGATATATTGATTCACTACGTCAGCACTGACTGTTGTTTCAAACTCATCCTGTGCAACGGCAGTTGCGCTGGCAACCATCATCATTGCTAAAACAAACATCTTTTTCATAATCATTTCCTTTTACTTAAATACCTTTATATTCTTTAGTTATAGCACATATTAGTTGTAGCACATTTCACCATGTTCGTAAACATCGAGACCTTCCTCTTCGATACGTTTGTCAACACGCAGACCATGCAACTTCTTGATGCCGAAGAACAGAGCGAAACCACAGGCAGCAGCCCAAAGGTCGATAATCAGCACACCAAAGCACTCAGCGCCGAAGAAACCCCAACCGTGACCGTAGAAAGCACCATTGTCAACAGCCAGCAGACCAGTCATAATAGTACCGAGAATACCACAGACACCATGCACAGAGCTTGCACCCACTGGGTCGTCGATGTGCAGTTTGTGATCAATGAACTCGATAGCGAAGACCAGAACAATACCACAAGCCAGACCGATGATGATAGCACCAAGAGGAGATACAAGGTCGCAACCAGCGGTGATACCTACAAGACCAGCCAGCACGCCGTTCAGGGTCAGTGAGAGTGAGGGTTTTCCATACTTGAACCAAGTAAGGAACATGGTAGCCATACCACCAGCTGCAGCAGCGAGGTTGGTGGTCAGGAACACATGAGAGATAGCTATGCGGTTCACCTCACCAGAGGCAGCCAACTGAGAACCGGGGTTGAAGCCGAACCATCCCAACCAGAGGATGAACACGCCCAGGGCTGCAACCAGCAGGTTGTGACCAGGAATAGCGTTGCTCTTCTTATCCTTATTATATTTACCAATACGGGGACCCAGTGCCAGAGCACCAATCAGGGCCAGCACGCCACCCACAGAGTGTACGATGGCAGAACCAGCGAAGTCATGGAACACATCGCCAAAGGTGGTCATCATAAAGCCGTCCACAGCATCGTTGCACAGCCAGCCGCCACCCCAGGTCCAGTGACCCTCGATGGGATAGATGAACAGTGAGATCACTGCACTATAGATAAGGTACATCGAGAACTTGGTACGTTCAGCCATAGCACCGCTGACGATAGTAGCAGAGGTGGCGCAGAATACGGTCTCGAAAATCAGGAAGCCCTCAACGGGCAGTTCGCTGTCGTAAAAACTCAGGTCGCCCCAGTTGGGCATGCCGATAAAACCTCCCAGCGTGTCGGCACCGAACATGAAACCGAAGCCGAGGAAGAAGAACAGAAGTGAGCCGAACATAAAGTCGACAAAGTTCTTCATGAGGATGTTAGCGGTGTTCTTACCGCGTGTAAAACCTGCCTCACACAGGGCGAAGCCTGGCTGCATCCAGAAAACCAACATGGCTGCCAATAGCATCCATACGGTATCGAGTGATAATCCAATTTCGTTCATACTGATTTTGTGTTTGTGTTGTTATCC
>Ga0310690_10010530_pt1 | contig 11500 bp, 14 predicted proteins | sample AusTroGonzalo_MG_2_FD_207661 | JGI IMG/M metagenome (GOLD analysis project Ga0310690, IMG submission 207661) | Bovine rumen microbial communities from tropical cattle in Woodstock, Queensland, Australia - Gonzalo_04 (v2) (version 2) | ecosystem: Host-associated > Mammals > Digestive system >...
ACAATTAAAAGTGGCCAATGATGAATTAGCAAATGCATCAGAGGACACAATGCAAGCAGCTATTGATAAGGTATCCGGAATCCAATCTAAGATATCTGAATTAAAAGATACATTCATCACAGAGCAAAATAATGCTTTTAATGATATGGAATCTAAATATAATAAAGCTGAGCAAGAGCGTTTGCAGGCTTTGAAAATTGCCTCAGATAACGCAAATAAACAACCACCAAAGGAAAAAGATCCACGCAAAATATTTAGCGCAGGATTGGGAGGTAATTAATATGGCAATAGGATATGACAAAGACGGTAAAAAATTAACAAATGTTGATGTTATTAAAGTGATGTACAGTTCTTTAAAAACATTAAAAGAGGCTACACCTGCTGAATATGGTGAAAAGATTGCTAACCGTATGCATCAGGATTATGTACAAATAGCAGGCATGACACCAAATGGGGCTGATCCAACAGCTGCTGATAGAGTATTTGATTTTTGTAAACAAATCGCAGAAGCACCTGATTATGATACAGCTAATAAATTATATATGAACAATATTATACAAAATATAAATATTGATTAATATTATGGAGGTTTGAGATTATGGCTATTACATTAAACGCTAATAGTTTTTTATCATCATTGACTAACCTTATTGCATACACATTTGTTGTGCCTCAATTTAAAGATGGCGAAATGGGCGTATTGCTTAATAAGTGTAAATATGATGATGCCACAACAGGTGATGGCGTAGTATTTAGATCTGCCGGTGTAGGTACACCAGCTAATTTGAATCCGGGTGCATCATCATTACTAACTGTTGCAGCACCAACAGGCGCAACAGAGCAATATTTGCCTATTAATCATAAGAGAGTAATCCCTCTAACAATTAATAAGAAATTGCTATCAATGGCTTTTGTTAATGAAACAGGTTTATCTGATTACATTAACGAAACATTAAAAGGTATGGAAACAACAAAGAAATATGATATTTTCTCAGGTCTTGCTAGTATCATTGACAATTATGTGCCAACAGCTACAAGAGGTATCAATACTGTTTCTGTATTTGATGTATCAGGATTAACAGATCCTGCACAATTAGCACAAGCATTAAATATCAATGCTAAGAAGCTATTAAAGGCTATTGCAAAGGATTCTAAGGCATTAGGATATCCTACACCTGATTATAATGATGCAGCTGCTATCGAGGTTGTTGATAAGGATGATCTATATCTAATCACAACTGAGGACACAAGATTAGGCATTGACTTTGATTGTCTTGCAACATTATTCAATGCTGAATATGCAACAAAGAATCGTGGATGGAAGGATATTGTATCACTACCTGATGTATTCTTACCAACATGGCTATCATCAGATGTTGCTGCTTTACTTGTTCATAGAAATAAGTTTGTATATGGTTTCTTATATCAATTTGCAGGAATGTTCTTTGATCTAAGCAATCTAAATGACCAACATTTCATGCACTATGCTTATTATGATGGTAAAGTAAATGCTTTGCCAGCAATTCAATATGTAATTGATGCAAGTATAACGCCTGCTGCGTTGTCTTAATCTATTGCCTGAGGGCGTTGAAAAACGCCCTCTATTTTTAAGAGGTCACAATGGCTAATATCGTATTAAATTATCAATATTATTTAACTAATGTAAATTGGACAAATGAATATAAAAATGTATTAGCATTTGCAGATAAAGATGCTAGAAATGCATATTTTGATGTTGATACAATATTTGCAGATCCAAATTATAATCTTATTAATTTTAATATAACAAATTTTTATAAAACAACTGTTGTTATTGATTGCTCTGATTATATTACAGCTATGCAATCAAATTATTTAATTATTAAAAATAATGCTAAAAATGAATATTATTTCTATTTTATTACAAATGCAAGACAAACGAATTTTAATAGAATAGAGTTAAATATAGAGTTGGATGTATATCAACAATATTATTATGATGTGACATTACCTGATTGTCCTATTAATAGATGCAAAGCACCAATTAATGTTAAATATGATATAGGCAAATATATGTTAGATCCTGAATATCAGTATGCTGAAAATAGTGAGCCAATTGATTATGAATTAACTTATGCTAAACAATATAAATTACATAGTATTGCAAATCAATTTACTAATTTAATGTCAATTGTTAATGGCTTTATGTATATCTTTGTTGATTCAACACATAATTTTGAATTAAAGTCAATAGATAATCAAAGTACAGTGCAACACGCAATTGCTGGATATGCAACAGATCCGGATGGCTTACATGGTATTTATAACAATATAGGTGTTATTTGCGCTCCAATATACAATAGTTCAAAGAGATTAAGAATTAAGAATAATAACGATTTTTATATATTACAAGACGCTTATATATTATTAGAGACTTTAAGAGCTGGAAATAGTGGTGCAGATGCAGCTTATGTTTATTCTGTTAAGATTTCTCGTAGGCCACCATTTAGTGCTGATTTTATAAAGAATTGTGGTACAATATTGCCACCATCAACATATTATGATTTAACTGTTGATGCAGCAGATGTTAATGATGAATTATATTTACAGGAATATAATTCTGTATTAACATATACATCTGTTATTAATGTTGGTGGTTATTATACAATTAGATTTATTAAAGACACTATGGATGCATATACATACGAATATTCGCCAACTCAGGCCGGGATTGCTCCATTTGCATCTGATTATTATGATCCTGTTGGTAAATTAGCAGCAGCGCAATATACAAAATGTTATCTTGATTTTGGTGATGGCAATAAGCTCGAATTAGATTATGCCAAAATAAATTCAAATTATGCCAAAATAGCTTTTAAATATAAAGAGGCTATTGTGCCAGATATTACAAGATATTCAATTTGTGTTGATTCTAAATGGTATAAAGGCGATGATAATGACGGTATTGAGGTTAATAATCAAACTTTTACAGCTGATATGTCCTTAATTTATACACTTGATCAATGGTCATCATTCTTAGCAAATAATAAAAATTTCTATGCACAGGGAAATTTCAATACAATGATGAAAATAAATAAAGGTGTTGTTGGTGGTGCTATTGCATCAGGCCAAATGAATTATTTAAAAGCAGCATCATCAATAGCTAATATTTATGCTGATACATTGCAATTTGTAAAAAATCGTGATTATCAAGTTGATAATTTAAAAGAGAGTGTTGATAGAGTTATAAATCAAAATGGTAATGCTTGCTTTAATTTAATTGTTAAGGGTATAATTCCATCAATTGTTGTATATAAATTACCAACTAAGTATCAAGCATCCGTTTTGAAATATTTAAAGATGTATGGCGTTAATACAAAGGGATTATTTGGTAATATTAAAACAATGATGGATAATAATTCATTAGGTTTCCATTATGCTTATATACAGGCTGATCTAGATGAAATCAAAACGGGCATAATGAGTTTAGAATGTGAAAAGAGATTCACAGATATATTTAAGGATGGTGTGCGCTTTTGGTATGATGCTGCACACATGTATGATTATAATTATTGAGGTGAAATATGGGAAATTTAAATGATGGTGCAATAATTGAACAATTTACAAGATTTGATTTCAACACAGGTGCTTTACAATCTAATGTTGGTCAAGATTATATTGCTGCTTTGCGCCAATTAGACATTACACAAAACTGTAATAAATATAAATGGATTGGCTTGCCTAAGCATCTATCATCATGGTTAATTGAATTGATGCTATATGCGCGTGGCAGCTTATGTGGTTTCATTTATGGTGGTGAATTAAAAATATTGCCTTTTACATCAACAGGATCATTGAATGAGGTTGGCCTATTTACTAAGGTAAAGCCAATGTCATACAATGGATCATTAAACGGTGGTGATACACCATACAATGTTGATGATATTGATGTATATGATGGCAGAGGTACAACAAAGAATCCTGCTTGTATCTTATTTGATAACTTGCCATATATTAATCAATCATATAAATGCATGCCTCGATTTGTTTTAAATAACAAATTTGTTGAATGGCAAGCAGATTTATTAGGCAGAATTAAAATTAATATTGCAAATTCAACAAAGAGAATTTTAATTAAGTGTCCAAATGAGGCGCAAAAACGCCAATTAGAAAAGGATATCAAAGTTGCATACAATACAGACAATCCATTCATTATTTATACTGATGGCGCGCCTATTGAAACTGATGGAACATTCTTAGATCTTAAAGATGATTTGCATGCTCAGGATTTAATTGAAACATGGCAATCATTAAACAATATTAGATGCATGTTATCAGGTATTGACAACAACGGTGCTTTTGAGAAAAAGGAACGAATGATCACAGCTGAGAAAACAGGCAACAATCAACAAACTGAATCTGTGAACGATTGTGGATTATCACTACGCAAATGGTTTATTGATTGCTTAAAAGATGCATATCCTGATAACGAGGTTGTACAGGGATTGAGCGTTGAATTAGTTTCAGATAATTTATATAATATAGATATAAAGGCTATGGAGGATAAAGAGGATGAAACTAACAACAAGTGATGCATTGAATTTTGGATCTGTATTATGTGTATCTGTATCTATGGCAACAGTTATCCAAATTTTACAATTTATTATGCTAATAATATCAATCTTGATGACTATTGGCAGCATTGTGTTAAAAATTTATGATAAGACTCAAAATAAGACACTAACAGTTAATGATCTTGTCGAGGTTAAACATGATGTTGATGAAATAGCTGAAAAGATTGACAAAATAAAGGGGAATAAAGATGAGTGATACATTAACATTTAAATTTAAAGATGTATTTGAATCAGAGGCTGATTTTCTATTATTTATTGTATCGTATGGCGTAAAGGATACATTAACAGTTGGATCTGAGGATTATAAATTCGCTCAATATCTATATAAGATTTTAAATCGTAGATATATGAACGCATCTATCCAATATGATATGCCATCAGAGTTCTGTAATGGCTTAGCTGAGACATTAGAAAATATTTTTGATAAATATAAACGAAATAGACAATTAATTAAAGCTATTGGCCAATTAGATGATGAGGCATTGACAATCATTGGCGAAAATCTAACAAATGCATCTGATAATCCTAATAACATACCGGATAATGTCAGGGAGCAATTAGATTATATTACGCAACAAAATTGGTCTATGGCTACAACAAATAAAATGCAGGCATATTTAGAGGCTGTTGATTCTATGCCTGAGATGCAAATTAACAATATATGTAGAGAATGTGCAAAACATTTCAAATCTATTTATGTTGGAAAAGAATATTTATTTTGAGAGGTGAAAAATGAGCTATATTTTAGATATTAACAAAAATTCTTTGCCTGAACAAGTGCAAGAAAATAAAGATAACATTGAAATATTAATGCAAAGAAATCCGGAAACATCAGAATTGATTAAGCGTATTGCATTAGCTAATGATTTTGATGAATTTTTAACATATAATGTTGGTGATTTAGCATGGATTATTGACGATGAAACATATTATTTATATAAATGTATATCAGCAATAACAACACCTGCACCATTAGATCTAAATGAATGGAACAAAGTTTCATTAAAGGATTTATTAGATGAAAAACAAGACATAATTACATCTGATGTGATTCCTGATGGCACAATTGCTAAAAATATTGGTTTTGATATTGATGGAAATATTGTAAAGGCAACGCCATCATCAGTTAGCTTAGAAACAATTACTGATTCAAACGGCCATTTAAGATTTATTGAGGATTTAGGATCTGGAAATCCTAACGGCATTGCCGGTTTAACGATTTCTTATTGTAAATGGTCTTTATCAGGTACACATATTATGTTTGTTGTTGCTGGTAGTGTTGCCTCAGGCACAACATTATCTGATGGAAATGTATTAGCCACATTTGATATTCCTGCATGGATATATGACAAAATTGTGCCTGTATGGTCAAATAGATATTTATATATGGGTAAAACATTAATGGTTAATAACAATTGGAGTACGCAAGATATGACATACAGCGTTGGAAAATATGATGATATTATTACGATTTATAATTCAGCTAATGTGACATTATCAGCTGCAAGATCATTTAGAATCCAATTTGATTTATTAATAGATACAGATTAGTTGCATGATCCTTTATGGAACATGGACGGGCGCAGAAATGCGCCTCATATAAAAGATAATTGTGCCAACATGGATTGATGCCAAAGTACATGCCAACGGTGAGGAATCGGGTACGCAGAGCAATAGGCAGCTCATTAGTGGATAGATCCATGTGGCCTAAATAAATTATGAGTAAAAAGAAAAATTTTCATTATAATTATCAAAAAATAGATTCATTCGGATGTCATGTTAAAGCCATTATCGGTGCGCGTGGCATTGGTAAAACTTTTGGTGCTAAGAAAAAGTGTTGTAAAGCTAATAAATATTTTAATAAGCATTTCGCATGGATTCGTGATACGGAATCAGCTTGCGATAAAATCAGAGCAAACAATGGCGCAGATTTCTTTAAGGATCTAGCAAGCAAATGGCGTTCTGATTTCTTTGATTTATCTAAATGCTATATCAAGAATGACATTATCTATCTAAATGGCCAATATGCAGGCAAATTGCTTGCCTTATCGACATATTACAATAATAAAGGTGATGTGTTTGATGATATTGACATTGTTGTTTTAGATGAGTTTATCCCTGAGAAAATACAGGTCAATCGTGGCTCGCGTGCTAGACAATTTTTGAACACCATTGAAACAATAGGCAGATTGAGAAAAGATTTTCAAATCATCTTGCTTGCCAATTCATTGGATTTAGCTGATGATATATTAGATATTTTTGAAATTAAAATAACCGGCTTTGGATTCTATGTTAATAGAGAAAAGGATTTTGTATTGCATTATGCACCAAACAATCCTGATTATGATATTGCTCACTTAGATTCAATATCAGGAAAATTATTAAAAGGAACGCAATTTGAGGAACAAATCATCAAAAATAAATTTGATGAAAATGAGATACAATTCTTTGAAAAACGCCCTCCAAAGTGTCAATTTATGTGCATCCTACATAACGATTATGGATGTTGCAGATTATATGAGAGAAATGGATTCATTTATGTTGATCATGATGCAGATCCATCATGGCGCAAAGAATATAGATATGTTAATGATATCAGAGATGTTGCTACATATAGAAAATTGATGCCTAAAAATCAGCTAGACAATTTACGAGCTTATTTTGAACATAATCGAGTTGAATTTAAAAATGCAACTTTACGAAAAATATTTATAGAATTTATAAGATAAGAAATAGCCCTACAAAATAGGGCTAAATCTTACGATAATTTTAAACAGAGGAAACCATGTCAAAAGAAAATAAATACGATTCACCTAATATCATTATAGCATACGCTTTGCATTTTTCAAATCCCTATCTTTAATTGTGAAATCTGTTGGTATTAATACTGTGCCACCAATAACTGTTTTTGGCAATAATTTGCCATGTACAGTTGTACCTACTTTGAAATTAAAATCCTCTATTGCCTTTTTACAGTTTTCTGAACATCCTGCTAATTTTAGATCTTTAACATATCCCGGATAAGCGCATGCATCAATAGCATCTTTTGCCACTTTATATCCAATATATGCCTTTTGGCCTAAATATATGGCTCTTGCATAAACTTTTTCTAATTTAAAAGCACCTAACTTGACAGCATCAATTTCGCCTTTAAATGCCTGCCCTAATACATGCACAGAATCTGTATCACAGTACACGAATCTATCATAATTATCCTGAATAGCTTTTAATAATGTCCATCTTGAATATGCTGTGATAAAAGATGCCACAGCTGTATATATTGGCTTTTCAACCTCCATTGGATCAGATTTATATTTAACAATATCATCTATAACATCAGGTGTCTTATTAATATGGCGTGGGGATGTTGCAAATTTGCCATATAACGAATTTAAATAAATCTTGTTAAGCTGCTTAATAGCACCTGATGATTCACATTTAGTTTTGTATATTGGCATCATAAAATCTTTAAATAATGAAAAAGATCCTTTGAACATATAGCCATCCAAATATTCTATATCATAAATATGATAATGCTTGAACATCAAATCCATATCAATGGATGTCAGAGTTAATTCAATCATTTCGTTGCCTGTATCCTCTAAATAGGTGTTAGATAGAAACATAAATCCTTTATGCAATATTGTTGGTTGATATCCCTCTTTTAGCTGCAAGCATACATTGATGCGCTGAATGTATAAGGGATAGCATCTATTATATTGATATTTGCCATAAAAGAATTTAGGCTTGCCATAAGGCAACATGGCATTACACATCTGAGCAGGATACATTGAATTGACATCATACACATAAACATCTTTTAATTCTTGCATCTTGTATTTCTTATTAACCTGTACAACGCCACCTCTGTATGATTTTCTGATATAGTCATCTGTATCAATATCAACAACAGGGAATATCTTTTCAAAACGCTGCTTGCCTACATAATCCTTATATTTATTAAAAGTGTCTGATGCAGATGTTAATTTAGTCAATCCCTCTTTGTACTGTATATTTAATACACGAGCTATAATTTCGGTGTCGTGTTCAATATATCTGATCTCATCAGGATTGGCATCATATCCCTGTGGTTTAAATTCGAGATAATCAATGGATTCTTTTAAAATTGGCAATTTGTAATCCTTTGCGATTCTCTCAACTGTTCCTGAGATCTTTTTATTAGAATCACGAATCTCAACCAATCTTGTTATCTTGCCAATATTTACTTTAAATTTAAGTGTATAAAACACGCCTGTATCTGCAATTAATGTTTTTAATCTATTCTTTTTCAATACCTTTGCGCTAGAATATTTATAACCATTCTTTAATAAATAATCTAATATAAAGCTAACATCAAATTTTGCATTATGGAAATATATTGTACATGGTGCAATATCTGACAGTGCATTGATAAATGATTCTATATCTTTGCCATGTCTATGCTCAAATGTTTCAATATCACAAATATCCCATAGCCACACCCATGTAATGCCATTGTCTATGTTATATTGAGCATTAGCTGTTTCAAAGTCTGCTGTGTATATCTTATTATTTTTCATATTACCTAATTAAATCATCTGTTGATCCAACATCATATTTTGTTAAAACATCAACATCATCCTTGCCTAAAAATTCTAGTAATCTATTTTCAATCATTGATGTTGCCTCTTTATCAAATGATGTAAAGTTATCAGTTTTAGATTCATACATAACTTTTTCTAGATCAGGATTTTCATCAATAAATTGTGCTAACTGTTCAGCTGTCATATTCTTTATAATATCATTGACATTTCTAGCTGCTTTATCAGTTAAAATATATTGGATATTTTGCATAAATCGTCTCTTAAATTCAGCATTACGCTTTTCTTTATAATCACGTGATAGCACCTTTGAAATAGATTGCATCAACACTTTATAATCATATTTATCCTTAACACGATTAAATTTAGTTGAATATTTAACATGATATAATGATGCATTATCTTTGCCTAATCTTGCGCCCTTTGCATTAGCTTTACGGATTCCATAATATAGCTTTAAATATTCAAGTGGCGTTATATTAAATCTTTTCTTTAAAATGTTATATTGCTTTTGTTGCGCCTTTGTGAAAATGTAATTGCCTCGTGAATCCAAATGCTTTTGTAGTTGCGATTTTGACACAAATTTTGAATATCTTTGCTGTTCCTTATATTTTATACTAATCTTTGGCATTTTAGCCTTTTTAGAGGCTTTAATGCGTTTAGAGTCAATTTTAGGCTTTATTGTCTTTTTACGTGATTTATTGACTTTGCTTTTCTTAGCTTTAATCTTTTCAGTATCAACTGTCCCGGCCTTTTTAATCTTATTCATTTCTTTACAACCTCCAAATCGGTGATGTCATATTCTTTAACACCATCATATAATGCTGTTAATTTTGGCACAATAACATTATGTAATTCAGAGTTGTCTTTGAATTTAACAGGATGAATTGCGCTCATGCCATTATATAAATATATTATAACATTACATTTAAACATTTGTACCTCTCTAATATTAGAGGGCGCATTGCTACGCCCTCAATTTAACAATCATACATTTTAGCCTTAGGCCTCAGGATATTCCTCAGCTATCTTTTCAGAATGTGCTTTGCGATATTCTGCATTGTCTTTATCAATTTCAGCTTGATCTGCAAAATGGTCAATTTCGCTGATCCATAATTCTTTGATAACTTTGCCTGTCTTTTCTGATACAATAGGTTGTCCATCTCTTGATTTTGCCTTTTCATTCATTGCATCTGCATCAACATAGATAATAAATGTCTTTTCAGGTAATGTCTTTGGATCTATATTTTGTGAATTGAATTTACAATCAATATATGATCCATCTGATTTAATTGTCTTGTAAGCAAAATATTCTTTGCCTGTCTTTTGCGCTTTGCGCTTTGTTACGATAATCTTTAAACGTCTCATTTTATTCACCTCATTAAATTAATATATTTTGTATGATTGTTATTTTGCCCAATATGGTATATCCTCATCTGCTACACTACCATCATCAGCCTCATTATTGGCGTTTCTTAATAAACTATTTTTGGCCACAAAGTAGCATAATGTTAATGTGCTTGTGCCATACTGTATTGCAGCAGGACAGCCTATACATTTATTATAGTGGCCATTATTGGCCTTTTGTTGCCTCTTTAAACATAGTTGAGAGGCCTCAGCTGTTGTAAATTCTTTAATTGGCTTTATCATTGTCTGAATCCCTCATAATTGCGATACATTGATGGTACGTCTTTGAATAAATATCATGTAAGGCCAATGTACGATCAGATGACATCTGATAATATCCTAACACAACATCATGTGGCTTATCTAATATAATTGTAGCTTTAATAGCTATAATTGGATAGCCGTCTAATTTTACTACTCTGATTAAATCAGTGGCGTATGTTTCATTACAGTGTAATACATGCCAATGAGTAGGATCATTGAAATATTGCTCACGTTCTTTATTGTTTTTTAACATATTTGTCCTCCAATGTTTTTACAGGCATATACATACGTTTTTCTGAATCGTATCTATATACATGCTCAATAATGTATAATTTATCGAATTGCATTATGATTGCAGATGCGTGTGTCTCATCCTCAGCCAAAAATACATAATCGATAGAATCGAATTTATTAATATATTTAAATATTATCTTATATCTATTATTACTTAAATAGTCTGACATAACTTGTCGCCTCTTGATGCACATTCAACTAAATAATTAACTGTCTCAGTTGTATCTGATACAATATGCATGACAGTTTCAAATGAACAACGTCCTAATGCTCTTATAGTGCGTGATTGTGCAGCTAAGATCCATTTGCCAATAGTGGCAGCATCTTTTCTATCAATATAAT
>Ga0310690_10010531_pt1 | contig 11500 bp, 2 predicted proteins | sample AusTroGonzalo_MG_2_FD_207661 | JGI IMG/M metagenome (GOLD analysis project Ga0310690, IMG submission 207661) | Bovine rumen microbial communities from tropical cattle in Woodstock, Queensland, Australia - Gonzalo_04 (v2) (version 2) | ecosystem: Host-associated > Mammals > Digestive system >...
ATTAGCTCGATTTCGAGGTCTGCTTCTGCTGCCCAGAAGCAGCTCTCTGCTATGAACAAGGTACTCCAGTTCGACCCTACGAACATTGCGGCGATGAGCGCACGCCTCTCTCTCATGGGCGACAAGGCGGAGCATGCCGCCAAGGCTGCGAGGCTCATCAGAACGGCGATGAACCAGGTTGACGACAAGACCAAGAGTCTTGCAGCTTCGACAAAGAGCATATACGCGGCAACGCAGGAAGTGCGTTCGTCGTACAACCATGTCGATGCCGAACTCCAGCATATTTACGACGGCGTCAGGAAAGTCGTCGCAGCCGAGAAGGGATGGGCGCAGGACTCGGAAGAGCTTGACACCTACATGAAGAACCTGAAGCGCAACTACGGTGGCACGACAAAAGCCGCCAAGGCGCTTACGGCTGAGATGCAGGCGTATGTCAGAGCGGCCCATATGCAACATGGGACTGGCGATGCGTTCGGTCTCAGCAGGACGTTCAAAGATTCGAAGAAGCTCGTCAATATTCTCGAAAGGCTCCGCGCAAGCCAGAAGGAACTCGATTCGGAGCTTAGCGCCGTAAATGCCGCCGAGGGCTACAGGGCGATGCAGACGCAGCTTATCGCATACGAATCAGAGTTGAGGCAGGCTGCTGCTGAGACAGTTCGCTTCAGGTCTGAGATTTACTCGCTTGGAAGCCTGAACATGGTCGGTCTCGTGAACGAGGCAAGCCGACTTGATGAGATGTTCGACAAGGCCACGGCAGCAGCGAAGCGGATGGATGCCGCCTTCAAAAAAGTTCCGAAAGACGTTGAAGCTGCGAGGGCGAAGATGTCTGCGACAGCTCATGCCGAGGAGATTATGGCCGAAAAGGCGCGGAACTACGAGGCGATTCTTAAGGACATATCGACCGACAGCGCATTTAGCAAACAGCTGTACGAGTCGATGAACGTTTACACCTGGCTTTCCAGGGTAACTGGCAAAGCGCAGGGCATGGAGGCCAAGCTTGCAGATGCGAACGACAGGGTCAAGGCAATCACCGAAAGCATGAAGGAGGCCGCGACCAAGTTCGGTAAGGGTTCCAACAAGGTGAAGGAGCTTGCAGCCCAGCTAAAAGAGGCAAGAGCCGAAGTCAAGCAGACAGAGGCGAGGGCCGCAGAGCTGAACGAGGAACTACGTCAGGCTAACCAGGCCAAGAAGTACGTTGAGACGAAACAGGATCTCGTCGCCCTGAAGGCTGAAATGGCGGCAACGAAGGCGCAGGCGTCACGGCTTCAGAAGGCCCTCGATTTCATGAAGAACATCAGGACTGCTGGCTACGGTCTGTACTCGACCCTCACGCCAGCGATTATGATGGCGGGAAGGTACGCCATCCAAGCGGCTGACGAAATCGACTCAGCCTACCGTGATATGCGCAAGACCGTCAACGGTACCGAAGAAGAGTTTGAGTCCTTGCGCCAGTCTGCGTTGGATTTCTCGACAACCCACGTCACGAGTCCTGACAAGATCCTCGAAATCGAAGCAATCGGAGGTCAGCTCGGGATAGCAGCCTCGAATCTCGACGAATTTGCAGAGACCGTTTCAAATCTCGACGTGGCTACGAACATCGACGCGGAGGCCGTCGCAGAGCAGCTCGGCAAGATGGCGACCGTCCTTAACCTGGACGTTACCGAGTACGACAATTTCGGCGACGCTCTCGTGCGTCTCGGCAACAACATGCCCGTCATGGAATCCGACATCACAACCCTTATGACGCGTTTTATGGGCATGGGCAAGGTTGTCGGCATGTCTTACGACGAGATGCTCGCATGGTCTGCTGCTGCAAGCGCAACTGGTCAAAAATCCGAAGCTGCTGGCTCCTCGATGCAGAGGTTTATCTCCAAGATGGAGACAGCTGTCGTGAACGGCGGCGACCAACTTGAGGGTTTCGCCCGTATTGCAGGCGTAAGCGCCGACGAGTTCGCCAATGCATTCAAGACTGACGCAAGTGACGCGATGTACCAATTCATTCGAGGTCTCGGAGACATGCAGAAACGAGGAGAATCCGTCAACCAGGCCCTCGGAGACCTGAAAATCAACAACGTTCGCGACAAGCAGCTCCTCGAAGGTCTCGCTGTTCAGATGGCAAATGGAACCGAGCAGGCAAACGTTCTCAAGACCGCCCTGGAAATGGCTTCCGATGCTGCAAAAGGACTTCCAACGAGTTTGCCGAACGGAACCATAGAAGAGGCTGGAGATGCGGCTCGTGAGGCCGCACGGAAAGCCGAAGGCTTTTCTGGTCAGCTCGACATAATGAGAAACAACGCCATGACACTTGCCAGCGAGCTTGCTGAGGGAGCCACTCCGATAGTCAAGGGCCTCGCCACGATGTTCCAAGGTGCCACGGATGCAATTAGGAACATGGCTCCAGAAATGAAGTCGGCGATTGTCACCGTTGCTGGTGTATTGGCGTCGCTGGGTCCTGCAATGGTCGGCCTTGGCGCTTTGGGCGCGTTCGTCGACAAGATTGTCGACGTCACTAAAGCCGCCGCTGGCGCAAAGACGATAAAGAACCTGGTGGGCTTGTCGAACACCGTCAAGGCCCTGTCTATCCAAACTGGTCTGGTCGGCCAGGCTGCAAGGGCCATCGCTCCCGCTTTCGCAGCGGTCGGAGCTGCTCCAATCGTTGCGGGAGTCGCGGCTCTTGCGGCGGTTATCGGAACCATCGTGTCGTACAGCACCGCAGCAGTCGAGAGAGGGAACAAGCTCAGGGAGGCGACGAACGGATATGTTGACGCCGTAAAGGGAGCAAAGGATGTTACGGAAATTCTCGCAGTTGGAACCGACCGAGAATCCGATACGCTGGATAGGCTCGTTGCGAACTATGGCAAGTACGCAGAGGCGGCAGAGAAGCAGACGCAGAAGAACATCGACCTCGCCAACTCCTTCAAGCAGCAGGAGGCGTCGGCTGAGACTACCGCCGCCCTTATCCAAAGGTACTCGGACACGATAATCGAACTCGCTGGTCATTGCGACGGAGACGCGGCGAAGATTGCCCTGCTTGAGACCGCCATCAGCCAGTACAACCAACTCACTGGCTCGAACATCCAGATGGTGAACGAATTCTCTGGTGCAATCGACCATCAGACCGAGGCTATCGAGAAGAACACCGAGGCGGCGAAACTGAACGCCTATGCGAAGGCATACCAGGAAATGCTGGTAGAAGGCATAAAGGCAGCCGAGGAAACTAGCATCGCGATTCAAGGAGCAGCGCAGGAATACGCCGACGCAACGGCTGAGATAGACAGGCTCACCGCTGCTGGCAAAGCATACAACATGGACGGCACGCCGACAGACGAGCTTCTGAAAGCTCAGGTTGCTGCAACGGAGGCGACGAATTCGCTTAACGAACTCACGCCTCAATACGACAAGCTCAACGAGGCAAACGACGTGCTCACTGAAAAACTCGGTCATGTCAAGGAAGCCGCGAACGGAAACGCGACCGAATATCAGCGTCTTAAATATCAGATGATGGACTACGAAAATGCTCTCAAGAAGAGTGGGAAATCGTTCTACGAGTACCTCGACCTCGCATCAGAGCTACAACTTGGAGTGAACGAACTTGCTGCGGAGCTTAGTGGAGCTGGGATAAGCGCCCAAGAATTCGCAAATCTCGGGAAGGACGGGTTCGACAGGGTTCTCGCCGCAGCTAACGGTGACTTCTCGCAAATCCGTGCAGCCATCGACCTCCTCAACGAGGCTGGTATCGACCCGAAGACCATGACGGTCACGGAAGAGGGCATCGAGGACGCCGAGGGCAAGCTGTGGAAGCTCGATGTAGCGGCAGGCACCATCACCGATGGCGAGAAGGTTCTGCACGTCGGAGTCCAAGGCGCGGAGCAGGCTACGCAGGAGACTGACGATACGAGCGCCGCCCTCGAAAACCTCGATGGTCAGGAAGCTACCGCCCAGATAGACGAAGAGGGCGGCCAGGAGACCAGGAAAACGATAGCTGACGACGAGGAGGCGATGAGCGGCCTCAACGGCGACACGGCCACCGTCTACCTTGAGGCGAGGGACAACGCGAACGCCGCTATCGACAGCGTCCGCCGCAACCTCCAGGAGCTAGACGGCAAGTCCGCGACCGTCACCATCAACAAGGTCGGAGGAGACGCCGCAGGCGGCTTCTACGCCCTCCATGCGGCAGGCGGGCGCTACCGTCTCCACGGCTCGGGCGGCTTCATTACGAGCGGCCCGACGTACCTCGGCATGGACGCGCAGGGCTTCATGCACATCGCTGGCGAGGCTGGCCGCGAGTGGGTCAAGCGCCACGCCGATGGCACCACCTCCATCGTGCCGATAGAGAACAAGCGCTATCTCAAGCCCTACGCACGCGACATCGCCTCCATGATCCAGGGACCGACGTACGACGACTCCTACCTCATTGCCGAAATCCGCTCGCTGCACGAGGACATCGCCTCCATGCAGGTCGTGCTCAACGGCAAGGCCGTGGGCCGTGCGATGGCTCCCGAGATGAACCGACAGCTCAGCCGATTGGAGGTCGCGAATGCCCGTTAGGTTCTACAACACCATCACCGTCGACGGCACCGACATCTGCCAGGCGTTGAACTGCACGATAGAGGGCGGCAGCTTCGAGATGGAGCCGCCAGAGCCAGTCCAGACCTGGATAGACGTCCCTGGGCGCATCGACGGCCCTATCGACGCGAGCGAGGCGCTGACTGGCTATCCCTGCTACGGCAACCGCGAGATGAAGTGCAACTTCCTCGCCAGGAAAGGCAGCAGGGAAGACGGCGAGAAGCTGCTCTCGTCCGCCATGTCCATGCTCCACCACAAGCACGCGTCCCTGACGCTGGGCTGGGACCCTGGCTACACCTACAAGGGCAGGGTGTCTGTGTCCGCTCTCAGGCGGGAGCACGGCGTCGCTGGCTTCACCCTCTCGGCGAAGCTGGAACCCTACAAGCACAAGCAGCACGTCACGGTGCAGGAGAACTGCGCTGGCGGCAGGACCCTGACGCTTCCCTGCGGAGACGCTCCAACGGTGCCGTACTGGACCATCTCGTCGCTCACCTCCCTCAACTTCGGAGGCCATGCGTTCGAGCTGGGTCCAGGCAATTACCAGCTTCCCGACATCCTTCTCAGGAAAGGCAACAACTACGTCTACGCCTACACCAACGGCAACGGAGATGGAGAGCTGCGGTACGGCACGGAATGCGCATCCGACACGCTCGACTCCTGGAAGAACAGAACCATCGCCGACTGGATTTGGAAGACCAAGCCGACTGGCGGTCCCGTCAGGGCGGACTACGAATGGAAGGATTTGTAATGACGACTCCCAACCTCAGCCTCCTAGAGGTCACGACAACTCAGACCAACCAGGACTTCTACAACGCGTTCAACACCAACATGGGCATTCTCGACGGGCTTTCGATTCCCACCGACACCATTGACAACTCAAGCTCGAACGACACCTTGAGTTCGATGAAATTTGCTGACGGCACGTTAGTCATGTGGGGGAAAGTCTTCCACGCCGCAGGTGCCAAGCCTGTCAACATCAACTGGCAGGACAACGGCGGCGTCGGCTACGCCTCCGCGACCTGGACGGTGAACTTCCCTGTGGCCTGCACCGTCGCTCCCGTCGTCATTCCCTGGGTCGTTGACTCCAACCGCTGCGAGACGTTCATCATCTCCAGCGGCGCAGCCGTCACCACCACCACCGCGACGTTCCGCTACTGGTGCGGCAAGGCCGACAACGGCGGCTCCAAGACGGCGCATCTCCTCGTGATCGGAAGGTGGAAGTAGCATGTGGTCCGTCTACTACGGCGACACCCTCATCGGCGACCCTCGCGTAGATTTGCCAATCTACGACAAGGACCTGACCGTCGAACTCAACGGCACGGGCAAGTTCGAGTTCACGCTCGGAGACGGGCATCCCATGAACGGGAAGCTGGTCAAGTACCAGAAGCGCGACGAGGTCAAGGTCTACCAGGACGGCGAGATGGTCTTCTGCGGCAGGGTCATGGAGGCCGAGGAGTCCTTCGACCGCTCCGTGCGCTACACGTGCGAGGGCGATAGAGGCTACCTGAACGATGCCATCATCGAGCCATATACGGCTGGCGCACAGAGCGTCCCGTCAACCGTATACGGCTTCTTCAACTGGCTCGTGGTCAACTACAACGACTCGATGGACCCTGGGTGCCGCTTCACCGTGGGAATCAACCAGGGTTCGCAACTGGCAACCGAAGTGAGCCGCTCCCAGATTTCCGACACGAAGGTGTGGACGGAGATGAAGGAGGCGCTGGTCGACGAGCTTGGCTGCTACGTCAGGACCAGGCGCGTGGGCGACATGCGCTACATCGACCTTCTCGTGGAGGGCGACACAACCTCCTCGCAGCGTATCCGCTTCGGCGAGAACCTCATGGACTTCACCCGCCGCACTGGAGGGACCGACTACTGCACCCGCATCTTCGCACGCGGCGGCAACTTTGGCGACGCCACGGCGGACATGACGGCCCTCAACGCCCTCATCAACCAGGCTTCGGCCATCCAGAAGGGCGACAAGTCCGACTCGGCTTGGGACTCCCTGCTGGGAGCCATCGTCACGGCCAGGTTCGCGTTGCTCGACACGGCGTCCACCCAGTCGCAGGCCGATTCGGCCTACTACGCCCTGGAGGACGCCATCCAGAAGTTCAACGACTCCTCCGAAGGTTCGTCTGGAGGGTCGGGAGCGGTCGACAAGACCCAGCTCTCCGCCTCCCTGACGCACGCCACTGGCCTGGATAGGACTGGCCTCTCGGAGAAGTCCGTCAGCACCCTCCTCGCCGCCATCGCCACGGCCCAGGACGTCATGGCAAACGGCAGCGCGACCCAATCGCAGGTGAACGCCGCCCAGTCCGCGCTGGACTCGGCAACGAACAACCTGCGCAACGAGGGCGACGACACCGTGACGCTCGAAGCGATGCAGGACCGAGGGCTGCTGAACGGCTACGCCCTCCGTGGAGGATGGGTAATCAACGAGGCCGCCGAGAAGGAGTACGGAGTCATCGAGGGAACCTTCGAGGACAAGGACGCCAACGACGAGGAGACGCTCCTGGCCTCCGCGCTTAGGCATCTCATCAACGTGAAGGTCGGCGACACCATCGAGATGACGGCCCTCGACCTCCACAACGTAGACCCAGACGTCCGCCCGATCAGGGTGGGCGACTACGTACGCGCAACATCGCGTCCTCACGGCTTCGACGAGCATTTCATCTGCACCTCCAGGACGTACGACCTCGACCATCCAGAGAACGACACGTTCACGCTCGGCTCGGAGTACGACACGCTCACTGGCTCTCAGTCCAAGAAGCTCGCGGAACTCAACGCTGGCATCAACTCGGCTGTTGACCAGGTGGACGCCGCAACCGCGTTGGCAGGCTCGAAGGCGGCAATCTTCTCGTCGCAACCCAGCGTGTACCTGAAGAACGACCTCTGGGTGCAGGCTCCCGCTGGAGACGACGAGCACGCGTCGTACAACATCCTCGTCGCCACAGCCGACTCTGACGGCACGTTCGACGCCTCCGATTGGGAACGTGCGTCGGACTACACCAACGACGATGCGACGCTCACCCTGGCGGCGGTATACGCGCAGTATGTCGAGGCCAAGGAGGCCGTGTTCGACTCGCTTTCCGCAGAGACGGCCAAAATCGAGGACCTGACGGCCCAGCAGCTCTCCGCGACGGTGGGCTACATCGAGGACTTGACGACCAACAACGTGTCGGCCCAGAACCTCACGGCAACCAACGGGTACATCGAAACCCTGACGTCCAACAGCGTCACGGCGCAGAACCTCACCGCCACCAACGGGTACATCACGAACCTGACATCGAACAACGTCACGGCGCAGAACCTCACGGCGGCATCTGGGTACATCGCCGACCTCACGGCTGACAGCGTGACGGCATCGGACCTGATAGCGACGAACGGGTACATCGAGTCGTTGACCTCCAACGACATCACGGCCAACGACATCGTTGCAGACCACGCCGAAATCGGAGACCTGGACGCGAATTACGCCCAGATAGACCTCGCCAACATCAACAACGCCTCAATCAAGACGGCGATGATTGACGACGGGCAGATTACCAACGCCAAGATTGCAAACGGCACCATCGAGAACGCCAAAATCAAAGACGCGACAATCGACACAGCGAAAATCAAGGACGCCGCAATCACCACCGCGAAAATCGGAGCGGCCCAGATTACCACCGCGAAGATTCAGAACGCGGCCATCACCAACGGGTTGATAGCGAACAACGCCGTCACCAACGAGAAGGTCAACGACCTCTCTGCCAACAAGCTCACGGCTGGGACAATCGACGCCTACCAAATCGACGTGACCAACCTCCACGCGTCCTCGCTAATCGTGGACAAGCTCAACGGCCAGCCCGTCCTGGGCGGCTACACCTACGTGCCCAAGGGTTCGACTGGCTACTCGTCCAAGAATCCCTCGACGGAGGGCTGGTACGAGATGACATCCAACGGCTTCGCGCTGTCTTCGGACACGTCGGTTGACATGACGAAGGCGTACTACATCGACGGGAACGCCACCCTTCTCTACGACCAGGACTACATCGACGGGCTTGAGGAATCGCTCAACCAGCGCATCGACGGAGCGGTGGAGACGTTCACGGGCGACCACGTTCCGACGCTCAACAACTACCCAGCGGCGGACTGGCTCACCGACGCGGCGAAGGCTACCCACGTGGGCGACATCTACTTCGTCGTAAACTCCGCGCTCGACCAGGACGGCTACAACTACCGCTTCGCCTACGACAACTCCACCTCAAGTTACATGTGGGTGCTCATCAAGGATTCGGATGTGACCAAGGCGCTTGGAGACATCACGAACCTGCAATCGTTCGAGTCGACCACGACCTCCTGGATTAACACCACCGACCAAGGGCTGACCACCATCAGGCAGAACCACACGGCGCTCTCTGGGACGGTTGCTGCCACGGCGCGGAACATGTTCGCCAACACCGTGACGCCGACCGTGCTCAACCAGCAGTTCACAAACACCGTATGGAACAACAACAAGGACAAGTGGATTCTCTGGAACACGACCACTTACGGCTCGTTGAGCAAGGTGAGCGGAGCTGTCAGGCTCAGCTACCTCGATGCGAGCGGGTATTCGGGTATCTGCATCCCGCTCGTCGCTCCGAACTGCGTCGTGAACGGCGAGACCGTCAACCTCACGTTCACCTACCGCACGAACGTCACGTCGCTCGGGCCAGTCTACCTGCTCTATTCGACTGGAAACAATGTCCAGCAGTTCAACGGCGCAACTTTAGAAGGCGACGAGGAATGGCACGAGTTCTCCAAGACGTTCACGGTTGTTCGGAACAGCTACGATTGCGTGGCGGTGCTCATCGGCTACGTCAAGGCCGCGTCTGGCAAGTACCTCGAAATCAAGGACGGCTCTGCCATTTTGGAGCGCGGCAAGTCGTTCGTGGAATTCGAGCAGACGACCTTCAAGGAGCTGGTCGACGAGGTTGACGAGCAATCGTCGACCATCACCACCATGTCCGAGAAGGTGGAGACCATAGCCAGTCCGAACCTCACGCCTTGGTTCAGCATGCCTCTTACGGATGTCTACGACGCCACGACAAACCCGAACGGCTATTGGAAACGCATCACAACGCATGCCCAGATACCGACCTATGTGAGCAACCAGTTCCATAACGGTTCTGGCGGCTGGGCACACATCGTCGGCAACGTAACGGGCAGCAATCCCTACGTCCGCTTCGAGCCGATGCCGATATCCCTCAAGCCGTCAACGAAGTATACGTTCATGCTGGAAATCGACGGCACTTTCGCCTCGACATTCACGAACGTCGTCTGGAGGCTTGCCGAAGGTAGCGAGACGGACGCCTATGATTTGTTCGGCTCTAGGGCCGAGGTCACGTCTCCCAACAGTGTCACATCTGGTACGTACTATAGGACAGCCACGACGAACGCCAACTTCTCGGATGCAATCACGCTTTCGAGGGCCTATGTGCAGTTCTACGGCACTGGTGCGGTGGATGTTTACGCCCGCGTGAGCGTGTACGAAGGCGAGTATTCTGGTCCTTATAAGCCTTACGTCCCGATATCTGAGACAGTGACCCTCACCAACACCGTCAACTCCGTCAAGCAGACGGCGGATGCCAACACGGCGAGCATCAGCGGGCTGACCACGACAACCCAAACCCTTCGTACCGATTTGGATAATCTTGAAATTGGCGGTAGGAATCTGTTCAAGGATTCCGAAACTATTAGCACGTCTTCGTGGACGTACGAAAATGCGTCGAACTCCAACGGAGTTGCCGAGGTGCTTACAACTGGCAGCGGCAATCACCGCATCTACCAGATGCCTGCGAACGGGTATTGGTCGTGGGAGCCCGGCACGGAATACGTGGCGTCCATAGAGGCGAAGTGCTCCGGCGATAATGGCAAACTGCAAATGAATCCGGTTGGGGCGGCGGTGACGTGGAAGGAGTTTCCTCTTACGACCGAGTGGAAACGTTATGCGTACGTATTTACCTCTGGCAGCGGCGTTACGACAGGCTCGATGTCGTTCTATAACAATGGCGCCAGTGGCACTGTCGTTTATCTCAGAAAGCCTAAACTTGAAAAGGGCAACATGGCGACCGACTGGTCTCCTGCGCCAGAGGACGTTCAAGGTTCGATAACGACGCTGGAATCTCGATCGTCCAAGATAGAGCAAACCCTCGACGGCTTCAGCTCTACCGTGGGCGCGATAGTCGACGAGTCTGTGACGGGAACGAACATCCTCACGGGCAACGCGCTGAACCCTTACAACTGGACCGTCTCGGCTCCTGATGGAGCGTCCTATACCAAGACAGCCTACGGGACGGCTGGCGTGAAGGTGCAGTTCAGCGCAATCTCTGGATGGGAGTGGCTGTACTCGCCAGCAATCACGGTCGTGAGCGGGAAGAAGTACACGCTCTCGGTCGAGTACACGGTCGGCAAGGACTACACCATCGCGAGCGGCAAGGGCGGCTTCGGTCTGTCTGTGTATAAGGCTGCTCCTACGGACACGTTCGACTCGTCGAATGCCAACTTCGTCGCAAGGGCACAGTTCTTCGAGACGCAGACCAGGGTGGCGATGAAGGCAACCGTCACGTTCACGGCGACGACGAACTCAATTTACCTTGGGCTGAATGGCGGACAGATAAACGACTCGCAGACTGGACTTGAGTTCACGATGGATAAGTTGACGTTAGTCGAGAATATATCGTCCAGGGTGAGCACGGCGGAGACCTCCATCAACCAGACGGCGGACGCCATCGGTCTCACGGCCACGGGCACCGCGACAATCGCGAATCCGAACCTCACGCCGTTCTACTCGATGCCGACCGATGACGTATGGAATGCGACGACCAACCCGAAGGGGTACTGGCGCACAATCACGGCAAGCAAAACAACTAAGCTGACGGATGGCTGGGCGCACGTCGTTATGAACAACGCA
>Ga0310690_10010532_pt1 | contig 11499 bp, 8 predicted proteins | sample AusTroGonzalo_MG_2_FD_207661 | JGI IMG/M metagenome (GOLD analysis project Ga0310690, IMG submission 207661) | Bovine rumen microbial communities from tropical cattle in Woodstock, Queensland, Australia - Gonzalo_04 (v2) (version 2) | ecosystem: Host-associated > Mammals > Digestive system >...
AACGTGTCGCAAAACGATATGGCACGAAGAACGGTTGTTTTCCTCACTTCAATCGGTTCCGTATAAACTTTCGACTTCTGCGTCGGTTCGGTGCCGTCAGTTGTGTAATATATTGGTGCGCCAGTCAGCGAACTCATTGATACCGTGATGGCTGATTCATACAACCCGCCCGCGGGCTCTATTTTAACCTGATTGGTTGCAAGCGACTGGAATGCCTGCGTAGTGTTGGCCGATTCGGGCGTTGGTTCTGTAAAGAATTGCCACTTGCCCGAGCCATCGGTGGCCAATCCGCAAGATACATTGTGCGGCACAGCTGTGCGGTCGGTCTGATGGACGATTTTGCCCGACGGGTCACTCAGATAGACAATCTCGCCATCGGACGATAAGCTGAAATTGGTATGCAAATATTTACTTGTGGTTTTCTCCGTCAAGTTCAGAACTTCGTCGGGTTTGGCACCACCAGGCTGAGTGGTGCCGATGGTGAGAAACGGTATCAGAAGCAAGTCGCTCGATGTTTCGGAAACATTGTGAATCCTCGCAGCAAAGACATTATCTCCCTCAACCAGATAATCGGCAAAATCATCTAGGATGTAGCGTTTTGTCGGCTCCGAATTGCTCAAAAGTGGGTTCACATAGTTAGGCGTGGCCTCCGCAAACGAAGGGTCAACGCCTTCTGCTCCCAAATTTTCACGCGCGACTTCCCTCCCATTGATGTAAACCACAAATCCATCGTCGTAATCCAAATCGAGTATCAGTTGTTCAATGGCACTTAAATCACTAACATTGAACTTTTTGCGGACAAAAACTGACATCGTGCCACTGGGCACTTGCGTGGCAACATTTGAGTTTCCGTAGCCAAACCCGCTTTTCCCGCGTTTCCATTTTGAATCGTTGTACTTTACTGAATACCAATCTTTTCGAATGGTGTCGGAACCGATGGCATAAGCAAATTCATCGCCCCACTTGATTAGTGAAGTCATATAGATTCTCTGGCCTGCAGTGTATTTGTACCGGTCTTTACCCGACACATACACAAGCAGATACGACTGCGGCGGCATTGTCACCTGCGGGAAGGTCCATTTCGTAAGATTGTCCATTCGGTCAGACAGATGCCAGCCTTCGAGATTCACCTCATTTTCGCTGCAATTATAGAGCTCGAGCCAATCGGATGTGTCTCCGTCCTCGTCAGCCATCGCTGATGTCGACGGACAATACTCATTAATTAGAATCTGAGCATTAAGGCTTTGAGTCGTCAAAACCAGGAACACTAAAACCGATGGCAACAATAATCTCATAAAACAATTTCTCCTTCACAAAGATAGGTTTCACTATCCGCATAACGATGTATGAAAACACCTTTTTGATGGAAATTTCAGCGATACCTCAAAAAAAACGGCAACCGCGAAGGCTGCCGTCAATTTATTTATGGAAAACCCAATTATTGCTTCATTATTTTTATGATGACAGGTTTTTGACCTACGATGTTTATTTTGGCAAAGTACAAACCTGTTGCCCAAGTAGCCGCGACGTCGCTAATATCCGTCTGGTGTTGACCAGCTTCATACAAGTCATCAGCCACTGTGGCAATTTTCTGTCCGCTTGCGGCAAACAATTCCACAATCACAGCTGCATCGGCTGCCTGCTCCCAAACAATAGCCGCACTATTGTTGAACGGATTCGGATAGCACATTGCAAATATCTCGGTCTCAGCCTGTTCGTTCAAACCTGGAACAATGATGAAGCTATCATCATCGATGCTGAAATCAGTGTGCGACGGGCTGAAAATTCCGTTTTCGCTTCCAGGAGTGCCGTACATTTCGTCTTCGCCCCACGCCATAACCTTCTCATTATCAGCAAACGGATCGACGAGTGCCATTGTGTAGCCGTTGCCATTGGCATCGGGCCAGTTCTTGTCGCTGTCATACTCAACTTCGTCAATAAGACGGCCTTCAGCATCTGTCAGACGCACCAAATCTGCCTTGCTCAAACCAAACTGGAAATCGCCGACAGCGTTCGTTAGGTTCGGATTGAATTTCAACATCTTGCTTAAATTCTCACAAACAACCACATAGCCGTACGGCGGTATGATTGTACCTCCAGGAATTTTGTAAGCCTCGTCAGCCTTGTCGTCAGAGATTATCCAATTCGACATATCGATAGCGGCATCTGTGGTGTTGTAAAGTTCAATCCAGTCCTTAGTATCGTAATCAGACGAAGATTTGAAGTTTATCTCATTTATAACCACGCTGTTATAAACATCATTCGATTCCTCGAACACTGCGGTGTACGAAGTTGTGCCAGTGAGTTTCACGCTGATTCCCGCATGAGTATTTTCTCCACCACCACCTTTTTCCCAACGTACAAACTTGTAACCAGGACGTGCCACCGCACGGATGGAGATTGGCACATTTTTGAAATAGGTTCCGCTCCACGGGAATTTCTTAAGTGTAAGGGAGTTAAGCTGTACATAACCAGCCTTGCTGTCACTTGAATAGATTGTAACTTTTGCGTCGTCGCCAACCTTGAAATGGCTACGCAGGTGCTTGCGCACATTGTCAGGACGCTTCTTGGCGAACTCCTTCATTCCTGTACCTTCGTTGAGATTTTTGCCCCAACGTGAATTGTGATAGCCTATTTCGGTCTTGATGTTACCATACAGACTGTCGATCAGATGGTTGACATTCTTCGGCAGGAACTCATTGTTCATACGGTCGGCAAAGCGGTTAGCGAGAGCATTGCGGAATCTCTCGTTCTTTGTCAGATTGCGGAAAAGAACATTGGCCCACATGTTGCCATGAGTGTCCTTCTCTTTCAGGCAATCGCCCAACTTGTCATCGCCTGATTGGTCACCCCAGATTGAATAGCACTGGTCGGTATCGTAAAGGAACCAACGCCAGCGGCCACCACGTTTCTTTGATTTCCAAATCTTCACGTTGTTGTGCGGCCAGTCATTGTTCGAACCGTAAATCTCTGATACCATGTACTCTATATACTCGTCAATATCGATAAGTGTGCACACATACTGATAGCACTCATCTTTTGTCAAATCATTTGATTTAACGTAGCTTATCAATGCATTGTAGTCAACATCATCGCCTTCTGAAGCCGTAATATCCTTTGTGACATCACTTGCAGCCATAATATCCACATTATCAGCACTTACGTGAGGATAATGGCTTTCAATATAATCTTCGTTCAGCTTCTCGCGCATGTTCAGGATGCCCCAGTATTCGCCATTAAGGAAAACAACCGTTGGCTGATATGCCTGAATATCAACATTATTTCTTGCCACCAAATGAGTAATCATGGCGTCGCGGAAATGGGTACCGCCAAAATCGTTGCCCGAATCACGAAGGGTGAACGCCTTGAATTGAGTCAAATCAAGTTCATCGAACAATTTGGCGTTGAAATATTTCTCGCCGTACGATTTACGGGCATGTATCGCCATCGATTTCTGATCGTTCATACGGCTGTATGCTCCAGCCATCTGCACACCAGCATCCTGATTGAGCACCTGACGGCCATCAGTCCAATAGAGTTCGATGTGAACTGGTTTTTCCCAATCGTTGTAATAGTTGGCGCGGCGCGGCGTAGCATTCAAATCAGCGTTCGGGCCTTCAACATAAATACCTGTTTTATAATCCCATATATCATCAGGCTCCATTGTGAGTGAGACAACCGGCAGCGCAAATGACGATCCGTGGTCGAGATATTTGTTCGGGTCAACTGTAACGGTTTCGTTGTGGCCTCCCCAGCCACCCCAACCGCCCCAGCCGCCCCAGCCGCCACCACCGCCGTTGTCATCGGCAACCCAACGGGTCTCTTCCGTGATTTCTTCGCCTGTGCGCAAATCACGATTCACCCAGTGGAGCTTACTGCCGAAAATATACGACTGAGTAGCCGGTTGTGCAGGCATCAGGTTATCGTTGAAGGTGATAGCACGGATAACAGTTGTCGAATCAACGGTTATCGGGCCTTTGTACAGCAGGCTGTCGCTTGCGGTTGGCACTGTGCAGTCCAATGTATAATAAATAGGTGTATTGTCGTCAGATTTCAGAGTGATGGTTACGGCCGATTTGTAAACGCCGCCCACTGGCTCGATTGTTACTGTGCTTGCTTTTGCCGTCTCGTAAGTTTTTGTTGAGTTAGCGGCAGCCGGAGTTGGGTCAGCAAAGAAAAACCATTTGTCACCACCATCAGGAAAAAGTCCGCGGCTCGCATTGTTAGGCATTGAGATGCTGTCGGTCTTGTGGATAATATTTCCGCCAGCATCCGACAGATAAATTGCCTCGCCGTCAGCCGAGAGGTTGAAATTGGTATGCAATGGCTTGCCTGCGACTGCGCGGTTCTTGCTCGACGCATAAACCGTCATGAAGGCTTTCGGTTCCAGAGTGACATCGGGGAATGTCCATTTGGCAAGATTATCGCCTTTGTCAGACAAGTGCCAGCCTTTGAGACTGACCGCCGATTCACCGGCGTTGTAAAGTTCAATCCAGTCAGAATTGGCTTTATCCTCGTCCTGATGGATAGAAGTGCTTGAGCAATACTCATTGATTACAACTTGAGCATTGGCATTAATCCCGAAAAGAAGTGCAATGGCAACTGCCGAGAAATGTTTTAAATTTATGTTCATATCAATCCTTTTATCTTGTGCGTTAAAAAGCGGCCAAAAGTAGCCAAACAAATACAATTCGGAAGCTTTTTTATACAGAAAAACCTTTTTTAGCTATAAAATAGTCATTTTGACATTTTTTCCGAGACAAACAGAAGGCAATTTTTTTGCCGTCAAGAAGAAACAAGGCTATTTCAATTGGGATAAAACACGGACTGGCCGCCAACCCGAACTTTAGGGTCAGGCTGTTTTGTTGACGTGGCGGCGCAACTTCTTCATATTATTCAAGAAGGTTTTGCGCACAATCGGGTCTTGCGCCCACTGCGGATATTTGGCTGGCTGAGTTGACTGCGTTGTGAAATTCACATTCACAGTATTCTCGCTCACGGGAGTAATCTCCCACCTTGCGCTGAAGGTATCGAGTCGCTCAATGTCTTTTTTCTTCGGAATCAAATCGGTTTGCTGGTCGATGTTGACATAAATACGGCCATCGCGATGAACCACAGTATATTTCGATACGATATCCTGCTTACCGATTGGCCAGGGAGCATCCATCAAGGTGTAAACGAACCATTCGTTGCTATTGATGCGTCTCACAATGCGGCATTCCTCCACATTGCTCATCCAAATATCGGTTTTGTTAGGGTCTGTGATAACGGCCAGTAAATCTTCTGGTTTGCAATTCAGCACCATTTTGCCAGAACGTTCGCGTGCGCGGTTTTTCTCAACTGATATCCAGCGTTCAAACACCTTAATATCAGTATCTTCTGTGACAAGCACCCACTCAGCATCATTATCAGCTTCGCCTGCAAAAAGAGTGTCAAACTGCAGTATGAAACTGATTAGCAAAAATATACCGAATACTATGCGCTTCATATTTCTTTTTCCTATACGCAAAAACGCAGCAAATTTAAAAAGTTATTGTCGATTATCAAATTAAAAAATTGCACCCGATACAGATTGGGGCATAAACAACCTCGTGTATTGCGCCTCGGCGGTCCACAATTTTTGCAGCCAAACGCGTAGCTTAACTGAAAAAAACTACTTTTGCATAATAAACAGCAAAATTATGCGGAAAATAGTACTTGCCATCTTCACTCTGATTTGCTCTTCAAGCATAATCTGCTGCCGTCAGGCAACCGCAGGCGACAACTCAAATACAATGAAATCAGCCGATATTATCAAAAAGATGAAAGAAAAGTCGGAGCTTATCATTCACGACAAGCGCATCGACGGGAATCTGAACTTCACCGAAGCCGGAACGGGCGCACTGGCTCTTGAAATGGCTCCAGTCTATATCAACTGCGAGTTGGTGTTTGTCAACTGTGAGTTTGCCGACAGCGTATTTGCCAACGACTCACGGCGGAATGGCGTGCAGATTGTTTACTGCGTGTTTTCGCGGAATGTGACTTTCCGCAACTGCACGTTTGCTAAAAGCATTGATTTTCAGCAGGCAGAGTTTTACGGCAGGTTCGATTTCTACGATTGCAAGGTTGATGGCGAGGCCAATTTCAGCGGCATAAACTCAACTGCCGGCTCGTCGTTCACTGGTACAGGGTTCAACGGCGATGCCCTTTTTGTGAGCGCAACGCTTAATCGCCGCACATCGTTCGCCAAAGCGAATTTCAAGGGAACAGCGAACTTCCAATACTGCCACATCGGCGACATTGCCACGTTCACCGATGCTGTAATCGGCGGTTACACTGATTTCTCGAACACCCGCGCCGACGCACTGTGCGATTTCACCAACACACAATTCGGCGGCAGAGTCAACTTCCAGAATTCCACATTTCTAGGACTGCTGAAAATGTCGAAATGCGCATTCACAAACTCGGCAAGTTTCAGCGGAAACAAATTCTTGAGCGGTCTGAACCTTGTCAACGCAAGATTCGACAAGCATCTTGAAATGGTGAATAACATTTTCGCCACCGAACCCAAAATAAACGGCGCGGCCATCAACCACGACGATGCCGACCTTTCGGGCAACAAAGGCATGGAATCTATTAACTTAAACTTTGAATAAAATGAAAAAAATCATCATTCCCGTAGCACTAACATTGTCGCTGCTGACAGCAGGCATCACGTTTGTGTCATGCGACGAAGAATCGCTGAACGAGTTTCTGAACGCGCTGCTCTCCGACGACGGAACAACCCTAAAAACCGACGGCGGCTCATGGCTCGGCTGGCTTTTCTTCGATGAGCACACCGAAACCATTGAGGACGACATCGACCTGAACGACATCGACAACGACCTTTCGTCGGACATGCCGTCGAGAGTTGACCTTTCGGCAAATCTACCGCGCATTGGCGACCAGGGACAATATGGTACCTGCGTGGCCTGGGCCACCGCCTACAACTGCCGCACTTGGCTATATGCCAAATCGAAAGGTTTAACTACTTCACAATTAAACACTTCAAACACTTTTTCGGCCGCTGATGTGTTTATGGCCATCGACAATAAATACAAAGGTACAGGCTGCGGTGGAACCAACTTCCGCTACGCTTTTGATGTGATGCAGAAACGCGGCGTGGCTACTGAAGCAACCGTACCCTACTCACGACTCGACTGCTCGTGCGCACCATCGGCTTCAGCCAACAGCGCTGCTGCGAACTATAAGATTAAGGCTTACCGCGAAATTGACATCACCGACGTGAATACCATCAAACGCTACCTAAGCAACGGACGTATTGTGGTTTTCGGCGCGAAACTGGGCGATGAGTTCATGTATGCCAACGACAATTCGGTGCTTACCAATCAAACATCGTTCAAATCGACAGGCCAGCATGGCTATCACGCACTTGTGTGCTCGGGCTACGACGACAACAAGGGTGCCAACGGAGCCTTCCGCGTTGTAAACTCTTGGGGAACAAGCTGGGGCGACGATGGCTACATTTGGGTTGACTACAAATTCTTCTGCGGCGGCAAGTTCGCCTACTGCGGATTTGTAGCCTACGGCGATGATGAGCAGATTGTTGTCGGCTCTTCAAATACAGTGGTCAACACAACTTCGGGCTATGACCTTGTGCCAGCAACTCTTGCTGATTTGGACTACGACGAGCCTGACGACCCCGACTCGAACGACCCAACTTGGCGTACATCAATCTACAACGTTTACAACGCTGGTGAATCGACATTGAAATGCGACAAACCATGGGCCATCTGCTACGTTCTCTACGACGCCTACAATGCCAACAACTATCAGGTTCTGCTTGTGGATTTGTATACTGATGAATACGGCACTTTTATTGATGAGGACGGCACAAGGCTGAACTACAACTTCAACTGGGACCCTGCAACGGCGCAAAAAGTTCTTGGTGTGTCGGCGCAAGGCTACTGCTGGAGCAACGTCAGCGTGAATGGCGGCGAGAGCGTTTCACACGCCGTTTATGGCAACAACGAACCGTTTGAATGGTCGTACAAAATGCCTAATGTGAACGGTTCATACTACCTTGTTCTGATTGCAGATGCCTTCAGTGGTGTTGATGAATCGAACGAGGACAATAACTACTATTATATGACAACTGCCGACGGCGGCCCGCTGAAGATTGAAAACGGCGTCATCAAGAGCAAAATCGACAACAACAAGACGCTTGCATCGCGATTCAGAAGAGTTCGCAAAAACGAGCCTTCGCCAATGCAGTCGGCCATCAACGATGAATCAGCCAACACCTACACCACTGAGGAGATTTCGGCTCTGCTCAACGGCGAGCGCCGCTCAGGCAGACTTGCCAAAAAGATGATGGAATGGCAGAACAGCGCTGACGCTCAAAAGGTTCTTGCAAAATCGAAAAAGAATTACTCACCTAAATCAATAAAATAAAACCTTAAAACTATGAGACTGAAACGAATAACTACAGTTTTGGCAGTATTTGTATCACTTGCAATGCTGACCTCGTGCATTACAACAACAAGCACATCGAGCACTCAAAGAAGCAGCAGTACATCGACAGTGAAATCGAGCTCGTCGAGCAGCAGCACATCAGGTTCGAAATCGGCTGGTCAAGCCACTTCGAGCGGCACAACCGCAAAACCGAAAAAGAGTGCGGGAAGCAAATAAAATGCTCTCAAATCTGACAACTGAAAAAGCACAATTTGATATTGTGCTTTTTTGTTTTCAATTTGGACTGATGCCAACGCCATAAATTATTTTAACTTTGCCAATTCAAAGTGAAAACTATGGATTTATTGGAAAAACTGAAAGATGGTGCGTTTTGGAAGCGCAATCTTATCCGCGTGGGCAAGTTTGTCGGATTCTATCTGATTGTTTTTATTGCACTTGCAACTTTTCTGCGTTTTTACACCCATCACGGGCACACAATTTCGGTGCCTGACTTTAAAGGACTGAAAATGAGCCGTGCGCTGCAGATTGCAAAGCACGAGGACCTGCAACTGCAAATCATCGATTCAACGTTTATCGACTATATGCCGAAAGGCTGCATTGTTGACCAGACCCCGCGTCCGGGCACGCATGTGAAAAAGAACCGCACAATTTTCATCACCACCAATGCGTTTAACAGAGCAAAGGTTTCGGTGCCGAAGATTGTCGGACTGTCGTACCGTCAAGGCAAGGCCACGCTTGAGATGCACGGACTGCACGTCGGAGAGTTGATTTACAAGCCCGATTTTGCCAAAAACAACATTCTGAAACAAATGTTTGAAGGACAAGAAATTGCAGAAGGAACACGCATCGACAAGGGTTCGAAAATCGACCTTGTGCTGGGCGACGGACACGGCAACAACGCCACTCCCCTGCCCAACCTTAACGGACTGACGCAATTTGAAGCCACCAACGAACTGAACAACGCATATCTGAACGTGGGCAACGTTGTGATTGAGAATGCCGCAACTGCAGCCGACTCTATGAACGCACGCGTCTACCGCCAAGAACCAGCCTATTTCGGGTCAGGTGCACGCGCCACTCTGGGCGGCCGCGTCGACCTTTGGCTGAGGGCAGAATCGCGTACCGAAACCGAAATTGGTGAATCAATCAATCTGGATGAATAGAATCATTGCCATAGCCGCGCTCGTTTTGGGCGCAATGCCACTGACAGCGCAAGAGTTTCTGACAGCGCCAGCACTGCCTGTGCGCCAGCAAACTGTCAGGCTGCAAAGCGTGTCGTCGACACTGCAACTGCCTTTCATTGACGATTTCAGCCGCGACAGCAACGCTCCCGACCAGCAGCTCTGGACCGACCGCGGCGTGTGGATTAACAACACGTTCGGCATCAACCCATACTCTGTAGGCGTGGCCACATTCGATGCTATCGACTCCGACGGACTGCACTACGTACATGCATCAAGCACACCGTATCTGGCTGATTTTCTGACATCACAGCCTATCGACCTTTCAAAAGCCGACAGCACTACGACATACCTGAGTTTCTACTACCAGCCGCAAGGCAACGGCAACGCTCCCGAAGCGGGCGACTCGCTTGTGCTGCAAATCACATCGGGCGACGGCGTATGGACCAATCTTTGGGCAATGGCAGGAAGCGACCTTCCAACATTCCGCAAAAACGTGCTGCATCTGCAACCAAATCGTCCTGACACTCTGGAATTTGCGCTTGTGATGCTACCCATCAGCCAATCAAAATACTTTACCGATAAGTTCCAATTCCGGTTCTTCAACTATGCCAGCCTTGCGGGCAGTTTCAACCCATCGGCAACTATCAACTGCGACCATTGGAACATCGATTTTGTCTATCTGAACGATGGCCGTTCTGCTTCAGACACAGCGTTTTACGACATTGCCATTGTTGAGCCGGCCGCAACCGTGCTGAAAAACTACACGTCAGTGCCATGGTCGCACTACGAGTCGGCCATCAACACCGAAAACACTCGGCTAAATATCCACATCCGCAACCATTGGGAGCGCACCATGAAGGCCGAAGTCAGAATTCGCATCAAGGATGTTGACCGCGATGTCTATCTGAAGGACTCAATCACCATGGGTACAGGCAATTACGAAGGTCTTGAAAACAACAATAGGCTCTACACCTACGATGACAACCCGATTGTGCACGACAATCGCGAAAGCGCAACTTATCTGTTTGAATGTGAACTTTATACCGATAAAGATGAACTGATTCGCGGCAACAACCGCAGTTACACCTACCAGCATTTTGGCAACTACTACGCTTACGACGACGGCACGGCCGAAAACGCGTATGGTGTGGATGCGGCATCGTCGCAGGTGGCTTATCTCTACACGCCCTACAAGGCCGACCAACTCTGCGGTTTGAGCATCTGCTTCCTGCCATCGAACCCAGTTGAGAGCGCCGCCGACAACTTTTTCATCTGCGCATGGGAAAACAACAACGGTAAGCCTGGACGCCAGCTGCGCTGCGAAGAAGTGGTGCGCCCCGAGTTCAGCGGACAGATGAATGAGTTTATGACATTTGAATTCAGCGAGCCGCTGCCAGTGGAAAAGAGCATTTTTGTGGGCTGGCAACAAACATCGAAACTGCGTCTGAACGTTGGATGGGATGTTAACCGCTTCAGCCAGAGCAAGATATTCTACAACACAACAGGTGATTGGCTGCCGACAAGTTTCACCGGCTCGCTTATGCTGCGCCCGATTTTCGGTTCAATCACCACCGATATTGCTGAAACAGAGAGCAATATCAGTCTGTCGGTTTACCCTAACCCTGTCAGCGACTGGCTGACAATCAGCGGTTTGGACGACGACAACTGCCAGTTGGCCATCTGCAACTCTGTAGGACAGACAATTTTGTGCGCACAAGGTACTCGCATAAATGTATCAAACTTACAATCAGGAATATATATCGTAAGAATCAATCACAATGGCGGCACGTCAGCCTTGAAATTCATCAAAAAATAGCAGAAATGACCGACGAGAATTTTGACGATAGCGAAGACATGACCG
>Ga0310690_10010534_pt1 | contig 11498 bp, 9 predicted proteins | sample AusTroGonzalo_MG_2_FD_207661 | JGI IMG/M metagenome (GOLD analysis project Ga0310690, IMG submission 207661) | Bovine rumen microbial communities from tropical cattle in Woodstock, Queensland, Australia - Gonzalo_04 (v2) (version 2) | ecosystem: Host-associated > Mammals > Digestive system >...
GATAAACGGACGCGGCGTTTTCTTCTCGCCGATACCGTAAACCTTCTTGCCGGACTCGCGCAGGCGCAGTGCGAGCGGGGTGAAGTCGCTATCGCTGGAGACGATGACGAACCCCTCGACCTTGTCATCGTGGAGGATGTCCATCGCCTCGATTATGAGCGCCGCGTCGGTTGCGTTCTTGCCCGTCGTGTAGGCGTATTGCTGGACGGGGACGGCGCCGATTTCCAGAAGAACGTCCTTCCATCCTTCGGAAAGCTTTTTCCAGTCGCCGTACGCATGCTTTATCGTCGGCACGCCGTACTTGGCTACTTCGTCCATAATCAACTTTAGCTTTCCTTGTGACGCATTGTCCGCGTCGATCAAGACTGCCAGCCGCTGTTCATTCTGTACTGTCATGTGGTTTTAATCCTTTCTCTGCTCTTTGTGGCATACAACCCACCCAACTCTCCTCTCCTGTCTCTCCTGCTCTTTGTGGCATACAACCCACCCAACGCTCCACTCCTGTCACTCCTGCCCTTTGTGGCTAAAACCTCCTCGCCCCACCACTCCTGTCTCTCCTGCTCTTTGTGGCATACAACCCACCCAACGCTCCTCTCCTGTCTCTCCTGCTCTTTGTGGCATACAACCCACCCAACTCTTCTCTCCTGTCTCTCCTGCTCTTTGTGGCTCAAAACCGACTCCATCCCGTCCAATAAGCACAGCCTTGCGCTGTTCATTTCCCTGTTTCTTGCGTCATTACATGTTCGCGGATCCAGGCGAGGAGTTCGTCGTAGCCCATGGAGCCATCGGCGAGCGACAGACCGGCGTGGACAATCTCTTCGTCGGTGCATTGGAGCCGAATCCCGTTCACTTCAAGAAATGTCAGCATCACATACATGCCGATTCTCTTGTTCCCGTCAAGGAACGCATGGTTCGAGACGAGCGACGCGCCGATGCGAGCCGCTTTTTCTTCTTTCGTCGGGTAGAGCTCTTTTCCGCCGAATGTGGCAAACGCGCTTTCAAGGGCTGATTCGAGGAGCCCCTCGTCGCGAAGCCCTACGCTGCCGCCTGTTTCCGAGGCGATGTGTTGATGGAGCAGTAGAACCTTGTCTTTGGAGAACTTCGTCATTTTGCCAACTCCAGAAATGCGGCCTTGTGTCGCTTCATGATACGCTTTGCGACAACATCAATCCTCTCGTCCTCGGTGAGATCGAGATATCCGCCGTCGTCAAGGTCGATGAGAATGTATTTGGGGCGATTGTTCTTGAATATCACGGACTTGCCGTCCCTTTCCGTCTGCCGAGCGACAGCGGAGAAGTTTTGATTCGCCGCTGTCATGGTGACAATTTTGTCGGTGTCAATATACATTAGAAATATCCTATCTATGAGTTTCGACTGATATTATAGGATATTTTTATCCTACATGTCAATGGCCATCACACAGCTCAAATCGCTTCATTGTCTTTCCGTCGCGCTCGATTGTCTCGAAGAACATCTTTGCGGGGCGCACCCATAGACCGTGTTCGCCGTATAGTGCGCGGTAGACGACCATCTCTTCCTGTGTCTCCGTGTGCTTTGCGAAGCCTTCGAGGCGATAGAGATTCCCCTTGAAGTGCCGGAACTCGCGTCCGATCAGTTTCTCTTGTTCTTCGTTCATTTCTCAAGCCTCCAATCACAGTTGCCTTAGATTCACAACGACGATTTCGGGATGGTTAAAGAATCGCGGCAGAGGCGTCGACTCTCGTGCGAGGCCGCGTGAAACGACCATTGTCGTATTGCTCCCGATTGGATAGGCTCCGCCCGCGCGCTTCGGGAAAAGTGGTCTGTCCCCCATGGACGGGCCTCCCGACGAGGGACCGCAAACGCCAAGGCCCGTTCCCGGTATGCCCCATTGCCCGCCGTGGAGGTGCCCGGAGAAGACGAGTTCGAAGTTGTATTTCGCGTATTCGCCCGAGTATTCCGGGCGATGCGAGAGAAGAATCTTGAGGCGTGGGGAGTCGGCCGTCTTGGCAGCGACGGTGGCGAGCTGGCCGAGCCATGCGTCGTCCGACATGTATGTGGGATCGTCGATGCCGCATATGTCTATTCCTACACCCCTTGCCCGAATGGTCTTCACGTCTCCTTCCAGCACTGTGACGCCGGCCGAAACAAGAGCGTTTTTCATTTCAGGTATGCGCTCGCTCCAGTGCTCGTGGTTGCCAAAGACATAGAAGCAGGGGATGTCCTTCGCTATCGCGGAAAAGAATGCCTTGGCGTTGTCATCCGGAAGGCGGTCGTCGAAAATGTCGCCTACGAGAAGGACGATGTCAGGCTTCTGCGCTTGAACAGACTTTACCAAAGCCTTCTGTCCGGCACCATAGCGGCAGGAATGCAAATCAGAAATCACGACGAGGCGGAGGCCGTCCGCAGGAATCTTCTCGCCTGGAACCGAAAGGTCGTAATGCGTAACGCATGGCAATTCATACCATACGCTCGCAGCCGAGATTAACGACATCATTATGACGGCGCTCTTGCGAATGCGTTCGCCAAAGCGCCCGAAGCGACGCCATAGCGAGGTTCGCTTGGAAATGACTGACAGGAACACTACATGCACAATATAAAACGGGATGACGGCGGCAAGCCCGTAGAGCGAAGAAGGCTCTGGAAGAAATCCAGTCGTGCAGCCGGCGGCAAGCAGATAGGGGCCGAAGAAAAGCATAAGTGACGCGGCAGAAGCCAAGGGCGCGACAACGTCGTATTGCGCGACTTCCGGCGGCACCAATGCGAACGCCGCCGCCAGCGAGACGAGATATGCAATGCCGATTATGGCAAGACGGGCAGTTGATGAATTCGTCTTCATCCACTGAATTCTCGCCCGATTAGTTTTTCTTCTTCTTCCGTCATACCTCTTATCCTATCTCTCCTGTCACGCCTGTTCTTTGTGGCTAAAACCTCTTCGCCCCACCACTCCTGTTCTTTGTGGCTAAGAATGAAGGCTACTGACTATGGCCTCTGCCTTCTTGCGGCCGACTTCATAGACTCTCTGCATCTGGTCCGGGTCATGGCAGACGCGCGATATTTCAAGCGGCGCGTCGGGCGCAATGAGAAGCGCCGCGCCGTCGGCAACGCGCGAGTCGATGTAGCGAAGCGTTTCGTTATACCATTCGTGCCGCGTCTTCAGTGCCTTGTAGATGGCAGGATAACGGCGGAGGAACGGCTTTGCAAGACGGTGCTTCCACGAGGGGAATTTTCTGTAGCCGCGTGGGCGAGTAGTGATTACGACGTTGAAGTCGTAGCCAAGCGACTCGAAGTAGCGAAGGGGGATCCCGTCGGAAAGACCGCCGTCGAGATACTCTCCGCCGCCGATTGCGACGGGGCGCGAGACGAGCGGCATGGAGGCTGAAGCCTGTATCCACCTGAACGCCTCCGAGTCGGCCTTGTCGAGCCGCTTGTAGGCGGCCTTGCCAGTCGCGCAGTCGGTGGCGACGACATGGAACTCCATTGGGCTTGCCGCATACGCCGCGGCGTCGAACACGTCAAGCTTCATCGGAAGCTCACGGTAGCAGAAGTCGGCGTTGAACAAGTCGCCAGTCCTCAAGAGCGACGACCACGAGCAGTAGCGCGGGTCGCGGGCGAAGCGCTTGTTGTAGCGGATTACGCGGCCAATCTGCCCGCTCTTGTAGTTGCATCCGAAGCATGCGCCCGCCGAAACGCCGACGAGCCCGTCGAACTTTACGCCGCGCTCCATGAAGACGTCCAATACGCCGGCCGTGAAAAGCCCGCGCAATCCCCCGCCTTCAAGTACAAGTCCGCGTTTCATTGAGTTTGCCATCCAAGGCTATCTCGCCGTCCTTGCAAGAACATGGTCGCGCCCGTCGGGCGCATATACTCGGTGGATCAACACCCCCGGTTCAACTTCGACGGATTCGACGCGAACCTCCTCGCCAGCAAGTGTCTCGGACTTGAACACGATGTCAAGTTCGCGGCATGGGCCCGTCGCGACCGGACGGCCCTCCATCAGCCATTCTACATAGTGGACGTTGTTGACGTGTCCGTTCAAGTCGATGTCACCGCGTCGTGCGCGGAAGGCGAGCGCATCAGGCGACGCAACGCTGCATTCCCAGCGCAGCTTTAGGAAGGGCTCGTCGCCGAAGACCGGCGCTCGGACGGTATTTGCCGCCGCGAACACGGCCTCTGGGATTGCGACAACCTTGCGGGACGCAAGGTCGATTAGCATCCACTCGCTGCTGGCGCGCCCGAGCTCCTCGCCGTCCGCTCCCGTAATGACGAAATCGCGCCATGCGACAATCCGGCGTCCGCCGCGCGGAAACGTGAGCGTCGAGATCGTCTCGCCCCATTTGGGGAAGCGCGACATCTTCACCTTAAGGCGTGTAAGCACCCATGAGATGTTCTCCCCTGCGGACTCGAAGTTCGACTTCGAGAACGTCAACGCCTCGGCGTTCAGGCTCGCCGCCTCCTGCAGCCAGTTGCAGACTGACGCCATCGTGGCGAAGCCGTCAGGCCCGCACTCATACGTCCTGACCGCCCAAGAATACTTTCCAAACGTATCGCTCATTGCTTTTTCATCAGCTTGAATATCTTGCCGAGGCCCTTGCGGGCGAGGGCGCGAAGCGCGTCGAGCGATTCCTCGGTGAACGGCTTGTGCTCCGCCGTTCCCTGGAGCTCCACGTAGCGGCCGTCGTCCGTCATGACGACGTTGAGGTCGACTTCCGCCGTCGAGTCGTGCGCGTAGTCGAGGTCGAGCGTAGGCACGCCGTCGCATACGCCGACTGATACGGCGGCGACGCGGTGGACGATAGGGCTTTCGGCGAGCGTCCCGTCGGCGAGGAGCTTCGCGACAGCGTCCTCCAGCGCGACCATTCCGCCGGTGATCGAGGCGCAGCGCGTTCCGCCGTCGGCCTGCAGGACGTCGCAGTCGATGGTGATCTGCCTCTCGCCAAGCTTCGACATGTCGACGGCGGCGCGGAGGGAGCGCCCGATGAGGCGCTGTATCTCCGTCGAGCGCGCGTCCATCTTCAGCTTCTTGATGTCGCGGTCCTTGCGTCCGCCGCCCGTGGAGGAGGGCAGCATGGAATACTCGGCCGTCACCCATCCGCGCCCCGTGTCCTTGAGGAAGGGCGGAACCTTTTCCTCCACGCTCGCGGTGCACAGCACCCAGGTGTCGCCCCACTTTATGAGCACGCTTCCGGCGGCGTGCTTTGTGAAGTTCCTGACGAACTCGATTTTCCTCAGCTGGTCGCTTTTTCGTTTCATGTCCCTCGCGCGTTCCTTTCCTGTTGCCTTGCCTCTCTTCGCCTGTTTTGCCCGTATTGTATCAACAAGTTTTCCAGCGTGTCAATCATGAAGTTGCCGCGATACTTCGCAACCTTCACGGATTTGACGGTGGAGAGAGGCGTTTGGTATAATGCACGTAACAGGAGGGGATGAACGATGTCCAATCGAAAACTTGCAGTGGGATGGTTTGACAACATGCCGTTCCTGCATGTGTGCGCTCCATACGTAGAGAGAATAAAGGAAGTGTTTTTCGCATGGCCTGGTGTAACCGCCTCAAGGCCGATGGACGATTGGACGGCTGAGCGCCAGGCGCAGATAATCGCCGATTTGAAGTGGGCGAGGGAAAACGGCATAGAGCTGGACACGATCTTCAACGCCAACTGCTATGGCGACATCGCTATGACGGAGAAACTGGCCGATTTCGTGACGGAGAAGCTGAACGACATGGATTCGAACGGTCTCTTCCCAGACCACCTGACCACGACGTCTCCCTTCATCGCCAAGATCGTCCGGCTGCGCTTCCCGTCCATAAAGATTCGTTTTAGCATCAACATGGACATTGCAACGCCCATCGCGCTTGGATATGTCGAGGATCTCTTCGACTCATTCTACGCCGGGCGAAATGCCCATAGGCGGCTTGACTACGTCAAGGAGATGTCGAGCTGGGCCAAGGCCCACGGGAAGGAGATGGGGATTCAGGCGAATCCCGGCTGCCTGCGCAACTGCCCGTTCCATACGTTCCACAACAACCTGCACGGGCACAATCGCGTGGGGCAGTCTGCGGCGGCGGAGAAGTTCGGCTTTACCAACTTCCTGTGCCGCACGGTGTTCGAGCGCGGGAAATACGAGGAGTTCCTGCGGGCGATATGGATAAGGCCAGAGGACCTGCCGCTCTACGAGCCTTATGTCAACGTCGTGAAACTCGCGACGAGGCGCCACCCCAATCCCGACAAGATCCTCGCGGCATATGCCACTTGCTCATATGACGGCGACCTCGCGGAGATCATGGATCCCTTCTATCGCTTCCCGATGTCCATAGACAACAAGTCCCTTGGCTCTTCCCCGCTTTGGCCGCAAGTCCGGGACTGCGTCAACGCCGACACTTGCCGCAACTGCGGCAAGTGCGCGGAATTGCTCAAGGCAGTTGCAAAAGACCGAGCGGACGCCGGTCATGACATGACCTGCACCTTCAAGGGATTCTTCAAGGGTTAGCTGTTGACATGCCATGCCGCGCTGTTGTAAAATACCTTTTTAAAGTAAGGAATCGATAGCATGACATCATTTTGTTGCTTGCTGGCGGCGTTGGCTGTCGTGGCCGACGACCATGGCGGTCTTTCCGTTTTGCGCCAGGGAACGCCGGTCATTTCGTCTTTTCGATTTGACTGCGGGACGAATGTCGTATTCAAAAAATCATATGTAGAGCTTAAGGACGGCACGAAGGTCTGGAACCGCTGGAGCGAAGATCCGGAATCCAGCGGCCGCCTTGAGGTCGCCGAGCGGCCGGACGGGGCGGTCGAGATTACGATGGCTGGCAGGGTCGCATGCAAGTCGGAGAAGAGGACCCGGCTGTTGGAATTGACGGTGCCGGCGTCGCTCGTGGACGGCAAGGCGTATTCGAGCATTGAGGCAAATACGCGCAGTTACGCGGAACAGCATGGCGAATTCTCTGCGGCGACTAAGGCCTTGAGTTCGCGCTTCCTGGCAGTAGACGGGCTTGTCTTTGACTTCAATGCGCTTGGCGCGGGCACTTATGCGTCCCAGCGGAACAGCTGGCATATCAAGCGGCAGTCAGACGGTTCGTTCGTGCTGGCCTACGGTGGCGAGATACCTGGTTGGATCGGCGGCGGGAATGGCGCTAAGCTGGTTGTCCGAGAGGGGCGTTTTGAGGATTTCGGCCGCCTGCACTCGCTGAAGGATTTTAGATATGCAAATGAGTTCCTTGCCAAGTTCAATCTCGGTTTCGGTTCGTCTGCCCGTGGCCGGAAATGGCGCAACGGCAACTTGCCGTACAACCGGAAGCGCAGCTATGGCTGGACCGATGTCAGAGGCTGCGAGCCGGTGGGCGGAAGCGCCGAAGCAGGCGTCTTGTATTCGGCGGTTGGGGATTCGAAACCTGCGACTTATCGCATTGGCGGATTGCCTGACGGCTGGTACATCCTGACGCTTGCCGCAGGCAACTACGGCGGTGTTGCCAATCGTTTCGAGGTCTTTGCCAACGGAAGTCCGTTTCTCTCGTCGCAGACGGTCCCGGCCGGGAAGGCCAAGACGGTAAGCCGCGTTGTCCACTCGCGCGGTGGAGAGTTCGAGCTGGTGTTCAGCGGACAATGGCTGCTTTCCTCGATTTCTTTGCAGGCTGTCCTTTACGATTACGAGGACTTCTCCCTTTCCGGCAAGCCTTGGCGTTCGAACGGATACGAGCCTCGGAGCATCAATCGCAACGATTCGCTGGCGAAACCGTTTGCCCCCGGCTCTTTTGTGGATGTCGTTGACTTGCCTGTACCTGGGACAGAATGCGCCGGAACGCCGCGGGAGACTCCGACGCCCGTAATGCTGCCGGAGAAGTCGCCGGACTGGATTCGCAACGTGAGGATATTCAAGGCGTTCACCAATTCCGCGCTCTTGGACGAGCTTGATACAGATGCGGATCTGGCCGAGTATTTCGAGCGCGATGTAAAGCCTCATAACGCAAACACCATCCTCCTGTCCGGGATGCTGAGTCGCCATACTTTCGTGGGAAACATCGATCGCGGTGTCGAGCAGGTGAAGCGCTTTTCGGACGAGGCGCATAGGCGAGGCTATCGCCTGATCGACCATTTCGACGTGACGCTCCTGTGGAATGCCTGCGCCGGATTCCGCGTGATGTGCGAACGGCTGGACGAACTTAACCGCAGCGTGCATACGGGCTTGCCAAGCTATCAGTTCTGCATCATGAACCCGAAGTTCAGGGAGGCCTTCTTCAATTATTGCGAGCGCATCGTCGCGCATTGCGGCGCGGACGGACTTCAGCTGGACGAGGTGGAATTCTGGCCGCACGGATGCTGTTGCCGTTATTGCCGCGAAGCGTTTTTCCGCGATACGGGCTGGCACATTCCCCAGAACGAACTTGATCCGGCGTGGGGGCGCGGATCGGAATTCCAGCGCGTCTTCAAGACATGGCGCATACGCAAGGCAACCGATTTTCTCGGAGCTGTCCGGGAACGGCTTCGCAAAGTGCGACCCGACCTCGTGCTGAGCGCATACACGACGCCCTATGGCATGACCTCCCCGCTGATGCCGCTTTCGCACGGCCGTGACATACTGGATGTGCCGAGGTCTGCGAATCTCTTTGGAATAGAAGTGATGACGCGGTCGGTGATGAAAAGCGCCCGTTCGCTCTTTTCTTGCCAGGGCATTTCCTCGCTTATCACCAGAACATACGGCACTCCCGTCTGGAACTGGTACTACAACAGCGATTGGCAGAATGATTACGTCTCTTGGGCGATTGCGTCGATGACCGGACAGTTGGCGCTGTTGTCGAATGTTGAACGTCCTGAGGGGACGCCGCCCTATCCGGGCTTCTCGGCCCTGAAGCGCGAAGGGGCGGACACGCTGGCGGAGGTCGCGCTCCTTTTTTCGGCAGAGAATCGCAATTTCTCGGGAAACGTTCGCTATGCCGACGATATTCTCGGTACGGCCCAGGCGTTGGATGCGTTGCACATTCCCTATGATTTTATCGGTGACGAGATCTTGGCGCAAAACCAGCTTGGCAAGTACAAGGTGCTGATGTTGGGGTCCGCTAAAGTTTTCACGGATCGGCAAAAAGCTGCTTTGGGCGCGTTTGCCGACCGTGGAGGCAAGGTGTATCATGAAATGGGCGGCGCACCTTTTGCGATGGGCAGCCTGAAGGTCGGGACGAAGTTCGCGTTCTCTCCAGACCCAGATGCGGAAATGGCGTTTCGCGAGAAGGTGCGGTCTGCATGCCAAGGTGCGACTGTCTGGAGCGTGCGGGCTCCCAAGGGGGTGCGGTCTGCGCTGTGGCGCGAGGCCGATGGCGCGTTGGTCGCCCAATTCCTCAACTTGACGGGTGTTAACAACCAGCCGGGAGAGACGGTTACCCCTCATGCCCCCAAAGTGGCGTTTCCAAAGCTTGCGGAAGATGTGGAAATCGTTCTCGCGGCACCGCCTGGCGTCAGGGCCGTGGCGACCAGTCCCGATTTCACCGGGCAGCGCGAGCTTGAAGTCACGGCCGAGGCGGCGGATAAAGTCAAGGTTGTCATTCCAAGGGAATTGCTGTCGGCTTACGTGCTTGTCAGGCTTGTTGCACCTCATACTGAAATAACGAGATGAATATGAAGCAAATGGTTGTTGGCGCGGTGGCGGGCGTTGCCTGCTTCGCGGCCAGTTATGGCGACACGCGCATCTGCGCAGTCCAGTTGGATCTTGCGCGGCAGAAGGAATCGCCTTCCTTCGTGTCAAACTACATGAGCCGGGTTCAGTCCGTCGGCTACAATACGATTGTCCTCTATCTCGAAGACCGGGTGAAGACGCCGTCGTATCGGTATCCGGCCGACGCGGACAGCTATTCGCTGGCCGAGATGTCGGCGCTTGTCCAATACGGCATGTCGCTCGGCCTTGACGTCGTGCCGGTCATTTCGCCGCTTGGCCATACGGAGAGATTTCTTGCGCATCCGGATATGGCGAAATACGGCGAGCAGTGCGAAGGCGTCGGACGCTGGGGGAAGACGGAGAACCCAGGTTGCTTTTGCCTGGAGAACCCGGAAGCGCGCGCATGGATGGAGAAATACATTTCGGAAGTCGTCTCGGTCTTTCCCGGCAAGAACCTCCATCTCGGCTTTGACGAGACGTGGAACCTCGGCTACTGCACGCGCTGCCGTCCGATCGTCGAGAAGGAGGGCCTTGCCGCCCTTTACATGCGGCACGTGAACTGGGCGCACGGCCTTGCGAATAGGCTCGGCAAGCGGATGTGGATGTGGGATGACTACTTCGAGTATTTCGACCCGAAGGTCCTTGAGACGGTGCCGCGGGACATCCTCATGTGCCAGTGGAACTACGACCCCGAGATCGAGCGGACGGGGCCGCGCTCGCATTTCGGCGGACGCCTTCGCCGGAACATCCTTGCGACCTATGAGCGGCTTGGCTTCGAGTGCCTGGTCTGCCCTTGGTTCGACTATGAGAATGTCCGCACGTTTACGGAGTATGCGGCCTCGCACAAGACGGCTGGCTATTTCTTTACTCAGTGGGAGATGGAAACCGACTTCCATTCTATCTTCTTTCCGCGTGTCCTGGCGGCCGCCGAACTTTGGTCCGGGGGAGGCAGCGTCGTGCGTGGCGACTGGATTACGAAAGGGCTCAGGCGCTGCTTCCCGTCGTTGGACTCGGAGACGCTTCGGATGCTCGAGGGGCTCATGTTCGACCAGTCGAAGCTGAAGTTCACGACGGTCACGAAGGAGAACATCCTTAACGGGAGGCATGCGAATTCCAAGCTGCGCTACTGGCGGACGGCGCTGGAGCTCCTGCGGCGTCACCGGTCGCGTCCTGGCGCGGGCGACGTTCCTTCGGATCCTTTCTCCGAGGCGGCGTTTGTAGAGGACATCGTCGTCAGAACCGAGATGGCCATTCTTTGCGAGGAAACGCGCACTGTCGGGCGCTATCTGCTGATGCCGGACCGCTTGGAGGCCGATTCTTCCGCGGCAAAGGACAGGCTCTTGGAGATCCGGGCGCGGTGGCGAGAGCTGGTGGCGCGGCGAGAGAGCCAGTGGGCCGTGTGGCGGCCCGGGATCAATTCAAAGAAAGAGGCGGCCTATCGTGACCATCTGCCGAAGCTTATAGAGGAGCTAGTTTCCCTTCCCTCCGTGGCGGCGGACGACGAGTGGCTGATTGAAGTTGACCTGGCGATGATTGACACGCATGGGCGTCCGCAGTGCAAGGCGGAAGTCCTTGTGGATGGAGAGTGGAAGGCGATTGCCGAAGGCGTCTGGAAGCCCCAGAGGTCGGATGGCCCATATAGCGCAAAGTGCTATCCGGTGAAGCTTGTCGGCGTGCCGACGGCCCTGCGTCTGACCGCGACCGGTTACGGCGATTGCGGCTTCTGCCACGTCTCCTTGCGCAACCGCTTCCGCCGTCTCGTGCCGTCGAAGATCGTCTCGACGACGGGACGCGTTCAGGATGCGGAAAACCTGCTCGTCGACGACTTCAGGGGAATGCGGATCGGCTTGCCGGACTGCACGGCGGCATTCTTGAACCAG